>Ga0209257_1000190_pt1 | contig 153686 bp, 154 predicted proteins | sample AraplaCvi_mCL_r2_FD_184277 | JGI IMG/M metagenome (GOLD analysis project Ga0209257, IMG submission 184277) | Arabidopsis root microbial communities from North Carolina, USA - plate scrape MF_Cvi_mCL_r2 (SPAdes) (version 2) | ecosystem: Host-associated > Plants > Roots > Endosphere | place... | reverse complement strand
CGCGGACATGGATCTCGATCCTCGCCGGTTTGCCGCCCCCGTCGTCCTGACCGGCGCGACGCCGCAGATGCGGCTGGCGAGCGAGGAGACCTTCGGCCCCGTGGCCCCGCTGTTCCGGTTTCGGGACGAGGCGGAGGCGATCGAGCTCGCCAACGCGACCCCGTATGGTCTCGCCAGCTACTTCTACACCGAGAACCTGCATCGGGCCTGGCGCGTCGGCGAGCGCCTCGAGGCCGGGATGGTGGTGCTGAACACCGGCTCGATCGCGATGGAGATGGCGCCGTTCGGCGGGGTGAAGCAGTCGGGCCTCGGCCGCGAAGGCGGCCACGCGGGCCTCGAGGAGTACCTGGAAACCAAGGCCTTCCACTTCGGTGGCCTGAAGCTGTCAGCCTGAAGCCGGACCACGAAAACCATGTCTGACGAACGGGTCTACCGGATCGCCGTGATCCCCGGCGACGGGATCGGCAAGGAAACGACGCCGGAGGGCGTCCGCGTGCTGGAGCGCGCCGCCGCCCTGCACGGGTTCCGCATCGAGCAGCAGTGGCACGATTTCGCCTCGTGCGACTACTACGCCCGGCATGGCCAGATGATGCCCGACGACTGGAAGGCGCGGATCGGTCGTCCCGACGCGATCTTCTTCGGCGCGGTGGGCTGGCCGGAGACGGTTCCCGACCACATCTCGCTGTGGGGTTCGATCCTTCAGTTCCGCCGGGAGTACGACCAGTACGTGAACCTGCGTCCCGCGCGCCTGCTGCCCGGCGTGGCCTCCCCGCTGGCCGGGCGCGAGCCGGGGGACATCGACTTCTGGATCGTGCGCGAGAACACCGAGGGCGAGTATTCGTCGATCGGCGGACGCATGTTCCCGGGGACCGAGCGGGAAGTGGTGATCCAGGACACCGTCATGACCCGGGTCGGCGTGGACCGCGTGCTCCGTTACGCCTTCGAGCTCGCCAACCGCAGGCCCGCGAAGCACCTGACCTCGGCGACCAAGTCCAACGGCATCTCCATCACCATGCCGTACTGGGACGAGCGGGTGGAGGCGATGGCGGCGAGCTATCCCGACGTGCGCTGGGACAAGTACCATATCGATATCCTGGCTGCGCAGTTCGTGCTGAACCCCGACCGCTTCGACGTCGTCGTGGCTTCCAACCTCTTCGGCGACATCCTGTCGGACCTGGGTCCGGCCTGTACCGGCACGATCGGGGTGGCCCCTTCCGGCAACATCAACCCCGAACGCACCGCGCCCTCGCTCTTCGAGCCGGTACACGGCTCGGCGCCCGACATCGCCGGCCGGGGGATCGCCAATCCGATCGGGCAGATCTGGTCGGCGGCGATGATGCTGGACCATCTCGGGGAGCCCGCCGCGGCCGCCTCGATCATGCGCGCCATCGAGGTGGTGCTGGGCGAACCCAGGCTGCGGACCGCAGATTTGAAGGGCGCCGCCGACACGGTGACCTGCGGCAAGGCCGTCGCCGAGGCGATCGAAGCATAATCTGCCGCGGACGCGGCAAAAACGCCGCCGCGCTCGCGCGCCCGGCCACACGACAGCCGATCCGTACGCCGCGCCTCGCGTAGGCTGCTGGCAGAGGAGACGGGCAAATGCCGCTGCCGGACGCCATCAGGTCGAACCGATCCCTTCAGGACCTCGACCGCGACCACCTGATCCATCCGGTGAGCGCCTACCGCGCCCACGAGGCGCGCGGCGTGACCGTGCTGGAGTCCGGACGCGGGATGTGGCTCACCGACGCCGACGGCCGTGAGCTGCTGGACGCGTTCGCCGGGCTCTGGTGCGTCAACGTCGGGTACGGGCAGGAGAGCATCGTCGAGGCGGCGGCCGAGCAGATGCGCCGGTTGCCCTACGCCACCGGCTACTTCGACTTCGGCAGCGAGCCGGCCATCCGGCTTGCGCACCGGTTGGCCGAACTGGCGCCGCCGGGCCTCGAGCGCGTCTACTTCACCCTCGGCGGCTCGGATGCGGTCGACACCGCGATCCGCTTCATCGTCCACTACTTCAATGCCCGGGGCCAGCCGTCGAAGAAGCAGTTCATCGCCCTCGAGCGCGGCTATCATGGCTCGTCCAGCCTGGGATCGGGGCTCACGGCGCTGCCGGTGTTCCATCGCAATTTCGACGTGCCGCGCGCGTGGCAGCATCATCTGCCGTCCCCCTATCCCTACCGCAGCGGGCTGAACGATGAGGAGCTGATCGCCAGCTCGGTCGCGCAGCTGCGGGCCAAGGTCGCCGACCTCGGCGCCGACAACGTCGCCGCCTTCTTCTGCGAGCCGATCCAGGGCTCCGGCGGTGTCATCGTGCCCCCGAAGGGGTGGCTGAAGGCGATGCGCGACGCCTGCGCGGAGCTCGGCATTCTCTTCGTGGCCGACGAGGTGATCACCGGCTTCGGAAGAACCGGGCCCATGTTCGCTTGCGAGGACGAAGGGGTCTCGCCCGACCTGATGACCGTCGCCAAGGGTCTCACCGCCGGCTACGCCCCGATGGGCGCCGTCCTGATGTCGGAGGCGGTGTATGCGACGATCGCCGACGCGGCCCCCGGGGCACCGGTTGGTCACGGGTTCACCTACTCAGGCCACCCCGTGAGCGCTGCGGTCGGCCTGGAGGTGCTGCGGCTCTACTCCGAGGGCGGGATCCTGGCGAACGCGCAAGCCGTCGGGCCCACGTTCGCCGCCGGCCTCGCGCGGATCGCCGAGCATCCGATGGTCGGCGACACGCGTGGGCGTGGCCTGTTGGGCGCCATCGAGCTGGTGGCCGACAAGAGGACCAAGCGCCCGTTCGACCCGGCCCTGAAGCTGCCCGACCGCCTTTTCGCGGGCGGCTACGGCAACGGGGTGATCTATCGGGCCTTCGGAGACGCGACCATAGGTCTGGCCCCGGCGCTTTGCTGTTCGCGCAGCGAAATGGATAAGATCTTCGAACGGATAGGAAGGACACTGGACGCTTTGCTCGAAGAGCCCGACATTCGAGCGGCGTTGGCGTAACGCCGGGGCCTTACGATGAACGCGCCGAAGCTCGATCGCATCGACCTCAAGATTCTGGCCCAGCTCCAGAAGAGCGGGCGCATCACCAACGTGGAGCTCGCGGACGCGGTGGGCCTCTCGCCCAGCCCCTGCCTGACGCGCGTGAAGCGGCTGGAGCAGGCCGGCTACATCACCGGCTACGGCGCCCAGATCAACCTGCACAAGCTCGGTGAATTCCTGACGGTGTTCACCGAAGTGACCCTGCAGGACCACAAGAGCACCGACTTCGCCCGCTTCGAGTCCAAGATCCGCACGATGGACGAGATCATCGAGTGCCACCTCGTCAGCGGCGGCTACGATTATCTCCTGAAGTTCGTGACGCACGGCGTTGGCTCCTACCAGGAGCTGATCGAGCACCTTCTCGAGAGCAACATCGGGATCGAGAAGTACTTCAGCTACATCGTCATCAAGTCCCCCTTCATCAAGACGCACTACCCCATCCAGGGGCTCTTCGGCGAGAAGGCCTGAGCATGTCCGAAGCCCGGTCAGAGATCGACGACCTGATCGCCCCGCTCGTCGCCTTCCGGCGCGACATCCACGCCCATCCCGAGCTGGGGTTCGCCGAGCACCGCACGTCCGCCAAGATCGCTCAGGCGCTGCGTGATACTGGCCTCGAGGTTCACACGGGCATCGGCGGAACCGGGCTGGTCGGCGTCCTGCAGGCTGGGAGCTCCGATCGACGGGTCGCATTGCGGGCGGACATGGACGCGCTGCCGATCCGCGAAGAGACGGGCCTGGCCTACGCGAGCCGAACCGCCGGCGTTTTCCACGGCTGCGGCCACGACGGCCATGTGGCGATGCTGCTGGGCGCCGCGCGGCACCTGGCGCGGACGCGGCGCTTCGATGGTACGGTGAACTTCATCTTCCAGCCCGCCGAGGAAGGGCTGGGCGGCGCGCGCGCGATGATCGAGGCTGGCCTCTTCGAGAAGTGCCCGGCGGACGAGGTCTACGCCCTGCACAATTGGCCCGACCTGCCCGCCGGGACCGTGCAGACCCGGGCCGGTCCGATCATGGCCGCGGCGGACAGGTTCGACATCACCCTCGAGGGCCGTGGCGGCCATGCCGCCATGCCCCATCAGACCCCCGACGCCATCCTGGCGGCCAGCCATCTGGTGACGCAGTTGAACAGCATCGTGGCCCGCCGCATTCCGCCCACCTCCTCGGCGGTGCTGTCGGTGACCCGGGTGGAGGGGGGGCACTCGCACAACGTCCTGCCGGCGTCGGTTCGGCTGACCGGCACGGTCCGGAGTTTCGAGCCGGCGGTGCAGGACACCATCGAAGCGGCGCTGCGCGACGCCGTCGCCGGCGTCGCTACGGCGAATGGCGTGAAGGCCAACGTGGTCTACGACCGCTACTATCCAGCGACGATCAATGACCCCGAGGCCGCGGCCGAGGCCCTGGCGGCGGCCCGCTGCGCCTGCTGCCAGGCCGACGCGGCGCCCGAGCCGGCGTTCACGTCGGAGGACTTCGCCTTCATGCTGCAGGCCAGGAAGGGCGCCTACATCTGGCTGGGTCAATCGCGCGAGGGCGAACACACCCCGTTGCACCACCCGCGCTACGACTTCAACGACGAGGTCATTCCCGCGGGCATTCGACTCCATACGGCCATCGCCGAGCGGTTGCTGGCGGCGTCCTGAGGGCCGCTTCAGGCCAGCTCCAGTTCGACGGAGTCGATGCTTTGCCGAAACCCTGCGCGGCGCGGCGCCGCCTGCTGCGCAGCATCGTGTTTCGGCAAATCATGCGCCGCCATCCTCCACCAACGGCATGTCGGCCCACGCAACGCGGATATCCTCGGAGTCCTGACAGGCCACAGGGGAGTTCCGAATGTCCACCTTCCTCAAAGCCCTCGGCGTGGCGGCGACGGCCGCAGCCACCCTGGGCCTCGCCGTCCCTGTCGCCGACGCCCATTCCATCTGGTTCGCGCAGCGCTCCAAGCAGCTGGCGCTGATCTACGGCCTGGGCGCCGACGATCTGGACTCGGTGAAGCGCCTGCCGCTGATGGAGAAGGTCGCGGGCTACGACGGCCAGTACAAGCCGGTCCCGACGAAGCTGCGCGAGGCCGGCCCGATGGTGATGGTCGACAGCGAAGGTCCCGTCACGGTGATCACCGGGGTCATGAACTACGGCGTCTGGGCCAAGATGCCGGACGGGGAGTGGGTCAAGAAGACCAAGGTCGAGGCGCCCGAGGCCTCGGTCACCACGAAGAACTTCAAGTACGCCGTCTACCTGAACGGGCCGCTGACCGGGCCGCTGCCTACATTCCCCGACCAGGTGGTCCAGATCATTCCGGTCGAGGCGATTCCGGAGAAGCTGGGCCAGCCACTGAAGGTGCGGGTGCTCTACAAGGGCAAGCCGATCGCGGGGGCGCGCGTGATCGCCGACCACGTCAACGACCCCGACGCCACCCCCATCGTCACCGGCGCCGACGGAATCGCCACGATCCGCGTGCGCAACCAGGGTCTGAACGTCGTCAACGCCGTCTACGACGGGCCGACGGACGACCCGAAGCTGGCGACCCAGATGGAGCACAACGCGACCCTGACGTTCGTGCTGCAGCACCTGCCCGAATGAGGATCCTGATGATGAAGAGCCCCAAGACCCTGTCGGCCGCTGTGATCGGCCTCGCCGCCCTGGCCTTCGCGGCGGGCGCGAGCGCGCACGGCAGCATGAAGCCGCAGCATGGCGGCGTGGTGCAGATGACCGGCGAGACCAAGTTCGAGCTGGTGAGCGCTCCGGCTGGCGTCGCCCTCTACGTCCAGGAGGACGAAGAAGACGTGGCGAGCTCGGGCTCGACCGCCAGGTTGACGATCACCGCCAAATCCGGGGCGTCCTCCGCCGTCGAGATGACGCCCGCCGGCGGCAACAAGTTCGAGGCGAAGGGCCTGAAGCTCGCGCCGGGCTCCACGGTCGGCGTGATGCTGGTCAACAAGGCCACCCAAGCGCGCGCGTCCACGACCTTCACGATCAACTAGCTGCGCAGGAGGCGTCGCCATGCACACCCTGCAGGCGCTTGCCGCCCGCTGGGGCGGGCCGGCCGGTTGGCTGACGCTTCTGCTCACGCTGGCGTTCGCAAGCGAAGCGGCGGCGCATGGCGTGGCGGAGGACGACAAGGCGTTCATCCAAGGCAACCCAGGCGTCCACATCGCGCCCTACGTCTACCTGGGCGCCAAGCACATGGTCACGGGCTACGATCACCTCCTCTTCCTGGTGGGGGTGATCTTCTTCCTCTACCGCCTGAAGGACGTCGCCCATTACGTCACGCTCTTCGCGGTCGGACACAGCACCACGCTCTTGCTTGGCGTGCTGACCGGCGTCCACGCCAATCCCTTCCTGATCGACGCCATCATCGGGGTCTCGGTGGTCTACAAGGCCCTGGACAACCTGGGGGGTCTCAAGCGGGTGATCGGCTTCACGCCGAACCCCAAGGGCGCCGTGCTGGTCTTTGGCTTCTTCCACGGCTTCGGCCTGGCCACCAAGATCCAGGAGATGAACCTGTCCACTGACGGTCTCGTCCCCAACCTGATTAGCTTCAACGTCGGGGTCGAGCTCGGTCAGTTCCTGGCGCTCTCGGCCATCCTGATCCTCATGACCCTGTGGCGCCGGACCGAGAGCTTCGGGCGCAGCGTCCTGGTCGCCAACACCGCCCTGATGTCGGCGGGCCTTGTGCTGATCGGCTACCAGCTGTCCGGCTTCTTCCTGGAGCGCGCATGATGAGCGACATCCCTTACCAGGCTTCCACGAGCAGGCTGGCCGCCGCTTGCGCGATCGCGGCGGCCGCGGCTGCGGCCATCCTGACCCTCTTCGTCCTGCCGGCCGAGCGGGGGGTGGACGTGACGGGCCTGGGCCGCGTTCTGGGACTGACCGGCATGGCCGCTCCTTCCGAACCTGAGGTCCCGACGGCAGCCGCCACTCAGGCAGCGGCGACGCCGAGCAAGGCCACCATCGCAAAGGCGACAGCGCTGCGCTCGGACGAGCTGACGGTGACCCTGCCGCCCCACAGCGGCGTGGAGGTCAAGGCCGAGATGGCCGCCGGCGACCACATGATCTTCCGCTGGCAAGCCACCGGGCCGGTGAAGGCCGACATGCACGGCGAGCCGCCCAACGCCGCCGACGATGAGTTCACGACCTACTGGAAGGAAGCTGACCTCACGAGCGGGCAGGGGGCTTTCACGGCGCCGTTCGAGGGAATCCACGGCTGGTACTGGCGCAACCGCGGGGAGACGCCCGTGACGATCAAGGTGCGGACGAACGGCTTCTATCGGGCGCTCGTCAAGCGCGCCGCCGGCTGACGACCGGCGACCCTCGACGGACCTCGGCTGCGGAAGCGACCATTCCCGCCTTGGTGAAGGCGTTCAGCGCCAGCGCCCGTCCCGCGCTGGCCCGCGGGATACGCAGCGCCACAGCCTTGACCTGCACCGCGGGGGCTTCGGCGCCTTCCGCACCGGCGACGTCTCAGGCCGGGGCGGCCGCGATGGCGTCGATCTCCAAGAGGTAGCCATAGTGCAGCTCGGGCACGGGCACGACGCAGCGCGCCGGCCGCGCCTCGCCCATGACGTCCGCATAGATGGCGTTGAAGCGGGGCCAGTTCTCGACCCCCACCAGGTAAGCCGTGACCTTCACCAGATCGCCGGGCGAGGCGCCGGCCGCGGCGAGCACGCCCAGCACATTGGCGAGCGTCTGGCGGACCTGGTCCTCGAACGGCAGGTGGGCGGTGTGGCCGCCGTCCGGCCGGACGCCCAGCTGGCCGGAGACATAGATCAGCCCCCGGTGCGCCACAGCGGGGCTGTAGTGGCCCGCTGGCGGTTGGGCTCCCGGCACGGTGATCGGGCGTGGCTTGTCCGGCATCACCATCCCCGCATGCGAGGCCAGGTCGCTTCGACGGCCGGTGAGGCGCCACGGACCACGTTGTAGGCCTCATGCTGGGCGCCGGTCGCGCAGGCGTGGTTGGGCAGGATGCGCACGCGGGCCCCGACCGGCAGGTCGGGCAGCGGCTGGCGGCTTCCCTCGCGGATCGCCAGAATCCCATGCTCCTGACTCGCCTCGGCCACCAGCAGGTCGGGGTAGGGGCGTCCCTCGAGGTCGCAGACCAGGCCGTAGCGCTGGTCGACGGCTTGCGCCGACGTCCCCCGATCTCGCGAAAGGGCCATCCAGCCCGCGTCGATCAGGATCCAGCCCTTCTCCGGCTTTCGCCCGATCACGGTGGCAAGGACGGACACGGCGATGTCGTCCAAGCTGCAGACGCCGATCCCATGCATCACCAGATCGAAGAACATGTAGACGCCCGCGCGCATCTCGGTGACGCCGTCCAGATTGCGCGCGAAATGGGCCGTGGGCGTCGAGCCGACGCTCACGACCGGACACGCGTGGCCCTGCGCGCGCAGCTGCTTCGCCGCCGCCACGGCCGCTGCGCGCTCGCCTTCCGCGGCCCCCGCCAGGGCCTCGGGCGTACGGAGCCCATAGGATTCGCCGGCGTGGGTCAGGACGCCCGCGAGCTCAACCCCACCGTCCCGGAGCGTCGCCGCGACCTTGTCGATCGCTTCGTCCCCCGGGACGAGGCCGCCGCGGTGACCGTCGGAATCGATCTCGATCAGCGCGGCCGGGGCGACGCCCATCGCCGCGCCGGCGGCGGACAGGGCGCGGGCCTGCTCGACCGTGTCGAGCACCACCTTCAGATCGACGCCGCGCATCCTCAGGCGCAGCGCCCGCTCCGCCTTGCCGGGCGCGAGCCCGACGGCATAGGTGATGTCGGAAAAGCCGCGGCCCGCAAAGTAATCAGCCTCGGCCAGCGTCGACACCGTGATCGGCCCCGGAGCATCGGGGTAGATCTGCCGGGCGACATCGATCGACTTGGCCGTCTTCAGGTGGGGGCGCAGCGACACGTCGAAGGGCGCGAGCCGGCCGCGCAGCCGCGCGATGTTGCGCGCCATGCGGTCGCGATCCAGGAGGAGGGCGGGGGTCTGCAGCTCGCGCAGGGTGGCCGCCGGCGCCTCCACTGTGGGGTCTTCAAGCAACGTCTTGTCGTTCACGGTCCTATGCCCCGGTTCGATGCTGCATCCTCAGCCTGGCGTAGCGGCTAGTAACCGAGGATCGCCTTGGTCTCGAGATACTCCTCCAGGCCATGGACGCCGTACTCGCGGCCGTTGCCCGAGCGCTTGTAGCCGCCGAAAGCGGCCCGGCCGTCCCATGCCGGATAGTTGATATGAACCTGCCCTGCCCGGATTCGGGAGGCGACACGGCGGGCCCTTTCGCCGTCCTGCGACTGCAGGTGCGAACCCAGGCCGTAGACGGTGTCGTTGGCGAGGGCGATGCCCTCGGCCTCGTCCCGGTAGGGCATGATCGAAAGCACGGGCCCGAAGATCTCCTCCTGAGCGATCCGCATCTTCGGCATCACCTCGGAGAAGATCGTCGGCCGTACGAAGAACCCCCGGTCGAGGCCCGGCGGCCGACCGGGCCCGCCGCACACCAGCTTCGCCCCCTCATCGATACCGGCGGCGATCATTTCCTGCACGCGCCGGAACTGGGGGGCATTCGCGATCGGACCCATGGTCGTGTCCTCGCGCCGCGGGTCGCCGACGTTGATCCCGGCGGCGGCTTCAGCGGCGAGCGCCTCCACTTCGGCGAGCCGATCGGCCGGCACGAGGATCCGTGTCGGCGCGCTGCACGACTGGCCCACGTTGCGCATCCCGGCGAGCACGCCCTTGGCGACGCCCTGCGCGAAGTCGGCGTCGTCGAGGAACAGGTTGGGCGACTTGCCGCCAAGCTCCTGGACGACACGCTTGACCGTTGGCGCGGCGGCCTGCGCCACCGCCACGCCGGCGCGGGTCGATCCCGTGATGGAGATCATGTCGACGTCGGGGTGAGCGGCGAGCGCGGCGCCGACGACCTCGCCCGTGCCGTTCACGAGGTTGAACACGCCCTCGGGCGCGCCCGCGTCATGCGCGAGCTGCGCGAAGAGCAGGGCGGTGTAGGGCGAAAGCTCGCTCGGCTTGAGCACGATGGTGCAGCCGGCGGCGAGCGCCGGCGCCACCTTGGCTGTGATCTGGTAGAGTGGCCAGTTCCACGGTGTGATCAGGGCGCAGACGCCGATAGGCTCCTTCGCCGTCGCAACCGCCCCATCGCGGGTCAGGAACGGGTAGCGCCGCAAGACCTCGATCTGAACGCGAACATGCTCGGCCGCGAAGGGAACCTGCGACGCGCGTGCGAATCCGATCGCCGCGCCCATCTCCGCGACCATCGCCTGCGCGAACAACTCCGCCCGCTCTTCGATCAGCCTCGCGATCCGCTCCAGCAGGGCCAGGCGCTCCGCGACAGGCGTTCGCGAGAAGGTCTCGAAAGCGCGGCGGGCGGCGGCGACGGCAAGATCAACGTCGTCCACGGTCCCCGCCGCGATCTGTCCGATGATCGTTTCCGAAGCGGGATCGAAGACGTCGATCCTCGTCGGCGCGGAGGAGGACCGCCACTCACCGCCGATGTAGAACTGCGTCGCGTGCTCGGCGCTCATCCCAAGGCCCTCCTTAGATCCGCCGCTGTCGCCAGGGCGGACGTTCATCCTCTTGCGCGGCCCCGGAGCCCGACCCACGGCGCGAGCGAGCCGACCGGGGCGCCTGGTCGGCAGCAAAGCATCCTGGGCGTGAGCAAAGGCGCCGATTTCGCCGAACCGAAGTCGGATCGGCGCCGAATCTCGCCGTCCCGAGCGGCCCTGGCGCCGCGCTGCGGCGCGTGAAGACCGCGGCGGACCGCCATGATCCGGCGCCGTCGTGCGCTAACCCGCGGGGCGGTAGGTGCTGTAGATCTTCTTGACGTACCCGCGGCTTTCCCAGGCGGCGCCGCCGCCCTGCTCGAAGAGGATGACGTCCCCGGGACCGAAGGTTCCTTCGCGCCCCGCGGCGTCCACGAACGTGACGGACCCCTCGAGCAGCCGCATGAGCTCGTAGTGCGGGAAATTGATCAGCCGCCGCTTGTAAGGCGTCGAGTCCCAGGTGCCGCAGGCGAACTCGCCGCTTCCGGAGCGATAGTCCGAGTGGCCGCGACATTGCGGCGTAGGTCCGATCAGGACGTCAGCGGCCGGCGGGTTCGAGGGAGCGAGCTCCGCCCGCTGATCGATCCGCACCGGTCCAGCGGCGCCCGCCCCGCCCGCCTCGCTGCAGCGCATAACGACGAGTTTGGCGCCGCCGTCGCTTCGCCAGTCGAGTGAGCGCTCGCGAACCACCACCGCGGCCTCACCGGCTGTGAGCGCCAGGCGTGCGCCTGTCTGCTCGAGGGTGATGTCGCCTTCCACGACCAGGACAAACTCGTCGCCGGCGAGCGGGCTTCGGCCTGAGGCGCCCCGCTGAACCTGGGCGATCTCCAACGTGACTGGACCCTCGGGGAGCGGCAGTCTCCGCCGGTCCGGGAAATAGCCGTCGCCCGGCTGTTGTTGGACTGAGGGCCACTGCGCGGCCGTTCCAAGCACGTCCACAAAGCCGCGGACGCGATTGGCGCTTGCGACCTGAGGGGCCAGTATCTCGCTCATTGTTTCACGCTCCCAATGCGTCTGAGTGTGGCAGGGGAGGATCGATCCCTACGCTGGAGCCGGGCGCCGCCGGGGCTTGCCGGAACGCGCGGAGGACCATCCCCTCTCTCCGCCGCGGACGGTACAGGACGGCCATGGGGCACGGGCTCTGTGGGGCGCTCCGAACTGGGGGCATTCTGCCAAAATTCGGCGGCCGGTCGGCATCCCGTGCCTTCTCGGCGGGACGAGGCGCGCTGGCGCCCAACCGGCTTTCGGCCGCGGCAAATCGGCAGAAACAGTTCCTCGGGCCCATAAAACAGCACAACGAAGGTCCTTCCGATAGGTAGCTTCACGGCATGCAGCTGAAGAGCGGCTCCGCTTCGTGGAGCACGCCGAGTCGGCTGATGGACGCGGAGTTCAGGATGAAGCTGACTTCCTATCGGCTGGACAGCGGGCCACTGATGTCAGGGGCGGCCGAGAAGCCGGTCCCCGGCAACGCCGACGTCCCCGTCATAGCCGCCGGCCTGACGCGAGCCTCTGCCGCACTTGCGGGCCGCCGGCTGCCCGATGGGCTGCTCTGATGGCCGACCTCATCACCCGCCGGACGGCGGCGCTGGGCCTTGGGGCTCTGGCCGCGATGGGCGTCACCGGCTGCACCCGGAGCGAATCCAGCGGCTCCATACCTCAGTCGCAATCGCCGCCCGCCGCCGCGGGACCGCCGCGGCGCGGTGGACGCATACGGGTCGCGAGCACCTCCAGCTCGCAGGCCGACACGCTCGACCCCGCCAAGGGCGCGATCTCGACCGACTACGCCCGTCACAACATGCTCTATAGCGGGCTCACCCAGCTCGACACACACCTGCGCCCGCAGTTGGCGCTGGCCGAGGCCATCGAGACGTCCGATCGCATCACCTGGAACGTCCGTCTGCAGAGCGGGGTCGAGTTCCACGACGGCTCGACCCTGACGGCGCAGGACGTCGTCTATTCGCTGCTCCGGCACAAGGACGCGGGCGTCGGCTCCAAGGCGAAGATCATCGCCGACCAGATCGCCGAGGCGAAGCCCACTGGACCTCGCGAGCTGCAGGTGCGGCTCGCGGGACCGAATGCCGACCTGCCGGCGATGCTGGCCACCTCGCATTTCCTGATCGTCAAGGACGGGACCACCGACTTCAGCAAGGCCAACGGCTGCGGCCCCTACCGCCTGAAGACGTTCATGCCCGGCATCCGGACGGTGGTCTCCCGCAACCCGAATTATTGGAAGGAGGGCCGCCCGTACCTGGACGAGGTCGAGCTGATCGGCATCCCCGACGAGGTCTCGCGGGTGAACGCGCTGCTCTCCGGCGACGTCCAGCTTATCAATGCCGTGGATCCGCGTTCAACCCGGAGGGTCCGCGCCACCGGCAAGCACCAAATCCTCGAGACGCGTTCGGGCCTCTACACGGATCTGATCATGCGCCTGGACAGGATGCCCACCGGACACCCGGAATTCGTGCTCGCCATGAAGCACCTTCTGGATCGCGAACTGATCCAGAAGGCGCTGTTCCGCGGCTACGCCCAGATCGGCAACGACCAGCCGATCCCCCCGGGGCACCCCTACTACCTCGAGGGGCTTCCGCAGCGGGACTACGACCCCGACAAGGCCCGCTTCCTGCTGAAGCGCGCGGATCTCCTGGACGTTCGCCTCCCGCTGTACGCTTCCCCCGCGGCCAACGGGTCGGTCGACATGGCCTCGATCCTTCAGGAAGCGGCCGCAAAGGTGGGCCTCCGGCTCGCCGTGAACCGCATGCCCTCCGATGGGTACTACTCGACGCACTGGATGAAGCATCCGCTGACCTTCGGGAACAACAACCCGAGGCCCACGGCGGACCTCATGTTCAGCCTGTTCTTCAAGTCGGACGCCGACTGGAATGAGTCCGCCTGGAAGGACCCGCGCTTCGACCAACTGCTGCTCGCGGCGCGGGGCGAGGCTGACGAGGCGCGCCGCAAGCTTATGTACGGCGACCTGCAGACCATGGTGCACGAAGGCAGTGGCGTCGGAATCCCGGTCTTCATCAGCCTCGTGGACGCCTACGATTCACGCCTCAAGGGCGTGTTCCCGATCCCCATCGGGGGGCTCATGGGCTATTCGTTCGGCGACCAGGTCTGGTGGGAAGGCTGAGACGCGCGGGCGCGGCTAGGGACCGCTCAGGGCCACTTCGAAACGGAAGCCCACGACCAGCGCGTCCTTCAGCGCCGGATCGGCGCCCGGGTTGATCACATACTGCACGTCGGGCTGCACCGTGAGCCAGGGTGTGACCTGGGCGCGGTAGGTCAGCTCCACGGCCGTCTCGTGTTTGTCGACGGCCCCACCCCGTCTTGCCTGGGCGCGGCGGTGTGGCCGACCTGTCTGAACGCTCGTGAAACCCAGTCCCAGCGCCTCATCCTCGAACCCGAGCAGCGGGCCCCTGAGCACCACGCCGGCGCTGTAGGCCGCCGCGATCTCTTCACTGTCCGGATCGGCGAGTCCCATTCGCACGAACCCCTCCAACCGCCGCTCGCCCCACTTGGCCAGCGGAGCCTCGACTAGTGCGTATCCGCCGGTAGACGAAGCACGCCCCAGCGAGGAGTCCATCGCGTCGAACTCGGCCGTGTGTCGCCACATGCCGACGGCGAACCGCGCCTCGTTGTCGCTCTCATGTGTCAGCTCGGCGATCGCAAGCACGCCGTCGTCCGGATCGATGCGAAAGAGGGATCCCCGAGGCGGCTCGAAGCCGCGGGGCAGGCCATCGAAGGCGCCGACTTTGGCGGTCCAGTGACCTTTGATCCGCACCTCCCCCAGGATGCCCAGGCCCGTGGCGGGGAACACGGACGGACCGTTGTGACCGACCTGCGCGAGGTCGAGCCCGAGCCCCTGGGCTCCGTTGGCGAAGATCGTGGCGGTGTTGTTGACCCCGAGCTCGCTGTTCAGGTCGATGACGCCGACCTTGACGGCGCCGGCTTCGAACGCCTGCCGCACCCAGGCCTCGTAGAGCCGGACCCCGCCCGCCGCATCCTTGCCGCTGACGGCCTGGAGATCGCCGACGAAAGTCTCCGAGAGCGTGTCGTTGTCGTTCCAGAAGGCCGAGACGCGAAGCGAGGCGCCTTCCCAGCCGAGCGCCCGCTCCGCATCGAGCTCGATCGCGCCCTCCAGATTCTCGATATAGACGGAGCCTCGACGCAGTCCGCCCTGCGTGTTCCGCCACGCTTCCCCGGTATAGGTCGCAGAGAGCTCGATGCCGGACGGCGCCTCCGCGGCCGAGGCGGCGGTTCCAATGAGGGCGACTGCGGCCGCCGCGCCGATGACCCGATGCATGACGACGAAAAGACCCGAGGTTTCGACGGGCGATCATGCTTGGCCGGCGCCTCATGTGATCGCGAAGTGACGCCGCCGTTCGGCGCTGTCGCTGCTTTGGGAAGACGAAATCCGCAGATCATTGCGCCGGTTGCGTGGGAGAACACGGGTCGTCGCGACGCCTCCTCCCTGTCGCGCGCGCCCGCCGACCACGGTCGACCCCACCCCGTGGCGGCGGGCCCTTCTCAGACGTAGAGGTGCGCGGGTGTCCGACGGCGAGGTTTTCCCGGTTCCGGAAACGTGGGCGGCCCAGGCCCACATGAACGCGGCGGCCTACGAGGCGGCGGTGAAACGGGTCGAGAGCGACCCGGAAGGCTACTGGCGCGAGATCGGCGAGCGCCTCACCTGGATCAAGCCGTTCACCCAGGTGAAGGACGTCAGCTTCGACAAGGCCGACTTCCACATCAACTGGTTCTCGGACGGGGTGCTGAACGTCAGCGCCAACTGCCTGGACCGGCACCTCGTGACCCGCGGCGACCAGGTGGCGATCATCTGGGAAGGCGACGACGGGACCTATCACCCGATCACCTACCGCGACCTGCACGCCGACGTTTGCCGCTGGGCCAATGTGCTGAAGGCCAAGGGCGTCAGGAAGGGCGACCGCGTCACCATCTACCTGCCGATGATCCCGGCGGCGGCGGCCTCGATGCTGGCCTGCTCGCGGATAGGCGCGATCCACTCGGTGGTGTTCGGCGGCTTCTCGCCCGACAGCCTGGCCGGCCGCATCCAGGACTGTGACTCGAAAATCGTGATCACCGCCGACGAGGGCCTGCGCGGCGGCAAGATCGTTCCGCTGAAGCTGAACGTCGACGAGGCGCTGAAGTCCTGCCCCGGCGTCACCGACGTGATCGTGGTGCGGCGCACGTGCGCCAAAGTTCCTATGCAGATCGGACGGGACGCCTACTACCTGGACCTCAAACAGGACGTCGACGACGACTGTCCTCCCGAACCGATGGGCGCCGAGGACCCGCTCTTCATCCTCTACACCTCGGGCTCGACGGGGAAGCCGAAGGGCGTGCTGCACACCACGGGCGGGTACCTGGCCTGGGCCAGCTGGACCCACGAGGTGGTCTTCGACTACCGGCCGGGCGAGGTCTTCTGGTGCACGGCCGACGTGGGCTGGGTCACCGGCCACAGCTACGTGGTCTATGGCCCGCTGGCGAACGGCGCGACCAGCGTCATGTTCGAGGGCGTGCCGAACTACCCGAACTCGTCGCGGTTCTGGGAGGTCTGCCACAAGCACAAGGTGGAGATCTTCTACACGGCGCCGACGGCGCTGCGGGCCCTGATGCGCGAGGGCGACGCGCCGGTGCTGGCGTGGCCCCGCGACACCATCCGCTTGCTGGGCACGGTCGGCGAGCCGATCAACCCCGAGGCCTGGCTCTGGTACCACCGCGTGGTGGGCGAAGGCCGCTGCCCGATCGTCGACACCTGGTGGCAGACCGAGACCGGCGCCTGCCTGATGAGCCCGCTGCCCGGCGCGCACGCGCTTAAGCCCGGTTCGTGCGCCAAGCCGCTGCCCGGCGTCTATCCGCAGCTGGTCGATGCCGAGGGGCTGGAGCTGACCGGCGCCATCAGCGGCAACCTCTGCATCACTGACAGCTGGCCGGGCCAGATGCGCACGGTCTACGGCGACCACCAGCGCTTCATAGACACCTACTTCTCCACCTATCCCGGCAAGTACTTCACCGGCGACGGCGCGCGCCGCGACGCCGACGGCTACTACTGGATCACCGGCCGGGTGGACGACGTGATCAACGTCTCGGGCCACCGCCTGGGAACCGCCGAGATCGAGAGCGCCCTGGTCGCGCACACCGCCGTCGCCGAGGCCGCGGTGGTCGGCTACCCGCACGACATCAAGGGCCAGGGCATCTACTGCTACGTGACGCTGAAGATGGGCATCGAGCCCACCGAGGCGCTGATGGCCGACCTGCGCGGCTGGGTCCGGCGCGAGATCGGGCCGTTCGCGGCGCCCGACGTGATCCAGTTCGCGCCCGGCCTGCCCAAGACCCGCTCGGGCAAGATCATGCGCCGCATCCTGCGCAAGATCGCCGAGGACGACCTCGCCAACCTGGGCGACACCTCCACCCTGGCCGAGCCCGCGGTGGTCGACGACCTGGTGAAGAACCGCGCGGCTCGGGCGCCCGCGCCCGTCTGAGGCCCGGCGCTGGGCTGTCGGCCGGAGGGCCGAGATGGCGCGCCGCCCGTGAAGGGGCGGGCGCAATCGCAGGTCGCTCCGAGGTTTACCGGCCCCGTCGGGGGCCGTTCATTTCCGAGTCTCGGTGATCTCGCGCACGGCTGCGACCACCTCATCAACGGCGGCGCGGTCGACGTCGAGATGGGTGACCCAGCGCATCCGTCCGCCGGGCCAGAAGCTCGCCGCGATGCCCAGGTCACGCAGCGCCGCGGATAGCCGGGTCGTCAGCTCGGGCGCCAGCTCGACGAACACCATGTTGGACTGCGGCGGCGTCACCATCAGTCCCTCGATACCCGCAAGTCCGTCCGCGAGCGCCTTGGCGTTGGCGTGGTCCTCGGCTAGACGGCCGACGTTGTGGTCCAGCGCGTACAGGCCGGCCGCGGCAACAATGCCGGCCTGCCGCATCCCCCCGCCCAGCATCTTGCGCCACCGGCGTGCGCGCGCGATCAGCGGGATGTCTCCGACGAGCACCGATCCGAGCGGGGCGCCTAGGCCCTTTGAAAGGCACACCGAGACGCTATCGAAGCCCTCTGCCAAGCTCGCGACGTCAACGCCGAGCGCTGCGGCCGCATTGAACAGCCGCGCACCGTCGAGATGAGTGGTGAGCTTTCGATCCCGCGCAAAATCAACGACCTCGGCCAGGTGATCTCGCGGCAGCACCCGCCCAACGAAGGTGTTCTCGATCGTGACCAGCCGTGTGATCGCAAAATGCGGATCGTCGGCCTTAACGGCGGCGTGAAGATCGTTGATGCGGATCGTGCCGTCGGCCTGGACCGGCAAAGGCTGGGGTTGGACCGAACCGAGCACGGCGGCGCCGCCAGCCTCCCAAAGGTAGGTATGGGCCTCGTCCCCACAGAGGTATTCCTCCCCGCGCTGGCAATGGCTCATGATCGCGGCGAGATTGGCCATGGTGCCCGTCGGCGTCAGCAGCCCGGCTTCCTTGCCCAGCAGCGCGGCAACGCGCGCCTCGAGCGCCTTGACCGTGAAATCGTCACCCAGCACATCGTCGCCGACCTCCGCGGCCGACATCGCTGCGCGCATCTGCGGCGTAGGGCGGGTGACCGTATCGGATCGGAAATCGAGGCGGATTGGATCGGATGGCATGATCAAGGCCCGGCTGGCTTTGGCTACGTCGGTGATGCTAGCAAAACGGTAGGGGATCCGGCGCTAGACGCTTAATTGGCGGCTGGATTTGGCCGCGTAGTCCGCGATGGCCGCAAGCTGGGCCGCCAGGGCCGCGCGCTCGGGATGGAAGCAGCCGTCCAACGCCGCCGTGCCCACCGTGAAGCCCCAGGCGCCGGCTGAAACGACCGCCTGAATTCGCTCGGGGCGATCGATGGACCCCGCCACCATCAGCGGTTTGGCCACGGCCGCGCGGACCTGGGCGATCAGATCCTCGACGTCACCCGAAAACCGATACGCCAGCAGGTCGAGGCCATCGACCCCATCCATCGCCGCCAGCGCCTGTGCGCTCGCGACGATGTCGCTCACAGTTCCGGCCAATCGACTCGGGTGGCCGACGATCTGGCCGGGAAACGGGAAGTACTCGATGCCCGACCCGGCGATGATCGGCAGGACCGCGCTGGGGCGGGTGCCGCCCATCAGGACGTCGACGCCCAGCGCAACGGCCGACTGCGCCGACGCGACCTCCGACGCCGCATCGAGGCTGACCACTTCAAGATAAGCTCGGCCGCCCGCGGCATGGATCCGATCGGCGAGCTTCACGAGATCGGACATCGGCAACCCGACGTCCTTGAAGCCGATGTGCCGGACGCCGGCGTCGAGCGCCTCTTCGAGGCGTTCGAACGCATCGGCGATCGTGCGGTCGTGGCGCGTGAGCATGAATACAAAGACGCTGGTCATCCGCGGTCTTTCCCGGAGTTCGTGGTGATGTCGTGAAGCCGCTGGATCGTCATGCGTTCAGCCCCGTCATCGCGGCCCCACAGCGCAGCGCGTAGATGAGGCTGGAAGGGTCGGCCTTGCCGGACCCTGCGATGTCGAAGGCCGTGCCGTGATCCACCGACGTGCGCACGAAGGGGAGGCCGACCGTGATGTTCACGCCCTCATCCACGCCCAGGTATTTGACCGGAATGAGCCCCTGGTCATGGTACTGAGCGACCACGACATCGAACTCGCCGCGCCGCGCGCGCATGAAAACCGTGTCGCCGGGCCAAGGTCCTGAAGCGTCCAGGCCTTCGGCGCGCGCGAGCGCGATGGCAGGCGCGATCACGTCGATTTCCTGGCGCCCGAAGAGCCCGTTCTCGCCGGCATGCGGATTGAGGCCGGCCACCGCGATCCTGGGGGCCGCGATGCCGAAGGCCCGGCATGCGGAATTCGCCAGGCGTATCGCCTGCAGCTCGTTCTCGAGCGTGACCGTCTCGATGGCCTCGGCGAGCGGTACGTGGATGGACACGAGGAGAACCCTCAGCTCATCGTTGGCGAGCATCATCGCGACCTTGGGCGTTCCGCTCAGCTCGGCGAGAATCTCCGTGTGGCCTGGATGGCCGACGCCGGCGGCCCTCAGGGCTTCCTTGTTGATCGGCGCGGTGACCAACCCCGACACCAGCCCAGCCCGGGCCAGGCTCACGCCGCGCTCGATGTAGGCGTAGGCCGAGGCTCCCGCGTGCGCGCTCACCTTGCCGATCGGCAGATCAAGCGGCAGCGCAGGTCCCACCTGGAGCGTGCTGATGGCGCCCGGCCGCAGGGCGGTGACGTCGTCCGGGTCGACCTCGACGATCGGGGTTCCGACCTCACACAGATCGGCGGCGCGTCGCAGCACGCCCACGTCCCCGATGACCAGGAAGGGAGGCAGGTCGGTGAGGCTGGAGCCGAGCTTCGCGATGATCTCGGGTCCGATGCCGGCCGGGTCGCCCATGGTGATGGCCAGCGGCGCACGCGGGATGACGGGGGCGCGGGTCATGCGCCGCACTCGCCGTGGGTGCGCAAGGCGTCGACGCAGCGCACAAGCGTGTCCGGACCCCCGAACCCGCCCGCCTTTGTCGCGAAGGCGAAGCTTCGGGTTGGGGTTTGGAGCACCCCCCGGGGAACACCGGCCTCCACTTCTCCGGCCAGGTCCATGGACTGAGCCCCGAGCGCATCGGTGACCCGGCGAGCGGTGTCGCCGCCGGTGACGACGAGCCCTTCGAACCCGGAGGCGCTCAAGCTCACCACCCGGCCCAGCCAGCCCGCCAGCTCGGCCGACGTGCAGCCCTGCGCTTCCACGCCGTCGACCGGCGCGAGCAGGCAAACGACGTCGGCCTCCTCGAACGCCCCGACCACGGCTCGCGCGAAGGGCTCCGGGGACGAAGCGGGGAAAGGCGCCGGAAGCACGACAGCGCCTGCGGACCGCAAGGCGTCGACCTGCGGGGTGTTCGCCGGGTGGCGACTGCCGACCACGATCAGCACACGCCGCACCGCAGGCCATGCCGCCGCCGACAGATCAGACCGCGCGCGCACCGGAACAGCACGCGCCAGCGCCGCCGCAAGGCCCGGCGAGCCGATCCAGATGAGATCGGCCTCGAGCCCTGTCTGCAGAACCAGCGCGTCCAGTTCGCGGTCGTCGTCGGCGTCGCAGATCCGGAGGGCGGAGGCCTCCAGATCGGCGAAGTGGTCAGCGACCAGACTGCTCGAGACCGGGTTCAAAGCGTCGCGGGCGTATTCGGTCTCTACGAGCGGTACGCCGTGCACGAACTGGCGACCGGCCCGCGTCGTACGGCCGGCGGCCGGAAAGGCCGGGGCGACCAGCGCCCTGGGGCGGCCCGACCCCGCGATGGTCCCGCGCGTCTCGGCGCACAGGTTTCCGCGGAGCGTCGAGTCCATGGTCTTGTAGAGGAGCGCCGCAGGGGCGAGGGCGGCCGCGGCCGACCGGAAGCGTTGCTCGGCCACGTCAGCGGCGGCGAAGCGGCTGTCGAGATCCACGGACAGGACATCCGTGTCGAGGTCGACCAGGCTGCGGCTGTCGAAGACGACCCTCGCCCGAAGGCCGCGATCGGCGAACGGCGCGGCGCCGTCCAGGGCGCTGGTGAGATCGTCGGCCAGAATGGCAATCACGATGCTTTCCCATATGTCAGTCGACCTGAGAATGCTGGCGTAATCGCGCCTCACAAAAAATGGATATGATCTCAGGGTTCGTTTGACATATGCTCAATCATTCGATGGAGCGCGGCCATCATTTCGCGGATTCCGAACATTCCAGCCCTGCGGGCGTTCGAGGCTACGGCGCGCCTGCAAAGCGTGTCGGGTGCGGCGCGCGAGCTCAATCTGACGGACGGCGCCGTCAGCCGGGGGGTCCGCGACCTGGAAGCTCAGCTTGGCGTGTCCCTGTTTGTACGCCGAAATCGCCAGATCGTCCCGACAGCCTCCGCGCGAATTCTGGCCGAGGAGGTGCGCTCTGCACTGGAACAGCTGTCGCTCGCAGTCGCACGCGCGAAGGGACGGTCTTCGCAGTCCGCGCCCCTGACCATCTCCTGCGAGCCCACCTTCCTGATCCGGTGGCTCATTCCCCGATTGGCGAGCCTGCAGGACGAGCTCGGCCCGGACCGGGAGATCCGTTTGATCTCGGCGGGGGGTGCGCCCCCATTTTTGCGCGATGGGATCGACCTGGCGATCCGGCGGGCCGATTTTCCGATCGGACAGGAGATGGCGGCTGCGCCCTTCCTGGACGAACGCGTTGGCCCTGTATGCCGGCGGGACATGGAACAGGAAGACCTGCTCTCGGGAACGCTCCTGCACAGCGCGACGCGTCCCGACGCCTGGGCGCAATGGGCGAGCCTCACCGGCGTCGCGCTCGCCCCGCGCCGGACTCTTACCTTTGAGCACTTCTATTTGAGTCTTCAGGCCGCGGTCGCCGGGACCGGGACGGCGATGGGGCCGATCGCCCTGGTGGCGGACGATCTGGCGACCGGCGCGCTCACCGCCCCCCATGGGTTCGTCCCCGATGGGTCCCAGTACGTTCTGCTGGCGCTGAACGCCAACCGCCAAGTGCTGCCGTTCGACGCCGCGCTCGGCTGGCTGAAGCAGGCCTGCGCAGGGCTGGAAGACGTAGCCGGCTGAGGTCGCGACGAGCCGGCCTCGCCGTGCCGGACCCGCTACTGGCTGTTCCCGGACCGGCAGCCGCGGATGCGGCTCAGCTCTGCCGGATCGCGGCCGCGCGTTGGCATGACCTGCGCCAAGGCGCCGTGCGAACGGCGCCCGGATGCTGACGAGGGCACTATCGTACCGCTGAGAAGGCAGTTCGCCGTCACAGGATCGGAGCTCAAGATGCAACGCGCCGCCACGCTCGTGGGATCAGCCGTCCTCGCCATTGCCGCGTCTGCGTCCACGGGCGCCGGCGCTCATGGCATCTGGTTCGCGCAGCGGGCCACGCAACTCAGCCTCATCTATGGGGTAGGGGCGGATGACCTCGACGTCGTCAAGCGCCTGCCCAAGGTCCGCAGCATCGCGGGCTACGACGCGCAAGGTCGGGCTGTTCCGACCCAGCTACGGGCGGCGGGCCCGATCGTGGTCGTCGACAGCGAAAGCCCTCCCGCCGTGGTCTCGGCGGTGCTGGAGGTCAGCGAGACGTCCTACAAATATGCGGTTCACCTGGCCGGCCCCCTCGAAACCGTCATCAAGCCGCTTCCGGATCAGATCCTGCAGATCGTTCCCGCGGGACCGGTCCCCAACACCTCGGGGCGGCCGCTGAAGCTGAAGGTCATGTTCCAGGGCAAGCCGGCCGCCGGCGCGCAGGTTCTCTCCGACTACGTGAACGAGGCGGCCGCCACGCCGCTGAAGACCGCCGCAGACGGAACGGTCACCATCAAGGTGCGCAATCAGGGCCTGAACGTCATCAGCGCAACCTATGAGTCGCCCGCCGGCGCCCAGAAGACGGCGCACCGCGCGACCCTGTCGTTCGTGTTGCCTCACGGGACCGACTAGGTCCGCGGACCCGAGGCGTCATCATGGACGACGACTTCCGCCGCGAGGCGCTTGACTATCACCGTCTTCCGCGGCCCGGGAAACTGAGCGTGGAGGCCAGCAAGCCTCTGGCGGAGCAGCGGGACCTGGCGCTGGCCTACTCGCCGGGCGTCGCCGCGGCGTGTGAGGCCATCGCGGCCGATCCGGGGGCGGCGCGGGCGTACACGGGCCGGGGGAACCTGGTGGCGGTCGTCACCAATGGCACGGCGGTCCTCGGCCTGGGTGACATCGGGCCGCTGGCGGCAAAGCCGGTGATGGAAGGCAAGGCCGTCCTCTTCAAGACGTTCGCGGGCATCGATGCGTTCGACCTGGAGCTCGACGCCAAAGAGGTTGGCCGCTTCGTCGAAACGGTCGCGGCGCTCGAACCGACGTTTGGAGCCATCAACCTCGAGGACATCAAGGCGCCTGAGTGCTTTGAGATCGAGCGGGCGCTGCGCGCGCGCATGCGGATACCGGTCTTCCATGACGACCAGCATGGGACCGCCGTCGTCTGCGCTGCGGCGGTCCGCAACGCCATGCTGCTTCAGGGCAAGTCCCTCAGCGACGTGAGACTGGTGACGTCCGGCGCCGGAGCGGCCGCCATCGCGTGCGTCGACCTTCTCGTTTCCATGGGGCTGCCGGAGGACAACGTCGTCCTCACCGACATCCAGGGGGTCGTCCACGAGGGTCGCAAGCCGCACCTGACGCCGAACGTTGCGCGCTACGCCCGGCGCACGCATGCGCGGACGCTACCCGAGGTGCTGCCCGGCGCAGACATCTTCCTGGGTCTCTCGGCGCCGCGGGTCCTCAAGCCCGAGTGGCTTGCCCTATTCGCTCGCAAGCCGCTGATCCTGGCGTTGGCGAACCCGGAACCGGAAATCCTGCCCGATGAGGTGGCGAAGGCGCGGCCCGACGCCATCGTAGCGACCGGACGCTCCGACTTCCCCAACCAGGTCAACAACGTCCTGTGCTTTCCCTTCATCTTCCGGGGGGCGCTCGATGTCGGGGCGCGCGAGATCAACGAGCCGATGAAACTGGCCGCCGCTGAGGCGATCGCCACGCTCGCTCGCGTTCGCTCCAGCGTGGACGCGACATCCGCCCGCAGCGCCGAGCCGTCCGTGTTCGGGCCGCAGCACCTCATTCCAAGGCCGTTCGATCCCGGCTTGATCCTCCGAGTGGCTCCGGCTGTCGCCCGAGCCGCAATGGAGTCCGGCGTCGCCAGCCGGCCCATCCTGGACTTCGACGCCTACCGGCGCGAGCTGGAGCTGCTCATCGATCAGGGGGCGCTCGCTGATCCTTGCGATGCTCGCCCCTGCTTGTCGGACGCGCGCGCCGGTCGCGTTTGCGCCGCGCGAGGATGAGCCGGGGCCCTATCGCGGCCGGCGCCGCCCGCACGCGGCGCGCGCGTGTGGATGTGGCCCGACGGCCAGCCGTTCCGATGCCGATCAGGGAAGGAACATGCTGATGCAGGGACGCTTTCTGCGCTTGGCCGAAACAGAGCGGCCGACAGTGCAGTTCGTCGTAGACGGCCGCCGGGCGCAGGGGCTCGAAGGGGACACTCTCCTGGTCGCGCTCATGTGCGCCGGAGCTCACCTGCGCGAGTCCGAGTTCGGCGACGGTCCGCGCGCCGGGTTCTGCCTCATGGGGGCCTGCCAGGACTGCTGGGTCTGGACCGACGATGGGCGGAGGTTGCGCGCGTGCACGACGACGCTCCAAGCCGATCACAGGATCGTCACGCGACAGCCCGCCTCCAGGTGGCCGCACGTGAACGGGGTCTAGTCGCGGCCCGGCCGCGCGATGGCGATGTGGTCGTGGCGAAGCTGCACCAGGCTGCGGCCGGCGGACTATCCCGATCATGAGCAATAATCTGCTGCGGAACCACGAAAAACAACCGGTGCGAAGCGCGCCAACGGCTCGCGACGGCGGCGCAAACCCACGGGCCGTGACATAGTTTCCGAGAATCCGAGGATTGGCCAATGATGCCGAGCCCATTGCCGCGCTGCGCCGTAAAGCGGACCCGATCTGCCGCCACGCGTCGGCTTGTGTGGCGGGCGTCGCTGCCGCCGACGGACGTCCTCCCGAGCGACGCCGGAAGATGACGCCGAGCAAGCTCGATCCGTTCGACGTCAAGATCCTGTCGCTGCTGCAGCAGAATGGGCGGATCTCGAATCTGGAGCTGTCCGAGACCGTCGGGCTCTCTCCGAGCCCTTGCCTGCGGCGTGTGAGGCAGCTCGAGCGCGCTGGCTACATCAGCGGCTACGAGGCCCATATCAATCTCCGAATGCTGGGTGAAGTCCTGACGGTGTTCGCCGAAATCACCCTGCAGGACCACAAAGTTCACGATTTTCAGCGTTTTGAGTCCACGATAAGGAGTATCTCAGAGATCACCGAGTGCCACTTCGTCAGCGGAGGTTACGACTATTTGCTGAAGTTCATGACGAGGGGCATGTCTCACTATCAGGAACTCTTCGAGAAACTTCTGGATAGCGGCGTTGGAATTGAGAAATACTTCTCCTATGTGGTCATCAAGACGGTCTTCGTGAAGAATGGCTATCCGATCGAAGCGTCGGCCGATGTTGAGACTTGAGCGTATGGCAGACGTCGCCGAAGCCGCGGCCAGCGTCGCGACCTGGCGGACGCCCGTCGAACCTGACTTGGGTGATACGCGACAAGGTTGCGATTCTTCGGCTGGACGCAGCAGCACATGTCTCGTCAGGAGTTGTACCCTTCGCGACGGACTGGGATGACAGGAGCAGCACATGCCAACGCGCGCGGAGACTGACCTCCTCGTCCGCGACATCACGCTGGGCGATCTCGCCGGCGCGCATGCGCTCTCGCGGCAATTGAACTGGATGCACCGTCCGGAAGACTGGGAGCTCATGCTGCGCACGGGCATGGGGGTCGTGGCGGAAGGCGAGGGCGAGATTGTCGGCACCCTCCTGGGCTGGCCCTACACCGATCGGTTTGGGAACCTGGGCATGGTCATGGTCGCGGAAGGGTGGCGCCGACGCGGCGTCGCCACGCGAATGATCGCGGCCATGCAAGGGAAGATGGGTGGCCGGACGCTACGGGTGACCGCCACCGCCCCAGCGCTCCCGATCTTCACCAAGCTCGGCTACCAGACCGTCGGAACGATCCACCAACACCAAGGCACTGCCTTCACCGTTCCGATCGCGCCGCTGAGCCCCGGGGAACGGGTGCGGCCGATGACCGTCAGGGATGTGCCTCTCATCATCGAGCTGGATCGACGCTCGACCGGAATCGATCGTACGCAGGTGCTGCAAGCGGTCCTCGAGAACGCACGTGGCGTGGTCCTGGAGCGCGCGGGCGAAGCCGTCGGCTTCGGTCTCTTCCGTCGCTTTGGGCGCGAATATGCGATCGGCCCCGTCGTGGCGCCGCACGAACGCGGAGCCAAGCTCCTGATCACCCACTGGCTTGGCAGTCGAGCGGGCATGTTCATCCGGGTAGACGTTCCCGGGGACAGCGGGCTTTCGGAATGGCTCGGCGACATGGGCCTGGGCCTAGCCGGTCGTGAAACGACCATGGTGCTGGGAGAACCGGCGAAGGGCGAGCCGCCCTTGGCGCCGTTCGCGATCCTGAGCCAGGCGTTCGGCTAGGACCCACGCGAGGCGTTCCGCCGGCTCGATGGGCCCATCCTATCGCACGCTGCGACGTTCGGTTCCCGCTCAGGGACCAGGACCCGGGCGGTCACGGCGCCGCGGTTGGCGGCCGCGCTGCACAGCCGGATCCCCAGAAGCTCCTCGTCTCGCGGCGCCCTTTGCCGAAGTCGCCGGGCCGCCTGGGTTTGAAATGCCGAAGCAAGCGCTGAAAGCACTCACATGCGCCGCCGGTAAGCGCGATTCGGAGGCTTCTGTCGGCTGGCCCGTGTCCTACTGACCTCGGATCAGGCGCCGGTGCGCGGCCCGAAGGAGGAGGCTGGGCCCAGATGCAGAGGATGGACGGGCTCTCTCGCAGGAGGGCGTTGGGCGCCGCCGGTGCGGGCCTGATGCTGCCCCAGGCCGCCCTGGCGCAGCCTCGACGCGGCGGGCGCATCCGGGTGGCCACCATGGCCAGCTCGACGTCGGACACCCTCGACCCCGCCAAGGGCGCGCTGTCGACCGACTATGTCCGGCACAACATGCTCTACAGCGGGCTGACCCAGTTCGACGGCCGCCTCACGCCGCAGCCCGCCCTCGCCGAAAGCATCGAGACGCGGGACCACATCACCTGGCGCTTACGCCTGCGTAAGGGCGTCGAATTCCATGACGGCAAGCCGCTGACCTCGGCCGATGTCGTCTACTCGCTCCTGCGCCACAAGGATCCGGCCACCGCCTCAAAGGCGAAGGCAGTCGCCGACCAGTTCGCGGATGCGAGGGCGGACGGGCCCAACGAAGTGGTGCTCAAGCTTACCGGCGCCAATGTCGACCTCCCTTCCATCCTCGCGATCTCCCACTTCCTGATCGTCAAGGATGGCGTGCGCGATTTCCGCACGGCTGTCGGCACCGGCCCGTATCGCCTGAAGCTCTTCCGGCCAGGCATGCGCACGATCGTGAGCCGCAATCCAAACTATTGGAAGGCGGGCCGCCCCTACCTCGACGAGATCGAGCTGATCGGCGTTCCCGACGAGGTTTCCCGCGTGAACGCAGTGTTGTCGGGGGATGTGCACCTGACCCATGCGGTCAATCCGCGGTCCGTGAAGCGCATCCAGGCCTCGGGGGCGCATGCGGTGCTCGAGACACGGGCTGGCATGTACACCTACCTCGTGCCGCGGCTGGATAGGACGCCGACCGGGCACCCCGATTTCGTCCTGGCCATGAAGCACCTGCTGGATCGTGACCTGATCCGGCGAGCCCTGTTCCGAGGCTACGCCACGCTGGCGAACGATCATCCCGTGCCGCCGGGGCATCGCTATCACCTCGCCGGGCTGCCCCAGCGCTCCTACGATCCGGACCGCGCGCGCTTCCTGCTCAATCGCTCGGGGCTGCTGAACGTGCGGATGCCGGTCTACGCCTCGCCGGCCGCAGAAGGCTCGGTGGACATGGCGTCCATCCTCCAGGAGGCCTCGGCCAAGATCGGCCTGCGGCTCGCCGTCAACCGGGTCCCGGCCGACGGCTACTCGTCGACCCACTGGATGAAGCACCCGCTGATGTTCGGCAACGTCAACCCGAGGCCCACGGCCGACCTCATGTTCAGCCTGTTCTTCAAGTCGGACTCGCCGTGGAACGCTTCGCGTTGGCGCAATGCGCGCTTCGACCAACTGCTGATCGCGGCCCGTTCCGAAACCGACGAGGCGCGGCGTCGCCAACTCTATGGCGACATGCAGGAGCTCGTACACGACGGGGCGGGCGCCGCGACCCCGGTCTTCATCAGCAACATCGACGCCTTCGATCGTCGGCTGAAGGGCATGGCAACAATTCCGATAGGGGGGCTGATGGGCTACTCGTTCGCCGAGTACGTCTGGCTGGAGGCCTGAGCGGATGAACACGACGCTCGTCCTCATCCTGAGGCGCATTGGGATCGCGGCGCTCACGCTGCTGTTGGTGTCCCTCGTTGTCTTCACCATCAGCTCCCTGCTTCCGGGCGACGCTGCGGCGGAGGCGCTCGGACAGAGCGCCACGGCCGAGACCCTGGCTGCGCTTCGGGCTCAGCTCGGGTTGGATCAGCCCGCCCACGTGCGCTACGTGAAATGGCTTGCCGGCCTTGTCGCGGGGGATCCGGGCCAGTCGTTCACCAACGACCTGCCCGTACGTGAACTGGTCGCTCACCGCCTGCCCAAGTCGCTTCTGCTGGCTGGCCTCACGGCAGCCGTGGCTGTGCCGCTGGCGCTGACGATTGGGATCCTGTCGGCGATGTACCGCGGGTCGCCCCTCGACCGGGCGCTCAACGTCGGGACCCTCTCGATGGTGGCCGTGCCGGAATTCCTGGTGGCCACGATCGCCGTGCTGATCTTCGCGGTGAAGCTGCGCTGGCTGCCGTCCCTGACCCTGGTGCCGGAAAACGCGACGTTGGCGCAGCTCCTCAAGGTCTATGCCTTGCCGGTGATGACGCTGAGCTTCGTGATCGTCGCCCAGATGGCGCGCATGACGCGGGCGGCGATCATCGACCAGCTCAACCAGCCCTATATCGAAATGGCGATCCTGAAGGGCGTCGGCCCCGCGCGCGCGGTCATGACCCACGCCCTGCCGAACGCCGTGGGTCCGATCGTCAATGCGGCGGCCCTCAGCCTGTCCCACCTGCTCGGGGGGGCGATCATCGTGGAGACGATCTTCAACTATCCCGGACTGGCGAGCCTCATGGTTGACGCCGTGACCAGCCGCGACATGCCCGTACTGCAGGCCTGTGCGATGATCTTCTGCAGCGCCTACCTGTTGATGGTCCTCATCGCCGACGTCTGCGCCATCCTCGCCAACCCCCGGCTGAGGGCGTGAACAATGAACATGGCCACTGACCTCGCCCCGACGCCCACGCGCCCCTCTCGCCTGCGCGGGCTCACCAAGCGCTGGCGCACTCTGCCGCTCGCCGGTCGCGTCGGCCTCTCGCTGGTGATCTTCTGGATCCTGGCGGCCGTGTTCGGACGCATGGTCGCCCCCTACGAAGTCGGCGCGATCGTGAGCGACGACGTGTTCCAGGGCTTCAGCGCCGCGCATCCCTTGGGCAGCGACTATCTCGGCCGCGATGTCCTGAGTCGGGTGCTGAGCGGGGCGCGCTACACGGTGGGCCTGGCGCTCGCGGGGGCGATGCTGGCCAGCACGACGGGCACGACCCTCGCGCTGTTCGCGGCCGCCAGCGGTCGCTGGGTCGACGAGGCCATGAGCCGCCTGATGGACGCGATGATCTCGCTCCCCAGCAAGGTCTTGGCGCTGGTGATGGTGGCGGCGTTCGGTTCCTCGATCCCGCTGCTGCTGATCATCGCGACCGTCACCTATGTGCCGGGCGCGTACCGCATCGCGCGCTCGCTCGCGGTGAGCCTGAACCAGATGGACTATGTGCAGGCCGCGCGGGCTCGCGGCGAGGGTCGCTTCTACCTCGCCTGGAGCGAGATCCTGCCGAACATGATCCATCCGATGCTGGCCGACTTCGGCCTGCGGTTCGTGTTCGTGGTGCTGATGCTGAGCGGCCTCAGCTTCCTCGGACTCGGCGTTCAGCCGCCCAACGCTGACCTGGGGTCCCTCGTGCGCGAGAACACGTCCGGGCTCGGCGACGGCGCGCCGGCGGTGCTGATGCCCGCTCTCGCCATCGCGACACTGACGATCGGCGTGAACCTATTCATCGACGGCCTGCCCCGCCGCGGCCGGCGTAGCGACGGAGAGGCATAGGATGAGCCCGCTGGTCGAGGTGAGGGGCCTTTCCGTCGCGGCCCGGGACGAGCAGGGCGCACCGGTCACCCTCGTCAGGGACGTGAGCTTCTCGATCCCGCAGGGCGAGGTGCTGGCCCTGATCGGGGAGTCCGGTTCGGGCAAGACGACCATCGCGCTCGCCCTGATGGGCTACGCGCGCGCCGGCTGCGGCGTGGCAGCGGAGACGCTGCGGGTGGCCGGCGTCGACGTGCTGTCGCTCTCTGCAGCGGAACGCGTGGCGTTTCGCGGCGCGAAGGTCTCTTACATCGCCCAGAGCGCCGCTTCGGCCTTCAACCCCTCGAAGACGATCATGGATCAGGTGGTCGAGCCCGCCGTGATCCATGGGCTGATGAGCCGGCAGGCCGCCGAGGCGAAGGCTGTGGATCTGTTCCGATCCCTCGCATTGCCAGATCCCGAAGGGATCGGCCGGCGCTATCCGCACCAGGTCTCGGGTGGGCAGCTGCAGCGCCTGATGGCCGCGATGGCGCTCATCACCGACCCGGCCCTGGTGGTGCTCGACGAGCCCACCACCGCTCTGGACGTGACGACGCAGATCGACGCGCTGCGCGTCTTCAAGAAGGTGGTGCGCGAGCGGGGCGCGACCGCCGTCTATGTCTCCCACGATCTGGCCGTCGTCGCCCAGATGGCCGACCGCATCGTGGTGCTGCGCCAGGGCGAGATACGCGAGGCGGGCGGCACCGACCAGGTGCTGCACGCGCCCAGCGATCCATATACCCGCAGCCTCATGGCCGCGGCCCGACCGCAGGTGCGAGCGGCCCCGGCTGCGGCCGCATCGTCCGAAACGACGCCCTTGCTGCAGGTGACAGGTCTCAGCGCCGGCTATGGCCGACCGGACGCGCAGGGCTTGCCGCGCGCCCTGATCCTCAAGGACATCGACTTCGCCATCCAACGCGGCGCCACGCTGGGTGTGATCGGCGAATCCGGCTCCGGCAAGTCGACGCTGGCGCGGGTCATCGCAGGGCTGCTGCCGGCCAGCCGCGGGCAGGTGCTGCTCAATGGGCAGGCGCTGGCGCCCGAGCTGGCGCGTCGCCCGCGCGAACAGCTGCGGCGGATCCAGATCGTCTTCCAGAACGCCGATACGGCGCTCAATCCCGCCCAGACCGTGAGCCGGGTGCTCGGCCGACCCCTGGAGTTCTACCATGGCCTAAAGGGCGCGGCTCAGCAGGCTCGGGTGGCCGAACTGCTGGAGCTGATCCGGCTGCCCCCCGCCATCGCCGAACGGCGCGCGGGCGAGCTCTCGGGCGGCCAGAAGCAGCGCATCAACCTGGCGCGTGCGCTGGCGGCCGATCCCGATCTGATCCTCTGCGACGAGGTGACCTCTGCGCTCGACACGGTGGTCGCCGCGGCCATTCTTGACCTGATGGCCGACCTGCGCCGCGAGCTCGGCGTCTCCTTCATGTTCATCAGCCATGACATCTCGACCGTGCGCGCGGTCTGCGACGACATTCTTGTGCTCTATTCAGGGCGGACGGTGGAGGCGGGCAGTCGCAGCGCCTTCCAGGCCCCGCCCTTCCACCCCTACACCGACCTCCTGGTGGCCTCGGTGCCTGAGATGCGGCGCGGCTGGCTTGAGGAGACGCCCGTACGTCGTGCGCCCGCGCCCGCCAGGGTCGCGGCCGGCGGCTCGCTCTGCAGCTTCCTCGATCGCTGTCCGATGCGGGTGGACGGCGTCTGCGACGTGACGCCGCCGCCGCGCGTGCGGCTCTCGGACGGCAGTCAGGTGCTGTGTCACCGGACAGAGCGCCAGCTGGCCGCTGCCGGCGCACAGCGCAGCGAGGTTGGGGCGCGGTGATGGAGCCGCCGGCCAGCGGCCCACGCGAGGCGCGTGAAAGCCAGGGGGCGCCCGACGAGGACGACCGGGGCGCGCCACGCGCGCCACGCATCGTCATCGTGGGGGCCGGGCCGGCGGGCGTCCGCGCCGCAGAGGCGCTCGTCGCCGCGGGCTTGCGGCCGACCTTGATCGATGAAGGCCGGCGCGCGGGGGGGCAGATCTATCGCCGCCAGCCGGAGACCTTCACCCGCTCGTACGCCAAGCTGTACGGCACGGAAGCCTCGCGCGCCGCCGCGATCCACCAGACGTTCGACGGCTTGCTGGACCGGATTGACTACCGGCCAGAGACCTTGGTCTGGAACATTTCTGGTGGGCGCGTATGGACGCTGACGGGCGCGTCCGAGGCCAACCTGGCCTACGACGCGCTGATCATCTGCGCGGGGGCCACCGATCGCCTCATGCCGGTGAAAGGGTGGAACGCCGCCGGGACCTATACGCTCGGCGCGGCACAGATCGCCCTGAAGGCGCAGGCCTGCGCGATCGGGCGGCAAGTGGTGCTGATGGGCACGGGACCGCTCCTGTATCTTCTGGCGAGCCAATACTTGCAGGCCGGCGCTCCGCTCGCTGCGGTGCTGGATACCTCGCCGGTCTGGCGGCGGATCGCGGCGCTGCCCAAGCTGCTTGCCTCACCCCAGGTGTTGTGGAACGGGCTCGTTCTGACGGGTGAGCTCCGACGCGCCGGTGTGCGGGCCTACACCGGCATTCTTCCCGTCGAGATCGAGCGGGGAACCGAAGGCGGCGTGGCCGCAGTGACGTTCGAGACGGCGCGCGGGACGCGGCATCGCGTCGAGTGTGACGCCGTCGCCATGGGATGGCACCTCCGCCCGGAGACCCAGCTGGCGGACCTTGCGCGCTGCGAGTTCGTGTTCGATCCCGCCAGCCGGCAGTGGGTCGTGGGCCGCGACGCTTGCGGCCGGACGAGCGCGCAAAGGGTCTACGTCGCCGGCGATGGCGCCTACATTCTCGGGGCGAGGGCGGCAGAGACCGCCGGAAGCCTCGCCGCGCTGGCCCTCCTGCAGGATCTCGACTTCCCCGTGAACGAGTCCGAAATCCGGGTCCGCCATCGCGAACTTGCCAAGTGGATCCGGTTCGCCGCCGGGCTGCGGGAGGCCTTTCCATGGCCCCAGCCCCAGGCGGTGGCGATGTCGGACGAGGCGATCATCTGCCGCTGCGAATCCATTGCTGCCGGCGAGCTGCGCCGGGTGGTGCGCGACACCGGTGCGGCCGAAGCCAACCGGGCGAAGGCCTTCACCCGCGTCGGCATGGGTCGCTGCCAGGGCCGGTACTGCGCGCACGCCGGCGCCGAGGTGATCGCGGCCGCCGCCGGAGTCGGCCTCGATCAGGTCGGCCGGTTGCGGGGCCAGGCCCCGGTCAAGCCGTTCCCCATCGAAGCCGTGGAGCCGGCGCAGTGACCCGACCTGACGCGAGCGATGTCCTCGTCGTCGGGGGAGGGATCGTCGGCGCCTCGGCCGCCTTCTTCCTGCGCCAGCGGGGCCGCACGGTCACCCTGCTGGAGACGGGTCTGGTCGGGCAACAAGCCAGCGGCGTGAACTACGGCAACGTGCGCCGCCAGGGCCGCCCGCTGAAGCAGCTGCCCTTGGCCAATCGCGCCAGCCCGATCTGGCGGCGGCTGAAGGCGCTGCTGGGGGAGGACGTCGAGTATCTCGAAGCCGGCCATCTGCGCGTCTGCCACCGCGACCGTCCGGAGATCGCCGCGAGCTTCGAACGCTACGCGCAAGAGGCGCGGGAAACCGGCCTGGAGCTGGAACTCCTCGGGGGCCGTGCGCTGCGGGAGCGGTTCCCGTTCCTGGGGCCGGACGTGCTCGCCGGCTCGTTCTCCGCGCGCGATGGCCACGCCAATCCCAGGCTCGTCGCGCCGGCGTTCGGGCGCGCTGCCGGCCGCGCTGGCGCGACCATCGTCGAGAACGCGTTCGTCTCGGCAGCGGAGAAGATCGGGGAGGATTTCCAGGTCCTCACGCGCGACGGGCGAGTGTTCCGAGCTCCGGTCCTGCTCATCGCGGCCGGCGCGTGGGCTCCGGCGCTCACAGCGCAGTTCGGCGAGGCCGCTCCGATAACGCCGCGAGGGCCGACAATATCGGTGACCGAGCCGGTCCCCTACAGCATCGCACCGTCGGTCACCCTCTCGACGCCAATCGAGTCCGAAGTCGTCTATTTTCGGCAGGTGAAGCGGGGCAACATCGTCATCGGGGGCGGCATGCGCGGACCCTCATACGCGGAGGATCGGCGCGCCTACGTGCTGCCGCAAAACACGCTCGGCCAGTTGCGGCAGGTCCAGCGGCTGGCCCCGGCGCTTGGGCGGCTTCACGTGATCCGCACGTGGAGCGGGATCGAGGGCTACATGCCCGACGAGCTCCCGGTCATGGGCGCGAGCCGCACGACCAGTGGGCTCTTCCACGCCTTCGGTTTCTCCGGAGCGGGCTTCCAGACAGGGCCCGCTGTCGGAGACGTCATGGCCGAGTTGATCGACACCGGCGCCACGACGACGCCACTGGACTACTGCTCCATCGGCCGCTTCGACGTGAAGGCCGTCGCGTAGCTGGTCATCCCGCCAGGTGACAAACAACGGACCCTCGCTGCACGTGCAGGAGGCGGTAAACCCCGTCTGTGCGCGGCCCTGAAACCACGGCCCGATGCGGATCAGCGCCGGGTGTCGGGGTAGCGTTCTTCCGCAGCGGGGCCTGGTCGCCGATCTGCTGTTTGGCATGGCCATTCCGGCAAAATGTAGCCGAGCCTCGCATGCAAATGGCACGCGGCGTCTCGATGGATCGCCTAGCTTTCCTGCAACAGTCCAGGCTCTCCGTGAAGGGGTTCACGTCGGAGGGGAGGGTGTCCGTAAAGTTCTTCTGGGACGATGTATTGTAGATACTCGCGGAAGATCGCGCCTGTCCCGCTCACTCAATGTATTGGTCGGGGGTTGAAGATGAACAAGATGCAACAATTCCGCCAAGTGCTCTTTGCCAGCGGCGCGATCTTGGCGACGGCGTCTGTCGCCCACGCCGCGGAAGCCGATAGCCCCTCGAACGTCGAGGAGGTCGTCGTCCGCGCCGAGCGCCAGCAGTACCGTGGCGACGTGCCGCTCAAGGAACTCCCGCAGAATGTTGCGGTGATCGAAGCCCAGGTGCTGGAGGCCGTCGGCGTGACACGCCTTGACGCCGCACTTGATCTGGTGAGCGGCGTCGAGCGCCAGAACAACTTCGGTGGCCTATGGGATTCCTTCGCAGTGCGTGGCTTCACGGGCGACCCGAACGTGCCCAGCGGCTACCTGGTCAACGGGTTCAACGCCGGCCGGGGCTTCGGCGGCCCGCGCGACGCGTCGAGCATCGAGCGCATCGAGGTCCTCAAGGGGCCCGGCTCGGCCTTGTTCGGTCGCGGCGAGCCCGGTGGCACGGTCAACATCATCACGAAGAAGCCCAGGTTCACGCCGGAAGGCAGCCTGGCGATCACGGTCGGGAGCTATGATCGGTATCGTGTCGAAGGTGACGCCACCGCGCCCATCAACGACATCCTGGCCTTCCGGATCAACGGCGCCTACGAGCAGGCCGACAGCTTCCGCGACTTCCTGTCCTCAAAAAAACTGGTCGTAACGCCGTCGCTCGTGGCCCAGATCGGGGAGCGCACGACCATCAGCTACGAAGGCGAGGGTGTGCGCCAGGACGTGCCGTTCGATCGCGGGGTCGTGTCGGTGAACAACCAGCTCGGCGTCATCCCGACCTCGCGCTTCCTGGGTGAGGCGAACGACGGGGACGTCCGGCTCGAGGTCCTGGGCCATCAGCTTCAATTCAGTCATGAGCTGACAGAGAACTGGACCCTGTTGCTGGGCGCCGCCTACCGCGACACGCTCCTCAAGGGCTATTCCACGGACGCGGAACTGCTGGCCAGCCGACAACTGATCTTCCGCGATGGCCGAACCCTTTCGCGGCAGCGGCGCTATCGCAACTTCGAGACCGAGCACACCGTTGTGCGGGGCGAACTGAGCGGCAACTTCGAGACTGGCCCGTTCAAGCATCACATCATCGTCGGCGCCGACGCGGAGCGCTTCATCCTCGACCAAGTCCAGCTGCGCTTCCGGCCGCCGCTCGTCACCTCCAACCCGACCGCGGCGCAGGCGAACGCCATCGACATCTTCAATCCGGTCTATGGCCGCCCGCCGCCGCCCCTCGGCCCGTTCCAGGACTCCTACGAGAAGCAGAGGGCCTGGGGCGCCTATGCGCAGGACCAGATCGACATCACGGAGAGACTGAAGCTCCGCGTCGGCGTGCGCTACGACGAATTCCGTCAGCGGATCGACAACCAGATCACCAATCGCCAGACCCGTGCGAACATCACGAACTGGAGCCCACAGGTGGGCGTCATGTACGTGCTCAGCGACAACGTCTCCGTCTATGCCGCCTACGCCAAGGGCTTCCGGCCCAACAGCGGCTTCGACGTCACCGGGACGGCGTTCGAACCGGAAAAGTCGAGGTCTTCCGAGATCGGCGCGAAGTTCGACCTCCTGGACGGCGCGCTGACCGGGACGGTGGCGCTCTACAAAATGGAGAAGAGCAACATCATCACCTCGGACCCGATCAACAGCGGGTTCGCCATCGCGGTCGGCAAGGCTGAGAGCAAGGGCGTGGAGCTCGACGTCGACGCCAAGCTGCCGGCCGGGATCCGGGCGCGGCTTTCCTACGCCTATACCGACGCCGAGACCGCGGTGCCGCTCCTCGAGCCCGACTTCGGCCAGCCGGTTCCGGCCGGCGCGCCGCTCCTGGGCATTCCAAAGCACAGCGGAGATCTGCTCGTCTTCCGGGAGTTCGAACTCGCCGGCGAGCGGACGCTGACGGTTGGCGGGAGCGTCCAGCACATCGACAAGCGCCTCGGCCAAACGGCCACGACCTTCAAGCTGCCGAGCTACACGCTGGTGCACCTTTTCGCGTCCTATGACTTCAACGCGCACCTCCGCCTGGCCGCGAACGTCAACAACCTCTTCGACAAGGACTACTACCCCGCCTCGTTTGCGCGGCTCTGGGTCCAGCCGGGCGCTCCGAGGACGTTCTCCGTGCGGCTGGCCTATACCTTCTGACCGGAGCAGCCGCCGCGACCCATCGGCTGGGCGTCCAGCGCATCGGTGCGAGAGCGCCGGCCTGCTCTCCGGTCAGCCGCCCCGGCGCCGCTCTTGATCCCGGCGGCGCGCAACAGGATTATGGGCCGGTCTCCACGCTTCGATGGGGCCGCCGCAGGGCGGAGTATCGTGCGGGGCCTGGGGAGCCGGTGTTGAAGATGAATGCGCCCAAGCTCGATCGCATAGACATCAAGATCCTGGCCGAGCTGCAGAAGAACGGCCGGATCAGTAACGTTGAGCTCGCCGACGCCGTCGGCCTCTCGCCGAGCCCCTGCCTCACGCGCGTGAAGCGCCTGGAGCAGTCGGGCTACGTCAGCGGATACGGGGCGAAGCTGAACCTGCGGAAGTTCGGGGATTTCGTCACCGTCTTCGCGCAGGTGACCTTGCAGGACAGCAAGGCCAGCGATCTGGCCCGCTTTGAGTCCAAAGTCTTCAAGGTGGATGAAGTGATGGAATGCCACTCCGTGAGTGGCAGTCATGACTATTGGATCAAGTTCGTATCGCCTGACATCGAACATTATAGGGCTACATCCGAGGCGCTCATCGAGTCCGGCATCGGAATTGAGAAGTATTTCAGTTATATTGTGTTGAGGTCTCCGTTAGAGAAATCCGGAGCGCCCGTGAACCGCCTGTTTCCCAGAGACGGTTGACGCCGCCGGCTCTGCGGCGCCACCGCGACCAGATGCTCGACGCGACGGCCCCTTCAACCTCCGAGGAGAGCGCCTGCCGCTCGCACCGGAGCGCGCGGTCCACCGCGTGACGATAAAATAAACCCCAAGACGAAGCTGAAGATGCCGCACGATGCAGCGGTTGACCTTGTCCATTCAGCATAAACGGGCTGAAGCGCCCCTCTAACCTCCAGCACGTCGAAGCGATTACTCGATACTGCTTCTTCGAAGAATGGATGATCATCAGAGGGGATATCGGTGTTCAAAAGTACTCTTTTCTGTACGGCCGCTGTCGCGTGCGCGCTGGTTGCTTGGCCCGCGATCGCGGCGCCTGACGAGGGCGAGGCGGCGACCACGATCGATACCGTCATCGTGACCGGCACGCGGCGCGAAGCACGCACCGTCACGCAGTCGGCGATCCCGATCGACGTCTTCACCTCCCAGGATCTCGTGCGGCAGGGCACGGCCGACACCAACTCGCTGTTCCAGGCGATCATCCCCTCCTTCAGCGTCCCGCAATCCTCGATTTCCACCGGCTCGTCCTTCGTCCGCCCACCGAACCTGCGCGGCCTGCCGCCGGATCAGACGCTGGTCCTCGTGAACAGCAAGCGCCGGCACCGGTCGGCGCTGGTGAATGTGGACGTGAGCGCGCTGTCGCTGCTCAGCCAGGCGGTGGATCTTTCACAGATTCCCGCCATCGCCATCGACCGGGTCGAGGTGCTGCGCGACGGAGCGTCAGCGCAGTACGGCTCCGATGCGATCGCGGGCGTGATCAACATCTCACTGAAGAAGGGTGACTCGGGTTTCACGGGTCAGGCCCGCTATGGCCAATACTATCAGGGCGACGGACGGGACTACCAACTCGCGCTCAACCAGGGTTTTTCACTCGGCGAGAACGGCTTCTTCAATGTTAGCGCCGAGTATGTGGACAGCGGCCCGACCAGCCGCGGCGTCCAACGCCCGGGGGCCCTGCAACTGAGCCAGGAGCATCCCGAGCTGAACATCCCCAATCCCGTGCAGGATTGGGGCCGGACCGAGATCCAGGCCACGCGCTTGTTCGCCAACGGCGCGCTGGACGCAGGAGGCGACGCCCAGGTCTATTTCTTCGGCAACTATGGTCAGAGCAAAGGCCGGGAGAACTTCAACTACCGGCAACCGCTGGACACCCGCAACTTCCCGCGCACGGCGCTGTACGGTGTCACCTATTCTCTCGCGCAGCTGCCGGGGGGGCTTCGGGATGCGACCGGCCCGACGTTCGGCTTCACACAGCTGTTCCCGAGCGGCTTCACCCCGATCTTCTCGGGCAAGATCGAGGATGTCTCCGGAACGGCAGGGTATCGCGGGAAGCGCGGAGATCTGAGCTACGACGTCTCGGCCAGCTACGGCCAGGACCGCCTTCGCTACTTCCTGGACCGGTCGGTGAACCCCTCGTTCGGGCCGGACACGGTCACCAGCTTCTATATCGGCCAGCTCAAGCAGGCCGAGACCAACCTCAACGCCGACTTCAGCTATCCGCTGGAGCTCGGCATGGCGAGCCCCCTGAACGTGGCCTGGGGGGCGGAGTATCGCCGGGAAGCCTATGAAGTGGGCCTAGGCGACCGGCAGTCGTGGGCCGCCGGTCCCTACGCGCGCCAGACCGTTCGGCGGCCGGACGGCAGCACGTTCGTGGTGACGAGCTCGGTCGGTTCGAACGGCACGACAGGGTTCGGCCCCAACAACGCCGGCCGAAGCGAACGCCACAGCTATGCAGGCTATCTCGACCTCGAGGCGGATGTGACGGAAGCCCTCACTGTCGGCCTGGCGGCGCGCTACGAGCACTTCAGCGACTTCGGCGGCACGACCAACTTCAAGGGCTCGGCCCGCTATGAGGTCAACTCTGCGGTGGCGCTGAGGGGCGCCGTGAGCACCGGCTTTCATGCCCCGACTCCGGGCCAAACCAGCGTCAACAACGTCGTGACGACTTTCGTCGCCGGGAGCACGACGCCTATCCAGACCGGCACGTTCGGGGTGGGCCGGCCTGCGGCGATCTACTTCGGCGCTGTGCCGGTGAAGCCGGAGAAGTCGGTGAACCTCACCGCGGGCGTCGTGATCACGCCCGGCCGGGGCACAAACCTCACGCTGGATTACTATGACATCCGCATCCGCGATCGCATTGGCCTGTCCCAGGCCTTCGTGGTCACGCCGGCCGATCGCGTCGCGCTTGCCCAGCTAGGGGTCGACAACGCCGACGAACTCAACCGGGTTCAGTACCTGACCAACGCCTTCAAGACGCGCACCAGAGGCGTCGACCTCGTGTTGACCAACGTCCTTTACACAGACGCGCTCGGGACGTTCAACACCTCGCTGGGGGTGAACTACAACAAGACGGAAGTGACGGGAAGAAATCCGCTCATTGTGAGCAACGACAGAGTCGAAAATCTCGAAAAACTGATCCCGAAACTCCGCGTGAACGCCAGCGAGACGTGGACTTATCGCCGCGTCTCTCTTCTGGCGCGCGTGAACTACTATGATGATTTCACCGTGACGGCGGTCAACGGCGTCGCTCAGACCTTCGGCAGCGAGTTTGTCGCGGACGTCGAGGCCACCTACCGGTTCACCGACAACGCCAGCCTGTCCATCGGCGCCCAGAACCTGTTCGACAACTACCCGGATCAGGATCGCCGCACGATCGACCCCGTGACGGGCCTTCCGGGCAACGGCAATCGGTACATCGACGCCTCGCCGTTCGGCTACAACGGCGGGTTCTGGTACGTCCGGACAGAGCTCAAGTTCTGACGCGCGTGCAACGGCTGGGCGCCGGTCGACGCGAATGCCGCCACCTTCAGGTCGCCCGCGCGGCGAGGCGGCACGCGTCGGCCGGCGCCGGAGGAAACTGGCCGCTTCGTCCCGGACCCGGGTCGGCGGAGCGTCGGCGAAGACCCCCGCCCGCGACCTGCGGAACGGACTACAGCAATCGGCCTGCAGATTGAGCGGAATGCTCAGCCGTTTGGTCTGTTTGGCCGGTTCTTCATGACCGGCCCCGGCCGCAAGATCACACGGCCAAGATCTCAAAGGAGGGCGCCGTGACAATCTACAGGATCGCTCTGATCGGGTTCGGCGGCGTGAACCGCGCCCTGGCCGAACTCATAGCGACAAAGAACGACCGGTGGGAACGCGAACTCGGATTTCGTCTGCAGATCGTGGGGGTCAGCGACCTTCATCTCGGCTCGGTCATTTCCCCCAATGGTCTCGATGCCGCGACGCTCGTGACGGCCAATTTCCCCAAAGGCGGCTTCGGACAGCTTTCCGGCGGAAGCCCGCAGGCCGACAACGAGGGGATCATCAAGACGGCGCCCGCTGACATCGTCGTCGAGGCGACCTTCACCAACCCGCACGATGGCGAGCCGGCCATCTCGCACTGCCGGTGGGCGCTGCAGGCCGGCAAGCATGTCGTGACCACCAACAAGGGGCCGGTGGCCATCGCAGGTCGTGAACTGAAGTCGCTCGCCAAGTCGAACGGCGTCCGGTTCGAGTACGAGGGTTCTGTCATGAGCGGGACCCCGGTTCTCCGGTTGGCCGAGAAGACGCTGGCCGGCGCTGAGGTCACCCGTTTCGAAGGAATACTCAACGGGACGTCGAACTTCGTCCTCGGCCGAATGGAAAGCGGTCTCGACTTCGACTCGGCGGTCCAGGAAGCGCAGCGGCTCGGCTATGCCGAAGCCGACCCCACGTCCGATGTCGAGGGGTTCGACGTGCGTCTCAAGGTCGTCATTCTCGCGAACGAGCTGTTGGGCGCGAACCTCAAACCCGAGCAGGTGACCTGCACCGGGATTTCGGGCCTGTCCGCGGCCGACGTCAGCCAAGCGGCGCAGACGAACAGTCGCTGGAAGCTGATCGGATCGGCGACGCGCGCCGCGGACGGCAGCATCACAGCCAGCGTCTCGCCGCGACGGCTTGCCCTGGAACATCCTCTGGCGACGGTGAATGGCGCCGCCAATGCCGTCTCATTGAACACCGAACTGCTGGGGCCGGTGACGATCACGGGGCCTGGAGCGGGCCGGATCGAGACGGCTTACGCCCTGCTTTCCGACATCGTCGCCATTCATGCGGGCGGCTCATCGGCGCCTGCCAAGGAGGCCGCGTGATGCAACCAGCCACCGTCAACACCGCCCCCGTCCAAGAGATTGTCGTCCGGAGTCCGTTCGACGGGGCCGTGGTCGGGGCAGTCCCAGAGACCGACCCCACGTCTTTGCCCGCCCTTCTGGCGCGTGCGAGACGCGGAGCGCAATTCGCCAGGCACATGCCGCGTCACAGGCGCGGGGCGATCCTCGAGAAGGCCGCCGCAACGATCGCGGATCGCCTCGAGGACTTCGCCATGCTGATCGCGAGCGAGTCGGGCAAGACGATCCGTCAGGCCCGCAAGGAAGCCGCCCGCTGCGTCAACACGCTGAAGCTTTCCGCGGCCGAAGCCAAGCGGAACGCTGGGGAGGTCATCCCCTTCGACGCCTACGAAGGATCGGAGTCGCGCCACGGTTGGTACACGCGAGAGCCGCTGGGCCTCATCGTCGCCATCACGCCCTACAACGATCCCCTCAACCTGGTGGCGCACAAGGTCGGACCGGCGATCGCGGGTGGGAACGCCGTGCTCTTGAAGCCATCCGAACTGGCACCTCTCTCCGCGACCAGGCTGGTCGAGGTTCTGGTCGAGAGCGGCCTGCACGAGGAGATCGTGACCGTCGTGGTCGGAGGCCCTGAATTGGGACAGGCGCTCGTCAGCGCCCACGATGTTCGGATGGTCTCCTTCACCGGCGGCTTCCGCACCGGGGAGGCGATCGCCAGGACAGCGGGCCTCAAGAAGCTCGCCATGGATCTCGGCGGCAACGCACCGGTCATCGTTACGGAAGGGTGTGACCTGGGCACTGCGGTCGAGGGCTGCGTCTCGGGGGCGTATTGGTCCGCCGGACAGAACTGCATCGGCGTCCAGCGGATCCTCATCCAGCGGCCGCTGTATGAGCGGTTCAAGTCGGACTTCGTCGCGGCGACGAAGAAGCTCAGGACCGGCGATCCGCTGAGCGTCCACACGGACGTCGGCCCGATGATCTGCGAGCGCGTCGTCCGTCGCGCTGCCGGCATGGTCGACGCCGCGATCGCGGCGGGCGCCGGTCTGCTCTGCGGCCATGAGCCGGCGGGCAATCTGTATCCCCCCACTGTCCTGGAGAGGGTTCCCACCGGCTGCGGTCTTTGGACGGAGGAGGTGTTCGCGCCGATCGTCGTACTGGAGCCTTTCGACGAGCTTTCCGACGGTATCCGGCTGGCCAACGAACCGGACTACAGTCTTCACGCCGGGATCTTCACCGATGACCTGGAGACGGCCCTCGAGGCCGCAACCAAGCTCGACGCTGCGGGCGTGATGATCAACGACTCTTCGGACTACCGCTTCGACGGGATGCCCTTCGGCGGCTTCAAATACGGCAGCATGGGCCGCGAAGGCGTGCGGTTCGCCTACGAGGACATGACCCAGCCGAAGGTCGTGTGCATCAACCGGCGCAACGGCTGAAGCGCGTCGGTCACGGCAATTCACCAGCGCCTCCAGGAAAGCCATGTTCAAAGGTTCCATCACCGCGCTCGTCACCCCATTCACGCAGGGTCGCGTCGACGAGGACGCGTTGCGCGACCACATCGAGTGGCAGATCGAGGAAGGCTCATCAGGTCTCGTGCCGTGCGGCACCACCGGGGAGAGTCCGACCCTCAGCCATGCCGAGCACAAGCGCGTCGTGGAGATCACCATAGAGACGGCCAACCGCCGCGTTCCGGTGATCGCGGGCGCTGGATCCAACTGCACCGAAGAGGCCATCGACTTTGCGCGCCACGCGCAAGCGGCCGGAGCCGACGGGCTGCTGATCGTCGCCCCCTACTACAACAAGCCCAGCCAGGAGGGTCTCTACCGGCACTTCAAGGCCATCGACGCCGAGGCCCGCATCCCCATCCTGGTCTACAATATTCCGGGCCGAAGCGTCATCGACATACACGTGGAGACCCTGGCGCGCCTCTTCGAGGACTGTCCGAACGTGCGGGGGGTCAAGGACGCGACCGGCGACATCATGCGGCCATCCCTCGAGCGGATGGCCTGCGGCAAGGACTTCAATCTCCTATCCGGCGATGACGGCACCGCTCTGGGCTACATGGCCCACGGGGGACATGGATGCATCTCGGTCACCGCGAACATAGCCCCGCGTCTTTGCGCTGATTTCCAGAACGCGTGCCTCAACCGGGATTTCGCAACAGCCCTGGACCTGCACGAGCGCCTCGTGCCCCTCCATCGCGCGCTCTTCCTCGAAACCAATCCGGCGGGACCGAAGTATGCCTTGCAGCGCCTCGGTCGGGCGAAAGGGGACCTACGCCTCCCGCTGACGCCGGTCGGGCCGGCCGTGGAGTCGCAGATCGACGAAGCCATGCGCCACGCCGGCGTCTTGTTGTAGTCCTCGGGTGCGGTCGCAGTGATTTCGGGCGTTGCTGGACCCTTGCGACCACCTCGTGCAGGCTCCGATCAGGCCGGGCGACGACCGGGTTAGACAGAGGGTCGCGAAGTTGGCTGTATTCACCGAGCTCTTGGATGACGACCGCGTCGCGATCGCCGCGGCCTACGGCATGACCTCTCTGTCGTCGGTGATGGGAATTGCCGACGGCGATCGGGAAACGACCTATCTCTTTTGCGCGGACGAAGGCGACTTCATCGTCACGCTGTTCGAGAGCGGCGCAGAACCCCTGGACCTGGAGCTGGCGTTCAAGACCATGGAGACGCTGCGCAATCACGGCGTTCCGGCTCCGAAGCCTCTGCGCACCCAGGGGGGGCGTGCGACCTTTCAGGCCGCGGGCCGGCTTGTCGCCGTGGTCAGCTTCGTTCCAGGATCGGCGACGAGCGATCCCTCGGTCGCCCGGTGCGAGAGCCTCGGACGGCTGACGGCGAAGATCCATCTTGTGCTGCAACGAAGCGGGGAAAGCCGGGCAGGAGAATTGCCCTGCGGCCCGGTGCACGGGGCCCTCATGCATCAGAATGTCTTCTTCCTGCGCGACGAGGTGAGCGGCGTGATCAACTTTCGGCTCCGCCACGACGACGTCCTGGTCTCCGAACTTGCTGATATCCTTGTCCGCTGGACTAGCCGGCCAAACGGAGAGCTTGACCCGATCAAGGCGGGCGCGGTCCTGACGGGCTACCAGGGAGAGAGGATGCTCACCGCAGCCGAGAAAGCGGCGCTTCCTGGGTTTGTCCTGGCGTCGGCCGCGCGACTGCACGCGGGTGGTCCGGCGCCCGCCTCGCTTCCAGACCTCGCCGTGCTCGCCCACCGGTCAGTTACGCCGGCCATGCTCGGGTGACGGGCGGACCACCGCGCCATGAAGTACCTTCTGGACAGGACCGACGCCCAGATCCTCGCCGAGCTCAAGGCCAACGGGCGGATCTCGCACGCTGAGCTGTCGACGAAGGTGAACCTCTCGCGGAACGCCGTGCGCGTTCGGATCGAACACCTGGAGCGGGAAGGCTTCATCCGCGGCTACACGATCATCCCGGGCGACGGCGGCGACGGGCGCCAGCTGACGACTGCCCTCATATTCGTCTACCGGCACGACCGCATGAAGGGCGGCGACGTCATCCAGGCGCTCCGGCGGATTCCAGAGGTCGTCGCATGCGATGTGATGACAGGGGACTTCGACCTTCTGGTGCGGGTGGAGTCGGGCGAGGCCGACCGCATACGCCAGATATGGCAGGAGATTGCGGGACTACCGGGGGTGCGTGACACGCTCACCGCCTTCGCCCTCTCGTCCGTCATTCGGAAGTAGGTCGCTACCGCGAGCCCCGGCGGCGGGCGGATCCGCTTCGTCTCCGGCTGTCGGCTCTTGGCAGCAAATGTCGTAGACCGCGCCCACTTCGGGCAGACGACGCGCCCAGCAGCCCAGTACAGGCGAAAGTTGCGGGGCGATGATGGCCTAATCGAAAACGATCGAGAGCGACGGCGGCCGCAGCCCCGCGTCCAGAAAGGGTTCGAGGTGAGCGATACCAGGGTGGAAGCGACGCAGAGCAAGGGGGCAGGTGACCGACCCTCCCCGAAGGTCGTTGCCCTCATGCCCGAGCATCTGGCGCAGGCTCACGCCCTCTCCCAGGCGCTGCAGTGGCCTTACCGGCTGGAGGATTGGGTCTTCGCGCACAGCCTCGGGCAAGGTCTTGCCGTCGAGATCGGCGGACGCCTCGCCGGCACGGCTCTGTGGTGGCCCTACGGTCCGCATCAGGCTTCCGCAGGGATGGTCATTGTCGCCGATCACGCGCAGCGCATGGGTATCGGACGCGCGCTCATGGAGGCTGTCATCGCCGATGCGGCGGGTCGTTCCATCATCCTGAACTCCACGCAGGAAGGGTACGCGCTCTACAAGTCGCTCGGCTTTGTCGAGCGCGGGCATGTGTTTCAGCACCAAGCCGTGCTCACGCAGCCGCCGGCGGGTCTTCCCGAGCCGGCGATGCGGACGTTCCGCGCACCCGATCTCGAGGCCATCCTTGCGCTCGACGTCGCCGCGAGCGGCATGGAACGCGCCGCGTTGATCGACGCGCTGTTCGCGATGAGCGAGGTCAAGGTCATAGAGCGGGACGGCCTCGTGCGCGGCTACGGCTGCGCGCGCAGGTGGGGCCGTGGCATCGTGATCGGGCCGGTGATCGCCGATACCGCGGCGGAGGCGAGGGCGCTCATCTCTGCGCTGGCCGCGCCGCACGCGGGGGCGTTCGTCCGCATCGACGTGACGTCCGCCAGTGGGCTGGGGCCATGGCTGGAGGAAATTGGCCTGCCGGAGGTCAACCGTGTCGTGGCGATGACGCGCGGCGAACCTCCGCGGCCAAAGGGGTCGGCCCGCCTCTTCGCCCTCGCCACGCAGTCGCTGGGATGACCCCCGCAGGGATTGAAGCGCCCGCGGCAGCCGGGCAGGCGACACCCCGCTCGTCGCCGCTAGCGGTGGGAGGTCGACAACCTGCGTCGCCCCGACGCCGCCTGGCGCGGGTGTTCCCGGATATGGGCGCGAGTTCAGAGGGAGATTGGTGTTGCCAGCGCCGCTGTGTCTGATCGAGGGTTCGGGCGAGCTGCCCCCCGAGGCCGATGTGGTCGTGATCGGCGCGGGGATCATCGGCAGCTTCGCCGCCTATTATCTGGCTAAGCAGGGCCTCAAGGTTGCGCTCGTCGAAAAGGGCGTCGTCGGCGGCGAACAGTCGAGCCGCAATTGGGGGTGGTGCCGGCAGCAGAACCGGGACGCTCGTGAATTGCCCCTCGTCACCAGGAGCCTGGATCTGTGGGAGGAGTTCTCACGCGAGACGGGCGAGGACACCGGCTTCCGGCGATGCGGGCTGTTCTACGTCAGCAACGACGAGGCGGAGCTTGGCGGCTGGGCGCAGTGGGGTGAGTTCGCCCGAACCGTTGGCGTCGTCTCCCACGTGCTGGGTGCGCGGGAGGCCACGGACCGCGCCGCCTTCACCGGCCAATCCTGGCGCGGCGGCGTGTTCTCGCCGACCGACGGGACCGCGAACCCCGGCCTGGCCGCGCCGGCCGTGGCCCGGGCGCTCAAGACGCTCGGCGGGACCGTTCACCAGGGGTGCGCGGCGCGCGGTGTCGAGACGAGCGCCGGCGCCGTCACTGCGGTGGTGACGGAAAAGGGGGTCATCCGGACCAAGCTCGCCGTGATGGCCGGGGGCGCCTGGGCGTCCTCATTCTTCCACCAATACGGTGTGCGCTTCCCGCAGGCGACCGTGCGGCAGTCGATCGTCGCGGTCGCGACCGACGGCAGGCCCTTGCCAGGGGCCTTCTACGGCGACTCGATCTCGATCACCCGCCGAGGCGAAGGTCGTCATGTGCTGGCCATCAGCGGGCGCGCCCGGGTGGATCCGACCCCTCAGTTCCTGCGGTTCCATCGAGAGTTCATCCCGATGTTCGCGCGCCGTTGGCGCAAGGTCTCGCCGGGCGGGCTGCAGGGCTGGTTGTCCGGCCACGAAGGCCTGGGCCGCTGGTCCCTGGACCGGCCGACACCCATGGAGGCGATGCGCATCCTCGACCCGGCCGTCGACGCGACTGGCATTCGCCTCACCCGGAAGCGGGCGGCCGCGCTTGTGCCCGCCGTTGGATCGGCGCCGGTGCTGGGTTCGTGGGCCGGCTTCGTCGACAGCACGCCCGACGGCGTGCCGACCATCAGCGAAATTCCCTCGATGGGGGGCTTGATCGTTGCGGCCGGATTCAGCGGCCACGGCTTCGGCATCGGGCCGGGCGCAGGGCGTCTGATCGCGGACATGGTGAGCGGGAGTCCGCCCATCGTGGACCCGCGCCCCTTCAGCCTGTCTCGCTTCGGCGGCGCCGGCGAAGTCCAAGTCGCGGAGTTCTAGCCGGCCCGCAGGGCGAGGCGGGCGCTGGCCGGGAGGGCGCAACTCCGCAGGCCTTGCCCTGCAGCGGGCGGTATGGGCGGTAGGGCGCCGAAGACTCTGGCCGCCTGGCCGGACCGACGACGTCAGCGGAAGGGCCGATGGCCGAGCGGAAGACGCAGATCGTCGTGGTGGGCGGCGGCGCCGGCGGCCTGCAACTGGTCCGACGGCTGGGCGCGCGCTACGGGCGCGAGCAGTACGACATCATCCTGGTCGACAAGAACCGGACCCATGTCTGGAAGCCGTTGCTCCACGAGGTGGCCGCCGGAGCCCTGGACGCGAACCTCGATGAGGTCGGATACCGCAGCCATTGCCATCGGTGGCGTTACCGCTTCTTCCTCGGCTCCCTCGAAGCGCTCGACCGCGAGCGCCAACAAGTGGTCATCGCCCCGCTCCTGGACGATGACGGCACGGAGCTGATCGGTCGGCATGCGATCCGCTACGACTACCTGGTGCTGGCGGTGGGGTCCGTCACAAACGACTTCGGGACACCCGGGGCGCGCGAGCACTGCATGTTCCTCGACGAGCGGGCGGACGCTGACCGGTTCCGCAACCGGCTGCTCAATCACTGCCTGCGGGTGTCGCGGGCCATGAGCCTGGGCGGCCACGATGCGGCCGTCCGGATCGCCATCGTCGGCGGCGGCGCAACGGGCGTGGAACTGGCCGCCGAGCTGCACAACGCCGCGCGCGGGCTGCGGCACTACGGTCTCGAAGTGTTCGACGAAAGCCGCCTTTTCGTCACCCTGATCGAGGCCGGCCCCAGGATCCTGCCGCTGCTTCCGGAACGGTTGGCGAGCGCCGCCCAGGCCGAGCTCGAGGCCCTCGGTGTCCAGGTGCTCACCGCCAACAGGGTCGTCGAAGTTTCCCCCGACGCCATCGTGCTGGATGACGGTCGCGCGATCGAAGCGGACCTTATGGTCTGGGCTGCCGGAGTCCGGGGCCCCGATTTCCTGAGGGATATCGGCGGCCTCGAGACCAACGGCATCAACCAGGTCGTCGTCGGCGCGACGCTGCAGACCCCGCGGGACCCGCACATCTTCGCGGTCGGCGATTGCTCATCGTGCATGCCCGACGGCGGCGAACGTCCCGTTCCGCCCCGCGCCCAAGCGGCGCATCAGATGGCGTCGGCCGCCTTCGACAACATCGTCCGCCTGATCGAGGGCCGGCCGCTGAAGACCTTCGCCTACCACGACCGTGGCTCTCTGGTGTCGCTCAGCCGCTTTACGACGGTGGGCAGCCTGATGGGCGCGTTGGTCGGGGGACGGCTGGCCGTTGAGGGCCGCCTGGCCCGGTTCGTGTACCACTCGCTCTACCGCATGCACCTCCTGGCGATCCACGGATGGCTTCACGGCGCGCTGCTGATCCTCCTCGGCCGCGTCAATGCTGTCGTGCGGCCACGGCTCAAGCTCCATTAGCGCGCCCGCCGGTCCGATTGGGCGACGCGGCCGCGTTCCGTCGGCTTCGACGATCGCAGGGATCGGGGACTGGGAGACCAGGCGCTGCACGCCGGTCAGGCGATGGACACGCTCGCTGTCGTCCGCGCGCACCGGGCCCGCGCGCCGCTGCAGGGGAGGTGGCCGCGATAGCCGCTGATGTAGCCACCCGTCTCCAACAGCTTTACGCGCTGATACGCGGCCGAGGCGGACAGGCCGAGACGGACGGGCGTGACGTCGCTATCGGACGATAGGGTCTGGAGGATCTTGCGATCCAGCACATCAGTTCGGAGCTTCCGAAACATATGACCAAAAATCGCGTGCATTCCACACACTATGCGATCGACGCCGATCCTTCGGAAACTTCACCCCGCTGTCGTCTGTAGTTTCCCGCGGAGAAATCGCTCCACCGGAGGAAGACATGCGGATCGGCGTCCCCAAGGAAATCAAGGTCCATGAATACCGCGTCGGCCTGACGCCGGAGGCGGTTGGCGAGCTGACCGCCCGCGGCTTCCCCGTGATCGTGCAGGCCGGGGCCGGCGCCGGCATCGACTTCTCGGACGACGACTATCGCGCCGCGGGCGCCGAGATCGTGGCCGACGCCAAGAGCGTGTTCGACGCCAGCGACATGATCGTGAAGGTCAAGGAGCCGCAGCTCCACGAGTGCGCCATGCTGCGCCCGGACCAGACCCTCTTCACCTATCTGCACCTGGCGGCCGACAAGCCGCAGGCCGAGGCCCTGATCAAGTCGGGCGCCACCTGCATCGCCTACGAGACCGTCACCGACGAGAAGGGCGGCCTGCCGCTGCTGCGTCCGATGTCGGAAGTGGCCGGCCGGATGAGCGTCCAGGTGGGCGCGCACTACCTCGAGAAGGCCCAGGGCGGCCGCGGCGTGCTGCTGGGCGGCGTCCCGGGCGTGAAGCCGGGCAAGGTGGCGATCCTGGGCGGCGGCGTCGCCGGCGTCCACGCGGCCGAGATGGCGTTGGGCCTGCGCGCCGACGTCACCGTCTACGACATCTCCACCACCCGCCTCGCCGAGCTGGACGGCCAGTTCGAGGGCCGCGTGAAGACCGCCTTCGCGTCGAAGGCCGCGGTCGCCCAGGCGATCACGGAAGCCGAGTTGGTCATCGGCGCGGTGCTGATCCCCGGCGCCTCGGCCCCGAAGCTGGTCACCCGCGAGATGCTGAAGACCATGAAGCGAGGCTCGGTGCTGGTGGACATCGCCATCGATCAGGGCGGCTGCTTCGAGACTTCGCGGGCCACGACCCACGACGATCCGGTCTTCGTCGAGGAAGGCGTCATCCACTACTGCGTGGCCAACATGCCGGGCGCCGTGGCGCGGACCAGCACGCTGGCGCTCAACAACGCGACCCTGCCCTTCGTGATCAAGCTGGCCGAGCAGGGTCCGCAGGCGGCGCTGGCCGCCTCGGCGCACCTGCTGCACGGCTTGAACATCGCCGGCGGCAAGGTCCGCCACGCGGCCGTCGCCGAGGCCCTCGGCCTGCCACTGGCGGCCTAGGCTTGTCCTCCACCGTTCACCTCGGCACGACCCCGAACGTCCCGTCACCACGCCGTCATGTCGGCGCCGCTGGAGATGTGGGAGCGCTGCTCTCATTTCGCTGAAGAGCTTCTGCAGGATCCGGGGGCAAGCGTCGGCTTGGTGCGCACAGGTACGACAACCTGGCGCATCAAGACCGCTGCTCGCGGTCGCGTGTCTCGCTGAGACCTGCGACCAGCCAAGAGCCGTCTTGAGGAGCTCCGCGCAGCGCGTGCGATCACTCACGGGGCTCTAAACCCGAGCATCTTGCCAATTTCCAGGTGATTTCGGCGCAATCTACCAGGCGCGCGATGCGATGTAGGGGTGATCGGAACTTTGTTTCCGCGTTCTTGGCAGCCGAGGTTCGAAAGACCATGTCGCCCCGCGTCGAGCGCATACACAACGACGAGCGTCTCCCGGCCGAGGCTGACGTCGTCATCGTCGGCGGCGGTATCCTCGGCGCTACGGCTGCCTATTTCCTGGCGAAGCGTGGCCTCTCCGTGGCGCTGCTCGAGAAGGGCCACGTCGCGGGCGAACAATCGAGCCGAAACTGGGGCTGGTGCCGCCAGCAGAATCGCGACCGGCGCGAACTGCCGCTCTCGGTGCTCTCGATGCGGCTGTGGGACGAGCTCACGCGCGACATCAATCGGGATCTGGGATTTCGGCGCTGCGGTCTCGTCTATGCGACCCACGACGAGGCGGTGCTCGCCGGCTGGGAACGGTGGCGCGAGGTCGCCAAGGAGTTTGACGTCGACACCCGGGTGCTGAGCCGGGCAGAGGTGGCGGAGCGCGTCCCCGAAGCGCGCGACAAATGGGTCGGCGGCACCTATTCGGAGCGGGACGGCAAGGCTGAACCGGCGCTCGCCGCGCCGGCTATCGCCGAAGGCGCCCGAGCCCTGGGCGCCACGATCCACCAGGGCTGCGCCGCGCGCGGGCTCGACCTGGCCAATGGCAGGATTGCGGGCGTCCACACGGAGAAGGGCTACATCAAGACCGGCGCGGTGCTTTGCGCCGCCGGCGCCTGGTCCTCGCGATTCCTTCGGCCGCTCGGGGTCAGTTTCCCCCAGGCCAGTATCCGGCAGACTGCCTTGCGCTCCAAGCCGACGATCAATATCGGCGAAGCGGTATCCACGCCGTACTGCACGATCACGCGCCGACTCGACGGCAGCTACACGCTGGCCATCAGCGGCAAGGCGAACCTGGAGATCACGCCCCAGGCCATCCGCTATAGCCGGGAGTTCATGCCGCAGTTCTTCCGCCGCCTGAAGAATGTCAGGCTCGGCGTCGGGGAGTCCTTCGTTTCGGGGCCGGATTCAATGCCGGCGCTCCTGACCAACAACGACCGCATCTTCGAGCAGAATCGCGTGCTGGACCCTCCGCCCTTGAACTGGCTCATGAGCCAAGTGGTCGAGAGTGTCCAAAAGACCTTCCCCCAGCTCGGCGACATAGAGATCGATAGCGCGTGGGGCGGCTACGTCGATTGCACGCCGGACGCAGTGCCCGTGGTCTCGCAGGTGGACGGGGTGGAAGGGCTGGTGCTGGCGGCGGGCTGCTCAGGCCACGGCTTCGGCTTGGGCCCCGGCCTCGGGTATCTGGCTGCGGAGCTCGTCGCGAACGACACGCCTTGCGTCGATGCGACGCCGTTCCGGCTGTCGCGCCTGGTCGATGGCTCAAAGCTGGACATCGCTGCCATCTAAAGGGCGAGCCGGGAGTGCGGCCTGGGCAAAGCTGCAGTGGGCTAGTCATCGAGGGACCGCCCTCCACCCCGGCGCCAAGGTTGGCCCCGGCGCCACTCGGTCACTCACCCGGTCTCTGCCGCTGACGAAGCCGCTCCAGTCAGCGGACCATGTCGCGTGGTGGTTTCCGGTCGGCTTCCGCGAACGATGCACCGCGTTCGAGCCAGTGGGCGAGGCGTGAGCGCGCGGCGCTGAGGATGCGGTTCTGCTCGGCGGGTTCGACCACCCGGTTGCGGACCACGGCCTCGACGACCCGCAGACGATCGTTGGCGGTCGGTGTGAGCGGCGCGGCCTTGGAATCGCGCCGGCGCTCGACCTGCTGCTGGTCGCGCTCGGTGGGGCGGTAACCTCGGACCTCGAGTCCGGCTGCGCGGGCGAGGAGGTAGACCTCACGGCGGAACTCCGTCTGGCCACGCACCGATATTGTGGTCCAGCCGCGGTGCTGCGCGATGGCGACCAGGTCACGCACCACGTGCGGGTCGCTGCGGTCGGTGGCGAGCCGACCGCCGTGGTCGCGGAAGGCGGCGGCCGGTTCGCGGGCGTCGCGATAGAACCCGACGCCGGGACCATTGCGCTCTTCGGTGAGGTACCGGCGACGAAGTTCTTCCGGCACGTCGCCGGCGCGGCGCGAGGCGGCGGCGGGCGCCGGATCGACGATATTGAGGCTTTCAGTCATCGCGGGCCTCCCGGTCCGGCAGGTGGGCTGTGGCGTCGATGAAGCGCTCCACCCAGGCCTCGACCTGGGCGGTGGTCGCGCCTTCCGGCGGCAAGGGTTCGAGGCCCTCCGCCGCCAGAGCCGGTGCGATCGCCTCCAGGGTCAGCGGGTCCGTGGGTAATGCTGGCGAGGGCGGCTCTTCGGACAGGGAGGCCGGTTCGGTCGCGGGGAGCGGCGCAACATCTGGGGGCGGCTGGACGCGGTCGCGGAAGGCGGCCTCCTGGTAGAACCGGATCTTGCGGCCGCGGGCCGGCGGAAGCCCGGCCTTGAGCACGAGGAGCGCGTCATCCGGCATCTGCATGAGCTCCTGGGGGAGGAGCAGGGCCCGGCGCTGCTCGGACTCGCTGACACTCCGATGACCCCGCGAGAGGCCGGTGGGGCGGCTTCGGGAAGGGCTGCGGACGGTGGTGTAGCCGAGCCGCTCCGACAGCTCGTTGGCGAGGCGCAGTTCCTTCGGCGCGAAGGCGATTTCGCGCGGGACATCGGCGTCATCCTGGGCGTCTCGCACCGGATCGTGGAGCGGCATGTCTTCCGCGCCTGTCAGAAGCTCGGTGTGCGTACGCGCCTGCAGGCCGTGATCCGCGCACGGAGCCTGGGGCTCATCGGCGACCGGCCCAGGCCCAGCGCGCGGCTCGCCTAGTCCTCGTCGTCCGCGGCGCCGAGACCCTCGTCGAACATCCATTGCTCGAGGTCCGAGTCATACTTCTCGAACCGCCGATCCAGCAGGTCGAAGCCGCGGGTGTAGGTGAGGAGCAGTGAGCGCGGGTCGAGGCCGCGAAACGGCTGCGGCGACTTTCGGTAAGCGCGCCGCAGCGCGACGAGCAGGAAGGAGGCCGAGTTGTTGCGGGACGCGTCGAGCGCGAAGTCCACGATCCCGAACTCCGCCGCGAAGATGATCCCCCAGGGGTCTGCCTGCACGATCGCCGCGAAGCGGAAGATGGGGTCGTGTTGGACTCCGTAGTGGCCGGACTCCCAGCGTTGATAGGTCCGCAGGCCCTTGTTCATGAGCTTCGCGACTTCGGCGGACTTCAGCCCGGATCGCTTACGGAAGGTCTTCAGGACACGGGAAAGCGTCGCTCGCTGTGCAGCGGCATCCTGGTCACGCAACACATCCATGGCGGCCAATCGAACAACCGGAACTTGTCATATGTTGTTCATGCACTCTGTGTCTGTGTCAAAGCTGCGCTTGAGAGAGCCTCCTCCGACGGGGGGCCAAGCAGGGTGGCTGGGCCGGGGACGAGGTCGTCCCCAGGTTTCGCTTCACAGGCACGCCGCCCACCCTGGCAGCGGCCAAGCCTCCGGCTTAACCTCGCTGCGACTGGGCGGCCGCGCCGGCATCGCGTGGGTCCGGCAGCCTGGAACCTGTTCCTGACGCTGGCGCTGCGATGAGCAACGACGACGAGATTGAGCGCGACCGGCGCGCGGCCGCCACCGAATGGGTGACGAAGCTCAGCCGCACGAGCATCGACACCGACCAGCTGCAGGCGTTCTTCGCCTGGCGCCGGGATCCTGCGAACCGTCGCGTCTGGGATGCGATGGAGGCCGGCCGCGAGCGCGTCGACCGGTTCGTCGTTCGGCCCGAGACGGAGCGCTTCAAGGTGATCGACATCTGGACCGGGGAGACGGCGATCATCGCTTCGACCCCGCAGCAGCACATGTCCGAAGAAGACGCGCTGCATATGGCCAGGCTGCTCAATCGCAGTGTAAAAGACGGCGATCGCTCAGTGCGTCGGTAGGGATCGGCCGATTGTCGATAGTCTCCGATTGATGATGTAGACCTACATCATCAATCCGCCAGCGAAAGATTCTGACGGTACGTCTGGCGGTAACTCAAATCTCCGTGAATATATTCCTCAAATCATTTCAAGTGCTTGGCGTGCCCGTAGATAATCGAGTGGGAATAGCGCGAAATCCGCGAATTGCGCCGCGACACAGCCTTAACGATAGTGTATGTGCAGTTGTAAATGCAGCTAACTCGCTCTGAGCGGGCGGATGGTCGAGGGGGCGCCGGTGCAGATCAGTAAGGCGTATGACCGATGCTGGCCTGGCGGGCGTCCACGCGGGCCCCAGCTGCGTAGATCGCTTCAAACCGACGCGCTTTGGGGGACCAGCAAGATCGCACGCTACCGGACGACGCCGCTGAACCTCGAGAGCGAGGCCCATCTGGCGCCCTGGAAACGAGCCCAGCCTCTGGTCCGCTACATGCGGGGCGGAAAGCGCCACCATGCCGGCCGCGCGATCGTTCTCGGCTGTCTTCTCCTCAACGAACTGCGCGGCCTGTTCGTGGTGGCCGCCGTCCTGAAGGCCTGGCACGGCTAGATCGAGCTGAGCGGCTCGGCCTGCCGACGTTCCCGCGCCTGGGGATCGAACCGTCGCGCCACGATGAGCCCGACCACGACCAGGGCCGCGCTGCCCACCGCCATGTCCCACCACATCAGATGAGGCGTGTCCTGGGCGAAGAGGCCGGGGCTGCCCCGGAACGCGTCGCCCCCGGAGACGAGCACCACCGCGCCGAACAGGTTGTTGATGAAGTGCAGGCCGAAGGTGAAGGCGAGCCCCCCGGTGCGGATGGCGATGAGCGCCAGCACGATCCCGAACACCGTGGCGCTGGCCGCCTGCGGGGCGCCGTTCGGAAGGTGGACCGACCCGAAGATCAGGCCGCTGAGAATGGCCGTGGGGAGCGCCCGCCGGGTGGCCAGCAGCAGTCCCTGGGTGAGGAAGCCGCGGAAGATGAACTCCTCGGCGAAGGTCTGGATCGCGAGGCCCGCGACCGCGACGAGCAGCAGGCGAGGGGTCCCGGCGTTCGCCGTGACCCGGAAGCCCGATGGCGCGATGGCGTAGTCGACCAGCGCCGCCACGACCAGGGCCACCAGCCAGATCCCGGCGCCCAGGCCGAACAGTCGCCAGGACCAGGCGCCGAGGAGGTCGCGCGGCCGCTTCTTCTGGAGCCACCGCGCCGCGATCGCCAGCCCGACGGCGAGCAACCCGAAGCACAGGCCGCTGAACGCGAAGAAGCTCACCGGGCGCCGCGGGTCCTGCGCTTCCACGATCCATTGGGGAGGGAGCGCGTGCGTCAGTTCCAGCGGCAGCAGGATGACCACGGCCAGCGCGACCGTGAGGACGCAGCCTAAGAGGAGCGTGAGCCCATAACGCCAGCCGGCGTTCTGGCCCCGTTGCGCATATTCCAGATAGCTCATCCGCTCCGCCACAGCCGCCCAGGGGGCCGAAGCTACATGGCAATGGGCTCATCTCCCAGACGTCGTGCGGGTCGCAGAGCTGGGCCATGAGCGGCGAAGGGCCGCGCCCCGGGCGGGTTTCCAGCCATCGCTCGCCGTGCAACCTAGGCGCCCTTGACGCGCTCTTCCCTCTACCTGCTGGGCAACCCCTTCCGAGGCAGCATGCGATCACCGCTACGCCATCGCGCCACAACCTGGGCCGCTCTCGCGGCGCTGGGGCCGATTTCCGGTCCGTTGGTCGGGCGAATGATCCTGAACTGGCGACGGGGGGACCACGTCCTGGCGGCGATCTATGGCGTCGCCGTCATCGAGACCGCGCTGCTGCTGCCGCTGCTTGCGACGCGCATGCTCGGGATGCAGGTGATCTAGTCCGATCCTGAGGCGGGGCGTTCGCCCTAGCTGTCGCTCTGCGCGCGGGCCCGTTGAAGGCGGGGCGACGCTACGGGCCACGCGCCCTGAAGGCCGCGCGCGAACGGCGACAGCAGGGCCTGGGAAACGGAGTGGTTCGAGCGAAGCCGGGGGCCCGCGCCAAAGACCAGCCGCTCGCGTTGCTTGGTCGGCATGTGCAACGTGCCGAACATCCAGTCCCAGATCGACAGGCAACTGCCGAAGTTCTTGTTGAAATGCGCCGGGTCGTCGGAGTGGTGGATCTGATGGTGCGCCGGGCTCAAGAACACGCGGCCCAGCGGTCCGGTGAACGCGATCCAGAAGTGCGAATGCTGAAGGTGGACGATCGTGAAGAGGAACACGATCTCGATCGCGTTCGCCCCGCCGATGGTGAAGGCCTTCGCGCCTTGTCCGAACAGGAAAGCCAGGACCCCCATGGTCACGCCCGTGTAGACGGCCACGAAGTTGGCGAAGACCAGGCTGTCGACGGGGTGGGCGCGCGCGTTGGTGAGCGGCGAAAGCCTCTCGGCCGTGTGGTGGACCTTGTGGAATTCCCACAGGAACGGAACCCGGTGGCTCAGGGCGTGGTCGCACCAGTAGGCGAACTCATAGGCCAGGAAGAGGCTCACGGTGGCGATGGATTGCACCGCGAGCGGTTCCCAGCCGATGGGCGGGCGGGGCCCCAGGGCGCCCGCGAGCGCGCCGCTCGCCCAGGCGCCAATGAGGTGGGAGGACACCACCGCCCAGGCCACGAGCGCCGGGAAGACGAAGGTGTTGAGCGCCAGGAAGCACAGGTCGGCCCGGCAGGAGGCGCTTCGGAAAAGGTCGCGGGGGAACAGGGCGCGAAGCATCACGGCCAGCCTGACGCCGCCGCGCGATCGCCCGCGGCGCCACAGCAGGAACGCGACCGCGACAATGAGGGCGCCGAAGAGCGACGCGAGCGAATACTGGGAGCCTAGCCCCAGGAACAGGGCTCCGGCCTGGGTCTGGAGATACTCCAGGGCGCGATCCAGATTGCGCCCGAACGCCTCGCTCATGGATCTCATCCGTTGCGGGAACTCACGCAGCGACGCCTCGACGGCGCGCCGCCGGGCCGGAGGCGCGCGTCGCGGTCACTTCTTTCCGTTGCCCTTCCCGTTGTTGCCGTCGCCGTGATTGCCGTTGTCGCCGTTGTTTCCGTCGCCGTGATTTCCATTGTCGCCATTGTTGCCGCCGGCGCCGCTGTCGGCGGCCGCCGCCACGGCGTCGCTTCCCCGGCCGAGCGCGCCGCCGATGGCGCTGCTCAGCGAGCTGACCCCGATGGCGAGCGATGTCCCGATCATGGCGAGGACCAGCGCATACTCCGCCGCCGCAGCGCCTCGTTCAGAGTGGAAGAAATTCCGCATCCGACGCCCCCCGCCAGCCGCCTGGCCAGTCCAGGATCGAAGTCCCCAAGGCCGCGCGCTGCTGGTTTGCACGAGTTGTGCAAGCGGATGGTGCGGAAAAAACCATGTTATGGCAATCGTCCGCACGTTGTGCTCCCAATAGGCGAGGGCCGGAGGGAGCAGGGGCGTGAACCGGGTCGGCAGGCATCCTTCGCCCCCTGGATTTCGCGCGAGAGGCGAGCACGCTGACGGGTGCGGAGGCGCGACCGCCGATGCTTTCCGGGGCAGGGGAGGGGCGGACTAAACCATGGCGACAGCGACCCTAGCCGCACCGGCCTCCATCCGCCCCGCGTTCTTCGTCGCCACCATCTTTGCGAGCGCGTTCCTCGTCTTCCTGGTCCAGCCGATGGTCGGCAAGCTGTTGCTGCCGCTGCTGGGCGGCTCGCCCGCGGTCTGGAACACCAGCATGGCGTTCTTCCAGGGCTGCCTGCTCCTCGGCTACGCCTACGCGCACTGGCTGCAGCGCTTTCCGTTGAGGCGGCAGGCGACGCTGCACACGGCGGCGCTCCTCATCGCCATCGTCGCGCTTCCGCTTCGCGTGAACGCGTTCGGACCGCCATCGCCGGAACACCCCAACCTTTGGCTGCTGGGCGCCTTGCTCCTGTCGATCGGCGCGCCGTTCGCGGTGCTGTCGGCCACCGCCCCCCTGGTTCAGGCCTGGCATGCGCGCGCCTTCCGGCACGAGCCCGACGGCGCCTATGCGCTCTATGCCGCCAGCAACGTCGGGAGCCTCCTGGCTCTGCTGGCCTATCCGACGGTCGTGGAGCCGCTGCTGACGCTCTGGGGGCAGCGCTACGGCTGGAGCGCCGGCTATCTGGTGTTTGCGGGCATGATCGTGGCGCTGGCCTTCGCCGTGGCGCGAGGGCAGCCGGAGGCCGTGGAACACGTCGCGACCAGCGCGCGGCCTGACTGGCGGCGGCGCGCTACATGGGTCGGGCTGGCCGCGATCCCGTCCAGCCTCATGCTCGGGCTCACCGCGTTCGTGGCGACGGATGTCGCCTCGGCGCCGTTCCTCTGGGTGGCGCCGCTGGCGCTCTATCTCCTGACCTTCATCATCGCTTTCCAGACCACCCCCGCCGTGCGGCCGGCGCTGGCGTTGCTGATGCACGCCGCGGTGGTCCCGGCCGCTGCGTTATTCCTCTATCTGCGCCCCAATGTCGGCGTGCAGTTTTCGCTGCAGACGTTGGCGTTCTTCCTCACGGCGCTGGTCTGCCACCAGGCGCTCGTCGCCCGGCGTCCCCAGGCGGACCGGCTGACGGACTTCTATCTCTGCATGTCGGTCGGGGGCGTCCTGGGCGGAGCGTTCAACGCCTTCGTCGCGCCGGTGATCTTCAGCGACGTCATCGAATATCCGCTGGTGCTGGTCCTGGGCGTTCTCGCTCGCCCGGGCGCGCGCGGCGGATACCGGCCGCTGGAGTGGGGCGCGCTGGTTCTGGGCGCCGCCGCCGTGGCGGTGGTCGCGGCGGGCCGTTCGCCCGAAGTGAAGTTCTTCGGCGAGATCCCCGTCCAGCTGCCGCTCGCCGCCCTGGTGCTGAGCGGCGTCGGACTGCGCTCTCGGCCGCTGCTGCTCTTCGGCGTCGTCGCCAGCCTGCTCGTCGTCGCCCACCTCGGCGCCGACTCCTCGAAGCGGAGCGACCGCAGCTTCTTCGGGGTCCTGAAGCAGCTGGAACAGCCGCGTCCAAGCCTTGGCGGAACGGTGCGCCTGCTGACCCACGGGACCACGGTGCATGGGGCCCAAGCACTCGCGCCGGCCTATCGGTGCCGGCCGTTGACCTACTATGCGCCGGAGTCGGCGATCGGGACGACGACCGCGCGGTTCCTTGCCGATCGGCCGGCCGCGAGCGTCGGCGTCATCGGCCTGGGCGCCGGCGCCATGGCCGCCTACAGCCGGCCCGGAGACCGCTTCACCTTCTTCGAGATCGACCCGCTGGTGGTGCGCATCGCCGACCAGTCCGGCCGGTTCACGTTCACACGGGCCTGTGCGAAGGGAAGCATCGCCTTCGTCATCGGCGATGCGCGGCTCACGCTCGCCAAGGCCCCGCCCGCCCAATACGACCTGCTGCTGGTGGACGCCTTCTCGTCGGACTCGGTCCCTGCGCACCTGCTCACGGTGGAAGCGGTCCGGCTGTACCTCTCCCGCGTGAAGCCCGACGGGTTGGTGCTGCTGCACATCTCCAACCGGCACATGGATCTGAGCGGCCCGGCGCTGGCCGCCGCTGCGGCGGCGGGCGCCGTCGCCGAGAAGCTGGAACTCCGGCCGACGCCGGCGCAGTCGGCGCGCATGGTGTCGGCCCAGGACGTGGTCGCGATGAGCCGCTCGCCCGCCACCCTGGCTCGGGCCGCGCCGGTCCCCGCCAGCCGGCCGCCCGCGGTCCAAGCGTGGACGGACGACTACACCAACATCGTCGGGGCCATCGTGGCGCGGCTCCGGCAGTGACGAGCCCCGGCGTGCGTCACCGCAGCGCCGCGCGCAGCCGATGCACCCAATCGCCGAAGGTCTCGGTCACCTGGTGCAACGCCAGCACCAGGCCGTCTGGCTGAACGACAACGTGCTGCGACGTCCAGAGGTAGTAGGCGACCACCCCTGATGCAGATGCGAACCCAAGCTGCAGCAAATCATGCCGTTTCACGAACCCATGGTACATCAAACTCTGCCGTAGGAGGAGGCCTTCCTGGCGCGTTCGCGTCAGGGTAGTGATCCCGCGGCGGGCATAGCAACCCCCTGTAGTAGGTCAGTTCAGGGGACGTACGCTGTCAGGATATGACCTACACCGGCGAGTTGTGTTTCTGTCGTCGTCGAGAAGGCGGTCAGCAAGATGCCGGCCATGGCCTTCGGCGTTCACGTTCTCGCGATCACATTAGATGTTGTTAAAGTCTACGCCTCGGATCACGTGCTGATGCATACCTATTTGGTGTGCGCACTTGACTTGTTGGTCTGTAGTTGTCCTGAATTCAGAGTGATCTCGGGCGAGTTTCGGCGGGATCCGCGGGCGATGGGGGCGGGGAGGCCTCTGCACCGTCATCCGGGGGCGTCAAATGTCGCAAGCTTGGCCTTGGTCACGCACCAGTCGCGGCGCCGCCTTTGCTGCGGCTGTGCAAATTGAAGGCGGATGTCCTGCTTGAGGACGTGGCTGGTCGAGGGCGCGAATATGGGTGCAGTTCGATTGAGTCTCGCTGGCGCGGCGCTTCGGGGGCTCGCCAGGAACCGCCGGGGCAACGTCAGCCCCGTCATGGCGCTGATGCTGGTGCCGGTCATCGGGTCGTTCGGCTTCGCCGCCGAGGCGTCGCGATGGTTCGTCTCGCAGCGCGGGGCCCAGAACGCGGTGGACGCCGCGGTGATCGCCGCGGCGCGCAACGACTGCACCGCCACCGACACCTGCCACACCGTCCGGCTGCTGCCGACCTACGATTCCGAGGCCAAATCCGTCACCAAGGAGTTCGGCTTCACCCACAACGGCGGCGACGTCGATGTCGCCACCTCGAACACCTGGCCATGCCCGGGCGGTGGAAACACTTGCTACAGCGTGCTCATGACGCTGAAGTCCCCGGTCTATCTGCTGCGGATTACGGGCTTCAACGGGGACGCCACAGCGGCTTCCGGCCAGCCGGCGCAGCTCATCCAGGCCCTCGCCGTCGCCAAGCGCGTGCCCGGTAGCGGATTCTGCATCACGGCGTTCGGCGCTGGCAGCGACGCCATCCAGTTCCAGGGCGCCGCGGCGCTGGACCTGACCGGCTGCGACCTGCACGCGCCCAACGGAGGCGCGAGCTGCAACGCCCACACCGGCGACACCATCCGCTATGCCTATGTGAACACCTCCGGCGACGCCAAGGACTGCGGGCAGGAGCGAACGGCGGTGATGAACTCGGCCAACGCCTATGCGGCCCTGGCCAGCAACATCCCGAACGCCGACTCCAACTGCCCGGGCGCGGACTACGCCGCGAAGTATCCGCGGTCGCCCCGCACCGGCGGAAGCAAGGACACGGTCGGCGCGACCAAGCAGCTCTCCGGCACCCGAAGCTTCTCCAGCTCAACTCCGCTCTGCGGCGACCACAAGCTCACCGGCAACCTGACGGTGACGGGCGACAGCGTGATGGTGATCCACAATGGCCGGCTGGACCTCGCCGGCTACACCTTGACCGTGGACACCGGGGCCCATCTGACCATCGTCTTCGGCGGTACGAACACCGCAGGCCAGCCCGACCCTTCCCACTTCGTCATGAGCAGCGTCAACGGGGGCGTGATCGACATTGTCGCGCCCACCAGCGGCACGTGGTCCGGCGTCGCCCTGTATCAGGATCCTGCCCTTACCAGCGGGGTGAACATGCTCGTCTCCGGCAACAATCCGGAGTTCAACATCACGGGCCTCATCTATGCGCCGAAGGCGCAGGTGGAGCTCTCGGGGGCGATCAATCATGCGACCGCCGGCGACGCCTGCCTCGCGTTCGTGGTCGATACCCTGCGCATCAACGGCACGGGCAGCATCTTCGCCTATCCCACCCGTCAGTGCGATCGCGCGGGGCTGACGGCCCTGGACAAGGTCAACGACAAGGTCGTGCTGGTGCAGTGATGGGCAAGCCCGTTTCGCCTCGCGCAAGCCCGAGAAGCGCCGGCTTCCTCTCCGACAGGGGGGGCGCCGCCGCCGCCGAGATGGCCCTGTGGCTGACGGTGATGATCCTGCCGGTCATGAACGTGGTCGACATAGGCTTCTACGTCTTCAAACGCATGCAGGTGGAGCTCGCCGCTCAGTCGGCGATCCAGGCCATCCGCCAGCAGTGCTACGACTCCTACACCCCGATCACCCAGAGCTGCTCGAACCTCACCGCGGTCGCGACGACCGCGGCGCAGAGCACGCTGCTCTCGAGCGGCGTCACGCTGGCTTCGGGCTATCCGGCCGAAGGGTACTACTGCGTGAACGGATCCAACGCCTTGGTCCTGGTGGGCTCGTCCGGAACGGTCGGCTCGCCGCCCACCAAGCCCAATCCGTACGACTGCAGCGGCGTCATCGGGGGCAGTACGAGCGCGCCTTCGGTCTACGCCCGCGTGGGCGTCACCTACACCTACACGCCGCCGTTCGCGGGGATCACGCTGGCGAGCCTGTTGCCGTCCCCCATCGTGCGCACAGCCTGGTTGAGGGTGGAATGAACAGCTTCATCTTCCGCAAGCGTCACGCAAATCGGGCGCTCCTGACCGACACCTCGGGCGCGGCGGCCGCCGAATTCGCGCTGGTTCTGCCCATCCTGATCATCATCACCCTGGGCACGATCAACGGCAGCTTCATGCTCTACGCCTATGCCCGCCTCCACTATGCGGCCGAGGATGCGGCCCGCTGCCGGGCGGTGAAGACCGCGGTGTGCACCGATGACGCCACCACGGCCGCCTATGCGATGAGCCGCCTGGCGGGGCCGCTGGTGTCGCCGTCCTTCTCCCGGTCCACGGCCCTTTGCGGGAATACGGTGACGGGCACGGCGACGTTCAAGGTCAGCACCGGCATGACGACGACGCCGATCACCATGCAGGCGCGGGCCTGCTATCCGATGCAGCCCTGAGCTCGCGCGGAACTTTGCCGTAGCAACGTTTTCTCAACCACGCTGTGGCTTGTGTGTCATGTGCCCAAAGACACCGACCCAGCGTTCCTGAGCGTCCATCGCCTGGCCAAGCGCTACCCGGGTGGCGCGGGCGTGCGCGACGTCTCTTTCGACGTGCGACGCGGCGCGATCACCGGCTTCATCGGCGTCAACGGCGCCGGCAAGAGCACCTCGCTGAAGTGCGTGCTGGGGCTGCTCGAGCCCGATGACGGGGAGATCCGGCTCTTCGGCGAAGCCGCCAACGCGCGCTCGCGCCGCCGCATCGGCTTCCTGCCGGAGGAGCGCGGCCTGTTCCCGCGGGAACGCGCCCGTGAGGCGATCGCCTTCCAGGCGCGGCTCAAGGGCGTGGGCAAGCGCGACGCCCTGAAACGCGCAGACGAACTGCTCGACCGCATCGGCCTCGCGTCCCGGCGCAACGCCCGGATTGAGGAGCTCTCCAAAGGCAACGCCCAGCGTGTCCAGATCCTGACCGCCCTGGCCCACCGGCCGGACCTCCTGATCCTGGACGAACCTCTCTCCGGCCTCGATCCCATCGGCCAGAGCGAGATCCTCTCCCTCTTCACGGAATTCGCCTCGACGGGCGGCGCGATCCTCTTCTCCACCCACACCATGGCCGCGGCGCAGAGCGTATGCAGCGAGATCGTCATGATCTCCAACGGTCGGACGGTCTTCGAAGGCTCGCTTGAAAAGGCCTCGGAACAGGCGCCCTACGGCGCGGTGATCGTGACGCCGGACGGGGAGGGCCTGGCCCGGGCCGCGCAGGCCGTGGGTGGGCGCGCCAGCCTGATGGCGACGTCGATCGGCGACGCGGCGCGGTGGCGGGTGATCCTGCCGCGGGAAGTCCCGCACCCGGCCCTGGTCCGCGCGCTCGCCGAGCACGCCGTGCCGATCCTGTCCTTCGAGCCCACCAAGGCCGATCTGGAAGGCGCCTTCTGGCACCTGGCGGCGGCCGACCCGCGGAAGCCCGGGGACGCCGCTTTGGACAAGGCCGCGTGATCCGCTCCGCTTGGCTGATCGCCGAGCGCGAGTTCCGAACCTATGCGGCGACCTGGAGCTTCTGGCTGGCTCTGCTGCTGGGCCCCGTGCTGTTGGCCGGCGCCTTCCTCGCCGCCAGCGCGCCGCATGCGCCCGTGCCGTTCAGGGTGGCGTCATCCGATCCGCAGCTGGCGGCCGCGGCACGCCGGGCGGTCGCCGAAGCCATTGCGGTGGAGGGCGGGCGGGCGGCCTCCGGGAGCGACAAGGGCGCGAAGCTCGGCGTTCGGAGTCTACCCTCCGGCGGAGCGATCCTGACGTTCGATCCGGACTTCCCGCTGACGCCCAGTGGCAGGATGCTCGTAGTGCGCACCTTGGACGCCCAGCGGGCGGCGGCTCAGGCCGCGGCGGGCAAGGCGCCTCCGCCGCTGGTCCTCGCGCCATCGCCGCCTGAGGACCTCACCCAGGCCTCGCGTTTCGCCGTCGTGCTGATGCTGTGGCTGTCGCTGACGGGCTCCCTGGGGATGCTGCTCCAGGCGGTGGTTCGCGAGCGGTCCAACCGGGCGCTGGAGACCTTGCTGGCGTCCACGGGCCCGTGGGCCATCGTCGTCGGCAAGGTGGCGGGCGTGGGGCTGGTCTCGATCCTGGTCCTGGGCGCCTGGCTGGCCGCCGCGGGCGTTGTCGCGGCCCTCACGCCCCAATCCTCGGCGGAAATGCTGCCGGCTCTACTGCAGGCGACGGGGGATCCTTTGCTCCTGGGTCGGGCCGGGCTGATCTATTTGCTCGCCTATGCCTTCTACGGCCTGCTGACGGTGGCCATCGGCGCCTTGGCGCGCGACAGCGCCTCGGCGCAGAACCTCGCGCGGCCCATGTTCTTGGTGCTGCTCGTGGCCTTTTTTGTCGCACTTTCTTCAGCGGGCGGTGAAAAAAATGGACTGGCCTGGCTGCTCTATGTGCCGCCGTTTTCGCCCTTCATCTTGCTGATGCAGCCTGCATCCCTGGCGACAGAAATCGCCGCCTGCATTCTACTGTTGGTTTCAGCCGGGACCGCAGGTTGGGTCGCCACATTTCTCCTGCAGGGCGTGTTGGGCCGCAGCCTGACGGCTCGCCGCCCCAGGGACTGACATTTCCACATATTAACGAATTTGCGTTGAAAGAACGCGGTTTTCTGGCGCGGGCGCCCCTCTGCGCTACAGCAGAGGTAAAGTTTCCGGCGTCCGCATTGCTATAACAATTCATAATTCATCGTAATGTCCCATAATGAGTAGGCTCCCCGACGGACGGCGTCGGCATGTACTGGCCTAGCCTTCCTGTACTCAACTGAAACGTGCTCGCCGATTTGGAGAGAGCCCTCTGTACGGATGCTATAATCAACACTTCGCGATCTTACTTCGCCTAGGGCGTGTACGGCGTGTCAACCATTGCGACACTTTACAACATGTTAAAGATATGGCTGACTTCAGGTGGGCTTGAGGCGAGGGGCGGTAAATTCCTGGCTCAAATCCAATGGGTCTCGGGGCGTCGAGAGTATTCGCGTCTTCGATCGAAAAAATCGCCGTGCGTCTCGGGGCGTAGGCATTCATTGTGGGAGGTGGATTGTGGATAGGTTTGCTGCTTTTCTCAGCGACGAGTCCGGTGCTTCGGCGGCCGAATACGTCCTCATCCTGACCATCATCGGGACGGTCCTGGTGACGGCCATCGGCTCGCTGCGCACGGCCATCGGCACTGCGCTGACCGACGCCGGGACCGCGATCGGGAAGTATAAGTACGAGTAGAGGTGGGGTCGGGGCGCGGGGCTGTAAGCTTCAGTCTTAACGTCACTGCGTCCTAAGGCGCGTAGATATTCGCGTCTTCAATAACAAAACGCCGTGCGTCTTGGGGCGTCGGCAATCATTGTGGGAGGTGGATTGTGAATAGGTTTGCTGCTTTTCTTGACGACGAGTCCGGCGCTTCGGCGGCCGAATACGTCCTCATCCTGACCATCATCGGCACCGTCCTGGTGACGGCCATCGGCTCGCTGCGCACGGCCATCGGCAATGCGCTGACCGGCGCCGGCACCGCGATCGGCAAGTACAAGTACGAGTAGGGCTTGCGTGGCATGAGGCGCGCTGCCCGGGGAGGGGTGGCGCCCCTCGTCTCCTAAGTCCTCGGGAGGCGCATCAGAGGACCAACATTTCCTGAGTATCCGCGGCCGGACGGCGGTGAACTCCCGACCGGCGCGGGGGTGGGGGCCAATGTCAATTCGCACCATCGCGACGTTCGCCGTCGCAATCCTCATGGGTCTCGTGGCGGTCCTGCTGATCCGCTCCGTGTTGAGCGGCAAGCCGACCGGGATCACGACGGCCTCCGCAGGCGTCACGCCGGTCGTCGTAGCCAACGGCCCCATCACACGCGGTCAGACGCTTCAGCCCGCCATGCTGCGGGTGGTGAGCTTCCCGACGGTGAGCGTGCCCACCAACAGTTTCAGGACGGTCGCCGAGGTGATCCCGGCTGGAGCTCCGCCTCGCGTCGCGATGCGTGAGTTCGTCGCGAACGAACCGCTCGTGGCCGCCAAGCTCTCCGGGCCCGGCTCCAAGGCCAATCTCGCCGGCTCTCTTACGCCAGGCATGCGCGCCGTGGGCGTGCGGGTGACGGACGTCGCCGGCGTCGGCGGCTTCGTACTCCCGGGCGACCGCGTGGACGTCATGGTCACGCGCCAGGTCGGCTCGGGCGACAAGGTGAGCAGCGTCGTCCAGGTGCTGGCCGAGAACACCCGCGTCCTGGGGGTCGACCAGTCCAGCGAGGCCGACGAGCCAGTGGTCGCCAAGGCTGTGACGCTCGAAGTCACGCCTGACCAGGCGCAGACCATCTCTCTGGCCCAGGCCGTCGGCGCGGTGACGCTGGCCCTGCGCCAGGTGGCGGACGGCGCGCCGCTCGCGCGGCGAAGCATGACCGTCTCGGACCTCGGCGGCGTCCGCGCGAAGGCTCCGGTCCGGCGGCGTGCAGCCGCTCCGCAGACGCAGACCGCCCAGGTGCGGGTCACCCGTGGCGTCGAGATCTCAGGCTATCCGATGCCCAAGTGACGCGTGGCGAAAGCGCAGCCGCATCCGCGGCTCGCGCGCCCAGCGGGCCTCGAAGTGAGCGTATTTTGAGGGGGTTAACGCGATGAATGTGCGACTGTCAGGACGAGCCTTCGGGCTGGCTGCGATTACCGCGGCGCTCCTCCTAACCACGGCGCCCAGCGCTCTGGCGCAGAGTGCGCCCATGCAGGGCGGCGGCCGGAACTACGAGCTGGTCGTGGGCGCCGGCAAGTCCGAGGTGCTGGAGCTCCCTGAGCCCTACACCGATCTCATGATCGCCGATCCGAAGATCGCCGACGTCCTGCCGCTGAACCGGCACTCCGTATATGTGGTGGGCAAGACCCAGGGGTCGACGGCGCTCACCATCTACGGCTCGGGACGCCGGCTCCTCGCCGCGGCCAATGTGATCGTCTCGTCTGACATCGACGGGTTCAAGGGCCGTCTGGCGGCGATCCTTCCGGCGGAGCGGGACATCTCGGTCCAGCCCGCCAACCAGTCCCTCGTCGTGTCCGGCACCGTAAGCAGCCCTGCGGCATTGCAGCAGGTCTTGGCGCTGGCCGAGTCCTACGCGCCCAAGAACGTTGTCAACATGCTGGGGGTCGAAGGCACCCAGCAGGTGATGCTGTCGGTGCGCTTCGTCGAGATGAGCCGGACCATCGCGAAGAACATCCGCGCAAACGTCCAGCGGCTGCCGACCAACAGCAATCCATCGATCGCCGTGTTCACGGGCGACACCAATATTGGCGGGATCATTCCCGACACCTTCGGCGCCGTGTCCGCGCTCTATAACAACAACCTGGAACTTCTGCTCGACGCCCTGGAAACCAAGGGCCTGGTCAAGACCCTGGCGGAGCCGACGCTCGTGGCCATGTCGGGCGATACGGCGAACTTCCTCGCCGGCGGCGAATTCCCGATCCCGGTGGCCCAGGACTCCAACAACGGCGTCCCCACCATCACAATCGAATACAAGCAGTTCGGGGTCGCCCTGGCGTTCACGCCGACGATCCTCAAGGACGGCCTGGTCAACATCATCGTCGACCCGGAAGTCTCGAGCATCGATCCCTCGGTGTCGGTGGACCTCGGCCTCATCGAAGTGCCCGGGATCAAGGTGCGGCGGGCGCACACCACCGTGGAGCTGCGTGACGGCGAGTCCTTCACGATCGCGGGCCTGCTCAAGGACGACTACGAGAGCCAAATCCGGCAGTACCCGTTCGTCGGCGACATCCCGATCCTCGGCGCCCTGTTCCGCTCCAACGGCTACAAGCGCGAAGAGACCGAGTTGGTGATCGTCGTGACGCCCCGGCTCGTGACGCCGCGACGCGGCGGGGCGATCGCCATGCCTGGCGACCGCTGGGTGCCGCCCTCCGACTTCGAGCTGTTCCTGTTCGGCGCCCAGCGCGCCGGCGGCAAGATGAAGCCCGAAGACCGGGCGCTGATTTCCGCCGACCCGGCCACGGCCGGGGTCGAAGGGCCGCACGGCCATGTCCTCTACTAGGGCGGTGAACATGACGATCCTCCGAACAACCGCAGTCCTCCTCTTGGTCGGCGCAGGCCTGTCGGGATGTGTCCAGGCGGGCACCCTGAACCCGGAATTCGGCCAGGCCTACCAGCAGCACGTGGTGGGGCAGATCGCCGATCCGGACGCCCGGTACGTCGGCGACCCTGATCCGGGGGCGATCGGCTCGCGGGTGGGCCTCGCTCAGAAGCGATACAGCACGGGCACGGTGATCAAACCCGTGCCGGCGGCGGCCTCGAGCATCGGCCTCTCGGGCGGAGGCGCCCAGCCGCCGGCCGCCACCCCTCAACCCTAACAGGGGCCGGCGTCCGCCGGCCGCACAGGAGATACCGAGGTGGGTAGTATGCGTTGGCCATCTGCAGCGCCGGGAGTTGATCCGGACCGACAGGACGATACGCCAAGGCGACGGGTGGGCGTGTACGAAGGCGCCCTCGCTTCTCCCGAACGCGTCGCCTCCCTCGCCGCCCTGTTCCCGAGCATCGAGTTCGTGCCGCTGGATCCGCGCTCGCCGGAATCGGACCGCCCGTTCGACGTCCTGATCATCGCCTTCACGGCCGAGAAGGCCTCGGCGGCGACGGCCTGGCTGAAGTCGCTGCCGCCGAAGACCAAGGTCGTCGTCGTGCTGCACGAGGCCGACGTCCTCACGACCCGCCAGCTGATGCGCGAAGGCGCCGCCGACGTGCTGCCGGCGCCGGTCAGCGAGCCCAGCATGGCGCTGTCGCTCGAGCGGATCTTCAGCGCGCCCGTGGCGACGGCGGAACCCGGACGCACCGGCGACGTGGTCGCCATCCTGAAGGCGGCGGGGGGTGTCGGCGCGACCTCCCTGGGCGTGCAGGCGGCGGCGATCCTGGCTGGCCGCGGCGGCGGGCAGGTGTGCTTCGCGGACCTGGACCTCCAGTTCGGCGCCGCGGCGACCTACCTGGACCTGCCCGACGCGATCAGTGTCGTCGACTGCCTGAGCGCAGGCGCTTCGCTCGCCGAAACGCCTTTCGCTGAAGCGTTGGCGAGCCACCGGTCGGGCCTTCGGCTGCTCGGCGCGCCTGCGGAGATCGTGAGCCTGGACGCCGTCCGGGCGTCACACATCGAGGCGTTGCTCCGCGGCCTGCGGCGGGATGCTGCGCTGACGGTGATCGACCTGCCCCAGGCGTGGACCGCGTGGACCACGGAGGTGCTTCGCCGCGCCGACCGGATCGTGCTCGTCGTCCAGCTGACCGTCCCGCACATCCAGATGGCGAAGCGACAGCTGCGGATGCTGGCCACCCAGCACCTGGACGGCATCCCGATCGTCCTGGTCTGCAATGCCGTCTCCCGGGACCAGCAATCGTCTCTGTCGCTGAAGGCGGCCGAACGCGCGCTCGATCGGAGGTTCGACGTGGTCGTCCCGGCCGACGTCAGGACCATGGCGGCAGCCATCAACCAGGGCGTGGAGCTCGCGACGGTGCGGCGGGGCAGTGGCCTCGAAAAGGCCGTAGCCCAACTCGCGGACCGGATTTCCAACGGTGTGATCGCCGTCAAGACGGCGCGTAGGTGATGTCATGAAGCCCGATTTTGCAGTCTCGCTAGAGGATGTCTCAGGCGGCGGAGCCGTCGAGCAGGCCGAACGCCACGCCATGACGGGCCTGAAGGTCCGCATTCACCAGCGGCTGATCGAGCTGCTGAACCTGAGCGTGCTCGAAAGGACCTCGCGCGAAAGCCTGAGGTCGGAGATCCGCGGCGCTGTCGTCGCGTTGCTCGCTGAGGAAAAGCGGTTCCTCACGGCCCGGCAGACGGACCAGCTGATCGAGGACGTCCTCGACGAGCTCCTCGGGCTGGGACCGCTCGAGCCGCTCCTGAAGGACGACAGCGTCAGCGACATTCTGATCAACACCCACGCCATGGTCTACGTCGAGCGGGCCGGCCGCCTGGAACGCACCGACGTGCGCTTCCAGGACACGCGTCACCTGGTGCGGATCATCAACAAGATCGTCTCGGCGGTGGGGCGGCGTGTGGACGAGTCGGCTCCGATGGTTGACGCGCGCCTGGCCGACGGCAGCCGGGTGAATGCGATCATCCCGCCGCTGGCGATCGATGGTCCGCTGGTCTCCATCCGGAAGTTCGCCGCCAAGCCGATCGACATGGCCAAGCTGATCGAGCTGAACAGCGTGACGGCCCAGATGGCTCAGGTGCTGGCGGCGATCGTGACGGCGCGTCGCAACATCCTGATCTCTGGCGGCACGGGCTCGGGAAAGACGACCCTGCTGAACGCGCTCTCGTCGTTCATCGACAACGACGAGCGGATCGTCACCATCGAGGACTCGGCCGAGCTCCAGCTCCAGCAGACCCACGTGGGGCGCCTGGAGACCCGGCCGCCGAACATCGAGGGTCGCGGCGAGATCACCCAGCGTGATCTGGTGCGCAACGCCCTACGGATGCGGCCGGACCGGATCATCGTCGGCGAAGTGCGCGCCGGCGAGGCGTTCGACATGCTTCAGGCGATGAACACCGGCCACGACGGCTCGATGACGACCGTCCACGCCAATACGCCCCGAGACGCCCTGTCCCGTCTCGAACAGATGATCGGCATGACGGGCCTGGAGCTCTCGCCGAAGTCCATCCGCCAGCAGATCGCCTCCGCCATCAACGTCGTGGTCCAGGTCGAGCGCCACGAGGACGGCGGCCGGCGCGTCGTCTCCATCTCCGAGATTGTCGGGATGGAGCAGGAAGTGGTCACCATGCAGGAGATCTTCCGCTTCAAGCGCATCTCGCGGAAGGAAGATGGGGCGATCGTCGGCGAGTACGAGGCCACCGGCCTGCGCCCGAAGTTCCTCCAGGTCTTGCAGAGCCGGGGCATCGAGTTGCCGCCCGGGCTGTTCGCGACCACGCGCGGAGTCGCCGCGCCATGAACACCGTCATGATCCCGCTGATCTATCTGCTGGCGTTCGTCGCCGTGATCCTGCTCGTCCAGACCGCGGCCGGACTGATCTTCGCCGCCGGCGATCGCACGCAGCGCGTCAACCGGCGGCTGACGATGATGGGCGCCGGAATGAGCCGCGAACAGGTCTACATGGCCCTGGTTCGGCGACCGGTGCAGGCCGGTCCGCGTGACCAGCGGCTGGCGCGCATCTACGAACGGTTCACCCTCTACTGCCGCCAGGCCGGCGTCGCAGCGTCGCCGCAACGGATCGTTCTGGTGACGGTGGGGATCGCCGGGGCGATCTGGATGGTCGGCCTCATGCTGGCCACGTCGAACTCGCCGTTGCAGTTCATGTTCAACGGGGTCGCTTCGTTGATCGCGGCGCTCCTGCTTGCGGTCACCGGCGTCTGGCTGTGGCTCCGCCGCCAGCGCAACGGCCGCCTCAAGAAGATCGAAGAGCAGCTTCCCGTGGCCCTCGACATCGTCAGCCGCGCCCTGCGCGCCGGCCACCCGGTGATCTCGGCCATCCACCTGGCTGCCGACGAGATGGGGGATCCGTTGGGTTCCGAGTTCGGGCTGATCGTCGACGAGACGATCTATGGCATCGAGTTCGAGGACGCCCTGGTGAACCTCGCCGAACGGACCGGATCGGCTGACGCCCACTTCTTCGCTGTCAGCATCAACATCCAGTCGGAAACCGGCGGCAATCTCGCCGAGATCCTGCAAGGCCTGGCCAGTGTCATCCGCGGCCGGCGCACGCTGGCGAAGCGCGTGAAGTCGCTGGCCAGCGAAGGCCGCGCCTCCGCGATCCTGATCAGCATCCTGCCGGTCATCGTCGTCGGCATCCAGTTCATCATCCAGCCGCAGCTGTACATCAGCAAATTCAGCGACCCGATCTTCTGGCCGACCGTCGCTGTGACAGCGTTCGTCTACATGACGGGCTGGGTGATCATCCATCGCATCGTGAATTTCAAGTATTGACCATGACAGCCTTGATCGAACTTCTCATCCAGTTGGCGGCCTTCGCGGCAGTCGTCGCGCTGGTGGTGATCGTCTTCCGGGTCGTCGAGGGGCAGCTGGCGATCCGCCGCAGGCTGGCCGATACGGAAAGCCGCCCGCGGTCCGCCGCCCCGGTGCTGAAGCCCAACACGGTGCACCACCCGGCCCTGCGATGGGTGGAAGACACGCTTCTGAACAACGGCGTCGAGCGTTCGAAGCTGCGCGCCGACCTGATCCAGGCCGGGTTCGAGCACCCTGCGGCGCCCGTCTGGTACGTGGCGATCCGCTTCTCCATGGCGATCGGCCTGCCGGTCCTCTACATCCTCATCGGCGCGCTCACCGGCAGGAGCAGCGGCGGACCTGCCGCCATCCTGGTCCCCCTGGCGCTGAGCGGCGCCAGCCTGGTGGGGCCGCGGCTCTTCCTCATCCAGCGCCGCCGCGCGCGCCGTACCCTGATCGAGCACCAGTTCCCCGACGCCCTGGACCTGATGGTGGTTTGTGTGGAGGCCGGATTGGGGCTGGACGCCGCGTTCCAGCGGGTTGGTTCGGAAGTCAGGCGGTCCCACCCCGAGATCTCCCATGAGTTCGAGGTGCTTTCCGAGGAACTGAACGCCGGGCGAAGCCGCGCCGACGCCCTGAAGTCGATGGCGGTCAGGCTGGACGTGGACACGATCCGTGGCTTCGTCGCCCTGCTCGTGCAGACCGAGGCCCTGGGGGTGAGCATCGCTCAGGGGCTGCGCACCTACTCCACAGAGATGCGGGAGACCCGCTTCCTCCGGGCGGAGGAGAAGGCGATGCGGATCCCGGTGCTCATGACGATGCCGCTGGTGGCCTGCTTCATGCCGGTGATCCTGGTCGCGCTTCTGCTGCCGCCGGCGATCGACATGGTCCGGACCCTGCTGCCCGGCATGAGGATTGGACCATGAGAGTTCTCCGCTCGGGCGCAACGCTCTCGGCCGCGACCGTGGCCGCCACGCTCGCAGGTTGCGCGCCCGTCCTGCATGACGCCGATCTCGTCCCGGCCCGGGCGACGCAGATCGCGAACACCGGCCCGTCGCGGATGGACAGCACCTACGCCAACGCGGTCGTCGCGATCGACCGCCGCGACTACGCCCGCGCCCTGGAACTCCTGCAGATGGCGCGTCAGCAGAATGCAGGCGACGTTCGTGTGCTGAACGCCATGGGCGTGGTCTACGACAAGCTCGGACGTTTCGACCTGAGCCACCGCTACTACGCGGAGGCCGCGAGGGCGGATCCGACCTCGCCCATCGTCCAGGCCAACATCGCCTATTCTCACCGTCTCCAGGAGGGCTCGGCTGGCGCGCAGATCGCCAGTGCGCCGATCATCAAGGTGAGCCCGCCCGCGCGGGGGGCGACCGCGGCGGTCGGCCCCGTGGCCCAGCTTCAACCTTCGGGCCCGGCTGCTGTGCCCGGGCGCCTGGTCGCGGTCGCGGCCCTTCAGCAGCTCCAGGCCGAAGCGCCGGTGAAGCCGGGTCGCGTCGCAGGTCTGTCGGCGTCGCGCGTCGGAGCCTTCGCTCCGTTCCAGTCGCCGCTGGAGGCCGTTGCGCTGCCTGCGTCCCTGCAGCAACTGCAGGCGGAGGCGCCGATGAAGGCCGGCCGTGTCGCAGGGCTGTCCCAACCGCGCATCGGATCCTTTGCTCCGTTCCAGTCGCCGCTGGACGCCTTCGCGCCGGCCGCGCCCCCGCAGCAGCTCGAGGCCGACGCCTCAGTGACCGCGATCCGCGTCGCCGGCCTGTCTCCGCCGCGCATCGGCCACCTCGTTCCGCCGCAATCGACCCCAGTCGTGGCCGCGGTCGCCACGACGGATGAAGCGCGCGCGCCGGCGCCGTTCCCCACGTTCGCGGCGGTCGTCCAACCCGCTGGGCCGCTGCAGCAGATCGAGGTGTCTTCGCTGCTGAGCGCCCGCGGCGTGGCCGGGCTGTCCAGCCCCCCGACGCCGCGCATCGCGCCGGAATCATCGTTCGCCGACGCGCCCAACGCCGTGCAGACGGCCCAATCAACGCCGCTTCCGCAGCGCGCGGACGCGACGACACCGCCGGCTCCGCTGGGCCAGATCGAGCTCGTGAGCCTGATCAAGGCGCGCGCGGTCGCCGGCCTTTCCCGCTTGGCGGAGCTGCGCTTCGAGGTTCCGGAGTGGAACCTTCATCTGCCGACGCCGATCGGCCTGACGACCGCCGCGACGGCGAAGCCGGCAGTACTCCGGCTGGCGACGCCTGTGTTGCAACCCACGCCGGCCGGGGTGCGGGTCGCCGCCGATCGCCAGCCTCTCCGCATCGTCAACGCCACAGGCCGCCTCCACCGGGCAGAGCCTATCCGGGCGTCCCTGGCGGGGCTGGGATGGTCGGCGCCGCGCTGGGCGATGGCCGAGGCGCGGCCGCAGACCCGCACCGTCATCATCTATTCGCCCAGCCGGCTGGTCGCCGCCAAGGCGCTCGCCCGCACTCTGCCGGGGTCCGCGCGGCTCGCCGCCTGCACCAACGGCTGCTCGGGCCTTCGACTGGTGCTCGGGGCCGACGCCCAGTCGTGGAAGCCCATGCCTCGACCTGTCATCCGTACACGGAGCCGCATCGCATGACGTCCTCATCCCACATTCGCGCTGGCATTCTGGCGGTGGTCCTCGCCGCGAGCGGCGTCACCGGCTCGGCCGCGATCGCCGCGCCCCGCGCCGCCCGCGGCGAGCAGCCGATGCTCAGCGCCACGCAGGTGGACGAGGTCCGGCGCGCGATCGACGAGCAACGCCTGCTCGACGCCGGCCAGATCATCGACCGGGCGATCTTCTCCGGCGTGAGGGATCCGCGGCTCAACCTCCTCTCCGGCGAACTGGGCCTGGCGCGGGGGCGGCTGGACAATGCGCTGCGGGACTTCGCAGCGGCCGAGGCGTCGCCCGTCACGAACGTGGAGGCGCTTCAAGGCAAGGGCATCGCCCTGGCGCGCTTGGGACGGACCGATGAAGCGATCGCGATCCTGCAGAAGGCCGTGACGCTCTCGCCTGACGGCTGGCGCGGATGGAACACCCTGGCCAGCCAGTACGACCGCCGCCGGGAGTGGACCCGCGCCGAAGAAGCCTATGTCCACGCCATGACCAATTCCGGCGGGTCGCCGATCGTGCTCAACAACCGCGGCTACTCCCGGCTGCTCCAGAGCCGGTACGAGGAGGCGGTCGCGGACTTCGTCGCCGCCCTCGCCAAGAAGCCGGACCTGGCCGAGGCTCGCACCAACCTTCGCCTCGCGCTGGCGTTCATGGGCGACTATTCGCGTTCGATCGCCGGCGGACCCCAGGAGGACCGCGCCGCCCTGCTCAACAACGCCGGCTTCGCGGCCGGCGTGCGGGGAGACTACGGCAAGGCCGAGGACCTCCTCGGCCAGGCGGTGAAGTCCCGCGCGCAGTTCTATCAGCGCGCCTCGGAAAACCTGAAACTGGTCCAGAGCCTGTCGGCGCAGTCGAAGGCCGCCGACCGTGACTGAGCTGGAGATCGCCCGCTACGCCGTCTCGGTCGCGCTCACGGGCGCCCTGCTTTGGGCGGGGATCAGCGACGCCATCACGCGCAAGATCCCGAACGCCTCGGTCCTGGTGGTGCTCGGGCTGTTCGTCGTGTGGACCTTTCTCAACCCCCTGACCCATCTCACGGGCGCCCTGGTGGCGGGAGTCATCGCCTTCATCGCGTTCTACGCGCTCTACGCGTTCCGCATTCTCGGGGCCGGGGACGCCAAGCTGTTCTCCGCCGTCGCGCTGTTCGCCGGGCTGGCCTATCTGGGCAGCTTCTCCATGGCGACGGTGCTGTCCGGCGGCGCGATGGCGGTCGTGACGCTTGCGTCCCGGCCGCAGCGCGCGCTGGTAATCTTCAACCTGCGTGGGCGCGGCGATTTCGGCCGCGGGATTCCCTATGGCTGCGCCATCGCCTTCGGGGGGATCGTCATGCACTGGGGCCGGTTGCTCGGCTACCTGACGCCCTACACGATGTTCGGGATTCCGACTTAGCGCGCCTTCACGGCCAGCGCCGCCGTCAACGACGGGATGGCGATCAGGATCGACACATTCAGGATCACGTAGAGGACCGCGAGCACGCGATCTCCGTTCCGGTAACAGCGCAGCGCGCGCTCGCTGAGCACGCCGGTGATCGGGCCGAAGACGAACCACGGCGCAACCCGCAGGGCCATGACACAGCAGCGGCCGACGTCGGGCCTAGGTCGTCCGGCCAGAACGCGGAGTTGCTGCAGCACGTTCAAGGCCCCCCACCGAAGCTGACTCAATTTGGCTCAATACGTCGCATGACTCGCACGTCCGGCGCCAACTTCGGAGCGCCGGCGGGCAGGGTGAGAACGGCTGCCTGGGGACATCGCAATCCTGCGTAGAAGAATTCTCCTCTTTGAAGAAATTAGGTTTTAGGCGGTTGAATATTTCGGAAGGAAAAGTATTCGACACACGAATTTTATATGAAATGAGATTGCCGACCTAAATATCCCGTTATATTAAATATCGATGGGCGCTTCCGACATGCGGAGTGCATGATACGCGGGTGGCGCTTCGGGGAAACGCGGGGGCTTACCATGCCGAATACAATCACCGGCGGCGCCGGATCCGACACGCTGAACGGTCTTTCGGGCGACAATCTCATCAGCGGCGGCGACGGCGCGGACAAGCTCAACGGCGGCGCGAGCCTCGACACGCTCGACGGCGGCGCAGGCTCCGACACCATCAGCGGCAACTCCGGCGATGATCTGCTGGTCTTCGACGCGCGGACCCCGGCCGGCACGCTGGACGTCTACGACGGCGGTTCCGGCAAGGACACGCTGAAGCTGGTCCTAACCTTCGACCAGTGGTTCAGCGCCTCGGTCCAGGCCGAGCTCGCCAGCCACCTCAACTTCGTGCTGGTCAACACCCAGTGGCGGACGCTGGAGGCCAACAACACCGAGTTCAGCTTCACGAGCCTCGGCGTTGGCCTGCGCACGTCCAAGATCGAGTACCTGAAGGTCGTCGCGGGCGGCGTCGACGTGGGCGATGCGACCGACGAGGCGGTCACGCTCGCCGCGGACTCCGCCACGGTCACCGAGAACACATCCGGGGTCAGCATGAACGTGCTGGCCAACGACCTGGTCCCGGACATGGTCAAAACCCTGACCTTCACGCAGCCTGGCAACTATCCGGCCAAGGGCGGCGTGATCCTGGAGGGCGGCCCGTTCGTCGCCGGTTCCACGGCCGCATGGCTGAAGTACACGCCGGTGGCCGGCGCCTGGGGCTTCCTCGCCGCGGGCGCCACCGCGACCGAGACCTTCAACTACACGGTCGTCGACGCAGACGGCGATACGGACACCAAATCGGTGATCGTCAACATCACTGGTGTGAACGACGGCCCGGTCGCCGTGGCCGATACGGCGGCCGGCGGCGAGAACCAGACGCTCACGATCGACGTGCTGGCCAACGACACCGACGCCGACGACGGCCATGTCTTCACGCTGCTGAGCGGAGCGGCGCCGGCGGGCAAGGGCTCGGCGTCGGTCGTGGCGGGCAAGCTCGTCTTCGATCCTGGCACAGCCTTCGACCATCTGAAGGCGGGCGCCACGGAAGTCGTCACGCTCAACTACCAGATGAAGGACGACCAGGGCGCGACGTCGAGCTCCACCGTCGCGGTGACCATCACCGGCGTGAACGACGGCCCTGTCGCCATAGCCGACACCGCGGCCGGCGGCGAGAATCAGACGCTCACTATCGACGTCCTGGCCAACGACACCGACGTCGACGACGACCATGTCTTCACCCTGCTCAACGGCTCCGCGCCGGCCGGCAAGGGCTCGGTCTCCGTGGCGGCGAACCAGTTGGTGTTCGATCCCGGCACGGATTTCGACCATCTGAAGGCGGGCGCCACGGAAGTGGTCACGCTCAACTACCAGATGAAGGACGACCAGGGCGCGACGTCCAGCTCGACGGTCTCGGTCACTGTCACGGGCGTGAACGACGGCCCCGTGGCCGTGGCGGACGCAGGCTCGGCCACGGAGGCGGGAACGGCCGCAGGCTCCGACGCCACGGGCGACGTGCTCGCGAACGACACCGACGTCGACGTGGCCGACACCAAGACCGTCTCGCTGGTGAAGTTCGGCGGCGTGACGGGGGTCGTCGGGAGCGAGCTCTCCGGCGCCTACGGCAAGCTGACCCTCGACGCCGACGGCAGCTATGGCTACGTCGTCGACAACGCCAATCCGGCCGTTGACGCGCTGCGCCTGCCGACGGACACCCTGGTCGAGGTCTTCACCTACCGGGTGAAGGACGGCAGCGGCGCCGAGTCCGAGGCCACGCTGACCATCACGATCCATGGCGCCAACGACGCGGCGGTGTTCACCTCCGGCGCGACGGGCGGCGTCGCCGAGAACGCGCCGATCTCTACCGTCGTCTATGACGCGGCGGTGACCGACGTGGACGGCCTGGCTCCGGTGTTCTCGCTCTCGGGCGCGGACGCCGGCCTTTTCGACATCAACGCCTCCACCGGCGAGGTCACCTTCAAGGTCTCGCCGAACTTCGAGGCGCCCGGCGACGTCGGCGGGAACAACGTCTACGACATCGACGTCAAGGCCTTCGACGGCCAGGCGACGACGACCCGCTCGGTCGCGATCACGGTCAGCAACGTGAACGAGGCGCCGAGCATCACCTCCAACGGCGGAGGCGCCACGGCGGGCGTTTCGGTGGCTGAGAACACCAGCGCGGTGACCACGGTCACGGCGACGGATCCGGACGCGGCGACGACCCTGACCTATTCGATCATCGGCGGGGTCGACCAGGCGAAGTTCAGCATCGACCCCAACACGGGCGCGCTCGCCTTCGTGGCGCCTCCCAACTTTGAGGCGCCGACGGACTCAGGCCTGGACAACACCTACGAGGTCCAGGTGAAGGCGTCCGACGGCGCGCTGGACGACGTCCAGACGATCACCGTCACCGTCACCGACCTGCAGGAGAACGCCGCGCCCACGGCTGTGGCGGACACGGTGATCATGTCCGCCGGGACCAATCCGGCGATCTTCCTGGCGTCCGCCCTGCTGGCTAACGACACCGATCCCGAGCTCGACGCGCTCCAGGTCGTCGGCGCTGCCGGAAGCGGGGTGAGCTTCAACGCCGGGACCGGGCTGATCACCCTGACCGACCCGACCATCACCAGCTTCACCTACCAGATGAAGGACGCCACCCACGCCGCGGTCACCGGTACGGTCACCGTGCAGAAGGTGACCATCGGCAGCGGCAACACCAACGACACGGTCAACATCTCGGGCTTCACCTATGCGGCGTCGTACATCGACGCGGCGAACGGCGCCGACAGCGTCACGGGCGGCGGGGGCGTGAACTGGTTCCTGGGCGGCTCCGGCGCCGACGTGATGGTCGGAAGCGGCGCCAACGACACCCTGAGCGGCGAGCAGGACAACGACCGGCTCACCGGGAACGCCGGCGCCGACAACCTGCTGGGCGGCGCGGGCGCCGACACCCTGACCGGCGGGGCAGGGGACGATCTCCTCCGCGGCGACAACGGCACGGACCGGTTCGTCTTCACCTCGCTGGGCGACGGGGCGGACACCATCCAGGACTTCGCGCTGTCGACCACGAGCCAGCCCGACCGGATCGACCTCTCGGCCATCGACGCGGTTCCGGGCGGCGCGGACAACGCGTTCGCGTTCGTGGCGGTGCAGAACGCTGGCACGGTGGCCAACAGCGTCACCTGGCAGATCACCGGCGGCGTCACGTTGGTGCGGATCGATACGGACGGGGTCGCCGGCGCCGAGCTCACCATCACCCTGGCGGGCGCGCCCAGCCTGACCTCCGCCGACTTCATCCTGTAGGGGCGGGGACGACCTCCTCTCCCCCCGCGAAGCGAGAGGGGAGAGGAGGCGCGCACCGGCGTTGGCCATAACGTCGGCAATTGAGGGTCCGGAAGCGAACCTTGACCTCCCGCAGCTTCGCGAGGGAGGTAGGAGTCCGCCCTTGCCCGAGCTTGTGTGTGCCCGCCCTAATCCAGGTTCAGCCGATAGCCTTCGCCGGCCTCGGCGATCAGGAAGCGGGGCGCCGAGACGTCGGGCTCGATCTTGCGGCGCAGCTGCCAGGCCAGCACGCGGACGTTCATCAGGTCGGCGTCGCTGCCGCGGCCCCAGATCGCCTCGATGATGCGGTCGTGGCTCACGATCGAGCCCTTGGCCTCCGCCAGCAGCTGCATCAGCTCGGTCTCCTTGCGGGAGAGACGCACCGAGGCGCCGTTGACGATCGCGCGGCGCGACGCGACGTCGATCTGCAGGGCGCGCTGCCCGAAGTCGTGGGACGCGCTCGGAGACCGGATCGGACGCAGGGCGACACGCACCCGGGCGAGGAGCTCGGCCGCGTCGAACGGCTTGGCGACGTAGTCGTTGGCCCCCAGATCCAGGGCCATCACCTTCTCCATTCCGGAGTCGCGCGCCGAGATGACCAGGATCGGCGCCGTGGTGATCGCGCGCGCCTGACGGATGACCTCTTTGCCGTCCATGTCCGGCAGCCCGAGGTCGAGGAGGACCACGCCGAACTCGTAGCGCACCAGCTGTTCCAGCGCCGCAAGGCCGGTGTTGACCGTGGTTATGGCGTAGCCTTCCTGGGCCAGCATCGCGCGGAGCATGCGGGAGAGCTGCTCTTCGTCCTCGACGATCAGGACGTTCGGGGTCGGGGTCATGGCGCCGGTTCCAGGTATGGGACCGAGATGGTGACGGCGAGGCCGCCGCCGTCCGCCCGGTTCTCCGCGAGGACCTCGCCCCCGAGCACTTCGACCAGGCTGCTGGTGATGTAGAGCCCCAGGCCCAGGCCGGGCGCCCGCTCGGCGCCGCCCCGATAGAAGCGGCCGAAGATCCGCGACAGCCGATCGACAGGCACGCCGGGGCCTTCATCGCGCACGGTGAGGATCAGCCGGCCGTCCTCGGAATGCCCCAGCACGTTGACCGTGGAGCCTTCAGGGCTGTACTTGATCGCGTTCTCCAGGACGTTGCCGAGCGCCTGGGACAGGAGCCCGGGGTCGGTCCTTATGGTCCCCAGGTCGATGTCGGCGGTGAGGAACCGCCGCGCGCCGCCGGCCTCGCCGAATTTCTCCCAGACGTCGTAGACGAGCGATTCGACGTTCACCTCCGCGAAGGAGACGTCCACCTCTCCCGACTCCAGCCGCGCGACGCTGAGGAAGTTGTCGACGTAGCGGTTCAGCCGGTTCGCCTGGTCCTTGATGATGAAGAGCAACTCGCGCCGGACCCCGCTGTTGTGATCGTCCGGCAGGTTCAGGATGCTGGTGACCGAGCCGATGATCCCCGCGAGGGGGGAGCGGAAATGGTGGGCGACCGCATCCAGCAGGATGGTCCGCAGGTGCTCGGTGCGGGCGACAAGCTCGATGTCGCCCTTCTCGACGTTGAGCTTCGCCCGCACGATCGCCGAGGCCGCCAGGTCGATCAGCGAGACCGCGATCTCGTCCAGGGCCTGGACGTCGCCCCGCGAGCCCGGGAACCACCAGCGGACAAGACCGACCTCCCGGTCCGCGGCGGCAAGGACCCGCGTGCGCCACCGCGGGTCGCCGTCGGACCATTCCCCGCCAGCCACGGGCGTCCTGACCAGGGCCGGACCGCTCGGATCGCAAACCTGCACGCGGCTGCGCGGCGAAAGGTTGGCGAGGCTGTCCATCAGGCCGCGCCGGATCTCGGACTCGTTGTTGGCGGTCGAGAGGTCGCGCCCGGCCGCGACCAGGGTCTCCAGGGCCCGCTGCGCCTGCCGCATACGGTCTCCGAGAAGGCCCACGCCCAGACCCGTCAATGCGAACACGGCCATGGCGATCGCGGCTTCGGCGGCGGTGTTCGAGTCGAGGATCATGCGGTCGAGGGCCAACCAGGCGATGACCCCGGCGAAGAGGCCGAACCGCGCCCCTACCAACCCGCCCACGACGATGACCGACGTCAGCGCGCAGACGACGCTCAGGGGTTCGCCCAGTGCGTCCTGGACCAGGTAGCTGGCCGCGGCGCCGCCCAACACGATGCCGAGGCTCACCACCCCGCGTTGCGTCTCCTCGCGCGGCGACATGGACGCGGCGGACTCAGGCTTCGTCTGCTGCAGGAACTCCGGGAAGCCGTAGCCGGCCGCGTGCCGCGCCAGCGGGGCGGCGGCCTGCCGGAGCGTCAGGGTCTGCCGGCTCTGCCGGCGAATGAGATCGGTGTATGCGCCCGTCGCTAGAACCGCTGAACTGAACACGAACAGAACCCCCAAATCGTCACTTCGCAGCGGGGCGCCCACCCGCACCTGGTAGACCGCTGCGGCCACTGCCGCGACAAGCACGCCGTAGAGCGCGCCGAACATCACGGCGCTGAGCAGCACCGCGACCATGAGCATCGTGGGCAGGCCGCCGCCGGCGATGCGGACCTCCGCCACGCCCATCACGAAGATGAGGGTGACCAGCAGGACGGCGGAGAAGTTCACCTGCTCCGTCGGCGCCTTCATCGGGGCCTGTCCTCCCGGCGGGAGCGGCCCGGCGCCCGGCGTCGGAGGATGGGAGAGGGAGCTGCGCTGCTGAGAGCCCTGGCGCATCATGATCCGCTCGCAGCTGACCGCCCAATGCGTCGGTCAAACCGAAGCATATCACTCCGCGCAAGCTTGGCAGGCCACCGTGATTCACCGGAACCATGCGCCGAACTCGCGCCATATGAACCGCCGGAACGGCGAGACGTTCGCTCCGATCACGGCGCCGTTCCATTCGCGGCTGGCGCGGGCCGCCAGTTTCAGCCACTCCCGCGCGAGCCCGTCGTAGGTCAAGATCTGTTGATAGTCGCTCGCCTCGTCCGCCATCAGCGTGAGGCGGCATGCTCGTTCGAGGCACTTCTCGACAGTCCAGATCGTGCGCATCGCCCCTCCAGGTGACGCCTCGGCTGGCGGGCGAGCGACGATCAACTCGTCCGCGCGCATCCACCTAAAGTGCTACCAGCGCTTCCGCAGGCCTGGAATAAGACCAAGTTAAGGATTTCGCGGGGGCGCAACCAACGCGCGAAGAAGGCGCTGAATTCGGGGCATGAAGTTGCCTGACAGGGGAAAATGCCGACAGAAAATCTTGCGCGATTCAGGACAGATACAGCGGAGCTGCATTTGACGGAATCGATCGCGGCCTTCGGCGTTTCGCTGTGGCGGCGTCTATTATTGTCAAGATCTTCCGGGACAGGGAAATGATCGAGTGGGAGTGGCCGACGTTCGAACCCGCGTGCGGCGTCCGGCGTTGCGCGCTGAGTCGATGAAGACGCCCACCGTCGCCAGCTTGAAGAAGGTGACGCCCGAAAACCTCGCGCGGCTCGGCGCCGAGCGGCTCGCGGCGATCGTGGCGGACGCGGCCGACACGCGTCCGGAACTGAAGCGACGCCTGCGGATGGAGCTGGCGGCGGAGCAGGGGGCGGAGCACCTGGCGCTGGAACTCGACAAGCGGCTGAACACCCTGGACGCCAGCCGTTCGAAGGTGTCGTGGCGCAAGCGGCCGACCTTCGTCGCCGACCTCGAGGTTTTGCGCGTCCTAATCGCCGAGCGTCTGGCCGAGCTGGACCCGGCCGCGGCGCTGGCGCGGATGTGGGCGTTCATGGACCTGGCGCGGCGCCTCGGGACGCGGGTGCGGGACCGCGACGGCGAACTCGCCGCGGTCTTCGACCGCGCGGCGACGGACGTCGGCCACCTCATCGCCCGTCAGCGCGACGCCAGGCCCGCCGATTCGCTGGTCGAGGCCGTCTCGCGAAACCCCGCGGCCTGGGCGGAATGGCTGCCCGCGGTGCTGGAACATGCGCCGAAGGCGACCGTGCAGGCGGTGCTCGAGAAGGCGCGCGAGCGGCAGGGCGGCTCCCCGGGCTGGGCGGGCATCCTGCGCCAAGTGGCGGACGCGGCGGGCGACGTCGATGCATTCCTGGCCACCTTCACCGCCCAGGCGATCCGCACGCCCCCTATCGCCGCCGAGGCGGCGCGGCGGCTGCTGGCGGCGGGGCGCGTGGAGGAAGCGGGGCGTATGCTGCAGGCGGCGGGCGGGCGAACGGCCGAGCCCGACTTCGACTGGGAGAGCGCCCTGATCGACTACCTCGACGCCGCCGGGGAAGGCGAGGCCGCCCAGCAGGCGCGTTGGGCCTCGTTCGAACGCACGCTGTCGGCCGAGCGGGCGAGGGCGTTCACCCGCCGGCTGCCGGACTTCGAGGACGTGGAGGCGGAGAACCGCGCCTTCGACCACGCCGCCCGCCATCCCGACGCCCAGCGCGGCCTGCAGTTCCTGATGGAGTGGCCCGCCTTGCCCGAGGCGGCGACCATGATCGAGGCGCGGGCCGACGAGCTGCGGGTGTCGGACCAACAGGCGGAGCTCTGGGCCGGCCGCCTGCGCCCCCGTCAGCCCAGGGCCGCCCACACGCTTCTAAGGAAGGCCGCCGCGGCCGCCTTCCGCCGCCGCGACTTCGCGACCTGCGATCGCCTCACCCAGGAGGCGGACACCATCGAGCTGGACTAGGCGGTCGCGCGGACCGGAAGCTTCCAGTTCGGGCGGATGAAGTGGCAGGTGTAGCCGTCCGGAATGCGCTCCAGGTAGTCCTGGTGCTCGGGCTCGGCCTCCCAGAACGGGCCCGCGGCCGTCACCTCGGTCACTACCTTGCCGGGCCACAGGCCCGAGGCGTCCACGTCGGCGATGGTGTCCAGCGCCACCTGCTTCTGCTCGTCGTTCGTGTAGAAGATCGCCGAGCGATAGCTGGCGCCCAGGTCGTTCCCCTGGCGGTTCAAGGTGGTCGGATCATGGATCTGGAAGAAGAACTCCAGCAGCTGCCGGAACGAGATCACCGCGGGGTCGAAGATGATCTCGATGGCCTCGGCATGGTTGCCATGGTTGCGGTAGGTGGCGTTGGGGACCTCGCCACCGGAATAGCCGACCCGGGTCGAGATCACGCCGGGATAGCGGCGCAGCAGGTCCTGCACGCCCCAGAAGCAGCCGCCGGCCAGGATGGCGGTTTCGGTCTTGGCGGTCATGGGCATGCTCCTTTGCGGCGAGAGGCCTCCAGATAAGCACGATCCGGCGCAGTTGAAGCCGGCTCGGCTACTTGTAGAAGCTCTCCGGCGCCACCGCGCCGTTCTCGGCCAGCCGCTGGATCAGGGCTTCGTAGAGGGCGGCGTCGTGCCTGGCGCTGCCGGGCTTGCCGGCGTCGATGTTGAGCTCCGCCGCCAGGGCCTCGCGGCTCGGCGCCGACCCGTCGATGTGGAGCAGGGCCAGCAGGCCGTCCAGCGACCGGCGCCATGCATCGCCCAAGCCCTCCCGCTCGGCGCGCGCCGTCAGGACCAGGGCGATATCCGACGGCGGCGCCATGGCGGTCCGCTCGAACGGCGGAAGCTGGTGGCCGTGGCCCTCGGCGGGCGGCGCCCAGTCGCGCGGCGCGAGGCCGCTGTCGCCGTGGAAGAGTCGCTCGACGATGCGGTCCATCAGGCTCATGGCGATGTCCTCATCTTGCAGAGCAGGAACACAGGGCGCCGGGGCCGGTTCCGCCGGCGCGCCTTGGCTTCCGGCCGCGGAGGCGGCATTGGAGGCCATGGTCCGCGGCAAGCATGTCCTCTACTTCGCCCTGCAGCCCCCGCCCGAGGCGGCGGAACTCGCCCTGGCGCTGGCCAACGCCGCGCGTGCGAAGCACCGGCTGTCCGCCAAGCCCGGCCTGCCCGGGCGGCTGCACGTGTCGCTGAACAACGTCGGCGATTTCAAGCGCCCGCCCGGCCCGGTGATCGACAAGGCCGTCGAGGCGGCCGAGACGGTCAGCGCCCGGCCGTTCGTCGTCGAGCTCAACCGCATCGGGAGCTGGGGCGCGGGTGACGGCCAACGACCCGTCGTCCTCTGGGGCGACGAGGGTGTGATCGGCGTCAGCGCGCTCTATTCCACGATCCACAAGGCCATGCGCCGCCTGGACATGGCGCCGCGCCGCGAGGCGGAGATCGCGCCGCACATGACGCTGTTGCGGGACGCGGGCGAGGTCCCGGAGACCTTGATCGAACCGCTGCGCTGGCGCGTCGAAGACTTCGTCCTGATCCACGCCGTCCACGGCGAGGGCCGCTACGACGTCGTCGGCCGCTTCCCGCTCAACGGCTGAGATTCACGGGCTTCTCGAGCTGGTAGATCGCTTCGCCGATCTCATCGAGCTTCTTGCCCAGCAGAGCCTGGGCGTCGGCGAGGCCCTGGTTGTAGAAATACGGCCCGAGGTGCTCGGTGACGAAGTCGGTGAGGAACACCGCGTCGAATCCCGTCACCTCCAGGTCGAGTTCGTCCTTGAGATAGCGGCTGAGCGCCTTCGCCAGGGCCTCGCGGGTCTCTTTGGACAGTTCGATCTGGGACATTCTGGAGACCACGATGGCCGCGACGCTCTATGGCATCAAGAACTGCGACACGATGAAGAAGGCCTGGACATACCTGGATCAGGCCGGCGTCGCCTACGAGTTCCACGACTACAAGAAGGCCGGCATCGATCGCGCCACCCTCGAAGGGTGGGTTCGCCAGCTGGGCTGGGAGGTGCTGCTGAACCGGGCCGGCACGACCTTCAAGAAGCTGCCCGACGCCGACAAGCAGGCGATCGACGCCGAGAAGGCCATCGCGCTGATGCTGGCCCAGCCGTCGATGATCAAGCGGCCGGTCCTCAAGCACCGCGGCAAGCTCTATGTGGGCTTCAAGCCCGAGACCTACGCCGAACTCAGCGATTAGTTGGCGCGCCTGCATCCGATCGCGGGAGCGGCGGCGACTAGGGGGTGAAGGGATGCCGAGGACGGCTTCCCGCCTGGAGTTCTCCGCGATGGAACATTTCTTCTTCAGTTTCTGGTGGCTGGTCTTCCCGATCGGCTTCTTCATCGCCGCCGCGTTCGACCGTTGGCTGGCCTACAAGAAGAGCCAGGATCGGCTGCAGATCCTCCGCAGCTACACCGACCAGGGCAAGGACCCGCCGCCCGAGCTGATCAAGGCGCTGGCCCGCGACGAGGACGAGGACGACGCGGCCGACGCCTACGCGCCCTATGATCGCTACGGCCGCTATCCGCGCCGCTACTACCGCCGCTACCTGCGGCACAGCCCCTACTGGGCGTGGCGGGGCGCGATCGTGACCGGCGCGGTGGCGGGCGGGTTCTGGCTGGCCACGGAATACGCCGACATCCCCGGGGCGGACTGGCCGTTCCGCCTGGTGGCGATCATCATGACCTGCGTCGCCGCGGGCAACCTGGTGGCCGCGATCTTCGCCTCCACCTTCCGGGGTCGGTGAGCCCCGAGAACATAGATGAAGCGCTGGTCGACGCCGCCCAGGCGGGTTCGACCGGCGCCTTCGCGCGCCTGGTGGAGCGGCACCAGCAGGCGCTGCGCGCCTTCCTGCGCCGCACCTGCGGGGACTGGGCCCACGCCGACGACCTGGCTCAGGAGGCTTTCCTGGAGGCCTGGTCGAAGATCGGGCGGCTCGAAACGGGGGCCAGCGTCCGGGCCTGGCTTTGCGGCATCGGCTACAACAAGCACCTCACCGCGCTGCGATCGGCCGGGCGCAACCGGGCGCGCGAGGCGGCCTGGGAGGCCGAAAAACCGCCATCAAGCTCCACCATGACGGACGAGCGGCTGACGCTCGAGGCCGCCATGTCGGAACTGCTGCCGGACCAGCGCGCCTGTATCGCGCTATGCTTGGCGGCGGATTTCAGCCACGCGGAGGCGGCCGAGGCGCTGGGCCTGCCGCTGGGAACGGTGAAGTCGCATGTGACGCGGGGCCGCGCGCGGCTCCTGCAAGCGTTGGGAGGTTCGGATGACGGACGCTGATGACCGGCTGCGCGCTCTGTTCGCCGGCGACGAGCCGCCCGCCCGCGATCCTGCCTTCTCCACGGCCGTCATGGCGGAGGTGGCGCGCCGCCGCTTCATCGCCGACGTGGCGCTCGCCGGGGCGGTCGCGGCGGCGGGTGGGTTCGTGCTCTGGGCCTTCTGGCCGGCGGTCGAGCCGGCGCTGCTCGGCCTCTCCCGGGGCCTGGTCCCCGTGATGGCCTGCCTGACGCTCGCCGCCACGGCGGTGGGCCTGCTGGACGGATGGCTCGTCCGGCCGTCGCCCCGGAATCATGGATAAGGTTTCATCCTGCGCCTTGCATCCGCAGGCGACCGCCCGGGTCTCTAACCATCAGAGACGGGCCGCACCGCCCGCCGACCTGGAGAGGACGAGAAGAAAATGGAAATCCTGATCCCGCTGGCATTCTTCGCGATGATCGCGGCCCTTGTCATCGCGCCCCGCTACTTCAAGAGCCAGGAGCGCCAGAAGATGGCCGAGACGCTGCGCGTCGCCATCGAGAAGGGCCAGCCCCTGCCGCCGGAGGTGGTGGACGCCATGTCCAGCAATGTCCGCAGCCCCGGGCTGCCGCCGTCGCCCCAACGCGACCTGCGCACCGGTATCATCTGGCTGGGCGTCGGCGTGGGCTTCGCGGCCCTTGGCGCCGTCATCAGCTTCGAGGAGCCGGACGCCCTGTTCCCGTGCCTGGGCCTGGCGACCTTCCCGACCTTCATCGGCCTGGCCTTCATCGCGCTGGGCTTCCTGAACAAGAACAAGGCCTAGGCGCGCCGGACGGGGGACGATGCCCATGCCGGGCGCCAATCAATCGAGCTTCGCCAGCCTTCACGACGTGGAACTCTGTTCCTACGCCGCGGCGGGCGAGCGGCGCGCCTTCGGGGAGCTGGTGCGTCGACACGGCTCAAGCGTACGCCACCTGTTGCGCCGCATGGGCGCCCAGGCGGCCGAGTCCGACGACGTGGCCCAGGACGCGTTCCTGGCGGCGTTCGAGCGGATCGCCGAGTTCCGGGGGGAAGGGACCTTCGCGGGCTGGGTGAAGAAGATCGCGGCCAGGCTCTACCTGCGCCGCCTGCAACGCGAGAAGCGCCTGAGCGCGCTCGCGGCGGAAGGGGGAGCGGATGAGGCCGACACCGGCTCGGGCGACGCCGATCACCGCATCGACCTGGACGAGGCCCTGCGCGGGCTGTCGGCGGCCGAGCGGCTGTGCGTCTCCATGTGCTACGGGGCGGGCCTGTCCCACGGCGAGGCGGCGGACGCCTTGAACCTGCCGCTTGGAACGGTCAAATCGCATGTCAAACGTGGTCTGGAAAAACTCAGAGCGCGACTGGCGCCGGCCGACGAAGCAAAGTCTGGCGGCGCGGTTCTGGAAGGGAGGCGTGGCAATGGCTGAGATCGATTTCGAGCGGCGGCTTGAGCGCCTCTTCGCCGACACCCACGAGCTGCCCGACGCCCAGGGCTTCGCCCAGCGGGTCGAGCAGCGGCTCAATCGCGGTTGGACCGCCCGACGGTGGCTGCTGGGCGCTGCGGGCCTCGCGGGCGGCCTGATCGGGGCCAGCCAGCTTCTGATGTCCAACGTCTTCCAGCGCGTGGAGTCCGCCGAGCAGTCGGCCCGCGTGCTGAGTCAGGGACTTGCGCGCGTGACCCCCACCTCCGACATGGTGTCTGCCCTCTCGGGCGGCTATGGACTGTGGATCGCCGTCGGCGTGGCGGTTCTGACCATGGGCTTCGCCGTGGCGCGGGTGATCGAGGAGCTTTGAGTTGTCCAGTCATCGCCAGGAGACGGTCCGACGCCTGACCGCGCCGGATATCGCCGCGCGCAAGGGCCAGACCCCCATCGTCTGCCTGACGGCCTATACCGCGCCCGTCGCGGAGATCCTGGACGACCACTGCGATCTGCTGCTGGTGGGCGACAGCGTCGGCATGGTGGTGCACGGCCTGCCCAACACGGTGGGCGTCACCCTGGACATGATGATCCTGCACGGCCAGGCGGTGATGCGCGGCGCGCGCAAGGCCATGGTCGTCGTCGACATGCCCTTCGGCTCGTACGAGGGCTCGGCGGAGGTCGCCTACGCCAACGCCGCCCGCATCATGAAGGAGACGGGCTGCAGCGCGGTGAAGGTCGAAGCCGGCCCGGCGGTGATCGAGAACGTCGAATACCTAGTGAAGCGCGGCATCCCGGTCATGGGCCACGTGGGCCTGCGCCCGCAGGCGGTGATGGTGGACGGCGGCTTCAAGGCCAAGGGCCGCGGCGACCATGAGCGCCGGCGCATCCTGGACGAGGCCCGCGCCACGGCCGAGGCCGGCGCCTTCGCCGTGGTGGTCGAGGGCGTGGCCGAGGGACTGGCCCGCGAGATTACCCAGAGCATCGCCGTGCCCACCATCGGCATCGGCGCCTCGGCCGGCTGTGACGGCCAGATCCTGGTCACCGACGACATGCTGGGCCTATTCGACTGGACGCCCAAGTTCGTCCGCCGCTATGGCGACCTGCGCGGCGAGATCGCCAAGGCCGTCGCGGGCTATGCCGAGGACGTCCGCCAGCGCCGCTTCCCCGGGCCGGCGGAGATCTACTTCGCGAAGGCTGGCTGAGACCTGCGCGCGCCGTCGCCCTGCGACGTCGCGACCTCTAAGCGGCATCTGCACGTGAGCGTTGCGGACAGTTTGTGTCGGATGTCCGACGGTCGTCGACCAGTAGTCTCGCCTACCGGCTGTCTACAGTCTGAATTCGATGGCAGTCGCGCATAGCAAAGCTTGTAGTTTGCGTGGCGAATATTGTGTCACGGATCTGGTTTTGTCGCGAAATCACAGACTGGTTCCGTTGACAGCGCGTTCCTGGGGGCGAACGTTGCTGAGGTCGCTCGCCAGGGGTGGCGTCCATCGCTGGAGAAGCGCGACGGGTTGGTAGGGCAGGGCGCTCCGATGCCGGCATCAGATCTCGCGGCCAACATTCTTCCGGCGTTTTCCGGCGTCTATGTGTTCGGCGACAGCCTGGTGGACCCGGGCAATGCGCTGCTGGCCGCCGAATATTTCGACGACTTCCCGTTCGTTTCGCTGCCCGGCGGCGCGCCGACGGCCGCCAAGGGCTATTTCCAGGGCCGGTTCACCGACGGCTACAACTTTGCCGACCTGATCAGCAACAAGCTGCTGGCGGTCCCGACGAACTCGACATTTCCCTACGGCCTCAAGGACCCGATCTTCGGGATTCCGATCCCGTTCGTCGGCCGACCGGCGGGCAACAACCTGAGTTTCGCCTACGGGGGCGCGGAGGCCGATGGGGGCGCCCCGATCCCCGATCTCGACAAGCAGACCGACGCCTACCGGAATTTCCCGTCCGGCGACCCGGGCGCGCTCTACCTCATCACCATCGGCGGGAACGACGTCCGCGAGCTCGTGCCGCCGGACGAAGCGCCCATTCTCGGGTCAGCGGCCTTCAGCCGGCTCGCGGCCGCCGCCGCGGAGATCGCCGACGAGGTGAGCCAGCTCTTCCAGTTCGGGGCGCGGCACATCCTGGTGACGGGCATTCCCGACGTCGGACTCGTGCCGGAGTACCTGGGATCGGTGAACGAGGCGGCGAAGCGGGACCTGGCGACGGAATACTCCGAACGTCTCGACGGCCTGCTGAAGACCGCCCTGGCCAGGGTCTCGCTGCCGCCGGGAGCCAGCCTCTATTCGTACAGCCTGCTCGACTACTCCGCGGCGGTCTTCGCCGACCCAGCGGCCCATCGCTTCACGGACCTGACCCACGCCCGCACGGTCGTGCAGGCCGGCGCGCTGGACCCGACCGGCAGCGGCTTCCTGTTCTTCGACAAGGTCCACCCCTCGGCGCAGGCGCATGCGCAGGTGGCGGCGAGCATCCTGGATTCCCTGGCGGCGGGAGCGCCGGTCGCCGACACCTTCGTCCCGCAGCAGCCCGGCGCCAGGATCCTCGGCGCCATCGAGGGGGTGGGCGGGAGCGACGGGTTCACCGCCACGCTGGTGGGGGGGCGGAGCTACGCCTTCGACGTGTTCGGCGTCAGCAGCGGCTCCGGATCGCTGGCCGACCCCCGGCTACGGGTCTCCAACGAGGCCGGCTCGGTGGTCGCCGGGGATGACGACGGCGGGCTGGGGCTTGACGCGCATCTGGTGTTCACGGCGCCGGCGAGCGGCGTCTACACGATCCAGGTCACGGGCGTCGGCGCGACCACCGGAGCCTACACCCTCCAAGGGCCTGGTCTGACGGGCTCGGATATCCGGGTCGAAGGCGGGGCGCTGGCCGACACCATCGCCGCTGCTGCGGGCAGCAACTACCTGCGCGGAAACGACGGCGCCGACTCCATTGCAGGCGGCACGGGTTTCGACGACATCAACGGCAACATGGGGAACGACACCGCTTCCGGCGGCGCGGGCGACGACTGGGTGGTGGGTGGCAAGGACAACGACCGGCTGTTCGGCGGCGACGGCGGCGACATCGTCTATGGCAACGTCGGCAACGACACCTGCGACGGCGGGGCCGGCGGCGACATCGTCCGTGGCGGACAGGACAACGACAGCCTGAGCGGGGACCTGGGCGACGACTGGCTGTCGGGCGACCTCGGGAGCGACACGCTGGTCGGTGGCGCCGGCGCCGACATCTTCCACACGTTCGGGGCCGCCGGCCTCGACCGGGTCACCGACTTCCACCTGTCGGAAGGCGACCGCGTCCAGCTCGATCCGGGGACGCAGTACGCCCTGGCCCAGGTGGGGGACGACACGGTCGTGAGCATGACGGGCGGCGCGCAGATGGTCCTGGTCGGCGTGACGCTGTCTTCGCTGACGGGAAGCTGGATCTTCGGTGCGTAGGGGGCGCGCCACCGCCCCGCTCGCCCTCCCGCGCCATTCCACGTTTTTCGCGGTTCTCCGCCCCGCACTTGAGGCGGGATGCGGCCCGCTATAGGTTCCGCGCTCGTTTAAGCGACACCCGCGGCCGGAGCCCCCCTGAAGTGACGGATCTATTCGAAGAGGTCGAAGAGCAGCTTCGCTCCGACCGCTACAAGCAGTTCGCCCAAAAGGCGCTGCCGTGGATGCTGGGGATCGCCGCCGTCGTGCTCGTCGCCTTCCTGGGCTATTGGGGCTACGACGCGTACCGCAACAAGCAGATCGCCAACGCCTCCGAGCAGTATTCCGCCGCCATGGACGCCTTCGTCGCCGGCGACCGCCCCAAGGCGCAGCAGCTGTGGACCGAGGTCTCCAAGAGTGACGCCAAGGCCTACAAGGCGCTGGCCCTGATGCACCTGGGGGCTTTCGCCCTCGAGGCGAAGAAGCCCGCCGAGGCGGTGAAGCTGTTCGACCAAGCCGCCGAGGCCGCGCCCGATCCGGTCGTCGGCGACGCCGCTCGCCTCAAATCCGCCTTCGCGCTCCTCGACACCGCTCCGCTTAAGGAACTGGAGGGGCGCTTGAAGCCGCTGATGGAAGAGGGCCATCCCTACCGGGTGCAGGCCCGCGAGGCGCTCGCCTTCGCGAAGCTCAACGCCGGCGACCTGACCGGCGCCCGCGGCGACTTCGTCCTGATCTCCCAGTCCCTCGACGCCCAGCAGGGCGCCCAGGCCCGCGCCCAGGCCGCCATCGGCCTGATCGATTCGGGTTCGGCCAAGGCCGTCCCCGCCGTCGTGAAGGCCGCCCAGGCGCTGCCGCCCCCCATGACGATCGATCCGGGCGCCCTGATCGGCCCGCCGCCGGGCTCCGTCGCCCCGCCGCAACCCCAAGGTCCCGCCCCGCAATGATCCGCCGTACGACGATCCTCGCCGCCGTCCTGACCGGCGCGCTGGCCGCGAGCGGCTGCTCGACGGTGAGCAAGCTCAATCCCTTCGGTGGGAAGGACAAGGGCCCCGCGGAACTGGCCGGCGAAGGCCAGCGCATCTCCATCATCCCGGCCGACCAGCGCCTGGAGCCGGCCGAGGCCCTGAAGGGCGTCGACTTCTCCCTGCCGCCGGCCGAACCGGTCGCCGCCTGGCCGCTGCCCGGCGGCACGCCCGAGCAGTCCGTGGGCAACGTTGCCGCGGCCCCCAACGTCTCGGTCGCCTGGCGCAAGAGCTTCGGCCAGGGCCAGAAGCGCGGCCGCTATGTCACGGCCCCGCCCGTGGCCGCCGACGGCAAGGTGTTCGTCATGGACGCCGACGGCCGCGTCGTGGCCGTGGACGCCCAATCCGGCTCTCAGATCTGGCGCACGGGCACCAACCCCGGCGACAACAAGCGCGACAAGCTCGCGTTCGGTGGCGGCATGGCCTACGCCGACGGCAAGCTCTACGTCTCGTCGGGCTATCGCGAAGTCTTGCAGATGGACGCCAAGACCGGCGCCGTCGGTTGGCGGACCAAGACGCCGGAATCGATCCACGGCGCCCCGACCGTCGCGAACGGCCGGGTGTTCGTGGTCTCGCTCGACAACACCCTGATGACCTTCGACGCGGCCACCGGCACGGCGTCCTGGACCTACCAGGCGCTGTCCGAGACGGCCCGCATCCTCTCGGCCTCCAGCCCGGCGGTGTCGGGCGATACGGTGGTGGCGGCCTTCGGCTCGGGCGAGTTGGTGGCGCTGCGCGCCTCCAACGGCAACGACCTCTGGAACGAGGCGCTGTCGCGCGCCAGCCGCACCAGCGCCCTGTCCGAGATCCGCGACATCCCGGGCCGCCCGGTGATCTACCAGGGCGACGTCTTCGCGGTGAGCCACTCGGGCGTCTTCGCCGCCACCGACCTGCGGACCGGCCAGGCCCGCTGGACCCTGCCGGTGGTGGGGGTGACGGCCCCGTGGCCCGCCGGCGACGTGGTCTATGTGGTCTCCAAGACCGGCGACGTGATCTGCGCCAGCCGCGAGAACGGCCAGATCTACTGGATCCGCAATCTCAACGAGGGCTTCAAGGCCAAGAAAAAGGGCGGGATCCTGGGCGTCGGCGGCCAGCGTCAGACCCGACCGGTCTGGTCCGGGCCGCTCCTGGCCGGCGACAAGCTGCTGATCGTCGGTCAGACGGGCCAACTCGTGGCGCTGAACGCCAAGACGGGCGAGATCGCCAAGCGGGTTGAGCTCAAGGGCGCCTCGACGATCTCGCCGATCGCCATGGGAGACACCGTTTATGTGGTCACCCAAGAGGCCGACCTGATCGCGATTCGTTGATCAGACAGGTAAGGTCCCCGGCATGGCGCTGAAACTCGCGATCGTCGGGCGACCGAACGTCGGCAAATCCACCCTGTTCAACCGGCTGGCGGGCAAGAAGCTCGCCATCGTCGACGACCAGCCGGGGGTCACGCGTGACCGCCGGTTCGGGGTTGGCCGGCTGGGCGACCTCGACCTCGAGCTGGTCGACACGGCCGGCTTCGAGGACGTCACCGACGAGAGCCTGGAGGCCCGGATGCGGGCCCAGACCGAGCTGGCAGTCGACGAGGCCGACGTGGCCCTCTTCGTAATCGACGCCCGCGAGGGCGTGACCCCGGCCGACGAGATCTTCGCCGACGTTCTGCGCCGCAAGGGCAAGCCGGTGGTGCTGGCCGCCAACAAGTCCGAGAGCAAGGCCTCGGAGAGCGGCGTGCTGGAGGCCTTCGGCCTGGGGCTGGGCGAGCCGATCCCGATCTCCGCCGAGCACGGCGAGGGGATGGCCGATCTCTACGCCGCCGTGGTCTCGCTGGTCCCGGAGGAAGACGAGGAGATCGAGGCCGGGGACGAGATCGACCGGCCGATCAACATCGCCATCGTCGGACGTCCGAATGCGGGCAAGTCGACCCTGGTCAATGCGATCATCGGTGAGGATCGCCTTCTGACCGGGCCCGAGGCCGGCATCACCCGCGACGCCATCCCCGTCGACTGGGACTGGGACGGCCGTTCGATCCGGCTGGTGGACACCGCCGGCCTGCGCCGCAAGGCCAAGGTGCAGGAGAAGCTGGAGAAGCTCTCCACCCACGACTCCATCCGGGCGATCACCTACGCCGAGGTGGTGATCCTGGTGATGGACGCCACCCACCCCCTGGAGATCCAGGACCTGCAGATCGCCGACCTGGTCGAGCGCGAGGGCCGGGCCCTGGTCTTCTGCCTGGCCAAGTGGGACCTGATCGAGGACGCCCAGGCCAAGCTGATCGAGCTGCAGGAAGAGGTCACCCGCCTGCTGCCGCAGGTGAAGGGCTCGCCGATGGTCGCGCTCTCGGCCGAGACCGGCCGCGGCTTGGACAAGCTGATGCCGGCGGTGCTGAAGGCGCACGGCGATTGGTCGACCAAGGTGAAGACCCGCGACCTCAACGACTGGCTGAAGATGGCGGTCGAGCGGCACCCACCGCCGGCCGTGGGCGGTCGCCGCGTGAAGCCCAAGTACATGGCCCAGACCAAGGCGCGGCCGCCGACCTTCGTGCTGTTCGCCAGCCGGGCCGACCAGCTGCCGGACCACTACAAGCGCTACCTGGTCAACTCGATCCGTGAGAGCTTCGACCTGCCGGGCGTGCCGATCCGCCTGACCGTGCGCTCGAACAAGAATCCCTACGCCGAGGGCGAGGAGAAGAGCGGCTCCGGCCCGGCCCGCACCGCGCCCTCGTCGGCCAAGACCGGCATGGTCGCCAAGGCCCGGAAGGCCGCGGCCGAGAAGGCTCGTGAAGGCGCCGTGGGCAAGCCCAAGACCGCCTCCAAGCCCAAGAAGCCCAAGGCCGGCAATCCGCGCGGGCGGACGGCGAAGATGATGCGCCCCGGCGTCAAGCCGAAGCGAGCGTCCCGGCCGTCTTCCAGTTCGAAAAGACCACGTTAGAGGTCGGCAGGCCCAGGTCGGCTTGCGCCAGCTCGACGATCAGCGGGCCGATCTCGGACGGGTCGGGCAGGGTCGACGGGTCCTCGCCCGGCATAGCCTCCGCCCGCATCCGCGTGCGCATGACGTCGGGGTCCAGCAGCACGGCGCGGATCTTCGTCTGCTCCAGTTCGTCGGCCCAGGTGCGCACGAGGTGCTCCATCCCCGCCTTGCTGACGCCGTAGGAGCCCCAGAACGCCTTCGGACGAGCGACGCGGCCCGTGGTCAGGAAGATGGCCCGAGGATGCTCCGAGGCCCGCAGGAGGGGCTCGACGCTGCGGATCAGGCGGAACGTGCCGGTCAGGTTCACCGAGATCACCCGGTCCCAGTGCTTCGGCTCGATATGCGATACCGGGGTCAGCGAGCCCAGCAGGGCCGCGGCGTGGACCAGAACGTCCAGGCGGCCAAACCGCTCGTGGATCGCCAGGCCCAGCTGGTCGATCCCGTCGCCTTCGCCCAGGTCCATCGGCACGAGCGTTGCGCATTGGCCGGTGAGCGTGCGGATCTCGTCGTCGAGGGCTTCCAGGGCCCCCTGGGTGCGGGCCACGGCGACGATGTGGGCGCCGGCGCCGGCGAGGGCGAGGGCGGCGGCCTTGCCGATGCCCCGGCTGGCGCCGGTGACGAGGGCGATACGGTCTTTGAGAGGCAGGTCAGACATGAGGGCGGCTTCCTAGCCGCTTTGTGCTTCCGTGTCAGGCCGCTGGGCGTAGCGCTGGGCGATCGCAGCGCAGGCCATCAGCTGGATCTGATGGAAGATCATCAGCGGGATCAGGGCCACCCCCGCCGCCGCGGGCGCGAACAGGGCCGCGGCCATCGGCGCGCCGCTGGCCAGAGACTTCTTCGAGCCGCAGAAGACGATGGCGATCTCGTCCTCCTTGGAGAACCCCAGCGCCCGGGCCGCGAAGACCGTCAGCGCCAGGACGGCGGCGAGCATCACCAGGCAGATGGCCAAGAGCCGTGCGAGGTCGAGGGCGGAGAGCATGCTCCACACCCCGGCCACGACCGCGCCGGAGAAGGCGGTGTAGACCACCAGCAGGATCGAACCGCGGTCCAGCTTGGACAGGACGGGGTGGTTCGCCTTCACCCACCCGCCGATCCAGGGCCGCAGGACCTGGCCCGCCACGAACGGGACCAGCAGCTGGACCACGATGGACCAGAACGACGAGGCGCTGACCCCGCCCTGGGCGTGTAGCAGGATGCCCACCAGCAGCGGCGTCAGGAACACGCCCAGCAGGTTCGACGCCGACGCCGAAGCGACCGCGGCCGGGACATCGCCGCGCGCCACGGCCACGAAGGCGATCGAGCTCTGGATCGTCGACGGCAGGCAGCCCAGGTAGATGATGCCGGCGGCCAGCTCCGGCGGCGTGATCCAGGCGGGCAGCGCCACGACGCCCAGCGCCAGGAGCGGGAAGAGGCCGAAGGTGGAGGCCAGCACCAGCAGGTGCAGCCGCCAATGGGCCAAGCCCCGCACCACCGCCTCGCGCGACAGCCGCGCCCCGTGCAGGAAGAAGACCATGGCGATCGCCGCCTTGGTCAGCCAGCCCAGCCAGACCGCGGCGTCGCCGCGCGCGGGCAGAACCGCGGCCGCGGCGGCCATCAGCAGGATGAGGACGAGATACCAGTCGGGCCGGAAGCGGGCCCGCCAGCCCGGGTTCACGCGTCGACCAGGAACGACAGTTGGCGCTCCACGAGCTCGTTGCGGCCCAGCGCGATCTCGCGGTCGAGCAGGCGCGTGGGATATTCGCCGGTGAAGTAGTGGTCAGTGTACTGCGGGTTCACCGGATCGCGCACCGCCTCCATCGCCCAGTAGAGGCCGTCGACCGACAGGTATCCCATGGAGTCGACGTTCAGGATCTTGGCGATCTCTTCGACCGAATGGTTGGCGGCCAGCAGCTTCTCGCGGTCGGGCATGTCGATGCCGTAGTAGTCGGGCCACTGGATGGGCGGTGAGGCCGAGCGCAGGTGCACCTCCGCGGCGCCGGCCTCGCGGACCATCTTCACCACTCGGATCGAGTTGGTGCCTCGCACGATGGAATCGTCCACCAGCAGCACCTTCTTGCCCGCCAGGACGGCCCGGTTCGGGGCCAGCTTCATGCGCACGCCCAGCTCGCGCTCGCCCTGGGTGGGCTGGATGAAGGTGCGGCCCACATAGTGGTTGCGGATGATGCCCATCTCGAAGGGCACGCCGGCTTCCTGCGCGAACCCGAGGGCGGCCGGGACGCCGGAGTCCGGCACCGGGACGACCACGTCGATGTCGGCGGGCGCCTCCTGGGCCAGGCGGCGGCCCATGCGCTTGCGCACCTCATAGACCGAGCGGCCGTTCACGACCGAGTCGGGGCGGGCGAAGTAGACGTATTCGAAGATGCAGGGCCGGGCCTGGGCGGCCGGGAAGGGCCGGAAGCTGCGCAGGCCCTTGTCGTCGATGACCACCATCTCGCCGTGCTCGACGTCGCGGACGAACTTGGCGCCGATCATGTCCAGTGCGCAGGTCTCGGACGCCAGCACCGACTTGCCGTTCAGCTCGCCCAGCACCAGCGGGCGGATGCCCAGCGGGTCGCGCACGCCGACCAGCTTCTTGTTGGTCATTGCGACCAGGGCGTAGCCACCCTCGATCTGCTGCAGGGCCTCGGTGAACCGCTCCAGGAACCGGGGGCGCCGCGAGCGAGCGATCAGGTGCAGGATGGCCTCGGAGTCCGAGGTCGACTGGAAGATCGCGCCCTCCTGGACCAGCTGCTCGCGCAGGGTCAGGAAGTTGGTCAGGTTGCCGTTGTGGGCGAGGGCGATGCCGCCCGCCTCGAGATCGGCGAACATCGGCTGGACGTTGCGGATGAAGCTGCCGCCGGCCGTGGAATAGCGGGTGTGGCCGATGGCCACGTGGCCGGGCAGGCGCTTGTTGAGGTCGCCCCCGCCGAAGGCGTCGCCCACATACCCCATGTGGCGTTCGGTGTGGTAGCGCTGGCCGTCGAACGAGGCGATGCCGCACGCCTCCTGGCCGCGGTGCTGCAGGGCGTGCAGGCCCAGGGCGGTGATGCCCGACGCCTCCGGCACGTCGAAGACGCCGAAGACCCCGCACTCAAGCCGCGGGGAATCGTCATCGGGGTCGCGCGGCGGGGGAGACCAACGCTCGTGCGCCTGGCTCATCGGGATCGCTCCTGACGGTCGCTGTCTGTGGGTTCGCGCGCCTCGTACCCGTCTGTCGTCGATCTGTCACCTGACCCTTCGCCGACGGCGCGGTCGAAAGCGGGCTTTAGGCGGCCCGCGACGTCCAGTCCCTGGGGCGCCAGCGTCTCGATCAGGCGGCCCATGTTGCTGGCGATGGGCCAGGTCCGGGCCCCGGTGATCCACTTGGGGCGGAGATCTTCAGGCGTGGCGGCGTTGAACATCAGGTAGAGCGCCCCCAGGACGATCAGGCCGCGCCCCAGCCCGATCAACAGGCCCAGTGAACGGTCGAGGAAGCCCAGCATCTGGGTGTTCTGGACGTGGCGCGCGATACCTGCGCCGATCAGACGCAGGGCGATGAAGGCCACGCCGAACACCACGACCAGGGCCGCGATGGTTCCGAGCCAGCCCGGCTGGACCACGCCGCGGAAGATCGGGCCGAAGACCGGCAGGCCGAAGATCGCCAGGCCGGCGGCCACGACCAGGGCGGCCAGGGCGAACACCTCGCGCACCGCGCCGCGCGCGAAGCCGACGGCGGCGGAGATGGCCAGCAGGCCCAGGACCAGGAAATCGAACTGGGTCACGGCCGTTCGTCCCAGCCTGCGTCATGGATCCGCTGGATGGCGTCCGCCAGCCGATGGGCGCCGGTGTAGGGCAGGGCGGGCTTTTCCACGTCGGCGGGCCCCAGGGCGCGGCGGAAGCCCAGCTTGGCGGCCTCCTTCAGGCGGCTGTCGATGCGGCTCACCGGGCGCACCTCGCCCGAAAGGCTGATCTCGCCGAAGACGACGCAGTCCTGCGGCAGGGCCACGTCGAAGGCGGAGGAGGCGAGTGCGGCGGCGGCGGCGAGGTCAGCGGCGGGTTCCGAAATCCGAAGTCCCCCGGCCACGTTGAGATAGACATCCTTGTCCCCGAACCCAAGGCCGCAGCGCGCTTCCAGCACGGCGAGGATCATCGCCAGGCGTCCGCTGTCCCAGCCGACCACCGCGCGGCGCGGCGTGCCGTAGGCTGACGGCGCCACCAGCGCCTGGATCTCCACCAGCACGGGCCGAGAGCCCTCGATGCCGGCGAACACCGCCGCGCCGGCGGCCCGCTCGCCCGAGGTGTTGAGGAACAGGGCCGACGGGTTCCTGACCTCGGCCAGGCCGGCGTCGCCCATCTCGAAGACGCCAATCTCGTCGGTGGCGCCGAAGCGGTTCTTGGCGCCGCGCAGGATGCGGAACGGATAGCCGCGCTCGCCCTCGAAGGCGAAGACCGCGTCGACCATGTGCTCGACCACCCGAGGGCCGGCGATGGCGCCGTCTTTGGTCACGTGGCCCACGAGGATCACGGCCAGGCCGTTCTTCTTGGCCAGGCGCACCAGCTCGCCGGCAGCGGCGCGCACCTGGGTCACCGACCCGGGCGCGGCCTCGTGGTTGTCGCTCCACATCGTCTGGATGGAATCGATGACTACCAGGTCGAAGGGCTCGGCCTTCAGCCCGTCGACGATGGCGCGCAGGCTGGTCTCGGCCGCCAGCTTCACCGGGGCGTCGGCCAGGCCCATGCGCTGGGCGCGGCTGCGGACCTGCTCGATCGCCTCCTCGCCCGAGATGTAGGCGCAGCGCGAACCCCGCCGCGCCGCCTCGGCGGCCACCTGCAGCAGCAGGGTCGACTTGCCGACGCCAGGGTCGCCGCCGACCAGGATGGCCGAGCCCGGCACCACCCCGCCGCCACAGACCCGATCCCATTCGCCGACCCCGGTGGCGATGCGGGGCGGGGCGGGCGTGGCCTCATCGAGGCCCTCGAACGCGAGGTGGCGCGACCGCGTGGACTTGCTGGGCTTCAGCGCGCCCGGCGGCCGGCTGCTGGTCAATTCCTCGACCAGAGTGTTCCACGCGCCGCACGCCGGGCACTGCCCGGACCATTTGGTCTGCACGGCGCCGCAGGACTGGCAGGCGTAGACGGCGCCGTCGCGGGCCATGGGGTCTCCTGATTCGAATGCGGTGAAGTCTAGCCGACGCGGACGGGTGGGTCTGCGCGATGGCTTGCCGTCACTACACGCTGAGATAGGGTTACGCCCCGTCGGGGATGTCGGGACAAGGGCTGGAGGGAAACATGAGCGTGGTTGAACCGGGGTCCGCAGGCGCGGGCCTGGTCGGGCGGGTGAAGGGGATACTCTTCAAGCCCACAGAGACCTGGGACGAGATCGATCGCGAGCCGGCGACCATCGGCGGGCTCTACACCGGCTATGTGATGTTGCTCGCGGCAATCCCCGCGGTCTGCAGCCTGATCGGCTTCCTGGTGTTCGGCATCGGCGCCTTCGGCATTTCGATCCGGCCGTCGCCGGTCTGGCTGATCGTGCAGGCGGTCCTCACCTACGGCCTCAGCCTGGCGATGGTCTATGTCATGGCCCTGATCATCGAGGCCCTGGCCCCGAACTTCGGCGGGACCAAGGACCGGATGCAGGCCTTCAAGGTGGCCGCCTATGCGTCGACGGCGTCGTGGGTGGCGGGCGTGTTCGGCCTGCTCCCGGCGCTGAGCATCGTCGCCGTGCTGGGCGGGCTCTACAGCCTGTTCCTGCTCTCCAAGGGCCTGCCCAAGCTGATGAAGACGCCCGAGGACAAGGCGTTGCCTTACACCGCGGTGGTCATCGTTGTGGCGATCGTGGTCGGTATCGTCATCGGCCTGGTGACCAGCAGCGTCATGACGCTGAGCGGGGCGATGAACCCGATGGGGGCGGTCGGCTCGGTCTCGGGCACGGCGAAGGTGCCGGGCGCGGGCGAGGTCGACCTCGCCAAGCTTCAAGAAGCCTCCAAGCGCATGGAAGCCGCGGCGAAGCAGGCCGAGGCGGGCACGGCGACCGCGACCGATCCCGAGGCGCTGAAGGCCTACCTGCCGGCCAGCGTCGCCGGTTTCACCCGCGAGGAGGTCAGCGCCTCCAGCGGCGGGGCCGGCGGCTACGAGGGTTCGCAGGCGGAGGGCCGCTACACCAAGGGCGACGCCAGCCTGCGCCTGGAGGTCTCCGACCTGGGCGCCGCCGGGGCCCTGGCCGGCATGGCCAGCGCCTTCAACGTCAAGTCGTCCAAGGAGACCGCCACCGGCTACGAGAAGGTCGGCAAGGTCGGCGGGCGGATGACCCAGGAAAGCTATGACCGCCAGACCAAGAGCGGCGAGTACAGCGTCCTCGTGGCCGATCGCTTCATGGTCCAGGCCAAGGGCGACGGGGTCAGCATGGACGAGCTGAAGGCGGCCGTGGGCGCGGTCGACCAGGGGCGACTGGAAGGACTCGCCAAGGCCGGCTAGGCCTGCTGCGTCGGTGTTGGAGGGGCTGGGGATGAATGTGGCGCGCGGGGCGGGCGGGATTTCTCGCGCGCTGAGCCTGCTGCTGACGCCCGGCCGGGCCTGGGATCGGATCGCGGAGGCTCCCGCGCCCACCCGGGCGCTGTTCCGCGCCTATGCCGTGCCCCTCGCCGCCGTCCCCGCGGCCTGCAGCGTCTTCGGCGTCCTCGTCTTCGGGTTCAACATCGCCAACATCGGCGTCCACATGAGCGTCGTGGGCCTGATCCTGGGCGCGGTGGTGGGTTACGTCCTGACGCTGGCGATGATGTGGGCGCTGGGCGCGTTCGTGGACCTGACGGCGCCGGCGTTCGGTGGGATCCGCGACCGCCGGGCGGCCCTGAACCTGGTGGTCTATGCGGCCACCGCCAGCTGGATCGGCGGGCTGGCCGAGCTCTACCCCAGCCTGGGCATTCCGGTGGGCATCCTGGCCGGCGTCTACAGCCTCTACGCGCTGTATCTGGGCCTGCCGAAGATGATGGGCATTCCCGAACATCGCCGGCTGACCGCCTTCGCCGCGGTGCTGATCGCGGTCCTGCTGCTGGCCGTGGCGCGCGACATGATCACCGCCAAGGCCGCCGAGCTGGGCGGACCGCTGTCGGCCTCCTACGCCCCGAGGTAGATCCGCTCGGCTCGCGGGCTGAGCCGGACCAGCACCTCGTGGGCCACCGTGCCGGCGGCGTTCGCCAGGTCGTCCAGCAGGGCGTTGGGGCCGACCAGCTCGACTGGATCGCCGGCTGCGGCGGGCGCGTCGCCGATGTCGATCACCAGCAGGTCCATGTTCACCGCCAGCAGGTCGCGCCGACCGCCGGCGGCCCAGACGTAAGCCTTGCCCATCGCCGCACGGATCACACCGTCGGCGTAGCCCGCCCCAACGACGGCGACCCGCATCGGCCGCGTCGCCGTGCAGCCCGAGCCGTAGCCCACCCGGTCGCCGGGCTGCAGGTGGCGGATGTCGAGGATCGGGGCGGCGAGCGTCGCCACGGCCCTCAGACGTGGATCGGGGTGCTCCTCGGGGCCGCCGCCGAACAGGCTGATCCCGGCGCGGACCATGTCGTAGCGATAGTCCGGGCCCAGGAAGGCGCCCGCTGAGGCCGCCAGGCTGGCTCGGCTTTCGGGAAAGAGCGCGCGCGCCTCGCGGAAGCGAACCAACTGCTGTGGGTTGCGGGCCTCAGCCGGATCGGTGGCCGAGCCCAGGTGGCTGACCAGAAGCGGGACGTCGAGCAGCCGCAGGCCACCCGGCGCCGCGGTCAAGGCGTGGGCCTCCTCCAGCGTCAGGCCCTGGCGGTTCATCCCGGTGTCCACTTGCAGCGCCGCGCGGTATCCGCCGTTCGCCGCGGCCAGGGCCAGGGCGGCGTGGGCCTGGGGCAGGGTGGAGATGACCGGCGTCAGGCGTGCGGCGGCGAGCCGTTCGGCCGCGCCCGGCAGGAGGCCGTCCAAGACATGGATCTCCGCCTCCCGGCCGCCGAGCTCGGCGCGCAAGGCCTCGCCCTCGGCGATCCGGGCCACGAAGAAGCTGCGGGTCCCCTCGGCGTGCAGGCGCCGCGCGATCGGCCCGGCGCCCAGGCCGTAGCCGTCGGACTTCACCACCGCGGCCACCTCCGCGCCGCCCGCCACCTCGTCGAGGACCGCCCGGTTGTGGGCAAGAGCGTCCAGGTCGATCGTCAGGCGGGCTCGGTCGGCGGCGTGCATCCCCGCCTAATGCGGATCGTAGCGGCCGCTGTCACGGGCCAGATTGCCGAATTTGGTGGTGTCCGAGTTGAACGACAGCCTCACGGTGCCGATCGGGCCGTGGCGCTGCTTGCCGATGATGACCTCGGCCAGGCCCTTGACCTCGTCCATCTTGGTTTGCCAGTCGAAGTGCTCCTGCGTGTTCTCGCGCGGCTCCAACCGGCTCAGGTAGTACTCCTCGCGGTACACGAACATCACCATGTCGGCGTCCTGCTCGATCGAGCCGGATTCCCGGAGGTCGGAAAGCTGAGGCTTCTTGTCCTCGCGGTTCTCGACCTGGCGGCTGAGCTGCGAGAGCGCCATCACCGGAACACTGAGTTCCTTCGCCAAGGCCTTGAGCCCCTGGGTGATCATCGAGACTTCCTGCACCCGGTTGTCCGGCCCGCCGGCGCCCGTGGTGATGAGCTGCAGGTAGTCCACGACGATCAGGTCCAGTCCCACCATCCGCTTCAGGCGGCGGGCGCGGGCGACCAGCTTGGCGAGCGTGATGCCGCCGGTGGCGTCGATGTAGAGCGGCGCCTCCTGGATCTCGAGGGCGGCGTCGCGGATGCGGCCGAACTCCATGGCGTCGATCTCGCCCTTGCGGAGCCGGTCGCCCGAGACGCCCGAAGCTTCCGCCAGCAGGCGCATGGCGAGCTGTTCCGCCGACATTTCGAGCGAGAAGAACGCCACCACGCCGCCGCGGACGGTCTTCTTGGACCCGTCGGGCTGGGGCTCCCAGGCGTAGTTGCGGGCCACGTCGAAGGCGACGTTACAGGCCAGGGACGTCTTCCCCATCGACGGGCGGGCCGCCAGGATCATCAGGTCGGAGGGGTGCATGCCGCCGATCTTCTGATCAAGGTCGATCAAGCCGGTGGAAAGGCCGGCCAGGCCGCCGTCGCGGCTGTGGGCCTCGGCGGCCATGGCCACGGCGCCGCGCAGCGCGTCGGCGAAGTTCACGAAGCCCTGCGAGACGCCGCCGCTCTCGGCGAGCTGGTAGAGCTGCTGTTCAGCGGCTTCGATCTGATCGCGGGCGTCCAGCTCGGCGTCGCTCTGCTGCGCCTGGGTCGCGATGTCGCCGCCGATCCGGATCAGGTCCCGGCGAAGCGCCAGATCGTAGATCGCGCCGGCGTAGTCCGGCGCATTGGCGGCCGGCGGGGCGCGGTCGACCAGATCGGCGAGGTAGCGGACTCCGCCCAGTTCCTCGAACGCCGGGTCACGGCTGAACTGCTCGGCGAGCAGGATCGGCTCGGCCAGCTGGCCCTTGCGGATGTTGGTCGAGATCGCCTGGAACAGGCGCTGGTGGAACGGCTCGTAGAAGTGCTGCGGCTGCAGGTTGTCGCTCAGCCGCTCGAAGGCCGCGTTGTCGTAGAGCAGGGCGCCGAGCAGCGCCTGTTCGGCCTCGACGTTGGATGGCGCACGCGTGATTGCGACGTCGTTGGAGACAGGACGGAGGTCGAGCGCCGGGACGAGGGACATGGATCTACGGATAGCCAACCAAGGGCTCCGGAGCACGGCGGGACGTGACACATTTGTGGACCTGTCCACACACGATTGCCGACCTGTGGAAAAGCGCCACTGTGACGCTCCGTTGCATACGAAAACGGCGCGGGAATGATCCCGCGCCGCTCCGACAGAAACGGTCGTCCGATTACCAGCTGATGCCCAGCCGTCCATAGACGAACCGGCCGTTGAAGCCGAACGGCGAGTAGCTGGGGAAGCCGATCGAGCCCGTCGGGCTGTTGATCGTGCCTGGCGTGAAGTTCGGATACTCGTCGGTGAGGTTGTTGACCCCCAGCGCGGCGCGAACCCCGCGGGGGAACTCGTAACGGACCTCCAGGTCGATCAGCAGCGCCTTGCCGGTCTCGTAGTCGAACGAGGGGTTGTTGTTCGGCACCAGGACGCTGTCGTAGTGGGTCGCCTTGGCCGTGAGCCCCAGGGCGTTCCAGCTGTAGTCGGCCGAGAACACCAGCTTCGTTTCCGGCGTGCCTTCCTCGTAGGTGAGGCGGTTGCCGCGGTCGAAGACGAACGTCGGCTCCGGCAGCGAGGTCACCGCCGGCAGGTCCGGGATCTTGGTCACCTTAGTCTTGTTCAGGTTGGCGGCGGCCGTGAGATCCAGCCGGCCCGGACCGACGTCGGTGTGGTAGCGCGCCACGATATCGACGCCCTTCGTGGTGGTGTCGACGCCGTTGATGAAGAACCGCGCCCCGCTAATCCCGAAGGGCCGCAGGATGTTGTTGATCGCCGTCGTCGTCGCTGCCGGCGTGTTCGAGTTCGGCAGGTTCTCCGACAGCACGATGCGGTCGTCGATCTCGATGCGGTAGGCGTCGATGGTCAGTTCGAACGGACCTTGCCGGAAGACCGCGCCCAGCGAGTAGTTGATCGACTCCTCGGCCTTCAGCGGCTTGGCGCCCAGGGCGATCGAGACCGGGTGGTTCACCGGGAAGGTGCCGATCTCGATCAGCTGGAAGCTCGAACCGACCAGGACGTTGTTGGTGGAGGTGTAGGTGAAGAACTGCTGCTGCAGGGCGGGGGCCTTCACGCCGGTCGAGACCGCGCCGCGCAGGGCGAAGGCGTCGGTGAAGTCGTAGCGGGCCGAGACCTTGCCGGTGACCTTCGACCCGAAGTCCGAATAGTCCTCGTAGCGGCCGGCCACGTCGAAGCTGAGCTGTTCGGTGATCTTGCCCTCGAAGTCGAGGTAGGCCGACCAGTTGTGCCGGTTCACGTTGACGACGTTCGACGGACGGAAGCCCGGGAAGCCCTGGGAAACGCCGGCCTTGGTGGTGTCCGGACCCAGCGTGTACGAGGCGGGCTCACCGGCGCCGATGTCGAAGCTCTCGCGCCGGTACTCGACGCCGGCGGCGATGTTCAGCGGCTCGACCAGGCCCACGTCGAAGCCGCGGCTGACGTTGAGGTTCACCAGCCACTGATCGTATTCCAGCGAGCCGGCGTAGAAGTCGCGCTTGGAGGCGGCGCCGAACGAGGCGTTGATCGAATTGACCGTGTAGTAGTCCAGGGCGTTCTTGCCGTAGCTGACACCCAGGTCGGTCTTCCAGCCCGACAGCGCGCCGCGGACGCCGCCCTGCACGTTCCAGTCGTCGATGTCGGTGTCGATCCGCGGCAGGAAGCCGCCCGGATAGACCGCGGGCACATTGTTGGCGTTGTTGTAGGCGCGGGCCGTGGCCGCGGCGCTGGTGTCGCGGTGCTGGTAGCCGGCGTAGCCGTACAGCTCCCAGGTCTCGTTGATCGGCAGGCCGGCGTTGGCATAGCCGCCGACGCTGCGGACATAGGGGTCGCCATAGCGGCCCAGCACGATGGGCCGGCCGTAGGCGGGCAGGGCGGTCGTGTTGATGAAGTCCGAGCGGTTGGTCGGGTGACGCAGGGACCATTCGCCGGAGAGGGTCAGGAAGCCCTCGGCGCCGAGCGGCAGGCCCACCCAGCCGGACAGCGACTCCTGCAGGCCGTCGTTCATGTCGCGCTTGCCGCGCGAGGTCTTCACCTCGGTGTCGTAGACGCCGTAGCTGGCCGTGACGCCGCCGCCCTCGCGGGCCTGCCGCAGGCGGATGTTCAGGACGCCGGCGATGGCGTCGGCGCCGTACTGGGCCGAGGCGCCGTCGCGGAGCACTTCCACGCGCTCCACCGCGACGGTCGGGATGGTGTTGAGGTCGAAGGCGGTCGAGCCACGGCCGATGGAGCCGTTGACGTTCACCAGGGCCGACACGTGTCCGCGCATGCCGTTCACCAGCACCAGGGTCTGGTCGGGGGCCAGGCCGCGCAGCGTCGCCGGGCGGACGTGGTCGGTGCCGTCGGTGATGGCAGGGCGCGGGAAGTCGATGGCGGGCGTCAGGTTGGACAGCGCCTGGGCGAGCTCGGTGCTCGCGCCCTGCCGCGCCAGCGCCTCGTTGGTGATGACGTCGACGGGGGCCAACGTGTCGAGCCGCGAGCGGCCTTCGGTGCGAGTGCCGGTGACGACCAGCTCCTCGACTTCCGAATTGGTCGCCGTCGTCTGGGCGGCGGCCGCGGTCGCCAGCAGGCTCGCAGCCGAGGCGGCGGCGAACAGAATGCTTTGATATTTCATGATGCTCCCCTGGAGGTGGCCGGATAATTCCGGTCTCGGACCCGTACCGGGGGAAGCTAGGGAGTTGCGGATTCGACGGAAATGACAAATCTGCAACACAGTCAAAAGAAACGGCGCGGAACCTGAGGTCCCGCGCCGTCCGTTGTCGAGCAGGCAACGCCTGATCGCCGGGGCCTAGGCCTCGGCGCCAGCGAACTCCTGCCCACCCGCGCCGCCTTCGAGAAGGTCGGCAGCGGCCTGTTCGGCCGCTTCGCGTTCCTCTTCGAACTGCGAGTTGATCACGTTCTCGCCGCGGGCCTGGCGTTCGGCCTCGTCCTGGCTGCGCGCGATGTTCAGGGTGACGGTGACCGTCACCTCCGAGTGCAGGCGCACCTTCACTTCATGCATGCCGAGCGTCTTGATCGGCTTGTCCAGCACGACCATCGAACGTTCGATCTTGCCGCCTTCGGCGTTGACCGCATCGGCCACGTCGCGACCCGCGACCGAACCGTAGAGCTGACCGCTCTCGCCGGCTTGGCGGATCATGATGTAGGACGTGCCGTCCAGCTTCTCACCGGACTTGCCGGCGGCTTCCTTGGCCTTGGCGTTGCGGGCTTCGATATCCGCACGCTGGGCTTCGAACACCTTCAGGTTGGCCGCATTGGCGCGGAGCGCCTTGTGGCGGGGCAGCAGGAAGTTGCGGGCGAAGCCGTCCTTGACGTTGACCACGTCGCCGAGCGTGCCCCAGCCTTCCAGCCGTTCGAGCAGAATGACTTTCATCTGTGCCTCTCCCTTACTTCACGACGTAGGGGAGCAGGGCCAGGAAGCGGGCGCGCTTGATGGCCTTGGCCAGCTCGCGTTGCTTCTTGGCCGAGACCGCGGTGATGCGCGAGGGCACGATCTTGCCGCGCTCGGAGACGTAGCGCTGCAGCAGCTTCACGTCCTTGTAGTCGATCTTCGGGGCGTTGGCGCCGGAGAACGGGCAGACCTTGCGGCGGCGGAAGAACGGGCGGCGTTGGCCACCCGCGGCGGCGCCAGCGGCCGGAGCCGGGGCGGCGGAGGTTTCGTCAGTCATCTGAGGATCCTCCCTTTCTTAGAACTGAGGAACGTCGTCGCGGCGTTCGCGGTCGCGATCGCGGCGGGCGAGGATCGGCGAGAGCTCCAGGTCGAGCTCGTCGACGCGCACGGTCATATAGCGCAGCACGTCTTCGTTGATCGACAGCTGGCGTTCCATTTCCTTGACGATGTCGGCCGGGGCGTCGATCGCCAGCAGGGAATAGTGACCCTTGCGGTTCTTCTTGATCCGATAGGTGAGGTTCCGGAGGCCCCAGTACTCGATCTTCGCGACGTTGCCGCCGCCTTCCTCGATGAGGTGCTTCAGCTGATCGTTGAGGGCTTCGGCTTGTTGCGGCGAGATATCCTGCCGCGAGATAACAACGTGCTCGTAGAGCGCCATGGTTTCCTTCTTCCGTTGTGGAAGGCGGCGCGACCTACGGCGGAAGTCCGTGGATCACGATGGATCTCAGGCGCGGCGGCCGGGAGTTTCCCGACCCATTTGCGTTCCGCGAAGAGACCGCCTTCCGTGAAGAGGCGCGCACATAGGGGAAAAGCCGAGCGCGGGCAAGGGTTTTCGGCCCTGCGCTCGGTTCCCGGATCGTCCTACTTCTTGCCCTTGAAGGTCTTCACCGCCGCCAGCGTCTCGGAGACGTGCTCGGTGGGATCCATCTTGGTGTAGGCGTGCAGCACCGTGCCGTTCGGCGCGATGACGTACGAGGTGCGGTCCGACCAGTCGGGCTTCATGGCCAGGACCGAGTCGTACTGCTTGGCGATCTTGGCGCCGGGGTCGGCGGCGACGGGGAACTTGCCGGAGCACTTCTCGGTGTCAGCGGAGAAGCTGGCCAGCTTGTCCAGGTTACCGGCCGTGACGCCGATCAGGGTGGCGCCCGCCGCCTTGAACTGGTCGGAGGCGTCGGCGAACATCTTCGCCTCGATGTTGCAGCCCTTCGTCTCGGCGGCCGGGAAGAAGTACAGCACCACCGGGCCCTTCTTGCGGGCGTCGGCCAGCGAGAAGTGGAGCGGCTTGCCGGCCTGGTAGCCGTCGGCGGTGAAGTCGGGAGCCTTGTCGCCGTTCTTGAGCGCGGCGAGGGCGGGCGTGGCGCAGAGCGCCGCGAGCGTGGCGGCGGCGAGGACGAGGCGCATGGGAGTCGTTTCCTTGGAGACGCTGAAAAGCGGCACAGTTGAATACCCGTGTTTCGACGGGCGCAAGCATAGACCCGTCTCGGCGCTGAAACACGCCTAGCCGTTCGGCTGGACCAGGATCTTCACGTGCGCCTCGGGGTCGCCCAGGGCGGTGAAGGCGTCGGCGACCCCGTCGAGGCCGACCGCGCCGGTCACCAGGCCCGACACGTCGATCACCCCCTCCGACAGCTGGCGCAGCGTGAGCGCGAACTCCTCGGGCGTGTAGCCGAACACGAAGGTGAGCTCGATCTCCTTGGTGATGGCGATGGAGGGCTCGAACTTGTCGGTCTCCATGCAGACCCCGGCCACGACGATCTGGGCGCCGGCCGGGGCGGCCTCGATCAGGCCCTGGAGCACGCCGGGCGAGCCGACGCACTCGAACACCACGGGCTGGGCGATCGGATTGCCCATCATCTGCATCATGGTCTGGGCGGCGCGGGTCCTGGGCACGCCCAGCGATTCCCAGCGCTCATGCGGGCTCTCGGCCGCGGGGTCGACGACGATGTCGGCGCCCAGCCGCTCGGCGGCCGCGCGGCGGCGAGGCGAGAAGTCGGCGGCGATGACGGGGCCATGGCCTTGGGCCTTCAGCGCGGCGATCACCGCCAGCCCTACCGGGCCGCAGCCGACCACCAGCGACACCGATTTCGGCTCCAGTCTCGCCTTGGCCACGGCGTGTGCGCCGACGGCGAACGGCTCGGTCAGCGCGGCCTTGTCGGTCGGCAGGCCATTGGGGACCTCCAGGATGAAGGCCTCGCTTAGGATCATCTGCTCGGCGAACCCGCCGGGCAGGCGGTTGGAGAAGCCCAGGGCCTCGATCCCGGCACCGTGCAGGGCGAGCGGCATGCTGACGACCCGGGTCCCGGCCTTCAGCGCCCTTGGCGAGCCTGGCCCATGGTCCAGGATCTCGGCGCAGAACTCGTGGCCGAACACGGTGTCGGCGGTGGGATCGAAGCCGTTGTCTGGCACCCCGGCCCGCCGCGACAGGTCGATCATGTGCTCCATGTGGTGCAGCGCATGCAGGTCCGAGCCGCAGATCCCGCACGCCAGCGTCTTCACCAGCACCTGACCCTCGGCCGGCTTCAGGTCGGCGATCTCGTCGCAGACCAGCCGCTTGTCGCGTCGGATCACGGCCTTCATGCGTTACTCCCCAACTCGTCTTTCTTGTCCCCGCCGGTTCTATCCCCTAACCCTCGCGCCTCGGAATCACCAGGAACGGGATCGTCATGACCCTTGCCTTTCTCTTCCCCGGACAGGGCAGCCAGGCCGTCGGCATGGGCCAGGACCTGGCCGAGGCCTTCGCGGCGGCCCGCGAGGTCTTCCAGGAAGTGGACGAGGCGCTGAAGCAGAAGCTCTCGGCGCTGATGAAGGACGGCCCCGAGGACCAGCTGACCCTGACCGAGAACGCCCAGCCGGCCCTGATGGCCGTGAGCGTGGCGGTGATGCGCACGCTGGAGAAGGAATTCGGCGTCGGTGTCGAGAAGGCCGCCTTCGTGGCCGGTCACAGCCTCGGCGAATACTCCGCCCTGGCGGCGGCGGGCGCGATCAGCCTGTCGGACACCGCACGCCTGCTGAAGCTGCGCGGCCAGGCCATGCAGCGGGCCGTGCCGGTGGGGCAGGGCGCGATGGCCTCGCTGATCGGGCCCAAGACTGACCTGGCCCTGGCCGAGGAGGCCGCGAAGGCCGGCTCGGAAGTCGGCGTCTGCGTCGTGGCCAACGACAACAACAACGGCAACGTGGTGATCTCCGGCGACAAGGCCGCGGTCGACAAGGCCATCGAGAAGGCCAAGGAACTGGGCGCGCGGGCGATCCCGCTGAATGTCTCCGCCCCCTTCCACTGCCCGCTGATGCAGCCGGCCGCCGACGAGATGGCCGAGGCCCTGGCCGGCGCCACGATCGTCACGCCCCGTGCGCCGCTGGTGGCCAATGTCAGCGCACAGCCGACCAACGACCCCGAGGCGATCCGCCGGATGCTGGTCGAGCAGGTGACCGGCCGCGTGCGCTGGCGCGAAAGCATGATCTGGATGGCCGAAACCGGCGGCGTCACCCGCTTCGCCGAGGCCGGCGCCGGCAAGGTGCTCAGCGGCATGGCCAAGCGCATCGCTCCCGACGCCGAGGCGGTTCCCCTGAACGGGCCCGCCGACCTCGAAGCCTTCGCCAAGTCGCTCTGAGAGGGACCATGTTCGACCTCACCGGCAAGACCGCCCTCGTCACCGGCGCCACCGGCGGCATCGGCGCCGAAATCGCCAAGACCCTGCACGCCCAGGGCGCTCACGTGGTCCTCTCGGGGACCCGCGAGGCCGTGCTGCAGGAGCTCGCCGGCTCCCTGGCGGAGCGCGTCTCGGTCGCCGCTGCGAACCTCTCTGATTCGGCGGCGGTCGACGGCCTGATCGAGGCGGCGGAGGGCGCCGCGGGCTCGCCGATCGACATCCTGGTAGCCAACGCGGGCATCACCAAGGACGGCTTGCTCATGCGGATGAAGGATGAGGACTGGGAGACGGTCCTGAAGGTCAACCTCGAGAGCTACTTCCGACTCAGCCGCGCGGCCATGCGCGGGATGATGAAACGCCGCTTCGGCCGCATCATCGGCATCACCTCGGTGGTGGGCGTCATGGGCAACCCCGGCCAGGCCAACTACGCCGCCTCGAAAGCGGGGATGATCGGGTTCTCCAAGGCCCTGGCCCAGGAGGTCGCGACCCGGGGAATCACCGTGAACTGCGTGGCGCCGGGCTTCATCGAGAGTCCGATGACCGACGCGCTCAACGAACAACAGAAGGCGGGGATACTTTCCACCATTCCGGCCGGCCGGCTGGGTTCGGGGGGTGACGTGGCCGCCGCTTGCGCCTATCTGGCGTCCAACGAGGCTGGCTACGTCACGGGCCAGACCCTGCACGTCAACGGCGGCATGGCGATGATCTGACTATCGCCAAGCCTGGGGAACATGCTACCCGGCGCCCGAATTTGATCACCAAGGCGACAGTTGACTTCAACCTCACCGTCGTCGATGCAAGCACTGACTAAGCCCTGAGGGACCTACCAAATGTCCGACGTTCTTGAACGCGTCCGTAAAATCGTGATCGAACACCTCGATGCCGATCCCGAGAAGGTCACCGAGAAGGCTTCCTTCATCGACGACCTGGGCGCCGACAGCCTCGACAACGTCGAGCTGGTGATGGCGTTCGAAGAAGAGTTCGATATCGAAATCCCGGACGACGCGGCGGAGCACATCCAGACCGTCGGCGACGCCGTGAAGTTCATTCAAGAGCGGCTGGGCGGCTAAAGCCGTCCGGACTAAGTTCCTGGAATCAAAGAGCCGCCGCGTCGCTGGGTGAGACCCGATGGCGCGGCGGTTCCGTTTCTGAGGTAGGGCCATGCGTCGAGTCGTCGTCACCGGCATCGGGCTCCTCACCCCGCTGGGGCAGGGGACCGAACTCAGCTGGAAGCGGATCCTGGAGGGCAAGTCCGGGGCTGGTAACATCACCGCCTTCGACGTGTCCGATTATGCCTGCAAGGTCGCCTGCGAAGTGCCGCGGGTGGACGGGCGCGGCGGCGGCGGCCCCGACGTCGAGGGTTCGTTCGACCCCGACAAGACCATGTCGCCCAAGGACCGCCGGCGGGTCGACGACTTCATCCTGTACGGCGTCGCCGCCGCGGACGAGGCCGTGAAGGATTCGGGCTGGGAGCCGCAGACCGACGAAGACCGCGAGCGCACCGGGGTCATGATCGGTTCGGGCATCGGCGGCCTCGGCACCATCGCCGAGACGGCCATCGAGCTGCACGAGAAGGGCCCGCGCCGGGTCAGCCCGTTCTTCATCCCCTCGGCCCTCATCAACCTGATCAGCGGCCAGGTCTCGATCCGCTACGGATTCAAGGGCCCGAACCACGCCGTGGTGACGGCCTGCGCGACCGGCGCCCACGCCATCGGCGACGCCTGCCGGCTGATCAAGTACGGCGACGCCGATGTAATGATCGCGGGCGGGGCCGAGGCCAGCGTCGTGCCCGTGGGCATCGCCGGCTTCATCGCCTGCCGCGCCATGTCGACCAGCTTCAATGACGAGCCCACCAAGGCCAGTCGTCCCTACGACAAGGACCGCGACGGCTTCGTCATGGGCGAGGGCGCCGGCATGCTGGTGCTCGAGGAGCTGGAGCACGCCAAGGCGCGCGGGGCGAAGATCTACGCCGAGGTGATCGGCTACGGCCTGGCCGGCGACGCCTTCCACATCACCGCCCCGGCTGAGGACGGCGACGGCGGCTTCCGGGCCATGAAGGCGGCCATCAAGGACGCCGGCATCGATCCCGCCGACATCGACTACATCAACGCCCACGGCACCTCGACGCCGCTGGGCGACGAGATCGAGCTGGGCGCGGTGGAGCGGCTGCTGGGCAATGCGGCGGCCAAGGCTACGATGAGTTCGACCAAGTCGGCCACCGGCCACCTGCTGGGCGCCGCTGGCGCGATCGAGGCGGCGTTCAGCTGCCTGGCGATCCGCGACCAGATCGCCCCGCCGACGATCAATCTGGACAACCCCTCCGTCGAGACGCCCATCGACCTGGTGGCCCACAAGGCCAAGCCGATGGAGATCAATGTGGCGCTGTCGAACAGCTTCGGCTTCGGCGGCACCAACGCCTCGGTGATCTTCAAGAAATACGCGTGACCCGACGCCGGATCAGCAAGCGAGCGGCGGGCGGGGGCGCGCTGATCGCGCTGGGCCTGGCGATCCTGATCGCGCTGGCGGGGGTGTGGAGCTACGTGGGCCCGGGCCCGGGCGCCCGCGAAGGCGCCGCGACGGTGGTGGTGCTGGAGCGTGGCTCGGGCGTCGGCCAGATCGGCCACAGGCTCAGGACCGCCGGCGTCATTTCCTCGGCCGGCCTGTTTGCGCTGGCGGCCCGGCTGACCGGCGCGGCCTCCGACCTGAAGGCCGGGGAGTACGAGTTCGCCTCCGGGACCTCCATGGCCCAGGTGCTGGCCGACATCCGGGCCGGCAAGGTGGTGCGCCGCTTCATCACCATCCCCGAGGGCTGGACCAGCGGCATGGCCCTGGACGCGGTCAACGCCTCGCCGGTGCTGACCGGCGCCGCCGTCGAGCCGCCCGAGGGCTCGCTGCTGCCCGACACCTACAACGTCCAGCGGGGCGAGAGCCGCGAGGCGGTGCTCCAGCGGATGCGCGCCGCCCACGACGAGCTGCTGGCCAAGCTGTGGGCCGCGCGCCAGCCGGGCCTGCCGCTCAACTCGCCGGAAGAGGCGGTGACCCTGGCCTCCATCGTCGAGAAGGAGACGGGCGTGCCTGCGGAACGCCCGCGGGTGGCGGCGATCTTCATCAACCGCCTGCGCGCCGGCATGCTGCTGCAGAGCGACCCGACCATCATCTATGGCCTGACCAAGGGGCGGCCGCTGGGGCGCGGCATCCGCGCGTCGGAGCTGGCGGCGGACAGCCCGTGGAACTCGTACAAGGTCGCCGGTCTGCCGCCGGGGCCGATCGCCAACCCGGGCCGCGACGCCCTAGCCGCGGTGCTCAACCCGCCGAAGACCGACGAGCTCTATTTCGTCGCCGACGGCTCGGGCGGCCACGCCTTCGCCTCGACCTACGAGGCGCACGCCAAGAACGTCGAACGCTGGCGCCAGATCGAACGCGAACGGGGCGGACGATGAGAGCGACCTCAGTGGCGCGTCAGCGCCGTCCTGATTCAACCACGGATTTCGCGGATGGCGCAGACGCCCGGACGCAATCCGTGCAATCCGTGAAATCCGTGGTTCAAATGACTGCGCCTGCGGCGCGGGGGATGCGCTGATGCCGATTTCGGGGATGACCGGGTTCGGGCGGGCCGAGGGGGCGCACGGGGGGTGGGCCTGGGCGGTCGAGGCGCGCAGCGTCAACGGGCGGAACCTGGAGGTGCGGTTCCGCGGGCCGCCGGGGTTCGAGGGCCTGGAGCGGGCGGCGCGCGAGGGCGCGCAGGCGCGGTTCCAGCGCGGCAACCTGACCGTGGGCGTCACCGCCAAGCGCAGCGAGGGCGCGGGCTCGGTCCGGGTGAACGTGGAACAGCTGGAGCGGTACCTGGCCCTAGGGGCGCCGTTCATGGCGGACGGGCGGATCATGCCGCCCAGCCTGGACGGCCTGCTGGCGCTCCGTGGCGTGATCGAGGCGGAGGACGCAGGCCTGGACCCGGAGGCGCAGGCCGAGCTGGAAGCGGCCATCGCCGGCTCCATCGCGGTGGCGCTGGACGGGCTGCTCGCGGCGCGGCGCGAGGAGGGCGTGGCCCTGCTGGGCGTGCTGGGCGCCCAGGTGGGGCGGATCGGCGACCTAGCCGGCCAGGCGAAAGGCGTCGCGGCGGGCCAGCCGGCGGCGATCAAGGCCCGCTTCGAGGCGCGGCTGAAGGAGCTGGCCGGCGAGGCGGCGACCGAGGAGCGGATCGTGCAGGAGGCCGCCGCCATGGCGGTGAAGGCCGACGTGCAGGAGGAGCTGGACCGGCTCTCCGGCCACGTGGACGCCGCCCGCGCGCTGCTGGCGTCGGACACCGCCGTGGGCCGGCGGCTGGATTTCCTGACCCAGGAATTCATGCGTGAAGCCAACACCTTGTGCTCGAAGTCGCAGGCCTCGGCCTTGACGGCGGTCGGCCTGGACCTCAAGGCCACCATCGAGCAGTTCCGCGAGCAGGTGCAGAATGTCGAGTGAACCCGGGATTCCAAAGTGACGCCGGACGATCATCATAAGCCTTGGGAGACGACCCGGCGGGGGTTGCTGCTGTTGGTGTCGAGCCCGGCAGGGGCGGGGAAGACGTCGCTGACGCGGCGGCTGGTGGCCGACCACTCGGACCTCACGCTGTCGATCTCGGCCACCACGCGGGCCGCCCGGCCGGGCGAGGAGGAGGGGCGCGAGTACTATTTCAAGACCCGCCCCGAGTTCGAGGCGATGATCGAGGCCGGCGCCTTCCTGGAATGGGCGGTCGTCAACGGCAACTACTACGGCACGCCCAAGGCGCCGGTGATGGCGGCCCTGGAGGGCGGCCACGACGTGCTGTTCGACATCGACTGGCAAGGCGCCGCCCAGATCGCCGAGAAGGCGCCGGACGACAGCGTGCGCCTGTTCATCCTGCCCCCGGCGTGGGACGACCTGGAACGGCGCCTGCGCGCGCGGGCCCAGGACACCGAGCAGACGATCCGAGATCGGCTGGAGCTGGGCCGCGAGGAGATCCTGCACTGGGCGAATTACGACTACGTCATCGTCAACAAGAACTTCGACCGCGCCTATGCCGACCTGGGCCACATCTACCGCGCCGAGCGGATGAAGCCCGGGCGCAATTCGTGGTTGCCTGGGTTCGTCGATGACCTGCTGGCGGATGCGGCGAAGGCCGATCCGCCGGCCTCCGAGCCCACGCCGCCAAAGTCGCTGCTGCTGCGACCGGTGCAGAAGTAGGCCAACGCCGCCCCGTCCCATGAGGCGCGGACGGCGCGGGGCGCTTCGCCCGGCGCGGCCGGGTGTGAACGTAGGAGACGCCGTTGCTTGCGGTCACCCCGGCCGACCTGGAGACGTCGGGCGAAGCGCTGCTGGCGCTGAACAACGCCCACGCCGCGGAACTGTCGTGGCTGGAGCCGGAGCGCCTCGCCCATCTGGTGGGACAGGCGTTCCTGGCCCGGCGGGTGGGCGTGGCGGATGCGCTGCTGATCGCGTTCGACCAGGACGCCGACTACGATAGCCCGAACTTCCTGTGGTTCCGCGAGCGGTATGGACGGTTCGTCTATGTGGACCGGATCGTAGTGGCGGCCGGCGCACGGGGACGGGGGCTGGCCCGGGGGCTGTACGAGGAGCTGTTCGCCGCGGCGAAGGCCGCGGGGCACGAGCGGGTGGTCTGCGAGGTCAACGCCGAGCCGCCGAACCCCGCGTCGGATGCGTTCCACGCGGAGCTGGGGTTCGCGGAGGTAGGGAGCGCCACGCTGCCCGGCGGGGCGAAGAGGGTGCGGTATTTCGTGCGGGCGGTGTGAGGGCGCGGGTGCCCAGTCGACGCCTGCCGCGCCGCCCGGGTGGCGCCGACTCGCCCGAGAGGGGAACGCTAAGCTGCAACTGGCAAACCTTGTTATATCGTTAACCATCGAATTGAAGTCGATGGGACCTGCGGGAGCTGGGGAATGAAGAAGCTTACGATGGCGGCGGCGCTTGGCGCGCTCGCCATGGGGTACGCGGGCAGCGCGTCCGCGGCGATCATCTTCGAAACGGGCGCCGACGGCCCGGCGAACAAGAACGTCGACTGGATCGAAGAAGCCACCGGCAACGGCGACATGAAGGTGTTCGGCTTCATCAATGGGACCAACATCGACGTCCTGGCGACCGGATCGGAAGACCTGAAGACCACCGGCAACGGCGTGGTCTGGATCACGGGCACCGACGGCAACCTGACGCACCTGACCTACACGCTGCCGGGCCACACGTTCACGGCGTTTGAGGTCGATCTGAAGGATCCCACGGGGAACAACCCGACGTGGACCGTCACCTTCAAAACCGACAGCGGCGCCTCGCAGGTGTTCAACAACTTCAATGGCGGCTTCATCAGCGCCTACGTCGACCCGAACGGCCCGGCGATGACGATCACGAGCGTGGAGTTCACGACCTCGGCCAGCATCGCCGGCACCGGCCAGACCCGGTTCGGCGGCATCCAGGCGGTCGGAGTGCCGGAACCTGCCACTTGGGCGCTCATGCTTGCCGGCTTCGGCGGTGCGGGCGCGATGCTCCGCCGGCGGCGGACGGCCCCGCGGCCGGCCTGACCGCGCCAGCTTTTCTGAGACTGGAGACGCCCCGATCCGTTGATCGGGGCGCTTTCCGTTGAGCCGAGAGGGGCTGACGCTAGTTCGCGCCCGGCGCGGCAACGCCCTGGCTGATGGCGGCGGTCAGGGGCGAGGGGAACAGGGTGACGCCGAGTTGCTGGCGCACGGCGTCGATCGGCAAATGCCAGAGATCACTCCAGGCGATGTCGAGCAGCGGTGGCGTTTCCCGCCCGTGCATCCATCCCCTGAAGATGCTGTCCAGCACAGTCTCGAGACCGGGGGGACGGTCGAAGGCGACTGTCGCCATGGTCAGCCCCACGAGCAGCGACGAGTGGTGATGGCCGAACTGGCCCATCCGGAACGCCGCCAAGGCGATTTCGTCCAGCTCCCCTTCGCCGTAGCCGGCCAACGCCGCCCACACGGGATGGCTCTCGAGGAGGCGGGCGTTGAGGTAGTCCAGAGGCGGCGGCAGGTCCGCCCGTGAGAGGGTGTCGAGATCCAGGAACTGGTCGACCTGGCCCCTGACCATGGCCTCCCGATGCGCGGCCCCGCCCAGCGAAGTCGGAGGAAAACCGGATAACTCGCGGATGCGGATGCGCTCCAGCAGGCCCGCGGTCGTTGCGTCTCTCACGCCGGGGTGCTGCAGCGCCGCCGCCGCGACCCGGTCGTTCAGCCCTGGATCGAGCAGGCCGGCCAGCCGCATCACGGCCAGGGTGAACGGCGCCCGCCGACGCGTCGCGACGGCCTCCTCCAGGATTTGCCAGAACGCCTGCCAGAATTTCGCAGGCGGCGGGTTGAGTTTCTGGTTGCGGGTGCTCGGCGGAAACGCGTGGCTCGAGAGCCAGCCGTGCGCGGCGCCGTCATACACGTCGATCAGCCGCGCCGGCGCGCACACGGCCACGTGCAGCGCCTTGGCGGCCAGCGCCCTCAGGCCCACACCAGTCGTTTCATGTCGGAGCCCGACGGCCAGCGCTCCGCTGTCGCCCTTGCCGTTGACGACCATGCTTTCGAAAGCGCTTCGAACGGAGGTTTCGATCACGCGGCCGGGCCCCGCATGATGCTGTGCCGCACGATCGCGCGCCCCATTCCTCGCCCCCCGGCAGCCCCCCGTTCGGCGGGCGACGCACACACCATCCAATGGAACATCGTTATCCCGCCCGGAGCGGCGCTGACACGGACCGCCGGTTGCAACGATCGCGCGGCGCTAGAGACGTGTTGCCTTCCCTGCCGAAGGGCCGCACTCGAACTGGGGGCATGCGCGCGCTCGGCCTGCGGGTCGGAGGCGCGCACATCGAGATCGTCGGGCGTCAGACCCGAGCCGGTGGGAGGGGGTACAATGCGTTTTCGTCTCAAGGAGCGATGCCCGAACGGGCGGATGCTGGAAGAGACCTTCAGAGCGCCGAGCAAGCAGGCAGCGATCGAACGGGTCCGACGGATTCGGACTGACGCCCCGCTGGAGCTCTGGTTCGACGGAGCGCGCCTGGCGCTGTTCCCGGCTGTCGAGCGGCGGACAGCCCTCTCGGCCAATCGCCGGATTCACTAGCGCCGTCGACTGACCCCAGCCAGCGATCGTCCCCGGTCTGTGGGGAGAACCAGGGCGCGCTTGCCAATCGCGTACCCGCGCAGCTAAATTGAATTCAATTCAAGACCCGTGGATCCTCAATGACCGCGACGAAGGTCGGCACGCCGGAGCGACTGGTCCGCGCAGCTCAGGAGGAGTTGATCCATACGCATGGCCTGCTGGAGATGCAGGCGGTCGCCAAGCGGGCGAAGGTGTCGGTCGGGCTGGCCTATCACCACTTCGGATCGAAGGCGGGCCTGATCGCCGCCGTCGTCGAAGGGTTCTACAACCGGCTGGAGGAGGTCGCCTTCAGCCCCTCGAAGCTGAGCTCGGCCGACTGGTCGGGCCGCGAGAAAGCGCGGATCGCTGCGTACATCTCGTTCCACTACGACCATCCGTTCGCGCCGCTGGTCGTGGGCCCGTTGAGCCGCGCCCCCGAAGTCCTCGACGTCGAGCAGGCCTTCACCCGCCGCCAGTTGACGGCCGGCGCGTACAATCTGCGAGCGGGCCAGCGCGATGGCGTCATTCCCGCCGACCTCGATCCGCGTCTGACCATCGCCCTGATGATCGGCGGCATCCGCCAGGCGCTCATCGGCGCGCTGATGAGTAGCCATCGCCCCGACCGCGTCGAACTGACCGACAAGATCTGGGTCTTCGTCGCGGCCGCATTGCGCCTCCCGGCAAGCGAGGTCGGGAGCCGCGTCGCAGGCGACCAGGTCGCCTGATCGCAAACGTCCGACACTCATTCAGGAAGGAACCGCGACGCCGTGGCCGATCCGCACGAGTTTCACACGCCGAAGTCCAGCTACACGAGGGACGACCTGATCCTCTCGGGCCGGGGTGGATATTTCGGTCCCGGCAATGCGCAGCTGCCGGCTCCACCCATGCTGATGATGGACCGGATCACCGCGCTGAGCCTCGACGGCGGCGAATTCGGCAAGGGTCACGTCGTCGCCGAGCTGGATATCGCGCCGGACCTCTGGTTCTTCGACTGCCACTTTCCCGGCGACCCGGTCATGCCGGGCTGCCTCGGACTGGACGCCATGTGGCAGCTCGTCGGCTACTGGCTGGGCTGGTCGGGATCCCCGGGAAAGGGACGCGCCGTGGGCGTCGGCGAGGTCAGGTTCCGCGGCCACATCACGCCGGCCACCCGGATGGTCCGCTATGAGGTGAGCCTCCGGCAGGCCAGGCGCGGCCGGCTGGCGTTGGGGGTGGCCGATGGCCGGCTGTTCGCGGACGACGCCTGCGTCTATGTCGCGAACGACCTGAGGGTCGGGATGATCAGGCCCGCGACGTAAGGTCGGCGGCGGCTCCACGCGGCGCTTACGCACCGCGTGCTCTGTCGCTCGGCAGTTGAATTTCGGCCGGTGGCGGGGCCGCCGGAGCGGCGCCCGCCGGATCGCCGTCAGACCGTCGCGGCGCCCTGGCGACGGCGCAGGGCCGCGCCGGCGGCGCCGAAGCCGAGGATCATCAGGGCCCAGCTCGCCGGCTCGGGGACACCGCCGACGGCGACGTCGCTGAGGCGGAAGTTGTCCAGCTGCGCCTGGGTGTTGTTGATGCTGAACCACTGGATGTTCTGCAGTTGCAGGTCCGCCGTCTGCAGGCCCCGCTTGGCGTCGTACGTCAGGGTTCGCGCGCCCTGGCTGGCGCCGTCGAAGTAGGTGAGCTGGAACGAGATGTTCGGCGCACCCTCGTTGTAGTAGTCGGCGAAATCGAACGAATCCAGGTTGAACGCCTTGCCGTCGAGCCGCCCGACGCGCGTCAGGCCCCCGAAGACCGTCGTGAGGGCGGCGCCGGTCTTGTCGACGTTTGCGTAGTGATCGGTCGCGCGGATCATGAGGTTGTTCACCGAATTGGTGAACAGGAATCCGTTGGTGGTCAGGCTCGTATAGTACTTCGCGCCATACGGGCCCTGGCCCGAGAAGGCGTACTCGTTGAAGTCGATCACGGTGGTGGCGGCGCTGGCGCCGGTCGCACCGGCCAGCAAGGCGGCCGCGGCGATCAGGGCTGAGGTCATCGGTTTCATGGTGGCTCCTGGGATATGGAGCCCCTTGAGAGAAGCTGGACGCGCCGGGCGCCAGCGGTCAGCGGTGAACGCCCTGATCCGAACGGCGGACGACCGCCCCGCTCGCGCCAGAGGCGAGCCGCTACTTCATCAGGCTGAGGAACATCGGGGTCAGGTAGACCGCGATCAGCAGCAGGAGGCCCACGACCACGAGACGGCCGAAGAGCTTGTTGCGGCGGTCGGCGGACGGGTTGTTCGGGGAGGGCGTGTTCTCGGGCATGGCGGGCTTCTAGCACATCCCGCGTCAGGTCGGCGGGATGTCGGTGGCGCGGGGCTGGCTGGACCAGGCGGCGCCGGCCGCGGCGGCCATGACCGCGAGGACGCCGGCGAGCTGGGCGGAGGCCAGGCGCTCGTGCAGCAGGACGAGGCCGGCCAGGGCGCCGAAGGCCGGCTCCAGGCTGGTGAGCACGGCGAAGGTGCGGGCGGGCATGCGCGGCAGGGCGTACATCTCGAGGCTGAACGGGATCGCCGTGGAGATCAGCGCGACCAGCAGCGCCAGCGGCAGCAGGGCGGGCTGCAGCAGGGCGGCGAGCCCGGCGTGCTGGGCGCCCACGGGGAAGACGACCAGGGTGGCGACGCCGACCGCCAGCGCTGGCGTGGCGCGGCCGAAGGCGCGGCTGGCGGCCTGTCCCCAGACGATATAGGCGGCCCAGGACGCGGCGGCGGCGAGCGCGAAGCCTATGCCCAGCAGGTCGAGGCGGTCGGTCCCCTGGCGGAGCCCCTGGCCGACCAGGCCCCAGACGCCGGCGGCGGCGAGGCCCGCCCAGAGCAAGTCGGAAGGGCGACGGGAGCCGGCGATAGCGACGCCCAGCGGCCCGAGGAACTGCAGCGCGACAGCCACGCCCTGCGGCAGGCGCCCGATCGCCAGATAGAAGAAGAGGATGGCGCCGGCGGTGGCCAGGCCCAGGCCCGCCATCGGCAGCAGCGGCGCGGGCTTCGGCCAGGCGCGCCAGGGGCGGACGACGACGATGAGCATGGCCGCGCCCAGGACCAGCCGCAGCGCCGCCGCACCCTGGGGACCGACGGCCGGGAACAGGCCCTTCGCCAGCGAGGCGCCGAACTGGAAGGCGCAGGTGGCCCCGATGATCGCCGCGAACGGCGCAAGGACGGTGAGGGCGTTCGCCCGGGTCTGGCCTGGGTCCACGGACGCCTCCGACTCGAAGGCGCCAGGATGGGCGGCTCAGCCGCCGGACGAAAGGTCCAGTCGCCTCAGCCCGGCTCGCAGGCCAGGCCGTTGCCGTTGCCGTCCTGCTCGGGAGCGTAGGCGGGGGAGCCGCGGGGGATGCTGAACACCCCGGCGGTGTGGGCGGCCTCGCAGTCGGGGAAGGGGCGGCGGGGGAGGTCCTGGTGCAGGGCGTGGTGCAGGCTGGGGCGGGCCATCGGGTACATGCGATCGAGGCCGAGAGCGATGGCGAACAGGCAGAGCGTGAGGCAGACGATCAGCACCACGTCGATGGGACTGAGCACGATATGGCGCCGGCGGCGCATGCCCCCTTGACGCTGCCACGCCTGATAGAGCCGGAACTGCAGACGGGCGTCGTCGTCGACGCGTCCGGACCCTTCGAGGGGCGGCATCTGGATCGGCTGCATAGTCACGCTTGGAACATCGCCGGCGATGGGAAAGGCGCGGTGAAAGGCCGTGGTTAAATCGCGTCCGCCTTGTCGCAGGCGACGACCGGTCGCAGGGGCGGCCTCCGACCTGCTACACGCACGGACGCGCAGTCGCAGGGGTGGAATTTCATGGTCGAGGTCCTTCAGCACCATCGGACGCAAGGCGGGACGCTGAGCTATGTCCGGCACGACAGCGCGGCCACGGCCACGCCGATGAAGGCCTCGGTATTCACCCCGCCGGGCAAGGGGCCATTCCCGGTGCTCTACTGGCTGTCCGGCCTGACCTGCACCGAGGACAACTTCACGACCAAGGCCGGCGCCTATGCCGCAGCGGCCGCGCAGGGCGTGATGATCGTGGCGCCCGACACGAGTCCGCGGGGCGAGGGGGTGGCGGACGATCCGGCCTACGATCTCGGCCAGGGCGCGGGCTTCTACGTCGACGCCACCGAGCCGCCGTGGGCGCCGCACTTCCGCATGGAAAGCTACGTGACGCGGGACCTGATCGCTGCGATCGAGAGCGCCTTCCCCGCGGCCGGGAACCGGCGCGGGATCTTCGGCCATTCGATGGGCGGCCATGGCGCGCTCACGCTGGCGCTGCGTCATCCCGACCTTTACCGCTCGGTCTCGGCCTTCGCCCCGATCGTCTCGCCCACCCGCTGCGACTGGGGCCGCAAGGCGCTGGCGGCCTACCTCGGCGCAGACGAGGGGCGCTGGGCGAAGCACGACGCCTGCCGGCTGATCGAGGGGGGCGCGGCAAGGGGCCGGTTCGACGACATCCTGATCGACCAGGGTTCGGCCGACAGCTTCCTGGAGAGCCAGCTGAGACCCGGGATGTTCACGGCGGCCTGTGCGGCGGCGGGGCAGAAGGTGACGTTGCGGATGCAGGAAGGGTACGACCACTCGTACTTCTTCATTGCCACGTTCGTGGCCGAGCATGTGGCGTGGCATGGAGGGCGGCTGCGGGGCGACTAGGCGGCAAGAATCGGCGCGCGGAAGGTGCAGACCAGGCCCCGTAGCCGGTAGAGGATCTCGGCCGGGCAGCCGAGTTCGGTGGCGAGTCCGTGGGTGAGCAGACGTGTGCCGAAGCCCCGCCGAGCCGGCTCCTGGACAGGGGGGCCTCCGCGCTCACGCCACCTGAGCGCGACCGCTGCGCCGTCGGCGGTCAGCCGCCAGGCCAGCCAGACATGCCCGCCGGGAACAGAGAGCGCGCCGTACTTCGCGGCGTTGGTGGCCAGCTCATGCAGCGCCATGGAGAGGCCCACGGCGATCTGTGGCGCGAGGCGGGTGTCCGGCCCGCGGATGCGGATGCGGGGCCCGTCGTCCTGGTCATAAGCGCGCACGGACTGGGCGACGATCTCCACCAGATCGGCGCCCACCCAGTTTTCGCGGGTCAGCACGTTGTGGGCGGCGGAGAGCGCGAGCAGACGGTCCACAAAGGTCTGGCGGGCCAGGTTCGCGCTCACCCCTTCGCGGATGGTCTGCTGGGCGATGGACTGGACCGTGGCCAGGGTGTTCTTCACCCGGTGATTGAGCTCGTTCATGAGAAGCCGCTGGCGGGCCTCCGCCTCGCGGCTCTCGGTGATGTCCATGCACATGCCGACATAGCCGACGAACCGGCCGTCCTGGTCGTGGCGTGGCCGGCAGATGATCCGCACCCAACGCCATTCGTCGCGCGCGTTCTGCAGCCGAACCTCGGTCTCGTACGGCAGGTGTTTTGCCCGGCGTTCGGCGCGGAGCTGGATCAGCGCGGGGAGATCGTCCGGATGCATGCGCCCCATCTGCAGGGGGCCGCCCACGCGATAGGAGCCCGGTCGTCCGGAAAAATCGAGCGCGGCCTGATTCACGAACTCGAGGGCGTCGTCGGCGTCGGTCACCCAGAGGGGCGCCGGCGCGCAGTTGGCGAAGAGCCGGAACCGCGCCTCGCTCTCGCGGATCTTGGCCTCCTGAGCCTTGATCTTGGTGATGTCGGCGATCGCCCCCAGCATCCTCAGCGGCCGGCCATCCTCGGCATATTCGGTGCGCGCCCAACCCATTATCCAGATGACCTCGCCCGTCGGCCCCAGGGCCCGGTGCTCGACCTCGAAGGAGATCCGCTGGCTCATCGCCGCCTCGGCCTCCGCCCAGACGCGCCTGATGTCCTCGGGATGGATCAGCTTCTGCATCGCCTCGCTGACCGTCAGGGGACCCGTGGGCGCGCCCAGGATCGCCGCGGCGCGCTCCGAGAACGTGATGACCCCCTCTTCCATGTCCCAGGTGAAGTCGCCGAGGCCGGAGGCGGCGAAGAGCAGTTCCAGCCGCTCGGTCTGTTCGCGGTCGCGCAGGCGGGCTTCGTACTGGTCGGTGATGTCGCGGAAGGTGAGGCCGATGCCCACTTCGACGGGAAAGGCCCGGACCGCATAGACCAGGCCAGGGCGGAAGAGGGACGGGAATTCGAGGCTGATCGTCACCCGCTCGACCATGACCTTGGCGAGCGCGGCCTCGAGAGCCGAGCCTATGAGGCCTGGCGACACCTCCCACAGCGCGCGCCCCAGGACGGCGTCGCGATCGACCAGGGACTGGGCCTCGGCGGCCCGATTGAAGAAGACGAAGCGCCACTCGCGGTCGAAGAGGCAGAAGCCGTCGGCGAAGACGTCGAGAACCTCCGCCAGACTTGCGTCCGTGGGCGGCTCGAACCAGCGAGGCGGCAGCGAAGCGCTGGCGATCGACATCGCGCGACAACTCCTCGAGGTTTTTTACGCTCCTGACGAGAAAGGGCAATCAACTGTGATGTATGCCGCCACGCCTACACAGGTTGTTTGTGTAGACGAGCAACCGTAGGTAGATAAAGGGCCGTGGCTGTTAAGGTTTCATGCCTCAGCACATCAACAAATATTAGATTTCCCGCCCCGCGCTCTGCGTGCGGGAACGCGGCCGCGGACGGTGGGGAGGGCGCCGGCCGTCAGTCGCTGACGCGGATCAGCATCTTGCCGGCGTTGCGGCCTTCGAACAGGCCGATGAGGCCTTCGGGGGCGCGCTCGAAGCCGTCGAGGATCGTCTCCTGGTACTTGATCTGCCCGGCCTTCAGCCAACCGGTCATGTCGGCCTCGAACTGTTCCCGCAGGTGGCCGAAGTCGCTGGCGACGAAGCCTTCCATGCGGACGCGGCTGTAGATCATGGCGGAGAGGTTGCGCACGCCTTCGCGGTCGCCGTTGTAGGTGGAGATCATCCCGCAGACCGGGATGCGGCCGCGGAGGTTCATCCGGGGCAGGGCGGCGTCCAGGTGGGCGCCGCCGACATTCTCGAAATAGACGTCGATGCCCTTGGGCGTGGCGGCCTTGAGCGCCGGCGCTAGGGGGCCGGCCTTGTAGTTGATGACCGCGTCCAGGCCGGCCACGTCGCGGAGCCAGGCGGCCTTGTCCTCCGACCCCGTCGTGCCGACGACGTAGCAGCCCTTCAGCTTGGCGATCTGGGCCGCGACCGAGCCCACCGCGCCGCCGGCGGTGGAGACGAAGACCTGTTCCCCGTCCTTCAGCGCGCCGACCTCGAGCAGGCCGCCGTAGGCTGTGATCCCGGTGCCCCCCAAGGCGTGCATGTAGACGCTGAGCGGAAGGTCGGCCGCGGCCTCGAGCGGCGTCAGGCCGCGACCGTCCGAGACGAAGCGTTCGCGCATGCCGGACATGTGGCGCACCAGGTCGCCCTCGCGGAAGCCGTCGTGCCGCGACTGGACCACGCGGGCGATCCCGCCGCCGAGCAGCGGGGCCTCCAGCGGCTGGTCGGCGTCCAGGCGCGGCCGCATGTAGGGATCCACCGACATCAGCAGGGTCTGAAGCTGGACCTCGCCCTGGCCCGCGTCGAGCGTGCTCACCGGCACGACGGCGAAGTCCTCGGCGACGGGGACGCCCCGGGGCCGGCGGACGAGTTGAACCTGGCGGCTCTCGGTCATGGCGGGATCTCTCTAGCGGGGCGGGGTGAGGGGCGGACGCGGACCGGACGGCGCGTGCTGCGGCAGGGGCGGGAGGGCGCCGATCAGGCCGTCGGGCCGCGCCTTGGCGAGCATGCGCTGGTAGGCGGGGCGAGCTTCGACCTTGGCCTTCCACGCTGCGACCTTCGGAAACTGGGCGGCGTCCACCAGGTTGAGGCTGGTCGCCACGTTGAGCGGGAACAGCATCATGATGTCGGCGGCCGAGAAATCGGCCCCGCCGAACCAGGGGTGCGCCGCCAGATGGTCCTCGGCGAACTGGACGCAGGCCTCGGAGTCCACCAGGGGCGAGCGGGTCTTCGGCGGCTGCGCGCGCCAGGCGCGGTAGTCCGAGAACAGGCGCGCCGCCAGAGAGCCCTCGGCGTAGTGCATGAAGATCAGGTGGTTGGGGAAGTCGCGGCTGGACTCGGCGGGCCGCAACCTGTCGGGGGCGTGGCGGGTGAGGATCACGTCGATGATCGCGCCGGATTCCACCAGGATCTGGTCGCCGTACTTCACCGTGGGGGCCATCGGCACCACCGGGCTGAGCGCGCGGATCGCAGCCATCGAGCCGGCGAGGTCGCCGCGCTTGAACTCCAGCTTGTAGGGGAAGCCGAGCTCTTCCATGAGCCAGACGATCCGCTCCGAGCGGCGGCCTTCGAGGTGGTAGATCGTGATGTCCGGCAGCGGCGCGCCCTTGCGCGGCGCGGCCTGCGCCGTGGCGCCGAACGCCAGGCCCGCCAGGATCGCCAGCGAACTGCGCCGGCCAAGTTTCACCGTCATGAACGTCTCCCCTGTCGCGCCTCGTCCTCGGGCGCTTGTTAAGTCACGCTAGCGTTACATCAGGTGATCCGCAAGACGGCTTAGCGATCCTCCCGCGCCTGGAGCGCTTCGGCGGCGGCCATGATGGACACGGTGATCGTCTCGATCACGGCGTCGTCGTCCTGGCCGTTGCGCACCGCCAGCGCCCCGGCGGTGCCGGCGACCAGGAAAGCCGCCAGATGTTCGGCGGGGCGGGGCGAGATGCCGAACACCCGCTGCAAACCCTGAGCCCAGGCGGCGACGTCGGCCTGGCGGCGGGCGGCCGCCTTGGCGGCCAGGGGGCCCTTGTCGCTTGTCAGCCGCAGGAACAGCTCGCCGCTCTCGTCCATGCGCCGGAACCAGTGGCGCAGGCCGTAGCGCACCCACGCCTCGAAGCTGGCGTCGCGGGAGATCTCGTGCTCCACGCGGCTCTCGTGGCGCTGGACCTCGCGGTCGAACAGCGCGTCCAAGAGGTCGTCGCGGCCGCAGAAGTAGCGGTATCCCAGCGCCTTGTTGACCCCGCTGCGCGCCGCGACGCCATCCATGGTGACGGCCGAGACGCCCTGTTCGATCACGATCTCGGCGGCGGCGTCCAGGAACCGGTCCCGCCGCTCGTGACCCTTGAGCCGTGTCTGTTTTGTGTGAGGGGCGGGGGTCAGGGCGCGTCCCATCAAGCGATCAGAATGAAACCTAAGCTCGTCATGGCCGGGCTTGTCCCGGCCACCCATAGGCACCGATCAGGCCAGGGTCGCGGCGGCGCTCGCCGACGCACTCTCCGATCGTCTGCGTTTATGGATGGCCGGGACAAGCCCGGCCATGACGAGCAAGGAGAGGGGAGAGTAGAGGAAGACGCAAGGAGACAGGCTCTCGGCCCTCAACCTAGTCCTCGTCTCCGGTCTCATCCCCTACCGCGGCCTCGACCAGCCCGCGCCAGGTCGGGTCGGTGTCGTCGACCAGGTCGACGTCGTCGAGGAGGGCCACGGCGCCTTCGCCGTCGGGCAGGATGAGGCCGAGGACCTCCATGGTCTCGCCCTCGTCGCTGTCGTGGGTCTCGGCTTGCACGGCGACGGCGGCCTGTTCGCCGTCGTCGGCCCACCAGATCACCGGCTGGGGCAGGTCCATGTCGATGGGCCGGCCGTTTCGCGTGTCGCTGAGGGCGAAGATGGCCTTGCGGGCCTGGACGTCGTCCAGGGTGGCGACGCGGCCGGCGAAGGCCGGGAGGCGCTGCCAGTCGTCGATGTCGAAGCCGGCGTCTTCAGGCTCGTCGCTCATTTCTTTTCCCACCACCACGGCGCGCGCTTGCGGTCGCCGGTGACGACCTCGTTGAGGGTCAGGGGATCGTACATGCGACCTCCCACCATGACCCGGTGGACCTTCTCCGAGTTCCGGATGTCGGCCGTGGGGTCGGCGTCCAGGACCACGAGATCGGCCAGCTTGCCGGGCTCCAGGCTGCCGATGTCGGCGTCCATGCCCAGGGAGCGGGCGGGGACGATGGTGCCGGCCTGAAGGGCCTCCATGGGGGTCATGCCGCCTCGGACGAAGGACCACAGCTCCCAATGCGGGCCGATGCCGGCCTGCTGGCCGTGGGCGCCGATGGAGACCAGGACGCCCCGCTTGGCCAGCTTGTTCGCCTCGCGGGCGCTGTCGTCGTCGACGTAGTCGCCGTCCGGGGCGATGGCGCGCCGGGCGTTGTCGGCCGCCAGCTGGGCCGGCGGGATGTGGGCCTTGAGGATCGGCTGGTTGAACACGTCGGTGTGGCTGCGCCAGTAGGGGTCGCCCGCCAGACCGCCGAAGGTGACCACGAGGGTGGGGGTGTAGTTGGTCTTCGACTGGCTGAAGAAGCTGAGCACATCCTCGTAAAGCGCCAGCTGCGGGATGTTGTGCTCCAGCGTCGAGTTGCCGTCGGCGATGATGTTGATGTCCTGTCCGAACAGGGCGCCGCCCTCAGCCACCACCTGCATCCCCTCGGCGCGGGCGGCCTGGATGAGCTGCTGACGCTGTTCGCGGCGGGGCTGGTTGTAGTTCTTGATGCTGTAGGCGCCCTCCGCCTTCAGGCGGCGCACATGGGCCAGGGCGTCGTCGTAGCTGTCGATCTGGGCGTAATTGCGGGCGGCCTTGGCGCCATAGACCACCTCGCCGGTGGAGAAGATGTGCGGGCCGATGATCTTGCCGGCGCGCTGCATCTCGGCCGCGGCGAAGATCTCGGCGGCCCGGCTTGAGGGGTCGTGGATGGTGGTCGTGCCCAGCGCCAGGTTGACCATCAGCGACCAGTTCTGCTGCGGAACCAGTTCGTCCACGCCCTGCGGCCCGTGAGCGTGGGCGTCGACCAGGCCGGGGATGATGGTCTTGCCGGCGGCGTCTACGACCTTCGCTTCGGGCGGGACCTGGACCTCGCCGCGCTTGCCGACCGCGGCGATGCGGTTGTCCTTGATGACGATGACGCCGTCGTCGATCACGCCGCCGTCGGCCCCGGCCATCGTGACGATGCGGGCGCCGGTCAGCGCGACCACGCCGGTCGGGCGGTCCGCGGCCACGTCCATGGAGAGCGGGACGCCGGTCTTGGGCGGTTCGAACTTCGGCGCGTTCTCGGGCGCCGGGCCGTTGCGGAAGAAGGCGTCGGTCTTCGCCGTGTAGACCGTAGGGCCCATGGACCAGTGCAGCTCGGCGCCGCCGTTCGTCCAGTGGATCCAGTCGGCGCCGCCGGAGGAGACGCGGGTCACCGGCATCGGCCCGCCCTTGAGGTCCACCGGCACGTCCTGGCCGCCCGGCATCAGGGGCATGACCAGGGCCTCGTAGTTCTGGCGGAAGGCGAAGGTGCGGCCGTCGGGCGAGACGACGTAGTCGGTGACTAGCTCACCCTCGGCGTGGATCCGCTTGGCCTCGCCGCTCAGGTCGGTGGAGATGAGCTGCTGCTTGCCGCCCTCGGACGCGGTCATGAAGACCCGGTCGTTGGAGGCCCCGAACTGGGGCGCGGCGGTGTCCTTGAGGATGCGGACGGCCACGCCGCCGGCGGTGGGCACGCGGTAGACGCCCGGGTTCTCGGACCAGTCGCGCGAGGTGAGGAAGCCGCCCTGGCCCTTCTCGAAAACGATGGTCCGGCCGTCGGGGGAGAAGGCGGGCCGGGCGTAGTGGCCGGGTTCCCTGGTCACGTCGCGGGCGGTCCCGCCGGTGGCCGCCACGGTGCGGAGGCGGCCGAGACCGGCGTCGGTCCAGGCCACGAAGGCGATGGTCCTGCCGTCGCGCGACCAGGCGGGGAACAGCTCGAAACTGGCTTCGTCGCCCTTGGTCAGGCGCTTCGGCTCGCCGCCGGCCATGGGCTTCACATAGAGCTTGCCCAGGCTCTCGAAGACCACCTGGCGGCCGTCCGGCGAGACGGCGGCGAAGCGGGTCATCTTCGTCTGGAACCGGTCGGGCGAGACCTGGACCTTGGGGTGCGGGCCGTCGATGAGGTTGCGGGTGTCGTTGACGCGGAAGGGGATGACTGCGGCATTGGCGCCGTCGGCGTCGACGCGGCGCAGCTTGCCGCCGCCCCAGAAGACGATGGTCTTGTTGTCGGGCGTCCAGTCCATGTTGGGGTAGAGGCCCTGGACGGCCCAGGTCTCCTGCACGTCCTGGTCCAAGGCGTCGTAGACCTTGCGCTCCACGCCGGAGGCCAGGTCCTTCACATAGAGCTTGGAGCGGGTGTTCTCGCGCCGGACGAAGGCGATCTTCCTGCCGTCGGGAGAGGGCGTCGGGCGGACCGAGCCGCCGGGGCCGGCGGCGACGGTGGTCACCTCGCCGGTGTCGATCCCGTAGCGCTCGATGTTGAAGAGGTCGGTGTTGGAGTCCTGGGCGTATTCGAAGATCGGCCCCGGGGTGATGTTGCGCGTGTAGAGGATCGACTTGCCGTCGGGGGCGTAGGTGGGCTCGCCCAGCTCCTTCTGGTGGCGCTCGTTCGGCTTCTTGACCAGGGGCACGCCGGCGCCGCCGGACACGTGGTAGAGCCAGACCTCGCCGGTGCCCAGCGAGCGGCCGGTGGTGAAGTGCTTCTTGGCGGCGATGAACTGGCCGTCGGGGCTCCAGGTGGGCTGGTTGAGGAGGCGGAAATCCTCCTTGGTGACCTGGCGCTTGTCGGAGCCGTCGGCGTTCATGATCCAGATGTTGTCGCCGCCGCCCCGGTCGGAGGTGAAGGCGATGCGCCTGCCGTCGGGCGAGAAGCGCGGCTGGACGTCCCAGGCCAGGCCCTCGGCGATGCGGACGGGCGTCCCGCCGGCGAACGGCATGACATAGATATCGCCCAGCAGGTCGAAGGCGATCGTCTTCCCATCCGGGCTGACGTCGACGTTCATCCAGGTGCCCTCGTCCACATTGATCGGCACCTGGCGGATGACGGCGCCGGGGGGATTGTTGACGTCCCACTTTGCGGGCTTGGCCGGCGTCGCGGGCGCGGGCGCACCGGGTGCGGTCTGGGGCGGCGCGGGCGTCACCGATTCGGGCTTGAGCGCCTGGTTCTCGGGGGCCTGGGTCTTGGCGACCGGGGGCTGGGGCGAGGGCGGCGTCTGGGCGATCGCCGGCGACACGGCCACGGACGCCAGGAGTGCGGCGGCAAGCTTCAGATTCATGGAGGCCCCTCTGTTGCCGCCATGACTAGCAAGCCGGCGAGGAAGCGCAACGACCGTGCGACGGGCGTCCCGGGCGGCCCGACCGGCGTCGGGATCGGGCCGGCCGCCTCACCGGCGCGTTGAGCCGCCGCGTTTCTTTGCGCGCGGGACGCGTTAGGCTTGGGGTTCGCTCAAGGAGTCTCGAGATGGCCGATCCCAAGGACGATAGCCCGCAAGGCGAGACGCCGATCCAGCGCGCGCTGCGGCTGAAGAAGGCGGCCCAGGCCCGCGGCGGGCCGCCCGGCGGTCGGCTGGAGAACGAGCGCGTCGCCGCGGCGCGCTCCCAGTCCAAATCGAAGCCCTGGATGAAGAAGTAGGGGATGAGCGGATCGAGAGGCTCGCGCGTTAGGACGCGATGATGAAGCTCAGCCTGTCCCTGATCCCGCTTCTGGCCCTGGCGGCCTGCTCCCGGTCCCCGGCGCCCGACACGCCGGCGGCCGAGCAGAAGACCGTGGCGATGGCGTGGGTGCACTACGTCTGCGAGGACGGGCGGACGATCAGCGCGCTCTATCCCGACCGCGAGACTGCGCAGTTGAAGCTGGGCGACACCACCCACCTGCTGCGCATCGCCCGCTCGGCGAGCGGCGCCCGCTACGTGGGCGACGCGCTGCAGTGGTGGACCAAGGGCGACGAAGGCAGCCTGGCCTCGCTGAAGCCGGGCGAGGATGTCGCCAGCGCGGCGGGCGTCGGCTGCGTGCCGCCGGCCAGGGCGCCGGTGGCGCCGCCCGCGCCGGGGACGCCGGGCGGCCTGCCGGACGATCGCACGCCCCTGGACGAACGACCGGCGGACCCAGGAAGCGCCCAGGCCGCGGCGACGGTGGTGGAGACCTACTATGCCCTAGTGGAGAGCGGCCGGACCGCAGAGGCGGCGAAGCTGCGTACCGACGCCCGCGAGGAGGACCTGAAGCCGTTCGCGCGCCTGCAGGCCCAGATCGGCGCGCCAGGCAGGGTGGAGGGGGCGGCGGGATCGCTGTTCGTCGAGGTGCCGGTGGTGCTGTACGGGCGCTATTCGACGGGCGGCGCGTACCATGCCTCGGGCAAGGCCATGCTGCGCCGGGTCAACGGGGTCCCGGGCGCGACGGCCGAGCAGCTCAAGTGGCGGATCGAGAGAATCGAATTGGCTAGTGCGCCACGACCCACTGGCTGACGTAGGCGTGGGTGGCTCGGGCCAGCTTCGGCGGACCGGAGAAGTAGAATTCGCTGCCGAACATGACCTTGCGTTCGCGCCAGGTGAGGGCGCCAGTATCCTCGGCCTGCAACACCGAGCGCAGCTTGGCGCTCTTGTTGTTGGGCACGAAGGCGACGTAGGTGGCCTCGGTCATCGGGTGTGCTCCAATATGCCCCTCCGCCAAAAAGACCTTGAGTCTCCGACAGTTCCAAGCGGGACCGGACGGGGCAGGGCGTCGCAGGCTGGACAAGCTGTGGACGAGCGGGCGAGGTGCGGCCTCTTCGGAGTCGGGAGGGTTCGCGGTGCGGCTGGGATCTGTTGCTTTGACGCTGGCGTTGCTGGCCACCCCTGCGTGGGCCGACGAGATGGCCGATTGGCGGGCGCAGGCGGGCCGGATCAGCGTCGTCCGCGACGACTGGGGCATCGCCCACGTGAAGGGCAAGACCGACGCCGACGCGGTGTTCGGCATGGCGTATGCCCAGGCCGAGGACGATTTCAACCGGGTCGAGACCAACTACATCACCAACCTGGGCCGAACCGCCGAGGCGGAGGGACCGGGCGCGATCTGGGCCGACCTGCGCCAGCGGCTGTTCGTGGACCCTGAGGCGCTGAAGGCGGATTACAGCAGGAGCCCGGCCTGGCTGAAGGCGCTGATGGACGCCTGGGCGGACGGGCTGAACTTCTATCTGGCGACCCATCCGGGGGTGAAGCCGCGGGTGATCACGCGCTTTGAGCCATGGATGGCGCTGTCGTTCACCGAGGGCAGCATCGGCGGCGATATCGAGCGGGTGTCGCTGAAGGAGCTGGAGGCGTTCTACGGCGGCACGCGATCCGCCAGCCTGGAGAACCCGTTCGCGTTCAAGGAGCCGTCCGGGTCGAACGGCGTCGCCATCAGCCCGAAGATCACCAAGGACGGCCACGCGCTCCTGCTGATCAACCCGCACACCTCGTTCTTCTTCCGCTCGGAACTGCAGATGACCAGCGAGGAGGGGCTGAACGCCTATGGGGCAGTCACGTGGGGTCAGTTCTTCATCTACCAGGGGTTCAACGCCCACGCCGGCTGGATGCACACCTCCAGCGGCGTCGACGTGGTGGACGAGTTCGCCGAGACCATCGTGCGGACGCCGGGCAGCCTGATGTACCGCTATGGCAAGGAAGCCAGGCCGGTCACGGTCTCCACCATCGTCATTCCGTACAAGGCGGCGGATGGGACGATGCAGACCCGCAGCTTCACGACCTACCGCACCCACCACGGGCCGATCGTGCGGGCCGAGGGCGACAAGTGGATCGCCACGGCGCTGATGGTGAAGCCGATCGAGGCGCTGCAGCAGTCGTTCCTGCGAACCAAGCAGAACGACCTGGCGTCGTTCCTGAAGGTGGCGGACGCCAACAAGGCCAACTCGTCCAACAACACCCTGTTCGCCGACGACAAGGGCGTCACGGCCTATCTCCACCCGCAGTTCATCCCCCGGCGCGACGACCGGTTCGACTATACGAAGCCGGTGGACGGGGCGAACCCGGCGACGGACTGGAAGGGGCTGCACAGCCTGACCGAGGCGCCGCGGGTGATCAGTCCCGGCGTGGGCTGGGTCTACAACACCAACGATTGGCCCTATGCCGCGGCCGGGCCGGACAGCCCGAAGCGGGAGACGTTCGCCAGGTACATGGACCAGGCGGGCGAGAACCCGCGCGGTCCGCATGCGATCCGCGTGCTGGAGGGGCGTAAGGACTTCACGCTGGAGGGGCTGATGGGCGCGGCCTACGACCCGTACCTCACTGCGTTCGCCCGGCTTATCCCGACGCTGACCGTGGCCTATGACGCCGCGCCGGCGGGCGATCCGCTGAAGGCCAGGCTGGGCGAGCAGGTCGCGGCGCTCCGGGCATGGGACTTCAAGTGGTCGGCGGCCTCGACCGAGACCTCGCTGGCGGTGTTCTGGGGCGAGGCGCTGTGGGCCAAGGCGGCGCCGACGGCGCGGGCGGCGAAGATGAGCGTCTGGGACTACATGGCCACGAAGAGCTCGAACGCCGACCGGCTGGTGGCGCTCGCCGAAGCGTCAGACCGCCTGGTGGTGGACTTCGGCAGCTGGAAGACCCCATGGGGCGAGATTAACCGGTTCCAGCGACTGAACGGCGATATCGTGCAGAAATTCCGCGACGATGGGCCCAGCATCGCTGTGCCGTTCACCTCGGCGCAGTGGGGCTCGCTGGCCTCGTTCGGGGCGCGGCGCTACCCGGGGACCAAGCGCTACTACGGGACCAGCGGCAACAGCTTCGTGGCGGTCGTGGAATTCGGGCCGAAGGTGCGGCCGCTGGCGGTGACGGCGGGCGGCGAGAGCGGCCACCCCGACAGCAAGCACTTCACCGACCAGGCCGAGCGCTATGCCGCGGGCAAGCTGCGCGAGGTCTACTTCTATCCCGAGCAGCTGACGGGCCACGTCGAGCGGCGCTACCGCCCCGGCGAATGAAAAAACGGCCGCCCCTCGCAGGGCGGCCGCAGTCGCATTAGGGAAGGAAACTGAAGTCAGGCGGCGAGGCGCTGCTCGGGCGCGTCGCGGAGCATGTAGCCACCGCCCCAGACGGTCTCGATCTGGGCGTCGCCGCCGTTGGCCGCGGCGATCTTCTTGCGCAGCTTGCAGACGAAGACGTCGATGATCTTGGGCTCGGGCTCGGACATGCCGTTGTAGAGGTGGTTCAGGCATTGCTCCTTGGAGAGCGCGGTGTTCTTCCGGAGCGAGAAGAGCTCGAGGATCTTGTACTCGCTGGGGGTCAGGTGGATCGGCTGGCCGGCGACCTCGGCCCGGCGGGTGGCGAGGTTCAGCGCGATGGCGCCGGTGCGCAGGACCGAGTCGATGTGACCGCGCGAGCGGCGGACGACGGCGGTGAGGCGGGCCAGCAGTTCGGCCTTGTGGAAGGGCTTGGTGACCGCGTCGTCGGCGCCGGCGGCGAGCGCCTCGACTTTGGCCTCGATGCGGTTGTCGCCCAGCACGATCACGGGGGAGGCGACCTTGCGGGCCCGCAGCGCCCGGAGCGCCTGGACGCCGGTCATGTCGTCGAGCTCGAGGGCCAGGAAGATGGCGTCGTAGTCGTAGATCTTGGCGAGGTCGCAGGCCTCTTCGCCGCTGTCGGCGACGTAGACCGTGTGGCCTTCGGCGGTCAGCAGGAGCTCGAGGCTCTTGGCGGCGGCGGCTTGGCTTTCGACGACGAGAACTTGCATCACCGGATCTCCCGTTCTGGCTCCCGGCGACCGCGTCTGGCGTCGTCCGGCTTGTTAACGATGTTGAACCACGGAGCCGGGGGTCGCCGAAATCTCGTCCGTTTACCTACGGGGATTCACGTAGGACGGGCTGACGCAGGCGCGGCCTTGTAGACCGAGAAAGCCGGCGCGCGCAGGTGAGCGGCCAATTCACAGGGAGGAGAGGGGGCTGGGCGCACGTGGCGCGAGTGACGGGACTCGAACCCGCGACCTCCGGCGTGACAGGCCGGCGCTCTAACCAACTGAGCTACACCCGCGCAGGACCGTCAGGTCGTGCGAAGGCGGCTCTCATATGGGCGGTGCGGAATCGTGTCAACGGAAGAGTGTGCGGCATGTGGCGCAGCGACGCCGACAACGGTGGAAAACTCGTCAGCGCCCCTGGGACGGGGGCGGCCGGACGATCTTTGGCGGCGGCGGGACCTTGGCGGCTTCCTCCGTGAGCCAGGCGCGGAAGGCGGTCACGGCGGGCTTTGCGGCGCCGGCGGGGGTGAGGAACCAGAATCGCGAGGGCGTGGGCGCGAAACCCATCGGGGCGGCGAGTCGGCCCGCGGCCACGTCGCCGGCCACATAGACCCAGGGGCTCAGTCCCACGCCCAGACCCGCGGCGGCGGCCTCGAGCGTGTAGAAAATGTGCTCGAACTCCTGGGTGTCTGGCGGGGTGGGCAGGGTGACGCCGGAATGGCTCTCCCACTCGGCCCAGGCCGTCTGGCGGGTGCCGGTGGTGAGCCGGGTAAGGCCCTCGATGCCGGTGGGGCCGTCGCCGACCAGCGCCGGGGCCACCACCGGCCCGTGGAAGTTCTCGAGGAAGGCCACCGCCTCGGCGCCGACGATCGGCGCGGTCTCGGCCACGCGGATGGCGGCGTCGAAGCGCTCGCGGGCGAAGTCGACGGGGGCGTAGGACTCGGTCACCCGGACGCGCACGTTGGGATGGCGGGCGTGGAAGGCCGAGAGCCGGGGAATCAACCAGCGGATCGCGAGCGTGCCGACGCAGGAGAGGTGCAGTTCGACATGGGCGTCGCCGCGGATCTCGGTGAGCGCGGCCTCCATCTGGTCGAAGCTGACGGAAAGGGCCGCGGCGAGGCGCGCGCCGGCGTCGGTGAGTTTCAACCGGTGGCGGGGGCCTTCGGTGAGATCGAGCCCGAGCGCCGTCTCCAGGCTGCGGATCTGGCGGCTGATCGCGCCGTGGGTGACGCAGAGCTCGTCGGCGGCCAGGGTCATCTGGCCCCGGCGCGCGAAGGCCTCGAAGGCGCGCAGCGCCGTCAGGGACGGTAGCGACCGCTTTTCCACGCGCGACGACTTCCTGTGACTTCAGCTCACAAGAAGAGCGCCGTTATATCGTTTTACGGAAGGCCGCAATGCGCTGATGTTCCCGGGCGTCGAACGGAAGCCCGCCCCGCCCATGACCGACGCCAGCCTGACCTACACGCTTGCCCAATCTTCCTCTTTGAGAGGGGCGCCTGTGAGATTCCGGCCGAGTGCGCCGGAGCCGCTCGAGCGCGATCCCGGCCTCCTCCCGATGCTGTTCAACCCGCGCATGGCGCGCAACCTGTTGACGGCGATCCCCCGGGAAGCGTTCGAGCGGCCATATCGCCGGGTGAAGGCGCTGCACTTCACCTATCACGGGATCAACGACCCGGAAGCGATCAAGCGGGTGTTCCTGGACAACGCCGCGAACTACCGTCGCCCGCGGTTCGTCAAGCGCCTGCTGCAGCCCGTCCTCGGCGAGGGGTTGCTCAACGCCGAGGGCGATCCCTGGCGCTCGCAGCGGCGGTTGATGGCCGGCGCCTTCACGCCGCAGGCCGTGACGGCCGCGGCGCCGCTGTTCGCCAGGCTGGCCGAGCGCAGCTGCGACCGCACGCCGGGCGACGGCGGGACCGTCGACATGGCGGCCGAGGCGACGCGGACCACCCTGGAGGTGATCGACGAGGCGCTCTACTCGGGTCAGACCGGCATGCCGTTCGGCCAGACCTCGGGCCACGTCCGCGACATGCTGGCCGGGATGGGCGAGCTGCGGCTGGGCCTCTTGTTGGGGCTGCAGACCCTGGACATGGCGCCGCCGCAGCGCCGCGCGCGGCGGGCGCGGCGCATCTTGGTGAAGCGGATGGAGCAGTTCATCCGCGGGCGAGCCAGCGCGGCCGACGCGCCCGACGACTTCATCACCCGGCTCTACGAGGGCTTTGCGGCCGAGCATCCGCGCGAGGAGGCCATCCAGCTCACCCTGGACAACGCCATGACCTTCTTCGTGGCCGGACACGAGACCACGGCCAACGGCCTGGCCTGGGCGCTCTATCTCCTGGCCGGCGACCCGCAGGCGCAGGCCTGGGCGCGGGAGGAGGCGATCGCGGCCTGGGCGACCGGCGATCCGGCGCAGGTGGTCGAGCGGCTGCCGTATCTGAGGATGGTGTGGGAGGAGACGCTCAGGCTCTATCCGCCCGTCCACCGGATAGACCGCGAGGCGCTGGGCGACGACGAGCTGTGCGGCCGGAAGATCCGCAAGGGCGACATGATCACCGTCTGGCCCTGGGTGCTGCACCGGCACCGGACGCTGTGGGACGAGCCCGACCTGTTCAACCCCGAGAACTTCGACCCAGAGGCCAAGGAGGGCCGCCACCGCTATCAGTACATCCCGTTCGGCGCGGGCCCGCGAATCTGCATCGGCATGGGGTTCGCCCAGGCCGAGGCCCTGACGGTCCTGTCGCGGTGGCTGACAACGTTCCGGTTCGCCCCGACTCCCGGCCGGACGGTGGAGCCGCGGGCCGACTTCACGCTGCGCCCGGACGGCGGCCTGCCGCTTGTGGTGGAGCGCCTATAGAGGAGGCGATTTCATGTAGTTGCGACGCATTCGCAGATCATCGGTGCGACGTCATTTCGCGTCGCACAAGGGCAGTTTGAAACGCCCGGATGATCGGTCTAGAAGGGCGCCGCGACTCCCGCCGGAGACTCCATGGACGTCTATTTCAAAGAGTACCTGCCGATCGTGATCTTCCTGGGGATCGCGGCGGTGCTGGGCATCGTCTTCATCCTGGCCGCCACCGTGCTCGCGCCCAAGGCGCCCGACCCGGAAAAGCTGTCGTCGTACGAATGCGGCTTCAACGCCTTCGACGATGCGCGGATGAAGTTCGACGTCCGATTCTACCTGGTCTCGATCCTGTTCATCATCTTCGACCTGGAAGTCGCGTTCCTGTTCCCGTGGGCCGTGGCGCTGATGAAGCTGCCGCCGGACGTGGCGAAGTACGCCTTCTGGTCGATGATGACGTTCCTGGGCGTCCTGACCGTCGGCTTTGTCTACGAGTGGAAGAAGGGAGCCCTGGAATGGGAGTGATCGTTCCCGCCGGGTCGGCCGGCCGTAGCGCGGTCGAGGGCTATGACCCGCAGAAGCACGACCCCTTCTTCGACGGCGTCTCCCAGCGGCTGGCCGACAAGGGCTTCGTGACCGCCGGCGTCGACGACCTGATCACCTGGGCGCGCACCGGTTCGCTGATGTGGATGACCTTCGGTCTCGCCTGCTGCGCGGTCGAGATGATGCAGGCGTCCATGCCGCGCTACGACCTGGAGCGCTACGGCTTCGCGCCGCGCGCGTCCCCGCGCCAGAGCGACGTGATGATCGTCGCGGGCACGCTGGTGAACAAGATGGCTCCGGCGCTGCGCAAGGTCTACGACCAGATGCCCGAGCCGCGCTACGTGATCTCGATGGGCAGCTGCGCCAACGGCGGCGGCTACTACTACTTCAGCTATTCGACCGTGCGCGGCTGCGACCGGATCGTGCCGGTGGACATCTATGTCCCGGGCTGTCCGCCGACCGCCGAGGCCCTGGTCTACGGCGTGCTGCAGCTGCAGAAGAAGATCCGCCGGACGGGGACGATCATCCGATGAGCTGGCCGGTTTCCGACGCCGACCTGGGCAAGCTGGGCAAGGCCATCCTGAAGGAGGCCAAGGGCGTCATCACGGGCGCCGACGTGGCCTATGGCGAACTGACCCTGACGGCTCCGGCCGGCAAGGTCGTCGAGGCGCTGACCTACCTGCGCGATGTGCAGGGCTTCCACCAGCTGATCGACCTGTGCGGCGTGGACTATCCCGAGCGCGAGAAGCGCTTCGATGTGGTCTACCACCTGCTGTCGATGACCAAGAACCGCCGCGTGCGGATCAAGGCGCAGACCGACGAGGACACGGCCGTCCCGTCCGTCGTGACCGTGTTCCCCGCCGCCGACTGGTTCGAGCGCGAGGCGTTCGACATGTACGGGATCTTCTTCGACGGGCACCCGGACCTGCGGCGCATCCTCACCGACTACGGCTTCCACGGCCATCCGCTGCGGAAGGACTTCCCGATGACCGGCTACGTCGAGGTCCGCTACGACGAGGAGCTGAAGCGGGTGGTCTATGAGCCCGTGAAGTCCGTGGAATGGCGCAACTGGGACTTCCTGAGCCCGTGGGAAGGCGCGGAGAAGGGCTTCGCGGCGATGCTTCCCGGCGACGAGAAGGCCAAGGCGGGAGAGGCCAAGTGAGGGCGGCGATCGGTTCCTCCCTAGCGGTGATGGCCCTCGCGGCGGCGGGCCCCAGCCTGGCGCAGGACGACCTGCCGCGCTGGGCGGCGGGCTGCCAGGGCAGCGCCGTGATGTATCAGGGCCGGGCCGACGCGACGCCCGACGCCCGCGCGCAAGCCGGGGAGGCGGCCGCCTTCTGGCGGAGCGCCTTCGAACGGGTGGAGCCGGACGCCGGCAAACGCGCCGCGCTGGCGGCCGACTCGCAGGCCGCGCTCGACAGCGACCTGGCCGGCAAGGACGCCGCCGGCCAGAAGACCATCCTCGCCACGGCGCTCTCCGTGTGCACGCGCCTGCGCCCGTTGGCGGAGCGCGTGGAAAAGACCGCTGAGGTGAAGCCATGACTGGCGACAACGCACCGGCCCAGGCCACCGACTATTTCCACGACCCGAAGGTCCCTGAGACGCCGGTCCGGAAGTTCAACATCAACTTCGGCCCGCAGCACCCCGCGGCCCACGGCGTGCTGCGCCTGGTGCTGGAGCTGGACGGCGAGGTGGTCGAGCGAGTCGACCCGCACATCGGCCTCCTGCACCGGGGCACCGAGAAGCTGATGGAGGCCCGGCCCTATCAGCAGACGATCCCGTACATGGACCGCCTCGACTACGTGGCGCCCATGAACCAGGAGCACGCCTACTGCCTGGCGATCGAGAAGCTGCTGGACATCCAGGCGCCGTACCGGGCGCAGCTGATCCGCACGCTGTATGACGAGATCGGCCGCATCCTGAACCACCTGCTGAACGTCACGACCCAGGCCATGGACGTGGGCGCGTTGACGCCGCCGCTCTGGGGCTTCGAACCGCGCGAGCAGCTGATGGTGTTCTACGAGCGGGCCTCCGGCGCGCGCATGCACGCGAACTACTATCGCGTCGGCGGCGTGCGGCAGGACCTGCCCGAGGCGCTGGTGCGCGACATCGCCGACTGGTGCGACCTGTTCCCGCGCATCTGCGACGACATCGAAGGCCTGATCACCAACAACCGCATCTTCAAGCAGCGCAACGTCGACATCGGCGTGGTGACCAAGGAAGAGGCGATCACGCGCTCGTTCTCGGGCGTGATGGTGCGCGGCTCCGGCATCGCCTGGGACCTGCGCCGCAGCCAGCCCTACGCCGCCTACAACGAGATGGAATTCGACATCCCGCTGGGCGTCAACGGCGACTGCTACGACCGCTATCTCTGCCGCATGCAGGAGATGCGCGAGTCCACCAAGATCATGAAGCAGTGCTGCGAACGCCTGCTGAAGTCGCCGGGACCGGTGCTGATCGAGGACAACAAGATCGCTGCGCCCCGTCGGGGCGAGATGAAGCGGTCGATGGAAGCCCTGATCCACCACTTCAAGCTGTTCACCGAGGGCTACCGGACGCCGCCGGGCGAGGTCTATGCGGCCGTCGAAGCGCCGAAAGGCGAGTTCGGCGTGTTCCTGGTGAGCGACGGCACCAACAAGCCGTACCGCGCCAAGATCCGCGCCCCGGGCTATCCGCACCTGCAGGCCATGGATTGGATGAACCGCGGCCACATGCTGGCCGACGTCTCCGCCATCCTGGGTTCGCTGGACATCGTGTTCGGGGAGATCGACCGGTGACGGCGAGCGCCCAACTCAGCCCCGTCGACGTGGTCCAGGGCCAGTTCGACGCCTACAACGCCCAGGACCTGGACGCGCACTGCGCGTTCTTCGCCGACGACGTGGTGGTGGCCGACCTGAACGGGGCGGTGACGATCCAGGGCATCGAGGCCTATCGCGCGAAGTACGTGCAGGTGTTCGCCGCCTTCCCGCAGAACAAGGCCGAGCTCCTGAACCGCATCGCGGTCGGGAACACCGTGATCGACCACGAACACGTCAGCCGCTCGCCCGGCGGGGAGACCTTCCAGGTGATCGCCATCTACACCCTCGCCGGCGGCAAGATCGCCCGCGTGGATTTCCGTAAGTGAGGCCCGCGTGAGCGTCCGTCGCCTTTCGCCGAACCAACCCGCCAGCTTCGCCTTCACGCCGGCGACGCTGAAGGCCGCCAAGGGCTGGATGGCCAATTTCCCGGCCGGCCGCCAGCAGTCGGCCATGGTTCCGATCCTCTGGCTCGTGCAGAAGCAGGAGGGTTGGATTTCCGAACCCGCCATCCGCGCGGTCGCCGAGCTGCTGGCCGTGCCCGTGATCCGGGTGCTGGAGGTGGCGACCTTCTACACCATGTTCATGCTGGAGCCGGTGGGCACGCATGCGCTGGTGCAGGTGTGCGGCACGACCCCCTGCCAGACGCGCGGCTCGGAAGCCCTGATGGCCGTCTGCAAGCGCAAGATCGGCGCCCAGGGCCACCGGTCGGCAGACGGAAAGTTCTACTGGCAGGAAGTCGAGTGCCTGGGCGCCTGCGCCAATGCGCCGATGGCCGCCATCAACGACTACTACTACGAAGACCTGACGCCCGAGAGCTTCGAGAAGCTGCTGGACGACTTCGCGGCGGGCAAGAAGCCCAAGCCCGGCTCGGCCATCGGCCGCCAGGGCTCGGCGCCCGAGGGCGGGGCCCTGACGCTCACCGACGCCAAGCTGTTCGACGGCTCGCTGGGCAAGAAGATCAAGATCCCCAACCTGCCGCCCAAAGCGCCGAAGACCGCGAAGGCGCCGGCATGACGGTGGATGTGGCTGTCATCAAGAAGCGGCGGGCCGTGATGATGATCGTCAACGTGGCCGCGGCGCTGACCGCGCTGGCCGCGCTGGTGGGGTATTTCAAGTTCGCGCTCGACTGGGCGCTCGTCGTTTTCGTCGCGGCCCTGGTGTGTGGCTTCGTGGCGCAGATCTGGTTCATCGCCGGGCTTCGTGGCCCCGGCAAAGGAGCTTAGGCGTGGCTGGACTGCTGGCCGACAAGGACCGCATCTTCCTCAACCTCTACGGCCAGCGTGATTGGGGCCTAGAGGGGGCGAGGGCGCGCGGGGCCTGGAACGGCACGAACGACATCGTGGCCCAGACGCCGGAATGGATCTGCGACCAGATCAAGGCGTCGGGCCTGCGCGGCCGGGGCGGGGCGGGCTTCGCCACCGGCCTGAAGTGGACCTTCATGCCCAAGCAGGAGAGCGAACGTCCGCACTACCTGCTGGTCAACGCCGACGAGTCCGAGCCGGGCGCGTGCAAGGACCGCGACATCCTGCGCAATGACCCGCACCTGCTGATCGAAGGCTGCGTCATCGCCTGCCGGGCCATGCGCTCGCACCAGGCCTACATCTACATCCGCGGCGAGTACGTGCACGAGCGCGAGCGCCTGACGGCGGCGATCAGGCAGGCCTATGACGCCAAGCTGCTCGGCAAGGGCAGCGTCCTCGGCTACGACGTCGACGTCGGCCTGCAGCACGGGGGCGGGGCCTATATCTGCGGCGACGAGACCGCGCTGATGGAGAGCTTCGAGGGCAAGAAGGGCCAGCCGCGCCTGAAGCCGCCGTTCCCGGCCGGCGCCGGCATCTACGGCTGCCCGACCACGGTGAACAACGTCGAGACCATCGCGGTCGTCGGCACCATCCTGCGCCGCGGCGCCGACTGGTTCGCCCAGTTCGGCACCGAGAAGTCCACCGGCACCAAGCTGTTCGCGGGCTCCGGCCACCTGAACAAGCCCTGCGTGGTCGAGGACGCGGTCGGCATCAGCGTGAAGCAGCTGATCGAGGACCACTTCGGCGGCGTGCGCGGCGGCTGGGGCAACCTGAAGGCCGTGATCCCCGGCGGCATCTCGGTGCGCATGATCCCGGCGGATCAGTGCGACGAGGCCGTGATGACCTATGAGGACCTGCAGGCGCGGGGCTCGGGCCTGGGCACCGGCACCATGATCGTGTTCGACAAGGACGCGGACCTAGTGAAGGCGATCGCGCGGGCGGCCTACTTCTACAAGCACGAGAGCTGCGGCCAGTGCACGCCGTGCCGCGAAGGCACCGGCTGGATGTGGCGGGTCATGGAGCGGATGGTCACCGGCGAAGCCGAGATGTCCGAGATCGACCTGCTGCTGGACGTGGCCTCCCAGGTCGAGGGCCACACCATCTGCGGCCTCGGCGACGCGGCCGCCTGGCCGATCCAGGGCTTGTTCCGCCACTTCCGCCACGAGGTGGAAGAGCGCATCAACACCTACCGCGCGCGCAAGGGCTCCTACGCCGGCGCCTCGATCGCGGCGGAGTAAGACGAAATGCCTATCGCCAAAGTCGACGGGGTCGAGGTCGAGTTCGAAGCCGGGATGAACGTCCTGCAGGTGGCCGAGCTCGCCGGTAAGGAAATCCCGCGCTTCTGCTACCACGAGCGGCTCAGCATCGCCGGCAACTGCCGCATGTGCCTGGTCGAGGTGAAGCCCGGCCCGCCGAAGCCGCAGGCCAGCTGCGCCCTGCCGGCCGCCGAGAACATGGAGATCTTCACCGACACGCCGATGGTGAAGAAGGCCCGGCACGGGGTGATGGAGTTCCTGCTCATCAACCACCCGCTGGATTGCCCGATCTGCGACCAGGGCGGCGAGTGCGACCTGCAGGACCAAGCCATGGGCTATGGCCGCGACGACAGCCGCTACGCCGACAACAAGCGGGCGGTCGAAGAGAAGTACATGGGGCCGTTGATCAAGACGGTCATGACCCGCTGCATCCAGTGCACCCGCTGCGTCCGCTTCATCACCGAAGTGGCCGGCGTGCCGGACATCGGTCTCATCTCTCGCGGCGAAGACGTTGAAATCACGACCTATCTCGACAAGGCCGTGGCGTCGGAACTGAGCGCCAACGTGATCGATCTGTGCCCGGTGGGCGCCCTGACCTCCAAGCCGTACGCGTTCAACGCGCGGCCGTGGGAGCTGAAGAAGACCGAGAGCGTCGACGTGATGGACGCCCTGGGCTCGGCGATCCGGGTGGACGCCCGCGGGCCGGCGGTGCTGCGCGTGCTGCCGCGTACCAACGAGGCGGTCAACGAGGAGTGGATCTCGGACAAGACGCGCTACGCGGTCGACGGGCTCTCCCGCCAACGTTTGGACCGGCCCTTCATCCGCGAGAACGGCAAGCTGCGCGCGGCCTCCTGGGCCGAGGCGTTCGAGGTGGTGGGCAAGAACATCCGCGCGGCGAAACCCGACCGGATCGGCGTCATCGCCGGCGACCTGCAGGACGCGGAGTCCATGAAGGCCGCCAAGGACCTGTTCGGCGGGCTGGGCGTGAAGAGCCTGGACTGCCGCCAGGACGGCATGGCCCTGGGCGGCGGGCAGCGCGAGAGCTGGCTGTTCAACGCGTCGCTGCAAGGCCTTGAAGACGCGGACTTTATCCTGCTGGTCGGAACCAATCCGCGGCTCGAGGCGCCGGTGCTGAACGCGCGCATCCGCAAGCGCTGGCTGGCCGGCGCGGTGCGGATCGCGATGATCGGCGAGGCCGTCGACCTGACCTACGACTATGCGCACCTGGGCGCGGGCGCGGCGGCGCTGACCGGCTTCGCCAAGTCCAAGGCCCCGTTCGTCCAGGCCCTCAAGGACGCCAAGGCCCCGGCCATCGTGGTGGGCGCCGGCGCGCTGAGCCGGGCCGATGGCGCGGCGGTGCTGCAGGCGGCGGCGAGTGTCGCCAAGACCTTCGGCATGAGCTGGAACGTGCTGCACACGGCGGCCAGCCGGGTCGGCGGACTGGACCTGGGCTTCGTGCCGGGGATCGGCGGCAAGACGGCCGCCCAGCTGGTCGCCAAGGGCGGCGCGGACGTGCTGTTCCTGATGGGCGCGGACGAGATCGACCTCTCGAAGACCGACGCCTTCGTGGTCTATATGGGCACACACGGCGACGCGGGCGCGCACCGCGCTGACGTGATCCTGCCGGGTGCCGCCTACACCGAGAAGAACGGCCTCTATGTGAACACCGAGGGGCGGGTGCAGATGGGCTTCCGCGCTGTGTTCCCGAAGGGCGAGGCCAAGGAAGACTGGGCCATCCTGCGGGCGCTGTCCGAGACGCTGGGCGCCAAGCTGCCCTACGACACCCTGGACCAGCTGCGGGCCAGGCTGTTCGAGGAGCATCCGACCTTCGGCCGCATCGACTATGTGCCGGCGACCCCGGCGCCGGTCGAGTTCGCGGCCCTGGGCCAGAAGGGCGAGCTCTCCGACGCGCCGCTCGCGAGCGCCATGAGGAGCTTCTACCTGAGCAACCCCATCGCCCGCGCGAGCGTGACGATGGCCGAATGCGCCTCGCTCGCCTCGGGCGTGGCCAAGATCGCGGCGGAGTAGGGGCGTGATGGAGTTCTGGAGCACCCCGGTCGGCTGGACGATCCTCACGGTCGCCCACATCCTGGCGATCACCGTCGTCCTGCTGCTGACCATCGCCTTCATCATCTACGGCGACCGCAAGATCTTCGCCGGCGTCCAGGCGCGGAAGGGCCCCAACGTGGTCGGCCCGTTCGGCCTGCTGCAGTCCTTCGCCGACCTGGGCAAGTTCCTGATCAAGGAACTGGTCATCCCGGCGGGCGCCGACAAGGCGGTCTATCTGCTGGCCCCGCTGATCAGCGTGACCCTGGCCCTGGGCGCCTGGGCGGTGATGCCGATCGCGCCCGGCTGGGCGGTCTCGGACATCAACGTCGGCATCCTCTACCTGTTCGCCGTCAGTTCGATGGGCGTCTACGGCATCATCATGGGCGGCTGGGCCTCGAACTCGAAGTACCCGTTCCTGGGCTCGCTGCGCTCCGCCGCGCAGATGGTCAGCTACGAGGTCTCGATCGGCTTCGTGATCATCACCGTGATCCTGCTGGCCGGGACCATGAACCTGAACCAGATCACCGAGGCGCAGGCCGGCGGGTTCTGGCACTGGTTCATGTTCGGCGGCGGGCCGAACTGGCAGACCAACTGGCCGCTGATCCTGATCATGTTCCCGATGGGCGTGATCTTCTTCATCTCCGGCCTGGCTGAGACCAACCGCCCGCCCTTCGACCTGCCCGAGGCCGAGTCCGAGCTCGTGGCCGGCTACGCGGTGGAATACGGCTCGACGCCGTACATGCTGTTCTACCTGGCCGAGACCGCGAACATCGTCCTGATGAGCGGCCTGATGGCCGTGCTGTTCCTGGGCGGCTGGCACGCGCCGTGGCCCGAGCCCTACCTGGCGAGCTGGCCTGCGTGGCTGGCCAGTCTGCACGGCCTGGTGTTCTACGCCCTGAAGACCTTCTTCGTGTTCTTCATGAACGCCATGGTCCGCTCCATCGTGCCGCGCTACCGCTACGACCAGTTGATGCGCCTGGGCTGGAAGGTGTTCCTGCCGACCTCGCTGGTGGCCGTAGCCGTGGTGGCGGGCTGGCGGGTCTACACGGGACTGGCGTCGTGAGGGCCCTGGTCCTCATCTCAGCCCTGGCGCTTACCGCCTGCGCCAGTGGCGCGGGGTTCGGCAAGAGCGGCGGCATCGCGACCTATGACGACCTGAAGGCGGCGCAGGAAGCGTGCGCGGCCAAGGGCGGGACCCTGAAGCTCCAGAAGAACGGCGACGTCCAGTACCTGGACGACTACGCCTGCGAGAAGAAGTGATGCTGAACCGGATCGGACAGGCCCTGAAGGGCGCGGCCCTGATGGACTTCATCGGCGCCTTCGGGCTCGGCATGAAGTACATGGTCGCGCCGAAGAAGACTGTGCAGTACCCGCACGAGCGGGGGCCGCAGAGCCCGCGCTTCCGCGGCGAGCACGCGCTGCGCCGCTATCCCAACGGGGAAGAGCGCTGCATCGCCTGCAAGCTGTGCGAGGCCATCTGCCCGGCCCAGGCGATCACCATCGAGGCCGAACCGCGCGCCGACGGCAGCCGCCGGACGACCCGCTACGACATCGACATGGTCAAGTGCATCTACTGCGGCCTGTGCCAGGAGGCGTGCCCCGTGGACGCCATCGTGGAGGGGCCGAACACCGAGTTCGCCGTCGAGACCCGCGAGGAGCTCTACTACGACAAGGAGCGCCTGCTGGATAACGGCGACCGGTGGGAGCGCGAGATCGCGAAGAATCTGGAACTGGACGCGCCGTACCGCTAAGACCGCGGCGCGATTCCGAGCACTGCAATTGACGCGCTGAACCGGCCTCGGGCCGTCGGCGGAACTGAGTAAAACCGAGGGACAAAGAAGAGCCGAATGGCCCTGCAGGCGATCGCATTCTACCTCATGGCGGCGGTGACCGTAGCCGCCGGATTCTGCGTGGTTTCGGCCCGCAATCCGGTGCACTCGGTGCTGTGGCTGATCCTGGCCTTCTTCTCGGCCGCCGGACTGTTCGTGCTCCTGGGCGCGGAGTTCCTGGCGATGCTGCTGGTGGTGGTCTACGTGGGCGCCGTGGCGGTGCTCTTCCTGTTCGTCGTCATGATGCTGGACGTCGACTTCGCCTCGCTGCGGCAGGGCTTCGCGCGCTACATGCCGCTGGGCCTGCTGATCGCGGTCTTCCTGGCGGCCGAGATGGTGCTGGTGGCGACG
>Ga0209257_1000187_pt1 | contig 154077 bp, 146 predicted proteins | sample AraplaCvi_mCL_r2_FD_184277 | JGI IMG/M metagenome (GOLD analysis project Ga0209257, IMG submission 184277) | Arabidopsis root microbial communities from North Carolina, USA - plate scrape MF_Cvi_mCL_r2 (SPAdes) (version 2) | ecosystem: Host-associated > Plants > Roots > Endosphere | place... | reverse complement strand
CTGTCGTCCGGCTTCTCCCGAAAGGGATCGAGACCGGGTCCGGCTAAGCCTCAACAGGGCTGCCTACCGGACGCTGGCGGAAAACGAGCGCGCGGAGCGATCGGCTTCGTCGAAACGGTATTTATCAAAGAACTCCGGACGATGTCCGGCGCTCCGCGACCCTTTCCATCAGCTCAGCGGGAGTCCGCGTGAGATCGAGAGATCGTGCCTGCGAAAGACCCCCTCAGTCGGCTTCGCCGACAGCTCCCCCAGAGGGGGAGCATCTGCGCAACGTAGATCCTCCCCCTCTGGGGGAGGTGGCCCGAAGGGCCGGAGGGGGTTCGCGGCGCGCGCCACGGGCCGTCCCCTCCCGGAGGACCGGTGCGGAACGCCCCAAACCCTTGCCCGCAATCGCGCTTTGCCTCACAGGTTGATTCCATGAGTCAGCCGGTCACGATCGAACTGGGCGAGGGCGGCGCGCATGACGCCCGGGCGCTGCGCCACGCCTTCGGATGCTTCACCACCGGCGTGACGGTGATCACCACGGCCAGCGAGGACGGCCGCCGGGTGGGGCTGACGGCCAATTCGTTCACCTCGGTGTCGCTGGACCCGCCGCTGGCCCTGGTCTGCGTCGACCTGAAGTCGCGCAGCCTGCCGATCCTCGACGCGGCCGGGCGGTTCACGGTCAATGTGCTGCACGCCGACCAGCAGCTTATGGCGCGCCAGTTCGTGCAGAAGGACGACGACCGGTTCGCCGGAATCGACACCGAGACCTGGGGCACCGGCGTGCCGATCCTGCCCGACTGCATGGCCAATTTCGAATGCGTGACCCACCAGGTCTTCGACGCCGGCGACCACCGGGTCTATGTCGGGCGGGTGGTCAAGCTGCGCTACGACCCGGACCACGAGCCGCTGGTCTATCTGCAGGGCCGCTTCCGACGGGTCCATGTGGAGGAGTAGGCGGTACAAATTTGCGCGATACGGCCCGGTCTCCGGGTGCTATTGACGCGCAAAACAAGATCCAGGGAGCGTATCATGCGGACCATCAGCCATTTCGTGAACGGACAAGCCCGCGAAGGACAGTCCGGCCGCTTCGGCGATGTGTTCAACCCGAACACCGGCGAGGTCCAGGCCCGGGTCGCCCTGGCGACCGAGGCCGAGCTGGACGCCGCGGTCCAGGCCGCCGCCGCCGCCCAGGTCGGCTGGGCCGCCACCAATCCCCAGCGCCGGGCCCGGGTGATGTTCGAGTTCAAGCGCCTGGTCGAGCGCGACATGAACGCCCTGGCCGAGATCCTGTCGTCCGAGCACGGCAAGGTGATCGCCGACAGCAAGGGCGACATCCAGCGCGGCCTGGAAGTGATCGAGTTCGCCTGCGGGATCCCGCACGTGCTGAAGGGCGACTACACCGAGGGCGCCGGGCCTGGCATCGACGTCTATTCGATGCGCCAGCCGCTGGGCGTCTGCGCCGGGATCACCCCGTTCAACTTCCCGGCCATGATCCCGATGTGGATGTTCGGCATCAGCATCGCCGTCGGCAACACCTTCATCCTCAAGCCGTCGGAGAAGGATCCGACCGTGCCGGTGAAACTGGCCGAGCTGATGATGGAGGCGGGCGCCCCCGCCGGGGTGCTGAACGTGGTGCACGGCGACAAGACCGCCGTCGACGCCATCCTGACCCATCCGTTGATCCGCGCCGTCAGCTTCGTCGGGTCGTCGGACATCGCCCACTACGTCTATCAGACGGGCGCGGCGCACGGAAAACGCGTCCAGGCCATGGGCGGGGCCAAGAACCACGGCATCGTCCTGCCCGACGCCGACCTCGACCAGGTGGTCAAGGACCTGTCGGGCGCGGCCTTCGGCTCGGCGGGCGAGCGCTGCATGGCCCTGCCGGTGGTCGTGCCGGTCGGCCGGAAGACGGGGAACGAACTGCGCGAGCGGATGGTGGCCGAGATCGAGACCTTGAAGGTCGGGATCTCCACCGATCCGGCCGCGCACTACGGCCCGGTCGTCAGCGCCGCGCATCGCGCCAGGATCGCCGACTACATCCAGGTCGGCGTCGACGAAGGCGCGGAACTGGTGGTCGATGGCCGCGACTTCGCCCTGCAGGGCTTCGAGAGCGGCTTCTTCATCGGCCCGTCGCTGTTCGACGGCGTCAAGAAGGACATGAAGACCTATCGGGAGGAGATCTTCGGACCCGTCCTGCAGATCGTCCGCGCCGAGAGCTTCGAGGAGGCGCTCAGCCTCCCGTCCGAGCACCAGTACGGCAACGGCGTGGCGATCTTCACCCGCAACGGCCGGGCGGCCCGCGAGTTCGCCAGCCGGGTCAATGTCGGCATGGTCGGCATCAACGTGCCGATCCCGGTGCCGGTGGCCTATCACACCTTCGGCGGCTGGAAGCGCAGCGCGTTCGGCGACACCAACCAGCACGGCGTCGAGGGCGTGAAGTTCTACACCAAGGTCAAGACGGTCACCGCCCGCTGGCCCGAGGGCGAGGTCGAGGACAGCGCCTTCGTCATCCCGACGATGAAGTAGGCGAGGAAGCGGCGATGCGGTCTATGGTTCGAGCCTTGGTCGCCCCTCTGCTGATCGGACTTGTCCTGAGCACCGCCGCCTTCGCCCAGCCCCTGGACGCCGCCGAGATGGCCGCCGTCGGCCAGTACGGCCAGCGCGCGGCGCCGCTGACCGTGTTCGAGCGGGCCGGCGTCCTGCGGATCGACGGCCAGGGCCGCCGGGACGCCCGGCTGACGCCGCTGGGGCGCAACCGCTATCGGATCGAGGGCGGCGGCGAACTGGTGCTGGAGCCGGTCGCCGTGCGGCTGGACGGGGTCCGCCTGCCGCGCCACGACTTCGGGGCTGAGGTCGAGGCGGGCGTCCGGGCGGCGGTCCGCGCCGACCCCGACGCCCTCCGCGCCCGGGCCCTGGCCGCCAGCCCACCGGTCGAGACGGCCGAGCACCGGCCCGCCGACCTGGTCGACCTCTCGACCCTGGACCCGACGATCCGCTTCGACATCCGCTACGCGGGGTCCGACAACTTCATGGGCCTGCCGCTGTACGAGCGCGCCGCCGCCTACATGCAGCGCCCCGCCGCCCTGGCCCTGGCCCGCGCCGCCCAGGCGCTGAAGGCCAAGGGCTACGGGCTGCTGATCCACGACGCCTACCGGCCCTGGTTCGTGACCTGGATGTTCTGGGAGGCGACGCCGCCCGAGGACCACATGTTCGTGGCCGACCCTGCCCAGGGGTCGCGCCACAACCGCGGCTGCGCCGTCGACCTGACGCTCTACGACCTGAAGACCGGCAAGCCGGTCGAGATGCCCAGCCGCTACGACGAGATGTCGGGCCGCTCCTATGCCGACTTCATCGGCGGCACGACCAGGCAGCGAGCCATGCGGTCGCTGCTGCGCGAGGCCATGGTCGCCCAGGGCTTCGAGATCTATCCCGAGGAGTGGTGGCACTTCGACTACAAGGACTGGCGCCACTACGGCATCGGGACGCAGACCTTCAGCGAACTGGCGAAGGCGCGGTGAGGGCCATCAGCTTCAGGGCGTCGGTCGTCGCCGCCCCGAACTGGGTGTTGTCGAATACGCACCAGCTTTCGACGCCTGCGGCCTCGCCGGCGATCCGCTCGGCCAGCGGCTCGAGCCGTCCGTCGTCGTACGGCGTCGCGTACATGGCGGGCGAGCCGTGCAGGCGGCGATAGACCAGGCCGGGCCAGCCGCCTGGCTCGGCCGCGGCGGGGACCACGGCGGGATCTGCGGCGACCCGGGCGATCTCGAAGGCTCGCAACACGGCTTCGGCCGGCGCGTCGAACCAGGTCGGATGGCGGGGCTCCAGCACCGTCGCGGCGGCCGTCGCCTCGCGCCAGGCCGCGAGGAAGCGTTCGGTGGTCCCGGCGTCGAACGCCAGGCTCGGCGGCAGCTGGATCAGCAGCGGCCCGAGCTTTTCGCCCAGCCCCGCGCATTCGTCGAGGAATCGCGCGATCGGCGCGCCGCAGTCGACCAGCCGGCGCTCGTGGGTGACCGTGCGGGGAACCTTCACCGCGAACCGGAACCTCGCCGGCGTCGAGGCCGCCCAGCGCTCGTAGGTCTTGCGCTGGTGAGGTCGGTAGAAGGACGAGTTGATCTCGACGCCGTTGAACACGGCGGCGTAACGCTCAAGGCCCGAGCCCTCGGCCGGAAAGACGTCGAGCGTCCGCGGAAAACCCCAGCCGGCCGTGCCGATGCGAATGTCGTGAGCCATGCGGAGGGAGCGTGCGGGGACGGAAGCGGTTCACCGCTCCCGCTGGCTTCAGGCCCGTGGCCGCCAGGCCAGGATGTCGGCGCTGCGCTCCACCCCCGTCCGCGAGCAGTTAGCCTTCAGCGGACACGCCCCACAGCGGGGCGCGTGGTGCGAGCACAGCAGCTGACCCAGGCCCTTCATCAGCCAGTGCAGCTCATACAGGTCCTCGGCGGTCCAGCTGTCGGGGACCAGGTCCATCAAGGCGCGATAGGCGTGGGCGGTGTCGTAGCTGGCGGGGATCAGGCCGTAGCGGGCGGCGACGCGGTGGACGTGGGTGTCGACCACCAGGGCCCGCATGTTCAGTGGACTGAAGTTCAGCACCGAGGCGGCGACCTTGACCCCGACGCCCGGCAGGCCCTGCAGCCACCAGCGGGCGCTGTCCAGCTCCAGCTCGGCCAGGTGGTCCAGCGACAGCGTCCAGCCGCTGCGCACCTGGATCAGCCGCAGGGCATGGGGCAGGTGGCGCGCCTTCTCCTCGGGAAAGGTGACGTCCTTGATCAGGGCCTGGACCTCGCCTTCGGGCGCCTCGGCCAGCGCCTCCCAGGTGGCGAAGCGCTCCCTCAGGCGGTGATAGACCGCCCACGAGGTCGCGTCCTTGGTCCGGCCGCTGATTGACGACTTGACCAGCTGCGACACCGGATCGAGCCGCTTGGTCGGCCGCTGCGGCCCGAAGGTTTCGAGCAGCCCGTCGCGCAGGGCTTCGAGCGGCGAGGTCGACAGGTCGAGGGACAGCTGCATGGCGATTCTCGTTCCGGAACAGAACAAGAACATAGTGAATGCGAAGCAGCTTGTCGAGTTATCCCCAGCCTGTCCCCAGGCGCGCGGTCAGGATTGGCGTCGACGACCCCAGAGCACGCTGATCCGCCGGCGCAGGCGGGTCAGGGCCACGCGCACCGGCGTCGGGGCCGGGGCGGGCGCCGGACGCTCCTCGGCAGGCAGCTCGACCTGGGCGAAGCGGGCGATCAGGTCGCGCAGCTCCGGCTCCTGCACGGCCAGGGCGGCTTCGACCGGCGACATCCACCGCAGCGTCCGCTGGCCCTTCTCCGGCCAGGTCGCATGCTCGCCGGTGACCTGCATCGGATAGACGTCGACGGTCACGGGACGCGCGGCGCCGCTCTTCAAGCGCTTCAGATAGGGGTAGTCGCCGATCGCCTTTTCCGCGACGCGGCCGTCCAGGCCGGCTTCCTCATAGGCTTCCTGGGCGGCGGCCTGGGGATCGGTCTTGCCCTTCATCGGCCAGCCCTTGGGGATCACCCAGCGGCGGGTTTCGCGTGATGAGACCAGCAGGACCTGCAGACCCGCGACCGCGTCGGCGCGCCAGGGCAGGGCGGCGACCTGGCGACGCCGTGTCGGGGACTTGCGTCCCGCCTGCTTGCCGCCCGCCGTGTCGCTCACGTCATCCAGAACCCGAGATAATAGAACGCCGCCGCAACGAGGCCGGCCGCGGGCAAGGTGACGATCCAGGCGGTCACGATGCTCTTGGCCACGCCCCAGCGGACGGCCGAAACCCGACGCGAAGCGCCGACGCCGACAATAGCGCCCGTGATCGTGTGAGTCGTCGAGACCGGAACGCCCAGGTGCGTGAAGAAGAACAACGTAATGGCGCCGCCGGTTTCCGCGCAGAAGCCCTGCATCGGGGTCAGGCGGGTGATCTTGCTGCCCATCGTATGGACGATCCGCCAGCCGCCGAACAGGGTGCCGAGCGCCATGGCGGTCTGGCACGAGATCACCACCCAGAACGGGATGTGGCCCGGCTGGCCGCTCATGCCGTGGGCGAACAGCAGGGCGGCGATGATGCCCATGGTCTTCTGGGCGTCGTTGCCGCCGTGGCCCAGCGAATAGAGGGCGGCCGAGACGAACTGCGCCTTGCGGAAGACCCGGTCGGCGAAGAACGGCGAGCTCTTCAGGAAGGTCCAGGAGACGACCAGCACCAGCAGCAGGGCCAGCAGAAAGCCCAGGGTCGGCGAGACCACGATCGCCGCGGCGGTCTTGCCCAGCCCCGCCCATTGCACCGCGCCCAGGCCGCCGACCTTGGCGACCGAGGCGCCGACCAGGCCGCCGATCAGGGCGTGGGAGCTGGAGGAGGGAATGCCGGCCCACCAGGTGATCAGGTTCCAGCTGATCGCGCCCATCAGGGCCCCGAAGATCAGCCGGTCGCTGATGATGTGCGGATCGACGATGCCGGCCCCGACCATCTTGGCCACGCTGGTGCCGAACACCGCGAAGGCGATGAAGTTGAAGAACGCCGCCCACAGCACCGCCCACTTCGCCGACAGCACGCGGGTCGAGACGATGGTGGCGATCGAGTTGGCCGCGTCGTGCAGGCCGTTGAGGAAGTCGAAGCCCAGGGCGACGACGATCAGCACGACCAGGATCAGGAAGGTCGGGTCCACTAGACCTGCTCGACCACGATGCCGCTGATGCGGTTGGCGACGTCCTCGAAGCGGTCGACCACCTTTTCCAGGTGGCTGTAGATGTCGACCCCGACGATGAAGGCCATCGGGTCGCCAGAGGGACCGATCTCGCGGTGGGCCAGGAACAGCGCCTTGCGGCCCTGGTCGTACATCTGGTCGGCCTGCTCCTCGATCTGCGTGACGCGGACGGCCAGCTCGGTCAGGCGCTGGGCGTTCTTGCGCATGTCGGGCAGCAGGGCCACGGCCTCCACCGTCAGCTCGGCGGCCTGGACGATGATCGCGGCCATCTCGCGCATCTGCGGCTCGAACGTCTTGACCTCGAACAGGCTGACGACCTTGGCGGTCTTGCGCATCTGGTCGATGGCGTCGTCCAGCGAGGTGGTCAGATCCTGGATGTCGCTGCGGTCGAACGGGGTGATGAAACTGCGGCGGACCGCGCCCATCACCTGGCGGGTGATCTCGTCGGCCTCTTCCTCGTGCTGGTAGACGCGGGCGCTGGCGGCCTCGACGCCGTCGCCGCCCTGCATCAGGTCCTGCAGCGCCTTGGCCCCGGCCACCAGGGTGGCGGCGTGCTGCGCGAACAGCTCGAAGAAGCGGTCTTCCTTGGGCATGACGGCCCGGAACAAGCCCAGCATGGTCGCTTCATCCTCTGTTCGAAGCGTGGAGATCCGTCGGACGGTCCTGGTACTGAACAACGCCCGACGCGGCGGAGCGGAACCACGGAAGCTGGCCGCGTTCAAGCTCTCAATGACGGTTTTATGACACTCTCGCCCTCTGGTCGTCGTTCCAACCCTTTGGCACTGTGCGCCCGCGTCAGTTCGGGAGTAGCCGCATGTCGATCAGTCTCAAGGTGAACGGCCAGGTCCACACGGTGGACGCCGAGCCCGACACGCCGCTGCTGTGGGTGCTGCGCGACGAGCTTGGCCTGGTCGGGACCAAGTACGGCTGCGGCGTGGCCCAGTGCGGGGCGTGCACGGTGCACATCGACGGCGTGGCCATGCGCTCTTGCGTCACCTCGCTGGCCCGGGTGGGCGCCAAGGCGGTGACCACCATCGAGGGCGTCGGGGCCAGTCCGGTCGGAGCCAAGGTGCAGGAAGCGTGGAAGGCGATCGACGTGCCGCAGTGCGGCTACTGCCAGGCCGGTCAGATCATGTCGGCCACGGCCCTTTTGGCCGCCGCGCCCAAGCCGACCGACGACGAGATCGACGCGGCGATGAACGGCAACCTCTGCCGCTGCGCCACCTACATCCGCATTCGCAAGGCCATCAAGGCGGCGTCCGGCCAAGTGGAGGCGTGAGCATGACCACGACCCTGGAGAACCCCTCCCGCCGCCTGTTCCTCAAGACCGGCGCGGCGGCCGGCGGCGGCCTGCTGCTGTCGTTCAGCCTGCCCGGCTTGGTGCGGGCGCAGGGCGAGGCGGCCGCCAACCCGTTCAGCGCCTTCGTTCGCATCGCGCCCGACGGCGTGGTGACCATCGCCGCCAAGCGGCCGGAGATCGGGCAGGGGATCAAGACCTCGATGCCGATGCTGATCGCCGAGGAGCTGGACGTCGACTGGTCGGCCGTGCGCATCGAGCAGGCCCCGATCGACGCCAAGGTGTTCGGCGACCAGTCGGCCGGCGGCAGCACCTCCACCCCGGACGACTGGGAGCCCATGCGCCAGGTCGGGGCGGTGGGCCGCGCCCTGCTGATCCAGGCCGCCGCCCACCGGTGGGGCGTCCCGGCCGCCGGCCTGGCGACCGAGCCCGGCTTCGTGGTCGACAAGGCTGGCCAGCGCCGCCTGCCTTATGGCGAGCTGGCCCAGGCCGCCGCCGGCCTGACCGCGCCCGATCCCAAGACCCTGGTCCTGAAGGATCCCAAGACCTACCGGATCATCGGCAAGCCGCAGCCCCAGTCCGATACGGCCGCTATCGTCGTGGGCAAGCCGCTGTTCGGGATCGACGTGCGCGTGCCGGGCATGCTGTACGCGACCTTCCTGAAGGCCCCGGTGTTCGCCGCCAAGGTGGCCAAGGCCGACCTGGCGCCGGCCAAGGCGGTCAAGGGCGTCCGCCACGCCTTCGTGGTCGACGGCGGGACCGAGCTGGAGGGCTTGCTGGGCGGCGTGGTGGTGGTGGCCGACAGCTGGTGGGCGGCGCGCAAGGGCCGCAACGCGCTGGAAGTGACCTGGGCCGACCATCCGACCAGCGCCCAGAGCAGCGCCGGCTTCATCGCCAAGGCCGCGGAACTGCATGGCCAGCCGCCGCACCGCAATCTCAAGTCGGTCGGCGACGTCGACGCGGCCCTCAAGGGCGCGGCAAAGGTGGTGCGGGCCGACTACAGCTATCCGTTCAACGCCCACGCCACGCTGGAGCCGCAGAACTGCACGGCCAGCTTCAAGGACGGCAAGGTCGAGATCTGGGCCCCCGCCCAGAACCCCGAGGACGGCCGCGAGCTGGTGGCCAAGACCCTGGGGATCCGGCCTGAGGACATCACCATCCACTTCACCCGCAGCGGCGGCGGTTTCGGCCGGCGGCTGATGAACGACTTCATGGTCGAGGCGGCCTGGATCTCGAAAGTGGTCGGCGCGCCGGTCAAGCTGCTGTGGACCCGCGAGGACGACATCCAGCACGACTTCTATCGTCCGGCCGGTTTCCACCGCCTGACGGCGGGGCTGGACGCCCAGGGCGGGCTGACCGCCTGGCGCAATCACTTCGTGACCTTCGGCGAGGGCGAGCGGTTCGCCCGCGCCGCCAATATCGGCGGCACGCAGTTTCCGTATGGCGCGGTGGACAACTACGCCCAGGACGTCTCGGTCATGCCGCTGGGCGTGCCGACCGGCTGGTTGCGGGCCCCGGGCAACAACGCCTATGGCTTCGTGTTCCAGGGCTTCACCGACGAGGTGGCCCATGCGGCGGGCGCTGACCCGGTGGAGTTCCGCCGCAAGCTTCTGGGCGCGCCGCGGCTGATTGGCGAGCCGGGCAAGGGCGACAGCTTCCACACCGGCCGCATGCGCGCCGTGCTCGACCGGGCGGCCGAGGCGTCCGGCTGGGGGCGAAAGACCCCCAAGGGCGTCGGCCTGGGCGTGGCCTGCCACTACAGCCACCGGGGCTATGTGGCGGTGGTGGTGGAAGTGGCCGTGACCGACGGAAGCCTGACGGTTCGCAAGGCATGGGCGGCGGTCGATGTCGGCCGCCAGATCGTCAATCCGAATGGCGCCGAGCAGCAGGTGCAGGGCTCGGTCCTCGACGGGATCGGCAGCGCCCTGGGCCAGGCGATCACCATCGAGAACGGCGCGGTGGCCCAGAGCAATTTCGGCGACTTCCCGATGCTGCGCCTGGCCGACGCGCCGGACGTCGAGGTGCATTTCGTGACCAGCGACAATCCGCCGACCGGCCTGGGCGAGCCGGCCCTGCCGCCGACCCCGGCGGCCCTGGTCAACGCCATCTTCGCCGCGACCGGCAAGCGTATCCGGACCCTGCCGATCGGCGATCAACTGGCCTAGGTTCCCGCGCTTCCCCGGGGCGCGGCATAGCGTCCCATGGTGAAGTTCGAGGCCGTTTCGCCCTGTCGGGCGGGATGGTCCTTAACCTTCTCCGGCCAGGATGGTCCTCGAACGAGGACCAGCGCGTCATGGGGCAGCACGTCGAAACCTTGGTGATCGGGGCCGGGCCGGCCGGCCTGACCGCCGCCTATGTTCTGGCCAAGGCGGGACGTGACGTCGCCGTCCTGGAAATGGATCCCTACGAACTCGGCGGCTCCAGCCGCACGATCGACCATCACGGTTTCAAGATCGACCTGAACGGCGGAGCCTACGCCTCGACCTCGTCGGCCGTGCTGGCCCTGTGGTCCGAATTGCTGCCGGGCGGCTTCGTCGAGCAGCCCCTGACGGCGCGGATCTATCACCGCGAGCGGCTCTACGCCTATCCGCTGAAGGCCCTGGAGGCTTTGGGCCTTCTGGGGCTGCGCGGCGCCGCGGCGTGCCTGGCCTCGTTCGGGGTGGCCAAGATCCGCCCGATCAAGACGCCCAGGACGTTTGGCGACGAGATCCGCAACCGTTTCGGCGCCCGGTTGTCGTCGATGCTGTTCCTGCCCTTCGCCGAAAAGGTGTCGGGCCTGATCCGCGACCAGATGCCGGCCGGCCGCGCGGGCGCCGCCAGGCCGGCGACCAGCCTGCGCTATCCGCGGCAGGGCGGCGGCTCCATGTGGCGGGCTTGCGCCGAGCGCATCACGGCCTTCGGCGGCGAAGTCGCGCTGGGCCGTCGGGTCGAGGTCCTGAAGTTCGACCCGGTCGCCAGGCTGTGGACCGTGACGATCCTGCGCGACGACGGCGCCCACGAGGTCCGCACCGCCGACCACGTGGTCTCGACCGCCCCGCTGCGCGAGCTGATGGCCATGCTGCGGCCGGCGCCGATCAGCCTGTTCCACGCCGGCGAGCTGATGTACCGCGACCAGATCACGGTCGCCCTGGTGGGCCGCACCCGCAACCCGTTGCGCGATGCCGCGATCGACGTCCACGACACCGACCTGCAGGTCGGCCGGGTCCAGAACTACCGCGCCTGGTCGCCGGCCATGGCGCCGGAGGGCGAGCAGGCCAGTTGCCTAGGCCTGGACTATTTCTGCTTCGAAGGCGATGGCCTGTGGACGGCCAGCGACGCCGACCTGGTGGCCCTGGCTTGGCGCGAGGCCGCGGTGATGGGGCTGATGGACCCGACCGCCGTCAGCGACGCCCGCGTCGTGCGCCAGCGCAAGGTGCTGCCGATCGAGGACGAGGACTGCGCCGAGCACCGGGCGATGATCCGCCTGGACCTGAAGATGCAGTTTCCCAGCCTGCACCTGGCCGGGCGCAACGGCCTGCACCGGGACGGCGGGCGAGATCAGGCCGCGCTCAGCGGCCTGATGACCGCCGAGAACATCCTGGCCGGCGAGACCGCCCACGACGTCTGGGAGGTTTCCGCCCCGCCGGCGACGGGACGTCGCGCGGCCTGAGCGAGCGGCCCGAACGGTCATCCTGGACGCAGCGGAAGGAAGGCTCGCACCCGCCTCGCAGTCTCCGCGTGCAAGCGACGGTCGATCCAACCCTCGGCCGTCACAATTGCCCAGGCCAACACCGCCATAATGACGATCATCGTCATCATGCTCTTCCCATCGGCGATGATTTGTCGGAGTTTTCGATCCGACCGTCGAATCGGGGAAATCGGTTCCCACAGGGCGGCTCGGCGGGTCTCCGCAGCGCGCGTTTTCGGCCTAGCGCTTGACAACGTTGTCACTGTTGAGGTGGATGTCGCGTCCCGCAATGTCGGACAGGGAGTGAAACAACATGGCAGCTATGGGTGCGGCGCAGGCTCCGAGTAACGGAGCGGCCCCCAAGTCGAAAGGGGGCGGTCTGATCCTGGCCGTCGTCTACGTTACGGCGCTCTTCTTCATCTGGGCTTTCGTCACCAATCTGATCGACCCGCTCGTGAAGAGCATGAAGGTCATCTACACGCTGACGGATTTCGAGACCCAGCTGAACCAGTTCGCGTTCTTCATCGCCTACGGGATCATGTCGATCCCCTCGGCCGCCTATCTGGCCAAGAACGGCTACGCCAAGTCGATCGTGCTGGGTCTGACCGGCATCGTCGCGGGCTGTCTGATCGCCTGGTCGACGACCTTCTCGCACAACTTCATCACCGTGCTGCTGGGCCTGTTCGTGGCCGCCTCGGGCATCACCCTGCTGCAGGTGGCCGCCAACCCGCTGATCGCCTCGATGGGCGAGGCGAAGAACTCGCACTTCCGCCTGAACCTGTCCCAGGCCTTCAACTCGATGGGCGCCTATGTCGGCGGCATCTTCGGCGCGAAGTTCCTGCTGCAGGGGCCGCTGTTCGAGAAGGACGTGGTGATCACCGAGAGCATGAAGGCCATGGGCCTGGGCTTCGTGACCAACGTCTATCTGCTGATCGCGGTGATCCTGGCCATCTTCACCCTGGCCGTGTTCCTGGTGCGCAACACCATCACCGAGCACGCGCCCAAGATGGCCGAGCACGCGGAGTCGCCCTTCAAGGCCCTGCAGTCCAAGTGGGCCAACCTGGGCTCTATCGGCATCTTCCTCTATGTGGGCGCCGAGGTCTGCGTGATCTCGGGCATGATCTTCTTCCTGGAGCAGAAGCAGATCATGAACCTGCCCTCGCAGGTCGCCGGCTTCGTCGGCCCGATCTTCATGCTGTTCGCGATGTTCGGCCGGTTCGGTGGCTCCATGCTGCTGCGCTACGTCAAGGCCACGACGATGCTGGCCATCGTGGGCGCCTGCGCCGCCGGTCTCTGCACCCTGATCATCGCCACCTACCACATGCCCGCCACGGCTCTGGGCGGCAGCGTCCACCTGCCCGGCGACTATGTCGCGCCTCTGACCATGGGCTTCATCCCGGGCGTGGCGGCGATCCTGATCGGCCTGTTCAACTCGATCATGTTCCCGACCATCTTCACCATCACCCTGGAGCGCTCGTCGGCTCCCGCCTCGGCGACCTCGGGCCTGATGTGCATGGCCATCTGCGGCGGCGGGTTCATCTCGATCCTGTACGGCTTCACGGTCGACATGTTCATCCACGCCTTCCCGACCGGCGCGCGTTCGCTCGCCTTCATCGTGCCGCTGGTCTGCTACCTCTACGTCCTCTGGTTCGCGTTCGCCGCTCGTGGCGCCACCGTGCACCAGATCCAGGAAGACGCGGTGGCCGGCGGCCACTAGGCCAAAGGTCCCTGCCAAGACCAGAAAGCCCAGGCGTTCCGCGCCTGGGCTTTTTTATGTGCCTGATTTATGTGCCTGATACGATAATGAGAACTATTTGCTATTACTGGCGTCGGGATTCCGACACAACTTCCATGACTTACGGACGAAAGCCTCCGAACGGGAACGTCCTGGCGCCGCTGAGTGTTTGTGATCCGCCGACTTCGGCGACCAAGCATTCAGGGAGAGACACCATGGCGACCTCCGCCAAGAGCTCATCGACCAGGGCCAAGTCCGCCAAGCCTCGTCGCACGCGCCGCACCGGTCGCCGCGACCCGCTGGCCATCACCCTTCTGAAGAAGGACCACCGCGAGGTCGAAGGCTGGTTCGACGAATACGAGCAACTGGAGGAAGAGGCCGAGAAGCTGGCGCTCTTCAACAAGATCGCGCTGGCCCTCAAGGTCCACACCCGGATCGAGGAGGAGATCTTCTATCCGGAGGAGCGCGGCGAGGTCGAGGACGACCTGCTGGACGAGGCCTATGTCGAGCATGACGGGGCCAAGAAGCTGATCGCCGAGATCGAGGCGATGCAGCCCAGCGACGAATTCTACGACGCCAAGGTCAAGGTGCTGGGCGAATATATCAAGCACCACGTCAAGGAAGAGGAGCAGCCCGGCGGGATCTTCGCCCAGGCCAAGAAGGGCGACGAGGATCTCCAGGTCATGGGCGAGCGCCTGAAGATCCGCAAGGACGAGCTGATGGCCGAGCTGGGCGGAAAGCAGCCGAACTGACGCCAAGGGGAGGGCCGCCTCGGCCTTCCCCTCTCTCGGAGGGCCCATGGCCGAGGCGCTTGATCCAATCCTGCCACCCGACATCGACGAACTGACGCAGGCGGTCCTGGAGACCGCCTGCGCGCGCGAGCTGACCCTGGCGACGGCGGAGAGCTGCACCGGCGGCCTGCTGGCGTCGCTGCTGACCGACGTGCCGGGATGCTCACACGCTTTCGACCGGGGTTTCGTGGTCTATACCGACGAGGCGAAGATCCAACTCCTCGACGTGCCGCCGTCCCTCCTGCCGCACGGCGGGGCGGTGTCGCAGCCGACGGCGATCGCGATGGCCGAAGGGGCGATCAGGCGCTCCAATGCCGATGTGGCGGTGTCGGTCACCGGCTGGGCCGAGGAGGTCGGCGATCCGGAAAGACCTGGCGGCCTGGTTCATTTCGCCTGCGCCCGCCGTGGCGGCTACACCCACCATCGCCAGGCCCAGTTCGGCGACATCGGCCGGGGACCGCTGAGGATCGAGTGTCTGCGCGTGGCGCTGAAGATGCTGCAGCAAGCCGTGGCGCTATGACGCCGCCGGCCATGAAAAAGCGCCTCCGGCCGGGCCGAAGGCGCTTTTCCTATCCGAACGTGTGAGGTGTCAGAGCGCTCGGCGGCCGGTGAAGGCGTGGTAGATCGCCAGGACGACGACCGCGCCGATGACGGCGACGAGCAGGCTGTAGAGGTTCAAGCCGGTGACGCCGGCCGAGCCGAACTGGTTGAACAGGAACCCGCCCACCACGGCGCCGACGATCCCGAGCACCAGGTCTACCACCAGGCTGCCGCCGCTGCGGCTGACGAGCTTGCTGGCGATGAACCCGGCCACGAGGCCGAGCACGATCCACGCAAGAATAGACATGTACGCCTCCTTGGCATCAAAAGGCGTGCGAACCGCGCGCCGATACCAAATAAAGGCCTTCGTCAAGACTTTCGTTCCGACACGCTTGCGTGTTCGGATGCGGAAGCGCCGCGAAAACTTTCAGGCCGTTCGCGCGTTGCTTTCAATCGCGCTCAGCGTGGCTTGCCGATGCGGGCCTGAACCGCCTCGACCAGCTTCTGCGCCGGAGCGCGACCCAGGAGGATGAAGGCGCCGGAACCGATGACGGCGCCGATGAGGAAGGACAGGCTCATGGAAATCCCTGGGGTTCTGGAAGCTGCGACGGGCTCCTTTTAAGGCCAGCGCCTCGTCTCTGGCCATGCGACACGCCGACGCCGGGCGCCGTCGTGCGCGATCTGGACGATCCAGATGCATTGAACCGGCGTCGATGAATTCTGGTGGGGCGTTTCCACCCTGAGAGCGTCACAACCTGGGCAAGAAGGCCCGCGCCATATGATCTTCGCTGGCCGCGCGACGTTACGCTGAAAGGTCCCGATCGGGCCTTTGAGAGGTTCCAGATGACCCAACCCCAGACTTCTCCGTCCTCGCCGCCAAGCGCGAAAGCCGGGCGCTTCATCGGAAGCTTCGGCGCCCAGGTGCTGGTCGCCATGGTGATCGGCCTGGGGCTGGGGCTGCTGGCCCGGTCACTGGGACCGTCTGAAGGTCAGCCCGGTTACGGCCTGGCCGAGACCCTGCACCAGGTGGGGGCGATCTTCGTCCAGCTGCTGCGGGTGCTGGTGCCGCCGCTGGTGTTCACCGCGATCGTCGCCAGCATCGCTAACCTGCGCGAGCTGCAGAACGCCGCGCGGCTGGTCTGGCGCACCCTGCTGTGGTTCGCGATCACGGCCCTGATCGCCGTGGCCATCGGCATCGCCCTGGGCCTGGTCCTGCGTCCCGGCGACCATGCCGTGGTCGACCTGGCGACCGCCCATGCCCCGCGCACCACCGGCTCGTGGCTCGACTTCCTGACCGGCCTGGTTCCGTCCAACATCCTGGGCCTGCAGGCTTCGACCAAGATCGTCGACGGCGCGGCCACCACGACGGCCTCGTTCAACGTGCTGCAGATTCTGGTCCTGGCCCTGGTCGCCGGGATCGCGGCGATCAAGGTCGGGCCGGCCGGCGAGGGCTTCCTGGCGTTCAACGCCTCGGCCCTGGCGGTGGTGCGCAAGGTGCTGTGGTGGGTGATCCGCCTGACGCCGATCGGCACCATCGGCCTGCTGGGCAACGCCGTGGCCCAGTACGGCTGGACGACCCTGGGCCAGCTGGGCGCCTTCGCGGGCGCGGTCTATCTCGGCCTGGCCCTGGTGCTTCTGGTTGTCTATCCGACGATCCTGGCGCTGAACGGGCTGAATCCGCTGCGGTTCTTCGCCGGCGCCTGGCCGGCCATCCAGCTGGGCTTCGTGTCGCGCTCGTCGATAGGGACCTTGCCGGTGACCGAGGCCCTGACCGAGACCCGCCTGGGCGTGCCCCGCGCCTACGCGGCCTTCGCCGTGCCGCTGGGCGCGACCACCAAGATGGACGGCTGCGCGGCGATCTACCCCGCCGTGGCGGCGATCTTCATCGCCCAGTTCTACCACCTGCCGCTGCAACTGACAGACTATGGCCTGATCGTCTTCGTCTCGGTGCTGGGTTCGGCCGCGACGGCCGGCCTGACCGGAGCGGTGGTCATGCTGACCCTCACCCTGTCGACCCTGGGCCTGCCGCTGGAAGGCGTGGGCCTGCTGCTGGCCATCGACCCGATCCTCGACATGGGTCGTACGGCCGTCAACGTCGCCGGCCAGGCCCTGGTGCCGACCATCGTGGCCAAGCGCGAAGGCATCCTGGACGAGGCGGTCTTCAACGCCCCACCGCGCGAAGTGGGGACCGACGAGGCCGTGCCGGCCTAGGGGGCGGGCTTGGCCGGCGCGGGCGGCGGTCTGTTGGCCGCGACCCGCCATACGGCGTTGCCGACATCGTCGGCCACCAGCAGCGCGCCGACCTTGTCGACCGCCACGCCGACGGGCCGTCCCAGAGCCTGACCCTTGGCGTCCAGGAAGCCGGTCAGGAAGGGCTCGGCGGGGCCGGATGGCCTGCCGTTCGAGAAGGGCACGAAGACCACGCGATAACCGCTGACCGGCTTGCGGTTCCACGAGCCGTGCTGGCCGATGAAGGCGCCGCCCTTGTAGCGCGGCGGGAAGGCGTCGGCGTCGTAGAAGGTCAGGCCCAGCGAGGCGGTGTGGGCGCCCAGGGCGTAGTCCGGCTTGATCGCCTTGGCCACTAGGTCGGGCCTCTGAGGCTTCACGCGCGTGTCCACCGTCTGGCCGTAATAGCTGTAGGGCCAGCCGTAAAAGCCGCCGTCCTTGACCGAGGTCATGTAGTCGGGGACCAGGTCGTTGCCGATCTCGTCGCGCTCGTTGACGCTGGTCCACAGGGCGCCGCTTTGCGGTTGCCAGCCCATGCCGTTGGGGTTGCGCAGCCCCGAGGCGAAGACCCGGCTGGCGCCGGTGGCCGGATCGACCTCCAGGATCGCCGCGCGACGTTCCTCGGCGGCCATGCCGTTCTCGCCGACATTGCTGTTGGAGCCCACGGTCACGTACAGCTTCGCGCCGTCCGGGCTGGCGATGACGTTCTTGGTCCAGTGGTGGTTGATCGGTCCGGCGGGCAGGTCGGCGACCTTGCGCGGGGCGGCGGTGATCTGGGTCTGGCCAGTCTGGTAGGGAAAGGCCAGCAGGGCGTCGCTGTCGGCGACATAGAAGGTGTCGCCGACCAGGGCCATGCCGAACGGCGAATGCAGGTTCGACAGGAAGGTCGTGCGCGCTTCCAGCGTTCCGTCATTGTCGGCGTCGCGCACCAGGGTGATGCGGTTGGCCGAGGGCGGGGTCGCGCCGGCTCGCTTCATGATGATCTTCTGGAACCAGCCGCGGAGGCCCTTGCCGTCCTCAGGCTTGGGCGGGGCGTTGGTCTCGGCGATCAGCACGTCGCCATTAGGCAGCACGTAGAGCCAGCGGGGATGGTCCAGGCCGCGGACCAGGGCGGTGGCGACGAAGCCGGGCGCGGCGTCGGGCGTCTGGCCGTCGGCCCAGCCGACCGCCGGGGCGATCTTCATCACCGGGATCGTCTGCTTCTTGGCGGCGGGCAGGACGGGGTCGGGGCCGTAGCCCTGTTCGGGCGGCAGGGCCGGGCCGCCGCCGCAGGCCGCCAGCAGCAAGGCGGCGGGACCCGCGAGCAGCAAGGCGCGATGGGCTTTGGGCATGGCCGGTCTCCCTCCCTGGGTTGTTCCAGACTCAACGCGGGACAGGAGGCCGGGCTCCGGCTCGGCCAGGTTGTTCTCAAGCCGGCGCGTGTTCGTCCAGCCAGCGACGGAAGAAGCCGGCGTCCGGCAGGCCGGCCTGGTTCGCGGCGACCTTGCCGTTCTTGAACAGGAACAGGGCCGGGATGCCGCGCACCCCATAGGCCTGGGCCAGGGCGGGCTCGGCGTCGACGTCGACCTTCACGAAGCGGGCGCGGGGCTCCAGTTCGGCGGCCGAGCGGGCGAAGATCGGGGCGATGGCCTTGCACGGCCCGCACCAGGCGGCCCAGAAATCGGCGACGATCGGGATCTGGCTGCTGGCGACATGCTTGCGGAAGCGGGCGGTGGTCAGGTCCACCGGCTGGCCGGTGAACAGCGGCTGGGCGCAGCGGCCGCACTTGGCCGTCCTGGCGTCGCGCTGGATCGGCAGTCGATTGGTGGCGTCGCAGTGCGGGCAGACGATGTTGACGGTCTCGGCCATGGCGGTGTCTCAACGAGCGCGGCGGACATTCGGTTCTATCGCGCCCGACCTCCAAGGCGGTCGGGATTTGGGCGTTTCCCCGGTTGAAGGACCCAGCCAAACCGTTCTCACGAGCGCTATGGTCAGGCCAATTGCCTGGCCACAAGCTCCGAACCGGTCAGATCAGGGAGCGGCGCGCCAGCTCGCTGCGGCGAGCGGCGACCTCGCTGCGGGCCTGTTGCATCGCGTCGATCTCGGTGGCGGTCAGCAGATTGTCAATCACCCGGCCAAGGTGCTCGCGCATGGCGTTGCGGGCCGTCTTGGGGTCGCGAGCCTTCAGGGCGCTGAGGATTTCCTGGTGATCGTCGATCAGCGGTCGCACGCCCACCTGGCGAGCGCGCTCCAGCATCGCCCGGCACAGCGGCGACTTGTAGCGCAGGTCCCACAGGTTCTCGACCACGGTGACCAGGGCGCTGTTGCGGGTGGCCCGGGCGATGGCGACGTGGAACCGGCGATCGGCCAGGTCGCCGCGCACGTCGTGTTCGTTCTCCTCGACCATGTCGTCGAGGATCTTTTCCAGGTCGACCAGTTCCTGGTCGGTAATGGTCGTGGCGGCCAGGGCGCAGGATTCGCCCTCGATCAGGCGGCGGGCCTCGGTCAGCTCGAAGGCGCCGATGTCCAGTTCGGGGGCGGGAACCTCGGCCGGGGCGGCTTCTGTGACATAGACGCCGGAGCCGTGGCGGGCCTCGACCAGGCCGCGAATTTCCAGTGCGATCATCGCCTCGCGCACCGTGGGGCGGCTGACCTTGAAGTCTTCGGCCAGATCGCGTTCGGAGGGCAGGCGATGCCCGGGCTGGAACGCGCCCTCGCGGATCGATTCGGCGATCGCATTGGCGACCTGCTGGTACAGCTTGCGGGTTTCTGCGGTCGACGTGGTCATGGGACTTTCCTGCCCGCGCGCATCGGCGGGCCGCCGCAAGCCTAGAGCAAGAAGGGGAAAGACGCCATGACGCACTGGCGCATCCGCAAGATATGCCCTATGGATTGGTCAGGCCACTTACGCACTGAAGGCAGACCAACACTCCATGCTCAAGATCATCGACGCCAAGGTCATCGTCACCTGCCCGGGGCGGAACTTCGTCACCCTGAAGATCACCACCTCGGACGGCGTCACGGGCGTCGGCGACGCCACGCTCAACGGGCGGGAGCTGGCCGTGGTCAGCTATCTGCGCGACCACATGATCCCCTGCCTGATCGGTCGCGACGCCCATCGGATCGAGGACATCTGGCAGTTCTTCTATCGCGGCTCGTACTGGCGCGGCGGTCCGGTGGCCATGACCGCCCTGGCCGCGGTCGACATGGCGCTGTGGGACATCAAGGGCAAGGTCGCCGGCCTGCCAGTCTACCAGATGCTCGGCGGCGCCTGCCGCGAGGGCGTCACAGTCTATGGCCACGCCAACGGCGAGACCATCGAGGACACGATCGCCGAGGCGGTTAAGTACAAGGGCCTGGGCTACAAGGCCATCCGCCTGCAGACCGGCGTGCCGGGCCTGGCCAGCACCTACGGAGTGTCGGGCGACAAGATGTTCTACGAGCCCGCCGACGCCGACCTGCCGACCGAGAACGTCTGGTCGACGGCCAAGTATCTCAACCACGCGCCCAAGCTGTTCGAAAAGGCTCGCGAGGTTCTGGGCTGGGACGTCCACCTGCTGCACGACGTCCACCACCGCCTGACGCCGATCGAAGCGGCGCGCCTGGGCAAGGACCTGGAGCCTTACCGCCTGTTCTGGCTGGAGGACGCGGTGCCCGCCGAGAACCAGGCCGGCTTCCGCCTGATGCGCCAGCACACCACCACGCCGCTGGCCGTCGGCGAAATCTTCAGCCACGTCTGGGACGCCAACATCCTGATCCAGGAACAGCTGATCGACTACCTGCGGGCCACGGTGCTTCACGCCGGCGGCATCACCAACCTGAAGAAGATCGCCGCCTTCGCCGACCTGCATCACGTCAAGACCGGCTGCCACGGCGCCACCGACCTGTCGCCGGTGACCATGGCCGCGGCCCTGCATTTCGACATGTCGATCCCCAATTTCGGCCTGCAGGAATACATGCGCCACACGCCGGAGACCGACGCGGTCTTCCCCCACGCCTACACCTTCAATGACGGCATGCTGCATCCGGGCGACAAGCCGGGCCTGGGCGTCGACATCGACGAGGCGCTGGCCGAGCAGTATCCCTACAAGCGCGCCTACCTGCCGGTGAACCGGCTGGAGGACGGGACCATGTTCAACTGGTGATCTGTTTCCTTCGCGCCGTCTCGCGGCGGCGCGGCGGCCCCGGCAAAAGGGGCGGAGGAAGAGACTACTTCACCCTGGTCAGGATCAGGGTCTGGTCCGGCGGACCGGGCCGGCCGTCGATGTCCTGTTCGACCAGCAGGGTGTCGGGATCGGTGCGGGTGACCTTCATCGACTGATGGCGCGAGCCCTGCTCGCCGTGGGTGGTGACGGTCACCGCGCTCTGGCCCACGCGCTGAACGCTGATCTTCACCAGGTTCAGATTGACCACGGCCTGGGTCGGCGGGCCGTCGAGCACGGCGTGGGCGAACTGCAGGGCGGCGACGCCGGCCTCGTCCACCTCGACCAGCGTCCAGGCCAGGGCCTTGCCGTCGTCGATGGTGACGTCCAGTTCGCCGCTCAGCGGCGGCGGGCCGGTCAGGGCGGTGTTGAATTTCGAGCGCGCCAGGTCGATCGCCCAGCGCCCGGTCACGCCCATCGAACCGCTGAACGGCTGGGCGTTGGCGATCGCGGGCGCGGCGACGGCCAGGAGAGCGGCGCCGACCAGGGCGGAAAAGGCGCGGGCGCGCTTGTTCATGGGGTCGGCTCCGGAGTCAGGCCCGGCGAGTCCGGGCGAACGCTGTGACGCCAGCTAATCTGGCCCCGCGCGCCCGCCCGATCAAGGAGTCCGCCTCGGCGTCGCCCGGACCAAGCCGTTAGAACGGCGAGAACTTCTCGACCAGCGACTGGCCGGCCGGGGTCTTCTGCACGCGGCTGATGTCGCCGCGGCCGCCATAGCTGATGCGGGCCTCGGCGATCTGGGTGTGCTTGATGGTGTTGGCCGACGAGATGTCTTCCGGCCGCACGATGCCGGCCACGGTCAGTTGCCGCACCTCGGCGTTGGTGCGCACTTCCTGGGTGCCTTGGATCACCAGGTTGCCGTTGGGCATCACGCCCGAGACGACGGCGGCGATGGTCAGGCTGATCTTTTCCGAACGGTTCACCGAGCCGGCCCCGGCGTTCGACGTGCCCGACTTGGTGTTGATCATGTTGGCCGGGTCGAAACCGCCCGGCAGAACCTTCCCGAGGCTCGATTCCAGGCCCAGGAGGTTGGGCACGCCCAGCGAGCTGTTGGAGGCGCGCGAGGTGGCGGTCTGGTTCTTGGTCGTGGCGCTGTCGTCGATGTCGATGTTGACGGTCAGGATGTCGCCGACCTTGCTGGCGCGCTGGTCGTTGAAGAAGGTGCGCGCGCCCGTGCGCCACAGCGAGTTGGCCGAGGCGGGCTGGGGCGTGTTGACATATTGCTGGGTCATCGGCGCCAGCTGGGCCGGGTAGCCGACGGGCGCCAACTCCGGACCCTTCACCGCTTCCTTGACGGTGGAGCAGGCGGCGAGCGGGGCGAGCAGCAGGAGGGCGGCGAGGGCGGGGCGCATCGGGTGTGACCTTCTCAGCGAGCGGCGTAGCGCAGCGTGTTGTTACGGTTGGCCTTCAGGCGCATCGCCTGCGGGCCGACGGCGGTCGAGCCGGGTCCGGTGACCACGGTCTCGATGATCTTCTTGCTGGCGGTGTTCTGGACCATCAGGCTTTCGCCGACCGCCCCAGCCGCCATGGCCTTGCCTTGCAAGGTCAGCGCCACGCCGTCGTCCTCGTAGGTCACTGCGACAATATCGCCCGCCTTGATGACCTGCGGGGTCGAGACGTCGCGCAGGCTGGCGGCCGCGCCCTGGCGCAGCGGGCGCTTGACGGTCATGCCGATCAGGGCGTCGGCGTCGCGCGGGGCGTCCGACGGGCTGGCGGCGGCCTTGATCCAGACCAGGTCCTCGGGCTGGACCATTTCGCCGGTCGCCAGGCTGCGGGCGTAGGCAAGAACTTCCACATTGCCGCGCGAGGCGCCGGCCAGGCCGCTGTCCGAACCCTGGCGGACGATGATCCGGCGCACGCCGGCGGCGTTGGTCCAGTCCAGGCCGGCCCGGCGGGCGGCGATCTGCACCGCGCCGGCGTCGAGCACGGCCGAGGGGCCCACGCGACTAGCGACGACGACGTCCGAGGCCGCGCCGGCCCCGTCGAACAGCTCGCCCAGGGTAATGCGGCCGTCGGCGTCGGTGGTGTCGGACCGCAGGGAGACGGCCTGGCCGGCCAGGGCTGGGGTGGCGATCAGCAGGGCGGCGAGGGCGGGAACGAACGCTTTCATCGGCTTACGACCTCAGGTTCGACGTGGCTTGGAGCATCTGGTCGGCCGTGGTGATGACCTTGGAGTTCATCTCGTAGGCGCGCTGGGCGACGATCAGGGCGGTGATCTCGCTGACCGAGTCGACGTTGCTGGCCTCGGTATAGTTCTGCAGCAGGGTGCCGAAGCCGGGCTGGCCGGGGGCGGCGATGTTGGCCGCGCCCGAGGCCGCGGTTTCCATGAACATGTTGTCGCCGATGGCTTCCAGCCCGCCTTCGTTCATGAAGTTGGCCAGCTCGATCTGGCCGACCGTCTGCGGGGTCGGATCGCCGTCGAGCTTGACCTGCACCAGGCCGGTCTTGCTGATCGTGGTCGAGACGGCGTTCTGCGGGATCGTGATGCCCGGCTGGACGGTGTAGCCGTCCTCGGTGACGATCTGGCCCTGGTCGTTGGTCGAGAAGTTGCCAGCGCGGGTGTAGGCGGTCTCGCCCGAGGGCAGCAGGATCTGCAGGAAGCCCTTGCCCTGGATGGCCACGTCGAACTCGTTGTTCGTCATGGTCGGAGTGCCCTGCTCGTGGATGCGGTAGACCGACCCGGCCTTCACGCCGCCGCCGATCTGCACGCCCGTCGGCACCACGTTGCCGTCGCTGGACGACTGTGAACCGGCCCGCTCGATGGTCTGGTAGATCAGGTCCTGGAACTCGGCCCGCTGGCGCTTGAAGCCGACGGTGTTCATGTTGGCGATGTTGTTGGAGATGACCTCGACGTTCAGCTGTTGGGCCGACATGCCGGTCGCGGCGGTGCGAAGCGCTTGCATCGTTGTCTATCCTTACTGCGGCTTGCCCAGGCGCTCGACGGCGCTCCGGGACAGTTCCGAGGTTTGGTCCATCATCTTGGCCACGCTCTCGTAGGCGCGGCTGACCTCGATCAGCTTGGTGATCTGGGTGATCGACTGGACGTTGGAGGCTTCCAGCATGCCCTGGTGGATCACGGCGTCCGGGGCGGCCTGGGGGGTGTCGTTGGTGGTGTTGCGATAGAGGTTGTCGCCGTCCTTGCGGAAGCTGGCCAGGTCGGTCGGGCGCACCACGGCCACCTTGCCGGCGCGCTCGGCGCCCTGGCTGACCGTGCCGTCGCGAGCGATGGTGACCGGGCCCTTCAGCGGGTCCAGCAGGATCTCGCCGCCGCCGTCGTCCAGAACGGGCTGGCCGTTCTGGGTGACCAGCTTGCCGTCAGGGTTCATCGTGAAGCGGCCGTCACGGGTGTAACGCTCGCCGCCGGCCGTGGAGACCTTGAAGAAGCCCTGGCCTTCCAGGGCCAGATCGAAGTCGCCGCCGGTCTGGGTCAGGGCGCCCTGGCCGAAGTCACGGGCCACGCCGTCGTCGAGCACGAACTTCACGGGGTTCGCGCCGCCGGCGGTGCGGGCCGGTTTCGCCGGCTCGGTGCGGACCATCAACTCCTCGACCTTGAAGCCGGTCGTGTTGGCGTTGGCGATGTTGTTGGCCACGATGTCGAGTTCGCGGCGCAGGGTCATCTGCCGCGAAAGTCCCACATACAGTGCGTTGTCCATGACCGGTTACCGAGACGGCTGGCGCGACAAATGCGCCGCAAGTCAGCAAGCAACCCTCGTGCCAAGTCGAAAAGGTAAGTAATTTCAACGAAAAGGAAGGTTAACGGAGGCGTTGTGGCGGAGTCTGCCGGGCAGATTCAGCCTGCGGCGAAATGGCCGTCAAAAGACATCGTTAACCATGCTCCACGCATGAGTAGATCTGTAGATTCCAAGGAACCGCGCGCGTGGCCAACAAACCCCCCAAGGACGCTCCCGCCCCGGAAGGCGAAGAGGGCGCCGCCGAGGGCGAAGCTCCGGCTAAGAAGAAGCCGCCGATGATGATCATCATCGCGGCCGCCGCGGCGGTCGTGCTGATCGGCGGCGGCGTGACCGGGTTCCTGCTGCTGAAGCCCAAGCCCGACGCCCATGGCGAGGCGGGCCACGAAAAGCCGAAGAAGAAAGAGAAGAAGAAGGAAGAGAAGGGCGGCCACGGCGGAGGCGGCGAGGGCGCCGCGCCCGCGGCCGGCGCGCCGGTGATCAAGGAAGGCCCAGACGGCGTGGTGTTCTACACCTTGCCGGACATCGTCGTGAACATGCAGGCCGCCGACGGCAAGTCGACCTTCCTGAAGCTGAAGTTGACCTTCGAACTGCCCGACGAGGAAACGGCCGAGGCCCTGACCCCGAACCTTCCGCGTCTGCAGGACATGTTCCAGACCTTCCTGCGCGAACTGCGCCCGGAAGACCTCAATGGCAGCCAGGGCAGCTATCAGCTGCGCGCCGAACTGCTGCGTCGCGTTAATCTGGTCGCCGCGCCCTCCAAGGTGAACGCGGTGCTGATCGAGGAGATGCTGATCAACTAGCCCTCGGGCTGGCTGAGGCGAACCGACATGGCGGAAGAAATCGACGATCAGGCCGCGATGGCCCAATGGGCCTCGGAGAACCCGCCAGGCGGCGAGCCCGGCGCCAACGAGTTTGGCGACTTCAGCGGCGGCATGGGCGGCTGGGACGACGGCGGCGGCGACGGCATGGGCGCCGAGCGCATCCTGAACCAGGACGAGATCGACAGCCTGCTGGGCTTCGACATGTCCGGCGACGGCAACGACGACCGCACCGGCATCCGCGCGATCATCAACTCGGCCCTGGTCTCGTACGAGCGCCTGCCGATGCTGGAAATCGTCTTCGACCGCCTAGTGCGGCTGATGACGACGTCCCTGCGCAACTTCACCTCCGACAACGTCGAGGTCAGCCTCGACAACATCAGCTCGATCCGCTTCGGCGACTATCTGAACTCGATCCCGCTGCCGGCGATCCTGGCGGTGTTCCGGGCCGAGGAGCTGGACAATTACGGCCTGCTGACGGTCGACTCCAACCTGATCTACTCGATCGTCGACGTGCTGCTGGGCGGCCGCCGCGGCACGGCGGCCATGCGCATCGAGGGTCGTCCCTACACCACCATCGAGCGGGTGCTGGTGCAGCGGATGGTCGAGGTGGTGCTGCACGACGCCAAGGCGGCGTTCGAGCCCCTGCATCCGGTGTCGTTCAGCCTGGACCGCCTGGAAACCAACCCGCGCTTCGCCGCCATCGCCCGACCGGCCAACGCCGCGATCCTGGTCAAGCTGCGCATCGACATGGAAGACCGCGGCGGCCGGATCGAGCTTCTGCTGCCCTACGCCACCCTCGAACCCATCCGCAAGATGCTGCTGCAGCAGTTCATGGGCGAGAAGTTCGGCCGCGACAACATCTGGGAAGGCCACTTGGCCACCGAGCTCTGGACCACCCAGATGGAGGTGCGCGCCGTGCTCGACGAGCAGCAGCTGCCGCTCAGCAAGGTGCTGAACCTGCAGGTGGGCGACACCCTGATGCTGAACGCCACGCCCGACAGCCCGGTGGAGCTGCGCGCCGGCTCGATCCCCCTGACCCGCGGGCGCATGGGCCGCCGCAACCACTCGATCGCCGTGCGGGCCGATGCGCCCCTCAGCCTGGCGGCCAAGAAGGCGGTTCAGAAGCTGAAATGAGCATGACGGCCATCGCCCTCAACGGTCTGCTGGCGATCCTGCTGCTGATCGCCCTGGCCTTCGGCGTGCGCCTCGAGCGTCGGCTGAAGGCCCTGCGCGACAGCCACGAGGGCTTCGCCAAGGCCGTGGCCGATCTCGACCGCGCCGCCATGCGCGCCGAGCAGGGCCTGGCCGATCTGCGCGCGGCGACCGACGAAGCCGCCGACACCCTGGCCGACCGCATTTCCCAGGCCAAGGCGCTGGCCAGCCAGCTGGACGAGCGCCTGAACCGGCCGATCGTCACGCCGCCGCCGATGTCTTCCTCGAGGGAGCCCGCCGTCCGCCCCGCGTCCGAGCCGCGGGCCGCCCCGCGTCCGATGCGCGCACCCGAGCCGGAGCTTCCGCCGGAAACCCCGCGCCGCCTGAGGGCCGAGGACTTCGAGAAGCTGCTGGACCGCGAGGCGCGGATCCCCCGCGACGCCCCGCCGCCTTCCGCCGCGCGGCCTTCTGCGCCAAAGGAAACCCCGCGTTCACGGGCGCGGATAGATGATGACCTGTTCGAGGGCCCGGAAGATCCGCCGCGCCCCGGTTCGACCTTTAGGGGCCGTCGATGAAAAACGTTCCGCGCATCCTGCCGATCGTCGGGGTCGCCGTGGTCGGCGTACTCGCCGTCAACGCCCTGGCCGGCGCCAAGTCCGTCCCGGACCTGCTGAGCGGGGCCAAGGCCTTCGCTGAGGGCGTGGCCAAGCCTGGCGCCGACAAGGCCGCCTCGGCCGCCGACGCGGGCAAGGACGCCGCCGCCAAGGCGCCGCCGCTGGTCTGCGCGCCGTCGTCCAGCGACCTCGCCAAGGAAGCCGGCCTGTCGCCCGCCGAGTTGCGCGTGCTGCAGAGCCTGGGCCAGCGCCGCGGTCAGCTGGATCAGCGCGAGCAGGACATCGACGTCCAGCTGCAGCTGCTGGCCGCCGCCGAATCCAAGCTCGACGCCAAGATGAAGGCGCTGAACGGCATGAAGGACGAGATCCAGGGCCTGCTGGGCCAAGCCGACGCCCAGAAGGAAGCCGAGGCCATGCGCATGGTCACCGTCTATTCGGCCATGAAGCCCAAGGACGCCGCCGCCCGCATGAGCGTGCTGGACGATAGCGTGCGCCTGCCGATCGCCGCAAAGATGAAGGAGCGCACGCTCTCGATGATCCTGGCCAACATGTCGCCCGGCGACGCCAAGATCCTGACCGAGCGCCTGGCCAACCGCCTGTCGTCCGAGGCCATCGCCAAGCAGCGCGCCGCCCTGGCCGCCGCCGACAAGCCGGCCGCCGACTCCACGGCCCAGGCCGCGGCCGCGCCGCTGGCCGGGGCAAGCCCGGCCGCCGGTGCGGCCGGCGCCAAGAAGGCCGGCTAGGACGGGAGCGCAAGCGGGAGCATGAGGCTGGGGGCGACTCTGAGATCGACCGTCGCGGCGATCTGCATCCTCGGGGTCGCCGCCCCGTCGGTGTCGGTCTCCGCCGCGCAGACTCACGCCGCCAGGCCCGCCGCCCGCAAGGCAGCCCCAGCCGTCCAGACCGCAGCGCGCGGGCTGCAGGTCCGGATCGCCCAGGCTCCGGATTTCACGCGCCTGGAGTTTCCCGGTTCGCGCGGCATGCAGGCCCGCCGCGAGGGAGCGTCGGTGGTGCTGCGCTTTCCGCGCGACGCCAACCCCAACCTCGCGCAGCTGAACGTCGGTCCGCCGCGCTGGGTCAAGGGCGCCCAGGCGCGCCATGTCGGCGGCGCGGTCGAGATTGTGGTCGCGCTCAGCGACGACGCCGACTTCCGGGCGGGCAACGCCGACGGCGACGCCTTCATCAACCTGTTCGCCCGGCAGGAGGCGCCGCCGGCGTCGGCGCCCGCAGCGGCCGTGGTCTCGCGTCGGCCCAATCCGATGCCGGCCAACGGCGTGGTGCCGGTCAAGCTCTCCAAGGTCTCGGGCCAGGTCCAGCTCAGCTTCGACTGGGCCAATCCGGCCGGCGCGGCGGTGTTCCGGCGCGGCGAGGCCGTCTGGGTGGTGTTCGACGCCCCGGCTCGGCTGGACATCGGCAAGCTGCCCGCCAGCACCGCTCAGTACCGCAACATCCAGGCCTTCAAGGGGCCCGACTACGCGGCGCTGCGCATCAGCACGCCGCAGGGCGCGCCGTTCTACGCCGACGGCGTCGGCTCCAACTGGACGATCGCCCTGGGCGCGGGGACCCAGGACTCGCCGGATCCGATCCGCGTGGCCCGTGACGACAACGCCAGCCCCGCCACCCTGACCGCCAACGTGGCCGGCGCGACCAAGATCGCTTGGGTTTCCGATCCGGCGGTCGGCGACCGCCTGGCGGTGGCCACCGCCCTGGCCCCGTCCAAGGGCCTGCCGTCGCGTCGCGACTATGTCGAAATGGCGCTGCTGCAGTCGGCCACCGGCCTGGCGGTCGAAAGCTATTCCGGCGACCTGCAGATGACCGTCGAGGGCGATATCGTCCACATCGGCCGGCCCAAGGGGCTGCTGCTGTCCTCGTCGTCCAGCGGCCAGGCCCAGGCCGACGCCGGGGCCGGCGCGCCCCAGGCCCTGGCCATGCCGGCCCTGATCGATCCCGAGCACTGGGCCAAGACCGGCTCGGGCGGCTTCATGGCCCGCTACGACGCCCTGTTGGGCGCGATCCCCGCGGCCAGCGGCGGCGACGGCAAGGGCGACGACACGGCCGCCCGCATGGCCCTGGCCCGTTTCCTGGTGGGGTCGAACTTGTCGTTCGAGGCCATCGGCGTGCTCAACGCCGCCGGCCGCGCCCACCAGACCCTGATGGGCGACGGCGAGTTCCGCGGTCTGCGCGGCGTGGCCAAGGTGCTGGCGCGCCGCTACGCCGAGGCCGAGACCGACTTCGCCTCGCCGGTGCTGTCCGACGACCCCTCGGCCGCGATGTGGCGCGGCTACGTCGCCAGCAAGACCGGCCAGTGGGTCGACGCCAACCAGCGGTTCGCCGAGGGCGCCCGCGCGCTCAACATGTTCCCGGCCCTGTGGCAGGCCCGCTTCCTGGGCGCCCAGGCCGAGGCGTCGGTCGGGGTCGGCGCGCCCGACACCGCCATTCGCCTGGTCAACCAGGCGCTGAAGCTGCCCAACATCCCGGTCGAGGACCAGCTGGAGCTGCGCCTGACCCTGGCCAAGGCCTTCGAGGCCAAGAACGACGTCCGCGCCCTGCCGGTGTTCCAGGCGATCTCGAAGTGCGGCATCGACCGCCTGGCCGCGCCGGCCACCCTGCACGCGATCCAGCTGCGCCTGGCCAAGAACCAGATCACCGCCGACATCGCCGCCAAGGGGCTGGACGCTCTGCGCTTCCGCTGGCGCGGCGACGGGGTCGAGCTGGACACTATCCGGGCGCTGGGGCAGCTGCAGATCAAGCAGGGCCGCTATCGCGAGGCGCTGGAGGTGCTGCACTCGGCCAGCAACGTGCAGTCCGACCTGCCGCAGGCCGTCGCATTGCGCAACGATCTCAACACCGCCTTCCGCAGCCTGTTCCTCGACGGCCTGGCCGATGGCATGCAGCCGATCCAGGCGGTGGGCCTGTTCTACGACTTCCAGGACCTGACCCCGATCGGCGCCGACGGCGACCAGATGGTCCGCAACCTGGTGCGCCGTCTGGTCGACGTCGACCTGCTGGACGAGGCCGCCAAGCTGCTGAAGTACCAGGTCGACAACCGCCTGAACGGCGTGCCCAAGGCCCAGGTGGCCACCGATCTCGCCTGGATCTATCTGATGGACCGCAAGCCCGAGAGCGCGCTGGACACCATCAACGCCACCCGGACCACGATCCTGCCGCCGGCGTTGAACGCCGAGCGTCGCCTGGCCACCGCTCGCGCCCTGATGGGCCTCGGCCGCCAGGACGCCGCCCTGGAAGTGATCGAGAGCGACAAGAGCCGCGACGCCGAGGATGTCCGCGCCGAGATCGCCTGGAAGCAGCACGCCTGGCCCCAGGCCGGGGCGCTGTACGAGCGTTCCCTGGCCGATCGCTGGAAGACGCCGGGGATCCTCACCCCGGCCGACGAGTCCAAGCTGCTGCGCTCGGCCGTGGCCTTCAGCCTGGCCGACGACGACGCCTCGCTGGGCCGCCTGCGCCAGCGCTATGGCGGATTCGTCGAGGGCGCGCGCAATCCCGACGGCCTGCGCGTGGCCCTGGCCGGCGCCGACCCGGGCAGCCTGTCCAGCACCGACTTCAGCAAGGTCACCGCCGACAACGAGGCCTTCAACGGCTGGGTGGCCAAGATGAAGGACCGCTTCCGCGCCCAGGCGGGCGGCTAGGTTCCTCCCGCCATCGCCCGGCGGTTGTGAAGATCGTCCACCCAGCTAAAAGAAGGCGATGATCCACGCGCAGGGGGGGCGCGCGCCATGAAGTTCCGAGCCATGCTGGTCGCCGTCGCGGCAATGCTGAGCGCCTGTAGCGGGGAGCCGTCGCAGGTTTGGTGGAGCTCATGGCGACCAAGCGATGATTACGTGACCAAGGTCGACTCCGCACTAGAGCGGTTCCAGGCGGATCCCAGATTTCGCTCAAGAGCCTTTGCGCCGCGCCAAGCCTATCATCGGCTCTATTATGGGACTGTCGAGCATGGTGAGCCGATGGTCCACGTCCTGCTGTCCGTCCAGCGCGTCCAACCACAAATGCCCAACACCCATTACCGCTCGCCCAACATGGCCCCGCCGTCGAGCGATTCCTGTTCGCGTTACACCGCGACCTACCGGCTCATCGACGACTCGGTGATCCAAGAGGCGTGCCTGTCCAGCAGGCCCGCGGGCTAGATTTTACCCCTGGGACCGGGCCTCGGGCCGGCGTGGGCCAAAAAGCGATTGGTCTGGTAGCTCTCGCGAGCCAAAACCCCTAGGTAAACGGCCGCACGCGGCCCCGTCGGGCTTCTTCGGCGAGGCCCGCTTGCATTGCTGCGACGGGCGTGGCATGACAACGTTGTCATAGGGTGGAAGCTTTGGCCAAAGAAACGAACGTCGACCAGACCGGTCGCGAAGTGCTGGTTCTGCTGGGCGGCGCGGGTGATCTCGCGCTGCGCATGTTGTTGCCTTCGCTGTACTTTCTCGAGGTCGACCGCCTCCTGCCGCACGACCTGCGCATCATCGGTCTGGCCCGTCACGACCATACGCCCGACAGCTATCGCAAGCTGGTGCGCGAACAGCTGGGCAAGCGGGCCACCGTCGAGGAATCGGCGTGGAATCGCCTGGCCGCCCGCCTGGACTACCTGTCGGTCGACATCACCAAGGAAGAGGGCGCCAAGGCCCTGGCCGACAGGGTCGGCGCGCACGGCGACCTCGTCGTCTATTTCGCCCTGTCGCCCAGCCTGTACGGCTCGGTCTGCACCGCCCTGCAGTCGGCCGGCCTGACCGGCCCCAGGACGCGCCTAGTGCTGGAAAAGCCGATCGGCAAGGATTTCGCCAGCTCGTGCGTGATCAACGGCGCGGTCGGCGCGGTGGTCGACGAAAGCCAGATTTTCCGCATCGACCACTATCTGGGCAAGGAGACGGTCCAGAACCTGACCGCCCTGCGCTTCGGCAACGTGCTGTTCGAGCCCCTGTGGGACAACAAGCACATCGACCATGTGCAGATCACCATCGCCGAGACCGAGAAGGTCGGCGAGCGCTGGCCCTATTACGACGAGTACGGCGCCCTGCGCGACATGCTGCAGAACCATCTGCTGCAACTGCTGTGCCTGGTGGCCATGGAGGCCCCGTCGGGCTTCGACCCGGACGCGGTCCGCGACGAGAAGGTCAAGGTCCTGCGGTCCCTGCGCCCGTTCACCAAGGCCAATGTCGCCCACGACACCGTGCGCGGCCAGTATGTGGCCGGGGTGGTCGAGGGCACCGCGCGCGAGGGTTACCTGGAAGAGGTCGGCAAGGGCTCCAAGACCGAGACCTTCGTGGCCATGAAGGTCGACATCGACAACTGGCGCTGGGCCGGCGTGCCGTTCTTCCTGCGCACCGGCAAGAACCTGCCCGACCGTCGCACCCAGATCGTCGTGCAGTTCAAGCCCGTGCCGCACAACATCTTCGGCGCCGCCGCCCAGGCCGAGACCAAGGCCAACCGCCTGGTGATCGACCTGCAGCCGGACGAGGACATCTCGCTGACCGTGATGACCAAGCGCCCAGGCCTGTCGGAAGAGGGCATGCGCCTGCAGTCCCTGCCGCTGTCCCTGGCCATGAGCGCGGCCGGCGGCCGTCGCCGCATCGCCTATGAGAAGCTGCTGCTGGACGTGTTCCGCGGCGACCGCACACTGTTCGTGCGGCGCGACGAGGTCGAGCAGGCCTGGAAGTTCGTGGACGGCGTCTCGGCCGCCTGGGCCGAGGCCAAGATCGAGCCCGCGCCCTACGCCGCCGGCACCTGGGGACCGCACAGCGCCACCGCGCTGATCTCGCCCCAGGGCCGGGCGTGGAACGAGTAGGCGTGACGACCATGCCCCTCCCCAAGATCGAGGCGTTCGCCACTCGCGACGCGCTGTACGACGCCGCCGCCTCGGTCGTGGCCTCGGCCCTGACCGAGGCCGTGGCCAAGCGCGGCCAGGCCGGGTTCGCCGCCACCGGCGGCTCGACCCCGGCCCCGGTCTATGACCGCCTGGCGACGATGATCGTCCCCTGGGACAAGGTCGTGGTCACCCTGACCGACGAGCGCTTCGTGCCGCCGTCCGATCCCAGCAGCAACGAGGGCCTGGTCCGCCGGCATCTGCTGAAGGGGGGGGCGGCCAAGGCCGGCTTCGCGCCGCTGTATTTCGACGGCGCGGCCCAGGACGAGATCCCGACCAAGGCCGAGGCTGGCGTCGCCAAGGCGCTGCCGTTCGGCGTAACCCTGCTGGGCGTCGGTCCCGACGGCCACTTCGCCTCGCTGTTCCCCGGCAACCCGAAACTGGCGGAAGGCCTGGACCCGACCTCGGAACGCACGGTGATCGCCGTGCCGCCCGGCCAGCCGGCGCCGGACCTGCCCCGGATCAGCTTGACCTTCCAGGCGTTGATCCAGTCGTCGCTGATCGTCCTGCTGGTCACCGGCGGCGCCAAGAAGGCGTTGCTCGAAGGCCCGGTCGATCAAGACCTGCCGATCGCCGCAATTCTGAACCAGGACCGCGCCCCGGTCCGTATCCTCTGGGCGGAGTAGTCCCATGGCCTTGAACCCCGTGATCGCCGCCGTCACCGCGCGGATCATCGAACGCAGCCGCGACAGCCGTTCGACCTACCTGGCCAACCTGGACGCCGCGGCGGCCGCCCAGCCGGGCCGGGCCAAGCTCAGCTGCGCCAACTGGGCCCACGCCTTCGCCGCCTCGCCGGCCGTCGACAAGGTCCGCGCCCTCGACGTCAACGCCCCCAACCTGGGCATCGTCTCGGCCTATAACGACATGCTGTCGGCCCACCAGCCGCTGGAAGAGTACCCGGCGCTGATCAAGGACGCCGCGCGCGAGGTCGGGGCCACGGCCCAGTTCGCCGGCGGCGTTCCGGCCATGTGCGACGGCGTCACCCAAGGCCGCCCGGGCATGGAGCTGTCGCTGTTCTCGCGCGACGTGATCGCCATGGCCACCGGCATCGCCCTGACCCACGACGCCTTCGACGGGGCCCTGTACCTGGGCGTCTGCGACAAGATCGTGCCGGGCCTGCTGATCGGCGCCCTGACCTTCAGCCACCTGCCGGCGATGTTCGTGCCGGCCGGGCCGATGACCTCGGGCCTGCCAAACTCCGAAAAGGCCCGCATTCGCGCCCTCTACGCCGAGGGCAAGGTCGGCCGCGAAGAGCTGCTGGCCGCCGAGAGCGCCAGCTACCACGGCCCGGGCACCTGCACCTTTTACGGCACGGCCAACACCAACCAGATGCTGATGGAGCTGATGGGCCTTCACCTGCCGGGCTCGGCCTTCGTCCATCCGCACACCCCGCTGCGCACCGCCCTGGTCAAGGAAGCCGCCAAGCGCGTGGCTGCGATCACCCACAAGGGCAACGACTGGATCCCGGTCGGCCGGGTGATCGACGAGAAGGCCGTGGTCAACGGCGTGGTCGGCCTGATGGCCACCGGCGGCTCGACCAACCTGGCCTTGCACCTGGTGGCCATGGCCCATGCGGCCGGCATCCTCCTGACCCTGGAAGACCTGGACGACATCTCCAAGGCCACGCCCCTGCTGGCCAAGGTCTATCCGAACGGTTCGGCCGACGTGAACCAGTTCCACGCCGCCGGCGGCATCCATTTCGTGGTCAAGGAACTGCTGAAGGCGGGCCTGGCCCACGAGGACGTCCTGACCGTCGCCGGCCCCGGCCTGTCGCGCTACACCCGGGAGCCGGTGCTGATCGACGGCGAACTGGCCTGGCGCGAGGGCGCCGAGGAATCGCTGGACCTCAACATCCTGCGCCCGGCCTCCGATCCGTTCAGCCCGGAAGGCGGCCTGCGCCTGCTGACCGGCAACCTGGGACGCGGGGTGATCAAGATCTCGGCGGTGAAGCCCGAGCACCAAGTGATCACCGCCCCCGCGGCCGTGTTCCAGGAACAGGAAGACTTCATCGCCGCCTTCAAGCGCGGCGAGCTGGACCGCGACGTCGTCGTCGTGGTCCGCTTCCAGGGCCCGTCGGCCAACGGCATGCCCGAACTGCACAACCTGTCGCCGTCGATCTCGGTGCTTCTGGACCGCGGTTTCAAGGTGGCCCTGGTCACCGACGGTCGGATGTCCGGCGCCTCGGGCAAGACTCCGGCCGCGATCCACATCACGCCGGAAGCCGCCAAGGGCGGGCCCCTGGCCTACGTCCAGGACGGCGACGTCATCTCGCTCAACGCCCATACCGGCGAGCTTAAAATCCTGGTGGACGAGGCGACCCTGCGCGCCCGCACGCCGGCGCAAGTCCCGGCGTCCAAGCCAGGCTTTGGACGGGAACTCTTCGGTCTGCTGCGCTCGGGAGTCGGCGCGTCCGACCACGGCGCGTCGGTGCTGTTTGCTTAGGAAATGACGGATATGAGCGGCTTGAACTCCATCGGGCTTGGCCTGGTCGGCGATATCGGCGGAACCAATGCGCGGTTCGCCCTGGTCGATTTCGACGGGGCGGACCCCAAGCTGATCGAGCCGACCTCGTACAAGGGCGAGGACTACGACCAGGCCGAGGACGCCGTCGAAGCCTATCTGGACAAGATGGGCGTCCGTCATCCGGACCAGGCGGTGGTCGCCGTCGCCGGTCCGATCGAGCACGGCGCCGTGCAGTTCACCAACAGCGACTGGAAGCTGTCGGAGGACAGCCTGCGCCGGGCCGGCGGCTTCCGTACGGCCAGGCTGATCAACGACTTCACCGCCCAGGCCCTGGCCGCCCCGCGCCTGGCGCCCAAGGACCTGCGCCAGATCGGTCCGCACCAGACCTCGGGCGAGGGCGACCTGGCGATCATCGGCCCCGGCACCGGCTTCGGCGCGGCCGGGATGGTGCGCCGGCATGGCGTCGAGACGCCCTTGACCACCGAAGGCGGCCACATCGCCTTCGCCCCGTTCGACGACGTCGAGATCGAAGTCCTCCGCATCCTGATGAAGCGGTTCGGCCGCTGCTCGATCGAGCGGATCCTGTCGGGCCCCGGTATGGAGGACCTGCACATGGCCCTGGCCGAGGTGGAGGGGCGCAAGACCGACGAGCTGACGGCCAAGCAGATCACCGAGCACGGCGTGGCCGGCGACGCGTGCTGCAAGATCACCATCGACCGGTTCTGCGCCATTCTCGGTTCGGCGGCGGGCGACCTGGCCATGGCGCTGGGCGCGCGGGGCGGGGTGTTCATCGCCGGCGGCATCGCGCCGCGGATCGTCGATCTGCTGGAAAAAGGTCAGTTCCGCGAGCGATTCGAATCGAAGGGCCGGCTCAGCGACTACACCAAGGCCATCCCGACCCACGTGGTGATGAACCCGCATACCGCCCTGATCGGCGCGGCCGTGGCCATGACGCCGGACGGCAAGGCGGCCCTTTCGTAGAGGTTTTCGAGCGCAGGCGCCGCTTCTGGTCCTTCAGGGCGAGATTTCCACCGGAAGTGGGCTCGCCTTGACAAGGTTGTCATGCCTTTATTGCGTCGCTTGTCGCTTTCCGACGCTTCGCGAGGCCGGTCTTGAGTTCCAAGGTTACGATCCACGAGGTCGCCCGCCTGTCGGGCGTATCGATCAAGACCGTTTCGCGGGTGCTGAACCGCGAGCCTAACGTGAAGAACGACACCCGCGCGCGCGTGCAGGAAGCGGTCGCGGCCCTGAATTACCGGCCGAACATTTCGGCTCGCAGCCTGGCGGGATCGAAGGCCTATCTGATCGGCGTCTTCTTCGACAACCCCAGCCCCGCCTATGTCACCGACGTGCAGCTGGGGGCGATCGCCCGCTGCCGCGAGGAAGGCTACCACCTGATCGTCGAACCGCTCGATTCCGCGGGCGACGTCGCCGCCCAGGTGGAGCCGATGCTGCACACCCTGCGCATGGACGGCGTGATCCTGACGCCGCCGGTCTGCGACAACGTGGCGGTGCTGGACGTGCTGGAGGCCGAGGGCGTGCCCTATGTGCGGCTGTCGCCCGACCAGGACCTGGACCGCTCGGCCCACGTGCGGATGGACGACGTGCGCGCCGCCTACGAGATGACCGCCCACCTGATCGCCCTGGGCCACACCGACATCGGCTTCATCAAGGGCCACCCCGAGCACGGCGCCTCGCACCTGCGCTACGAGGGCTACGTGACGGCGATGAAGGAGCATGGCCATCCCGTGCGCCAGGACCTTGTCGAGCAGGGCTGGTTCTCGTTCCGCTCGGGCTTCGAGGCCGCCGAGCGGCTGCTCGACCGCCCCGACCGCCCCACCGCAATCTTCGCCTCCAACGACGACATGGCCCTGGGCGTGATGGCCGTAGCCAACCGCCTGCGCCTGGAAGTGCCGCAGACCCTGTCGGTGGCCGGGTTCGACGACACCCCGGGCGCCAAGGTCGTCTGGCCGCAACTGACCACCGTGCGCCAGCCGATCCAGGCCATGGCGGCGGCCGCGGCCGACCTGCTGCTGACCGGCGCGACCCGCGGGGAGGGCGAACCGCCGCCCTCGCGCCTGCTGGACTTCGAACTGGTGGTGCGCGAATCCACCGGGCGGGTCGGCTAGGACCGATAGATCGCGCGACCCAAAGTCCGCTTCGGGCGTTCAAATCTCCAGGCCTTTCTCATCCCCGTTCTTATGGAGGTGGAAAGGGCCGTGAGTTGACGCTAAGTCAGCAATGACGAATCCAAGCTCGAACGCCTGACAACGTTGCCAGGCGTGAAATTCGAGAATGGCGTTGGTCGCAAGCAAATCCTTTCCGCTGCGCGGTATCTTTTGCCGCATTGCAGCATTTTCTAGCCTCTCCGGAGCAGGTTCATGATCCGCGCGCGCCGCTCCCGCATCGTCGCCACCATCGGCCCGGCCAGTAGCTCGCCGGAGATGATCATCACCCTGGCCAAGGCCGGCGCCGACGTCTTCCGCCTGAACTTCAGCCACGGCAGTCACGACAATCACGCCGCCTCGTATAACGCCATCCGCGCGGCGGAGGCGGTCGTCGGACGGCCGCTGGGCATCCTGGCCGACCTGCAGGGGCCGAAGCTGCGTGTGGGCAAGTTCGCCGACGGTCCGGTGATGCTGAAGACCGGCCAGGCCTTCCGGTTCGACAGCGATCCCACCCCGGGCGACGCGACGCGGGTGCACCTGCCGCACCCCGAGATCCTGGTGGCCATGCGTCCGGGCGCGACCCTGCTGCTGGACGACGGCAAGCTGCGGATGACGGTGACGGACGCCGGCCCCGGCTACGCCAACACCACCGTGGTCAACGGCGGCAAGCTGTCGGAGCGCAAGGGTGTGGCCGTGCCGGACGTGGTGATCCCGATGTCGCCGCTGACGCCGAAGGACCGCGAGGACCTGGCCTTCGCCCTGCGCCTGGGCGTCGATTGGATCGCCCTGTCGTTCGTCCAGGCGCCGGAAGACATGGCCGAGCTGCGCCGCATCGTCGAAGGCCGCGCCGCCGTCCTGGCCAAGATCGAGAAGCCCCAGGCCCTGGAGGTGCTGGGCCCGATCCTCGACCTCTGCGACGGGGTGATGGTGGCGCGCGGCGACCTGGGCGTCGAGATGGCTCCGGAAGAGGTGCCGGTGGCCCAGAAGGTCATCCTGCGCGCCGCCCGCGAGCGTGGCATCCCGGTGATCGTCGCCACCCAGATGCTGGAGTCGATGACCAGCTCGCCGACCCCGACCCGGGCCGAGGCGTCGGACGTGGCCAACGCCGTCTACGAGGGCGCGGACGCGGTCATGCTGTCGGCCGAGAGCGCCGCCGGCGACTATCCGGAAGAGGCCGTGACGATGATGAGCCGCATCATCGAGCGGGTCGAGCGCGACCCGCGCTGGCCCGAGCTGATGCAGGCCGAGCAGCCGCACAACGACGAGGACGCCGACGTCCTGGTGGTCGCCGCGGCCCAGGCCGCCAAGGCCGGCTCGACCAAGTGCCTGGTGGCCTTCACCACCACGGGCGCCACGGCTCGCCGCCTGTCGCGCGAGCGGCCGCTGCAGCCGGTGCTGGCCCTGTCGCCCCGCGTCGAGGCCGTGCGCCGCATGTGCCTAGTCTGGGGCGTGGAGGCCCGCGTCAGCGGCCAGCCCGACAGCCTGGAGGTGGTCACCTCCGACGCCGTCGCCAAGGCGGTCGAGCTGAACCTGGTCGGCCCGGGCGAGCGGGTGCTGATCGTCGCCGGCACGCCGTTCGGCGCGCCGGGCGCGGCCAACCTCCTGCGCCTGGCCCATGCGCCGTTCCCGACCCGCAAGCGCCGATAGGCGGGCTTTCAGCCGAACGGAAGCGGCAACAGGCGCTCATAGCCGCGCCGCACGGCCGCGTAGCATTCGCAGGTAATGGCCTCCAGGCCGGCCCGGTCGAGGATGTCGACCACGCCGCGACGATAGCGGATCAGGCCCTTGGCCTGCAGCGAACCCGCCACCGCCGTGACCGTGGTGCGCTGGACGCCCAGCATGTCAGCGAGGAATTCCTGCGTCAGGTTGATGGTGTCGCCGTCGATGCGGTCGCGGCACGACAACAGCCAGCGGCAGAATCGGGCCTCGACGCCATGCAGGGCGTTGCAGGCCACCGACTGGATCGCATGGCCGAACAGCGCCTCGTTGTGGCGGTCGACGAGGTCGCGCAGGGCGGGGCTGCGGGTCCAGGCCTCGTGCAGGGCCGTGGCGCTGATCCGCGAGGCGGAGCCGGGAGCCTGGACGATGGCCCGCACCAGCGACTGGCGAGGCGCCACGGCGGCCATCAAGCCCAGGGCGCCTTCGCGACCGACCGGCGCGGACTCGATCGCCGCCCCGTTTTCCATCAGGGTCATCAGCGAGATGACGCAGTCGTGGGGGAAATAGACGACCTCGATCGGATCGCCGGGATCGTACAGGTGACGCCCCTTCTCCAGTTCATGCGGGGTGAGGTGGGACGCGATCAGGCCGAGATCCTCGGGGGGCAGGGCGGCGAGCAGACGATTTTTCAAGGTTGCGGCGGCCCCGTCGAGCGAATCGATCATCGGTATGCGATAAGGATTTGGAGCTATAGATTGGAAGCCGGCGCGGCGCTGTCGCGTAGTCGACACAAATGGGACGCCGCCAAGAGCCTTCCAAGTTTAGTTCGTCGCATACCCGACATAGTCGGAATGGCGTAGCCGCTCTCTACCTCATGCTGCCCTGAGTACACCGTCGCCAGGTCTGTCGAAGCCTGGTCGTCTGGCGTCCTGAAGCTTGTCCGTAACCTGCCGCCGTTTGAAAGGGTCTCGACGTCCAACCCCGACGACCGCCGGTCCTAGCCCAGCTGGATGTGGGCCTTGTCGCCCACCTCCGGCGGGCTATCGGTCAGGTTGGCCTTGGCCACTTCCCAAGCAAAGCGCACCGGGCCGCCCTTGGAGATCCAGAGTTCGGCGTCCCTGGCGTCCAGCCGCAGCAAGGTCAGGGACGGGTCGTCCTTGCCGCCGGGAAACCAGGCCGCGAGCACCGAATTCCAATATTTGTCGATGCGGACGGTGTCGCGGGCGGTGGACAGCACGCCGCCGATGCAGGCCTGGAACTCCTGGTCCTTGGACTGGACGATCAACATCGCCTCGGCCCCGCCGCTGGCGCTCCTGGCCAGGTCCGTGTCCTCCTTGGTGAAGAACCAGATCTGGCCGCCCTCGGGCTCGGCGAAGGCGGTCATCGGCTGGAAATGCTGGTGGCCGTTCGTCAGGCCCAGCATGCCGAACCGCGCGTCGTCCAGCTCCTTCCAGAGACGCTTCTCGACGGCGGCCCTGTCATTGGGATCGGTGCTCATGGCCAGTCATCCTCCTTGCGGGGCGGGAGGAAAGAACCCACGCCCGGGAGGGGCGGTTCCCAGGGCGAAGGTTGGATCGCCGCGCGTCTCAGAACCCCGACAGCCGCGCGTATCGATCCCGATGGAACGCGGCGGAACCGAACAGGGCCTCGGCCACCCGGGCGCGCTTCATGTAGAGGCCGGCGTCGTGGGCGTCGGTCATGCCGATGCCGCCGTGCATCTGGACCATCTCGTTGGAGGCCAGGTGCAGCACCTCGCTGGCCTTGGCCTTGGCCAGGGAGGCCAGCAGGCGCGTATCCCCGCCCGCGTCGGCGGCCTCCAGGGCGGCCTCCACGCAGGAGCGGGTGGTCTCGAGATCCGTGAACAGCTTGGCGGAGCGGTGCTGCAGGGCCTGGAACGTGCCGATCACCTGGCCGAACTGGGTGCGGGTCTTGATGTAGTCCAGGGTGATCTCGAAGGCTGCGGTCGCGGCGCCCAGCATCTCGGCGGCGAGGCCTGCATACGCGCGGTCCAGCACCGGCTCCAGGATCGCCCAGCCTTGGCCGACCTCGCCCAGAACCGCGTCGGCGGCGACCTGCACGTCGTCGAAGGTGATCCGCGCCGCGCCGCGACTGTCGATCAGCGCCAGGTGGGTGCGCGTCACTCCCGCGGCGTCGCCCTTGACCAGGAACAGGGTGATCCCGCCGCTGTCGCCCGCCGCGCCCGAGGTGCGGGCGGCGACCACCAGCAGGTCGGCCGCGTCGCCGTCGAGGACGAAGGTCTTGGTTCCGTTGAGGACGAAGCCGTCGCCGGAGGCGGTCGCTGACAGGGCCGTGTTCAGCGGCGCATGGTGCGAGCCTTCGTCGACGGCCAGGGTGGCGACGACCTCGCCGGCCGCGATCCTTGGCAGCCAGGCGGCCTTCTGGGCGTCCGACCCGCCCAGGATCAGGGCCGAGGCCGCGACCAGGGCGGTGGACAGCAGGGGTGAGGCCACCAGGTTGCGCCCGGTCTCCTCCAGGATCAGCCCAAGGCCCAGATAGCCGAAGGCCGAGCCGTCGAAGTCTTCCGGCACGATCACCCCGGCCCAGCCCATGGCGCCCATCTCGCTCCAGGTCGCCGCGTCGAAGCTTCGCTTGGAGCCGCCGTCGCGCAGCTTGCGCAGGGCGCCGACCGGGGCGCTGTCCTGCGTCCAGCCTTTGGCGGCGTCGCGCAGCATGGTCTGTTCTTCGGTCAGGACGGCCATGTCAGGCTGGCTCCAGTTAAGCGATTTCGGGGTCTTGATGGCGGACGGCCCAGTCGAGGGCCTGTTCGAGACGGTCATTGCCCCAGAACAGCTCGCCGTCGGCGGTGACGAAGGAGGGGGCGCCGAACAGGCCGCGCTCCTGGGCCTGGCGGACATGGTCCTTCAGGCGGGCCTTGATCGGATCGGTCGCGGCGGCGGCCAGGACCTGATCCGGCCCCGCGCCGACCGAGGCGATCAGCGGAGCCAGCACCTCGGCCTTCGAGATGTCCTGGTCGTCGACGAAATTGGCCTGGTACACCGCGCGGCTGAAGGCCGGGGTCCAGCCGTCCTCCAGACCGACGATCGCGATGCGGGCCGCCAGCAGCCCGTTGCGCGGGAACTGGCTGGGATGGACCAGCGGCAGGCCTTCGCGGTCGCAGACCCGCTGCAGGTCGCGCCACATGTAGTCGCCCTTCACCGGGAAGGCGTTGAACGGGCTGTCGTCCAGGCCCTGCTGGTCGTGCAGCAGCGGCCCCAGCAGGAACGGCCGCCATTCCACGGCCACGCCCGCCTGCTGGGCCAGCCGCTCGACGCGCATGGCGGCGGGATAGCTGTAGGTGGAGCCGAACTCGTACCAGAACTCGATCATGGTCTCGCGCCGTCGTTACTGATGATCCAGCAAGCCTAGCACTCGCTTGGCGACGACGTTGAGGTTGACCTCGCTGGTGCCGCCTTCGATCGAGTTGCCCTTGGCGCGGAGCATGGCGCGCGGCGCGGCCAGTTCGTCCGGGGAGAAGCCTTCGCCTTCCCAGCCCAGGCCTTGCAGGCCCAGGGCCTCGACCAGCAGCTCGGTGCGCTCCTGGTTCATCTTGGCGGCGGCGTATTTGATGATCGAGACGGCGGCGCTGGGACCCGAGCCCTGCTTGGACTCGGCTTCCGCGCGGCGGACGGTCAGCATGAAGGCATGGGCGTCCATGCGGTGTTGGGCGATGCGGGCCCGCAGGTCGCCGTCGGCCAGCTTTCCCGAGGCGTCGACCCCGACCTCGGCCTTGGCCGCCTCGACCAGATCCAGCCCACCGCCGCCGCCGAAGCCCGAGGCCGAGATGTTCTGGCGCTCGTACTGCAGCAGGCGCTTGGCGATGTCCCAGCCACCGTTGACCTTGCCGACCAGCTGGTCCTTGGGGACCTTCACATTGTCGAAGAAGGTCTCGCAGAACGGTGAAGAGCCGCTGATCAGCTTGATCGGCCGAGCCTCGACGCCGGGCGAGTTCATGTCGAACAGCACGAACGAGATGCCCTCGTGCTTCTTGCTGGTGTCGGTGCGCACCAGGCAGAAGATCCAGTCGGCCTGGTCGGCGTAGCTGGTCCACACCTTCTGGCCGTTGACCAGCCAGTGGTCGCCCTTGTCCTCGCACTTGGTCTGCAGGCTGGCCAGGTCCGAGCCCGCGCCCGGCTCGCTGTAGCCCTGGCACCAGCGGGTTTCGCCGCGCACGATCTCGGGCAGGAAGCGCTGCTTCTGCTCCTCGGTGGCGTATTCCAGCAGCACCGGGCCCAGCATCCAGACGCCGAAGCTCATCAGGGCGGGCCGGGCCTTGAGGCGGCGCAGTTCCTGTTCCAGCACCTTGTTCTCGGCCTTGGACAGGCCGCCGCCGCCGTAGGCCTTGGGCCACATCGGCGCGGTCCAGCCGCGCTCGGCCATGCGATCCAGCCAGAGCTTGGCGTCAGGGTTCTTCCATTCGAACCGCTTGCCGCCCCAGGGCGCGTCGTCCTCGCTCATCGGCGCGTTCAGCGACAGGGGGTAGTTGGCCTCGAGCCACGCGCGGGTCTCGGCCCGGAACGTCTCCAGGTCGCCGCCGCCGAAATCCGCCATGGCCGTTTCTCCCTAACGCGTTTCGTGTCTTCCGCGACGCTTGTCCGCGTCGTCGGCCGGCAGACTACGCCATGGAACGGCGGGGGCAAGCTGATTCAAACGGTCGTTCGTCACGCGATGGGCGCCCGCTGGGGGCGAGCCGCGCTATAGAGGGGCTGATGACGTATCCCGCCGGGATTCGCCGATCAGGGGTCTAGATGTCCGCGCCACAATTGAGGCCTGCCTTCCTGGCCGTCGCGCCGACGCTGTCGGCCATCCTGGCGGCCTGCGCCGGGATCCTGCTGCTGGCCTCGGGCGCGACGCCGTCGGAGCCGACCCGTTTTGCGATCTGGGTGGCCGTGGCCCCGGGACCGCTGATCGAGGTCAGCCACTTCGTCTCCTCGATCCTGGGCCTGGTGCTGATCCTGCTGGCCTTCGGCCTGCGCGCGCGCCTCGACGCAGCCTGGTGGGCGGCGCTGTTCACCCTGGCCGGCGGGGCGATCCTGGCCCTGTTCAAGGGGCTGAACTGGGAAGAAACGGTCATCCTGACGGCCATCATGCTGGCCATGCTGCCCTTCCACGAGGCCTTCCCGCGCAAGGCGGCCCTGTCGCGGATGGAGATCACGCCCGGCTGGCTGCTGTCGGCCGCGGCGGCCCTGATCGGGGTGGCGCTGTGCGGCTGGTGGACCTTCGCCCACACCGAATATGCCGACCAGTCGGTGATGAAGACGATCGGCGACCGCGAGGTGGCCCGCGCCATCCGCTCCTCGGCCGCGGCCGCCATCGTGCTGATGGCCATCGGCGTGTGGCGGCTGATCGCGACGCCGGCCACCCCGCCGGTGGTCGACGACACCGACCCGGACTTCGACAGGGTCCGCGCCATCCTGGCCAAGGCCGAGAACGCCGAGCCGCCCTCCAACCTGGCTCTGCTGGGCGACAAGCGCTTTCTGTTCTCGGCCTCGGGCGAGAGTTTTCTGATGTTTGGCGTGCGCGGCCGCTCGTGGATCGCCATGGGGCCGCCGGTCGGGCGCGACGATGAGCGCATGGAGCTGTTCTGGCGGTTCCGGGAGCTGGCCGACGCCCACGCGGCCCGCGCGGGGTTCTACGCCCTCGGGCCCGCCGACCTGCCCGACAGCGTCGACCTGGGCCTGGCCATCCAGAAGACCGGCGAGAGCGCCGCGGTGCCGCTGGAGGCCTTCTCGCTGGCGGGCCGCCGCCGCGAGGTCCTGCGCCGCAACTGGCGCAAGGCGGGGGAGGGCGGCGCGGCCTTCGAGGTCTTGCCGGCCGATCAGGTCCACGCGGTCATGCCGCAGCTGAAGGCGATTTCCGACGCCTGGCTGGCCCACCACGCCGGCGGCGAGAAGAGCTTCTCGATGGGCGGGTTCGACGAGCGCTACGTGGCCGAATTCCCGGTCGCCCTGGTGCGGGTCGAGGACCGGATCGTGGCCTTCGCCACCCTGTGGACCACGGCCAACAAGGTGTCGTTCTCGATGGACCTGATGCGCTACTCCGACGACGCGCCCAAGAACGTCATGGACTACCTGTTCGTCGAACTGCTGGGCTGGGGCAAGGAGCAGGGCTACCAAGCGTTTGAGTTCGGCGTCGCTCCCTTGGCGGGCCTGGAGGATCGTCCGCTGGCCCCGATCATGTCGCGCGTCGGCCGTCTGCTCTACGAGCGCGGCGAGGAAATCTACAATTTCCAGGGCGTTCGCCGGTACAAGGACAAGTACGATCCGGTCTGGCAGCCGCGCTACATTGCCGCGCCCCACAAGTGGGCGATCCCTTTTCTGCTCGCCGACATCGGCCTGCTGTCGTCCGGCGGCGTCTCCGGGCTGACCAAAAGGCCGCGACCTAGTAGCGCGGGTCGCCCGTCTTCATCCCCAGCAGGTTGAGGACATGGGCCGCCATCAGCAGGGCCACGACGGCGCCGGCCACCATCAGCGGGCGCCACGGCATCAGCCGCGGACCCTTTAAAACATTGATCGGACGCGCGCCGCGCCAGCCGCAGAAGACGGCGAACAGCAGGGCGGCCAAGGCGATGGCGAGGGTCGTCGGGAGGTCCATGAGCCTCTCATGACCTGCGACAATCAGCCATGCAAATGGTTAACGAGCGTTAACCACAAGGAGCCGAATCTTAGGTACACACGTTAGGAAGGTGCGCCTGTTAACCATCCACAGTTAATCTAGACCGTTGCTATATGTAGCGGTATGGGTCGCGTTTACACGCTAGGAATCGGTGACTAGCGTTGGTTCCCAGGTGCAGAGGGAACGATTCGCATGACGGCCGCGGCGCCATGGAGCGTTAAGGGGATAGACCCCAAGGCACGGGAGGTCGCCAAGGACCTCGCGCGTCGCTCCGGCATGACCCTGGGCGAATGGCTCAATCGCATGATCATCGAGGGCGAGGGCTTCGACGCCGCGTCGCTCGAAGCGTTCGGCGAGCCCAGCCGCCCCTCCCTGGCCGTCAACAACGACCGCGCCAATCCTTCCTATTACGAGACCGCCCGCGGTGGCGCCCCCTCGCGCATCGAGGCCCGCGAACATCCCGCCGACGAGGTCGGCCGGGTGGCCGTCGCCCTGGACCGGCTGACCGATCGCATCGAGGCCGCCGAGAAGCGTTCGGCCCAGGCCATTTCCGGCATCGACGAGTCCGTGCGCGGCGCCCTGCAGCGCCTGGTCGCCGCCGAGCGCGAGCAGGTCGCCGTGGCCGCTCGCTTCGAGGGCGTGGCCGACGAGATCAAGACCGAACAGACCCGCGCCGCCGAACGGCTGCGCCGCATCGAGGCCGAAGCGGCCGGTCCGCGTTCGGCCGAGGCGCTCCGGGCGCTGGAAGGCGCCCTGGGCAAGGTCGCCGGCCACCTCTACGAAGGCGAGGCCCGCACCCGCGAGACCATCGCCCATCTGGAACATCGCCTGGACGCCCAGGCCGGCGTCGGCGATCCCTCGGCCCTGGTCGAGGAAGTCGTGGCCCGTCTTGGACAGCGCCTGGAGGCCGCCGAGGCCCGCACCTCGGAAGCCCTGCAGGCCCTGAACACCTCGTTCAGCGCCCTGGACGGCCGCCTGCGGACGGTCGAGAGCAGCAATCCCGGCGAGGGCGTGCAGAAGCGCCTCGACGACCTGGCCGGCAGCCTGACCCAGCGCATGGAGGCCGCCCGTCTGGAGATGGCCGCCAAGCTGCGCGAATCCGCCGATGGCCGCTTCGATCGCATGGAGCACAAGCTGGGCGAGATGACCGCCCACGTGCAGGCCGCCGAACAGCGCTCGGCCCAGGCCATCGAGCGCATGGGCCGCGAAGTGGTCGGCATGGCCGACGCCCTGAACCGCCGCGTCCAGACCTCGGAAGCCCGCAACACGGCCGCCATCGAGCAGGTCGCCGCCAGCATCGACCAGAAGCTGAACCGCGCCGACAGCGTCCAGGCCCAGGCGCTGGAGAAGCTGGGCGCGGAGATCGCCCGGATCACCGAGAAGCTGGCCGAGCGGATCAGCAACGCCGAACGCCGCAACGCCCTGGCCATCGACGACGTCGGCGACCAGGTCACCCGCGTCACCGACCGCCTGAACCAGCGCCACGAGCGCACTTCGCAGGAACTGGTCGACCGCATCCGCCAGAGCGAGGAGCGCACCGCCCGCCTGCTGGAGGAAGCGCGCGAGAAGATCGACACCAGGCTGGCCGAGGCCCAGCGCCGCGCGGCCGAGCAGGCCATCGCCGCCGCGGCCCCGCCGCCCGCGCGTCCGGCCCCGTCGCCGTTCGACGACGGCGAGCGCTTCTCGTTCGGCGGCGAGGCCGTTCCCGAGGACGTCTTCCACCAGCCCGCCGCCTTCATCCCGCCTCACGCGCCGGCGTCCACGCCCGCCCGCACCGCCGCGCCCGCCGTCTTTGAGGCCCCGGTGTTCGAAGCACCGGCCTTCCCGGCCAGCGAGCCGGCGGCGCTGGAGTTCGGCGACGAGGATTTCGAGGCCGCCGACGGTTTCGTCTCGGCCCTGGAGCCGGAAACGGCGTTCGAGCCGGCCGCCGACCATGACGGCGACTTCTCGGCCCCCGACTTCGCCACCTCCGACTTCGCCACCTCCGACTTTGCCGCCCCGGAAGAGCCGGCTGCGCCGTCGCGTCCGCTGTCGACCCGCGAAGTGATCGAGCAGGCCCGGGCCGCCGCTCGCCAGGCCGCCGCCGCCGGCGACGCCAAGGGCAAGGACAAGGCGAAGGTCAAGAAGCCCGGAACCTCGCTGTTCGCCGGCTTCGGCGCCAAGGGTTCGGAGAAGAAGGCCAAGAAGGGCGCCGTGAAGACCGCGCTGATGGTCTCGGCCACCGCCGCGTTCATGGGCGTCGGCGCCGCCGGCTACATCATGAGCTCCGCCCACGGCTCGGGGCCGCTGCCCGATCGCGTGGCCCAGGGGCTGTCGAGCAAGACCACCGAAGAGATCCGCGCCGCCGAGGCCGACACCAGCCCGGCCAGCGCCCGGGCGGCCGTGGCCCTGACCTCCCAGGCTCCTGTCGAGGCGACCACGATCTCGACCGACATCCCGCCGGCCGCCGCTGCGGCCCCCGGCGAAAACGCCCAGGCCCTCTACGATGACGGCGTGCGCCGTATCGAGGCCAAGGACCGCACGGGTCTGGAAAGCCTGCGCAAGGCCGCCAACCTGGGCCTGCCGCGCGCCCAATTCTACCTGGCCAAGATGTACGAGGTCGGCGAGGGCGGGGTGAAGAAGGATCTGGTCGAGGCCCGTCGCTGGACCGAGCGCGCCGCCACGGCCGGCGAACCTCGCGCCATGCACAACCTGGCCCTCTACTACTACAAGGGCGAGGGCGGCGAGCGGAACTCGACCAAGGCCGCAAGCTGGTTCCGCAAGGCGTCGGACCTGGGCCTGGTCGACAGCCAGTTCAACCTGGCCCAGCTCTACGAAGGCGGTTGGGGCGTCAGCCAGAACCCCACCGAAGCCTACAAGTGGTACCTGATCGCCGCGCGCTCGGGCGATACGGCCTCGCGCGCCCGGGCCACCGCCCTGCGCGCCCAGCTGACCGCCGAGGGCCAGCGGATCGCCGAGCGTTCGGCCAGCGGCTTCCGCTCGCAAGCCGCGGCGCCGCTGCAGGCCGTCGCCTCGGCCGCCGCGCCCAGCGCCGGCCTGGCTACCGCCCAGCGCGCCCTGTCCAAGCTGGGCTACTATCAGGGGCCCCAGGACGGCGTGGCCTCGCCGGCCCTCCAGATGGCCATCGCCGCCTACCAGCGAGACCAGAACCTCCAGCCCTCCGGCGCGCTGGACGGCGACACCCTGAGCCGCCTGTCGACCTGGGCCCGCTGATCCCGGACGGCCTCTTTCGCCGCTGAAGCCTGACTTCCCAAACCTTTTTGGATGAGCATCCCGGGGTGCTCGCCCAAAAGCTGTGTCCTGTGGCCAAATATCGTCCGTGGACCTATGGGCAGACCTCGGTAATAGTCGGTCCCTTCCGGGGGGAAGGGCGTGCGTCGGAATTCACGCCCGAAGGAGTAGGCATGGCGTTCGAAGCAGCAGCGGCCGATCACCCGCAGGATCGCGTGCCAGTTCCTCTGGCCGTATGGGTCTGCGGCCTGGCCACGCTGGTCCCCTTCGTCATCTGCTCGGCGTTGTTCTGCTACGGGCCCATCGACATGCGCCAGGTAGCGCTGATCAGCCTGCTGGCCTATTCGACCGCCATGATGTCGTACCTGGGCGGCGTGCGCTGCGGGCTCGAGATTGAGCGCCCCCGCCCGCGCTGGCTGACCCTGGGCGTGTCGCTGCTGTTCCCCCTGGCGGGCTTTGGCCTGCTGCTGGGGGGACTGAAGTTCGAGCCGGCCTGGCAGCTTTCGGGTTTCCTGCTGGTCTTCATCCTGCAATGGCTGTGGGATGTGACCAACCACGAAGGACCGGCCTGGCGCCCGCGCCTGCGCACCCTGCTGACGTCCGGCGCCGCCATCTCCCTGGCCTTCGCCCTGGAGCAGGCGCTCCACCTCTAACGTCAGTGACCTATTGCGTCACCGCCGCGGTTTCGACCGCCGCCTCCGTCGTGGCGGCGAGCGCCGACGCAGGCGCCGCATTGGCCGCGACCGTCGGGATCGCCACCTCCGCCTGAGCCTTCGGGGCGCTGATCAACGGCGTTTCCTCGTTGAGCGGGTCGGACACGCAGGCGGCGGCCACCTGCTTGCTCAGCTTTTCCGCCTTGCTGTCCTGCTTCATGCCCAGGGCGGCCGAGGCCACCGTGCCGGCCAGCGGCACGACGGCGTTGCCGCCCACCTTGAGCGCCTTCTTCACCAGGCCGGGCTCCTCGTAGTCGATCGCCTTGGCGCGAAGGGCCTTGCAGGCCTCGGTGTCGTATTTCGGGTCCTTGGCGTCGAGCTTGGCCACGGTCTTGACCGGGGCTTCGCCGGCCACGGCGGCCAGCGGCGACATCGACAAGGCTAGAACGGCGCCGATGCCGATCAGGATCGGTCGCATAACGGTTCTCCTTCCAGCGTCCCGGGGATCAGAACGCCCGGCGAAGGAGGGTGATCCGTTTCAGTCCGGCCGCAGGGATTTCCAGCCGACCGCATGCACCCGCCGGGGCCCCAGGGCGGCGGCCAGGGCCGGCCCGCCGAACAGGGGCGCGAAGGCCTGGTCCAGGATGTTTAGCCCGCCGGTGAACGCGCCGAAGGCCGGCAGCACCAGGCGCGCCCCGTCGGTGACGAAGCAGCGCCGGCGGATCGTGGCCCGGCCGCTGGTCACCCTGGCGGCCGGATGCAGATGGCCGGCCACCTCGCCGGGCTGGGCGCCGGGCAGGGGCTCGTGCCGGAAGGTCAGGCCGGCGATCGCCGCCTCGTCGACCACGTCGCCAGGCAAGGCGCGGGGGCCGTCCTCGTCGTGGTTGCCCACCGCCCAGATCAGTCGGCGACCCACGGCCAGGGCGGCGATGCGGGCCCGGTCTTCCCCGGGCAATCGATCCTCGCCGGCCCCGTCATGGAAGCTGTCGCCCAGGAAGACCAGGGTCGCGGGCGACAGGGCGGCCAGTTCGCGTTCCAGCCGGTCGAGGGTTTCGCGAGTGTCGTAGGGCGGCAGCATCTGGCCGAAGCGTGCGGCGTAGCTGCTGCCCTTCTCGAAGTGCAGGTCGGCCACGACCATCGTGCGCTCGGCTTCCAGCCATAGGGCTCCGGAGTGGCGCAGCACGGCGCGCGTCCCCGCGATCTCCAGCCGCAGGCCGCCGCAATCGCCGATCTGAAACGCCAGGCTGGTCACGCCGCATACACTCTCATTCAAGCCATCGCCTCGGCGATCAGGTCTTCCTCGGCCTCGGCCAGGATCATTTCGCCGGCCGCGTCGCCCGGCGCCCGCTCGCGGCCGATCTCCAGCATAATCGGCACGGCGATCGGCGACACGCGGTCGAGCGCCGCATGCCGGATGCGACCCTGGACCCGCGCCAGCATCTCGCCCAGTCGCGCCACGTCCAGCGAACCGGTCGCCGCATCGGCGCGGGCGCAGCGCAGCAGCAGGTGGTCGGGCTGGTGGCGACGCAGCACGTCATAGATCAGGTCGGTCGAGAAGGTCACCTGGCGGCCGGACTTCTCCAGGCCCGGATGACGGCGCTCGATCAGGCCGGAGATCAGGGCGCACGCCTTGAAGGCGCGCTTCATCAGGAAGCTCTCGGCCAGCCAGGCCTCCAGATCGTCGCCCAGCATGTCCTGGGCGAACAGGTCGTCCAGGTCCAGCTGGTCCATCGGCTTCAGCGCCCAGATGTTGACCGCGTAGTCGTTAGCCACGAAGCCCAGCGGGCCGATGCCCAGCCGGTCCAGCCGCCGGGTCAGCAGCATGGCCAGGGTGGTGTGGGCCAGCCGGCCTTCGAACGGATAGCAGACCAGATGGAAGCGCTTGCCGTGCGGAAAGGTCTCCAGCAGCATCTCGTCGCGCTCGGGGATGATGGAGCGGACCTTCTGGTAGCCCAGCCATTCCTGGACGTCGGGGGGCAGGGCGGGCCATTCGGCCTCGTCGTGCATCATCGCCCGCACGCGGCCGGCCAGATAGGTCGACAGCGGGAACTTAGACCCGCCCCAGCTGGGCAGCATCGGGTCCTTGTCCGGCGCTGGAGTGACGAAGGCGTCGGCCCCGACCAGGCTGTTGAACCGCCAGACCTGGCCCGCGAAGATGAAGGTGTCGCCGGGCTTCATCTGCTCGAAGAAGCCTTCTTCCGCCTCGCCGACCTTTCGCCCGCCCATCGGTCGTTTCCCGCCGCCGATCCGGACATTGATCATGGCCGGCGAGACGATGGCGCCGACGTTCATCCGGTGGGCCAGCACCGCCTGGGCGTTCCGGGCCCGCCAGAGCCCGTCCTGGCCCGGGACGATGCGGCGGAACCTGTCGTAGGTGCGCAGGGCGTAGCCGCCGGTCGAGACGAAATCGACGACGCTTTCGAAGTCCTCCCACGACAGGTCGGCATAGGGGCCCGCGGTGCGGACCTCGTCATAGAGGTCGGTCAGGGCGAAGGGCTCGGAGCAGGCGCAGCCCATGATGTGCTGGGCCAGGGTGTCCAGCGTGCCGATCCGGGCCGGCTCGCCGTCCAGGTGGCCGCCCAGGATGGCGTCGGCGGCGGCGCGGCACTCCAGGTATTCGAAGCGGTTGGCCGGCGCCAGGATGGCGCGCGAGGGCTCGTCCAGGCGGTGGTTGGCGCGGCCGATCCGCTGGACCATCCGCGAGGCGCCCTTCGGGGCGGCCAGCTGGATCACCAGGTCGACGTCGCCCCAGTCGATGCCCATGTCCAGGGTCGAAGTGCAGACCACGGCCCGGATCTCGCCGCGCGCCATGGCCGCCTCGACCTTGCGCCGCTGCTCGGCCGCCAGGCTGCCGTGGTGCAGGGCGATGGCCAGGCCGTCGTCGTTCAGCTTCCACAGCTCTTGGAACGCGAACTCGGCCTGGAAGCGGGTGTTGACGAACACCAGGGCGGTCTTGGCGCCTTTGATGATCTCGTAGATCTCGGCCATGGCGTGCTCGGCCGTGTGGCCCGCCCAGGGCACGCGCCCGCCGGACACCAGCACCTCCACGATCGGCTGGGCGCCGCCGGAACCGAGGACGAGGTCGACGCTTTTGGCTCCACTCCCCCTTGTGGGGAGGGGCTGGGGGTGGGGGGCGGCTGGCAAGGCGTTCGACGCTGCGCGCGCGGAACCCCCACCCCCCGCCCCCTCCCCACAAGGGGGAGGGGGAGCATGCGCGCCCAGCCACCGCCGCACTAGATCCGGATCGTCCACCGTCGCCGACAGCCCCACCCTTCGCATCCGCGGCGCGAACAGCTGCAGCCGCGCCAGGCCCAGCGACAGGAGGTCGCCGCGCTTGGAGGGCCAGATGGCGTGGGCCTCGTCGATGATCACGCAGGACAGGTCGGCGAAATAGGTCCGCGCCCCCTCCCAGGCGCAGAACAGGGCCAGCTGTTCGGGCGTGGTCAGCAGGATGTCGGGCGGCCGCAGGCGCTGGCGCTGCTTGCGGGCCTCGCCGGTGTCGCCGGTGCGGCTCTCGGCCACGATGCCCAGGCCCATCTCGCGGATCGGCGTGGCCAGGTTACGCTCGATGTCGACCGCCAGGGCCTTGAGCGGCGAGATGTAGAGGGTGTGGACCCCGGCCGGCGTATTGCGCGGCGGGCGTTCGGCCAGCTCGATCAGGCTGGGCAGAAAGCCCGCCAGGGTCTTGCCGCCGCCGGTGGGCGCGATCAGCAGGGCGTCGCGGCCCTGGCGGCCCTTCTCGATCATGGCCAACTGGTGCGGTCGCGGCGCCCAGCCGCGCGAGGCGAACCACTGCTGAAAGCGGGGAGGAAGGGCGGTCGCCTCGGCCATTGACCGGCCTATAGCATGTTCCCGTTCCGTTTCCATGCGTCAACCTGCCTAAGTCCGGCCTTTTGACAAGGATGGTAGGCGGGTCTACCCGAAGGACAGGATCGCGAGGGCGTGACTCACATGGGACGGATGGCTCGTAACGGCCTTGCAGGCTTGGCCTTGGCCGCGATGCTGGCGCTCGCCGGGCCCTCCCTGGCCGCGTCCGCCGCGCCTTCTGAGCCCGCCCGGGCCGAGCTGCTGCGCCGCGCCCAGGCCGGCGACGTCGCCGCCTACGATCTGCTGGCCGACAGCTATCTGAACGCCAAGGGCGACCAGCGCGACGTCGAGGCCGCGGTGCGCTGGCTCAACGCCGGGGTCAAGGCCGGCGACACCGGCTGCATGATCGCCCTGGGCAATCTCTATTTCGAAGGCCAGGACCTGGACCAGGACGAGGCCAAGGCGCTGTCGCTGTACAAGGCCGCCGCCGCCAAGGGCGACGCCCTGGGCGCCTACAACGCCGGCCTGGTCTACGAGACCAGCGCCGAGGACCTGACCCAGGCCCTGGGCTGGTACTGGCGCGCCGCCGCTGGCGGCGACGAGGGCGGCATGTACAAGCTGGCCTTGGCCTACCAGCTGGGCCGCGGCGTGCCGGCCGACGAAGCCCGGGCCGTGGCCTGGATGCGCAAGGCCGCCGCCGCCGGCTCGGTGGACGCCATCAACGATCTTGGCTCCTACGCCCTGCAGGGCTACGGCATGCCGGTGGACGAGGTCCAGGCGCTGACGCTCTATGTGGAGGCGGCCCAGCGGGGTTCGGCGGTCGCCCTGGCCAATGTCGCAGCCGCCTACCACGACGGCGAGGGCGTCGAGGTCGATCTGGAAAAGGCCCTGCGCCTTTATGTCCTCTCGGCCAGGGCCGGCAACCTGACGGCCTATTACCAGCTGGGCCAGATGTACGAGGACGGCGAAGGGGTGAAGGCCAGTCGGGCCAAGGCGGTGCAGCTGTATCGCGTGGCCGCCCAGAGCGATGACGAAGAGGTGGCGCAGGCCGCCGAGGACGCCGCCGAACGCCTGGAGGGCGGCTCCTCGGAAACCCCGATCGCCTGAGGTCGTCGTTCGCATTTTGTTTCGGCCGCCGAACTGCTAAATCAGGCGGGTGACCGCACAGATTCCCGCCCTCGATCTCGCCCCCGCCCTGGTGGTTCTGCCCGGCCCGCGCGCCGGCGTCGCCGATGGCTCGGGCGAGGGCCGCGTGCTGCGCACCCCCGACGCTCGCGACCTGTTCGAATACGGCCCGGTCCTGGTCGCCCACGCCTCGATGACCGCCAAGCGGCTGAACCTGCAGGCGCCGACGCGCGGGCGCGGCCTGTTCGACGTGCTGGAGCTGTACGCCTTCGTCCGCCCGGCCACCTTCTGCGCCCCGTCGGCCGTGGGGCTGGCCACCGCCCTGGGCCTGGCCGAACCCCGGGGCGCGGCCGCTCAGGCCCAGACCCTGCGCGACGCCGCCGCCGCCCTGCTGCACGAACTGGCCTTGACGCCGCGGCCGTCGCGCGAGGAGGCCCTGGCGGTCGCCGAGACCCTGGCCCGCGCGGGCTGGGCCTGGGGGCCCGCGACAGTCGGCGCCCTGAGATCCGCGCCGGTCGGCAACCAGTTCCGCAGCTCCGGCCTCGACGTCTGGGCCCGCGCCGTGGAATGGGAAGACCAGGCCCCGCCCGGCGAGCCCGGCTCGCGCCCGGTCGACCCCGAACGCGCCAGCGAACGCCTGCGCGAACTGCTGCACCGCTCGGGCCTGGACGAGGTGCGCGAGGCCCAGGACACGTTCGCCCGCGAGGCCGCCTACGCCTTCGCGCCCCGCGACCGCGAGGGCGAGCCGCAGATGATGCTGGCCGAGGCCGGCACCGGCGTCGGCAAGACCCTGGGCTACCTGGCGCCAGCCTCGGTGTGGGCCGAGATGAACGGGCCGTCGGTGTGGATCAGCACCTACACACGCGCCCTGCAGCGGCAGATCGAGCGCGAGAGCCATTCGATCTATCCCGACCCGCTGGTGCGGGCCCGCAAGGCCGTGGTCCGCAAGGGGCGCGAGAACTACATCTGCCTGCTGAACTTCCAGGAGCAGGTCAACACCGCCCAGCTGGGCAACGGCGACCTGATCGGCCTGGCCCTGGCCGCCCGCTGGGCGCGCGTCAGCCGCGACGGCGACATGACCGGCGGGGACTTTCCGGCCTGGCTGCCGACCCTGTTCGCCATCCCGCCTTCGGTCCAGGCCGGCCCGGCCAACCTGGTCGACCGCCGCGGCGAGTGCATCCACGCCGGCTGCCAGCACTATCGCGTCTGCTTCATCGAGAAGGCCGTGCGAGCCTCCAAGCGCGCCGACATCGTCATCGCCAACCATGCCCTGGTGCTGAGCCAGGCGGCGTTCGACGGCGCCCGGGCGGCGCGCGGCCTGAAGGGCGACAACGAGACCACTTCGTTGAAGCGCATCGTCTTCGACGAGGGCCACCACCTGTTCGACGCCGCCGACAGCGCCTTCTCGGCCGCCCTGTCCGGCGCCGAGGCGGCCGAGCTGCGCCGCTGGCTGCGCGGTCCGGAGGGACGGGGCCGGCGGGGCAGGGGACTGGAGGCCCGCCTGCTGGACATCATCGGCGAGCGCGAAGGCGCCCGCGGCGCCCTGAACGCCGCCCTGCAGGCCGCCGCCGCCCTGCCGGGCGAAGGCTGGTCGGGCCGCATTGCCCCGCCGGACGGCCAGGTCAATCCGATCGGCCCGATCGAGACCTACCTGGTCTCGGTGATCGAGCAGCTTCGGGCCCGGGTCACCGACCGCCCCGGCGCCGCCGAGCAGGGACTGCAATGCGCCGCCCGCCCGGCCATCGACCTGGTGCGCGAGCGGGCCGGCGAGGCGGCCAAGGCCCTGGCGGCCATCGAGGCCCCGTTGCTGGCCCTGGCTCGCCACCTGGAGGACGTGCTGGACGAGGAGGCCGACACCCTGCCCACCTCGGAGCGGGCGCGGATCGAGGGGGCCCTGCGCGGCCTGGACCGCCGGGCCCGCATGACCCTGCCGGCCTGGCGCTCGATCCTCAAGGCCATCGACGAGGACGCCGAGGACGATCCCGAGTTCGTCGACTGGTTCGAGGCCACGTTCCTGTACGGCCGGGTCGTCGACGCCGCCTGCCGCCGCCACTGGGTGGACCCAACCGAGCCGCTGCGCGCCGCCGTCCTTTCGCCCGCCCATGGCGTGCTGGTGACCAGCGCCACCCTGACCGACCCGGCCCTGGAGGACCCTTTCGCCCTGGCCGAGATGCGGACGGGCGCCGCCCGCCTGCCGCAAAGCCCCAAGGTGCTGCGCCTGGTTTCGCCGTTCGACTACGCGAACAACGCCCGGGCCTTCGTGGTCACGGACGTGGGCAAGGACGACCCGCGCCAGGTGTCGGCGGCGATGCGGGAGCTGTTCCTGGCGGCCGGCGGCGGCGGGCTGGGCCTGTTCACCGCCATCCGCCGGCTGAAGGCCGTGCACGAGCGGATCGCCGCGCCCCTGGCCGACCAGGGCCTGGCCCTCTACGCCCAGCACGTCGATCCGCTGGAGGCCGGCGCCCTGGTCGACATCTTCCGGGCCGAGGAGGACGCCTGCCTGCTGGGCACCGACGCGATCCGCGACGGCATCGACGTGCCGGGGCGGTCCCTGCGCCTGCTGGTCTTCGACCGCGTTCCGTGGCCGCGACCCGACGTGCTGCACAAGGCCCGCCGGGCGAGGTTCGGCGGCAAGGGCTATGACGACTCGACCGCCCGCGCGCGGATCAGCCAAGCCTTCGGCCGCCTGATCCGCCGGGCCGACGACCGGGGGGTGTTCGTGATGCTGGACGCCGCGGCGCCGACCCGCCTGTTCTCCAGCTTGCCGGAGGGCGTGACGATCGAGCGGGTCAGCCTGGTGGAGGCGATCGAGGCGACCGCCGCATTTTTGTCGGAAGATCGTTCTTAATCAGCGCGATACCAAGTTTGGGTAGAGCGTCCGAATAGGACGTGTCCGGTCGTGTTTCGGGGAAGTTTGCATTGGCGTTGCGTAGAGGTTGGGCGGTCCTGACGGCCGTGGTGTTGTTGGGGATCGCGCCGGCCGCTCGGGCCGGCGAGTTCGTGCGCGCCGATTGCCGGTCCGTGGTCAAGCCGACCGACGCCATCCGCTTCGACACCGACGAGCACCAGCGCTGGTACAAGCGATTCTGGACCGGGACCTGCGACCACCTGTCGTTCTGCTTCCCCGGTTCGCCCAACTGGAACGACATCGTCGGCAAGCTGCTGGCCAAGGGCGGTCCCGCCGAGCAGCCGGCGCTGCTGCCCAAGGCCTGTCGCCTGGGCCAACTGATCGGCCTGGAATGGGCCAAGGACAAGGGCATCCAGAAGATCAGCACCAAGGATCTGAAGGTGTTCAACAGCATGCTGGAGGCCGCCGGCGACCCGCTGAGGGGCGTGGAGGCCGTCGACGCCAAGGCCCGGGCCATGGCCGCCCAGCCGCCGAAGGTGATCACGCCCAAAAAGCCCTGATAGAGTCGCCTCGCCGACGCAAAGGGGTCGAATTCCTGCAATGGAACGCGCCTACACACCCTGGCGTCCAAGGGGGAAGTGCGAGGAGCGTTGCATGACCAGATCCCAGATCACCGCCGACGTGGCTGTCGACGACCAGGCCGACCCCGGCCACGTCCGCTCGGCCCGGGCCCTGGTGCAGGGCGTGCGCTGGCGCAGCGGTCTGTCGCAGGGCGAGTTCGCGCGGGCCTTCGGCATTCCGCTGGCCCAGCTGGCGGCGCTGGAACTGGGCCAGACCCGGCCGGACGCCGCCCTGACGGCCTATCTGCGGGTGATCGACCACGCGCCCGACATGGTGCGCGAGGCGCTGGAGCGGTTTTGACGCGGCCGGACGCCCGCCTGTTTGTCCGTAGGCCCCGCGTCTGGCAGAGAGGGGGCGAGCAAGGAGCCTTCGCCTCGTGATCGACGTCCGCACCCAAAAGCAGCGCATGCTGGCCGGCGACCTCTATAGCCCAGTCGATCCCGAGATCATGGCCGACCACGAGGCGGCGGTGGCCTGGATGGGACGCTACAACGCCCTTGACCTGCCGCCTTCCGAGCGTCACGCCCTGCTGCGCGAGCTGTTGGCCGAGGTCGGAGACCGTGTCAGCATCCGGCCGCCGTTCCACTGCGACTACGGCTACAACATCGCCATCGGCGAGGGCGTGTTCCTCAACTTCAACTGCGTGATCCTGGACGTCACGAGGGTGACCATCGGGGCCGCCACGACGATCGGCCCGCACGTCCAGATCTACACCGCCGAGCACCCGCGCGACCCGGTCGAGCGCCGGACGGGCATCGAATACGCCCGCCCGGTCAGCATCGGCGAGAACGTCTGGATCGGCGGCGGCTCCATCATCCTGCCGGGCGTGACGATCGGCGACGACGCCATCATCGGGGCGGGCAGCGTGGTCACGCGCGACGTTCCCAGGGGCGCCACGGCGGTCGGCAACCCGGCGCGGGTTCGGGGTTAGGCCTTCGCCTTCACCGGCAGCCAGATCTCCAGGCCGCCTTCGCCCGTGCGCGGATCAAACTCCGGGCCGTAGCGCTCGAACAGCGGCGCGTCGGCGGCATCGTAGGCTGAGGCCGGCAGCCAGACGGTCCAGATGGCCCGCATCGTGGCGCGGATCATGGAAATATGCTCGGCGTGGCGGAACACCGCATAGCGTTGGGGCGGGATGCGCAGGGTGGAGAACTCGGCTGGCAGGTCGGAGAAGGCCGTGACCTCGACCCCGGCCAGATAGTCGAAGTCGCCGTGGTCGTCGGCATTGGCGCAGACGCCGTAGGTGACGTACGCAAGGTCGCCGCCCACCTGGCTGGGGATGTGGCCCAGGTGGGGGACCAGCCGTCGCCATTGGCTGGGAATGCCGGCTCCGGCGTCGTTGCAGTCGTAGTGCTGCTGGACGCCGGCGATCAGCAGCGGGCGGCCGTCTTCGAAGCGGGGCGGGGGCAGGTCGGTGCGGGGCGTGCTGTCGAGCATGATGGGCTCCACCAGAGTCAGGTTGGCGATATCGCGCCGGGCCCGCACCTGCTCGGGCGTGACCCCGAACTGGTCGCGGAAGGCGCGGGTGAACGCTTCGTGCGAGCCGTAGCCGGCCTCCAGGGCCACCGACAGGATGTCGGGAGCCCCTTGCGCCAGCGCCCGCGCCGCCTCCGTCAATCGCCGCGCGCGCAGGTAGCCGATCACCGGGCGACCGGTGGCGACCACGAAGGCGCGGGACATGTGGAAACGCGAAATCCCGCCGGCCTCGGCGACATCGTCCAGGTCCATGGGTTGGGCGAAGTGGCCTTCGATGAACCAGATGGCCTTCTCGACGGGGTTCATGCGCGGGTCTCGTGACGAAGCATGCGGCAGGGATAGCGGGAGCCTCGACCGGCTATTTGATCGCGATTGCCCTCAGAGCAAAGTCCGCTGCGCCGGCTCGACCGCCGCGGGCTCCGCAGCCTCGCCCCGGCGGCGCAGTTCGGTCCCGGCGCTGAAGCGGAGGTTCGGGTCGCGGTCCTGGGCGAGGGCCCGCAGCGTTTCGACGGCGAGACGGTCCCAGGGCTTGCCGCGTTCCGGGCCCACCGGCACGCGCGGCAGGAGGCCGGGCTCGCGGCTCCAGGCCAGAAGCTGCTCCAGCGAGGCTTCGCCGAGCATGTCGCGCAGGTGGTGGGCGGTGACGTAGGCGTCCGGCAGGGCGCGATGGGCCGGCAGGCCCAGCTCGCGGACCAGGCCCTCGGGCATGCGCTGATAGCGCAGCATCTGGTTGGAAAAGCTGGTCAGGTGCGGCCACAGCCGCAGGGCGCACTTCCAAGTGCAGATCCAGGGCGCGCCGCCGGTGAACCTCGGCGTGCAGTAGCGCTGTTCGAAGGCGGCCCGGTGGGCGGCCAGGGCCTGGACGCCGCCGTCGGGCTTCAGCACGTCGCCCGCGACCGCCTTCCAGAACGGCGCGCCGGCGACGTCGTCGTCGATGAGGTGGTGAACCGCCATGGTCTCGGGCGTGATCGGGCGGCCGGGATTGACCAGCCGGGACCCACGGCCCTCGTCGACGCGCCAGCGGCCGTCAGGACCCTGCGTGACGTCCTGCCAGCCGATCTCGCAGACGTCTTGCGGACCGTTTCCAGCGGTCTCCAGATCGATCACGCGGACGCGGGGAGCAGCCATGGACAGGAATATGGGCCCTGTCGCGGGGCAAGGGGAGGGGCGGGGTCCAGCCGCCCGCCTCAGGCCTTCTCCACGAAGCTGTCGATCACCTTCTTGTCGCCGGCCTTGTCGAACGAAACGGAAAGCTTGTTGCCCTCCACGCCCGTGACCTTGCCGTAGCCGAACTTGACGTGGAACACCCGGTCGCCGCGCGTATAGGCGCTGGCCGCCGAGCCGGCCGAGACCGCCACCAGCCGGCCTTCGCCCTCGATCGGGGCCGATCGGGCGGCCGAGCCGCCAGAGCGCCAGGTGGCGCCGCGCTCGCTGAAGCCCGCCGTCCGTTCCTGGGCCCGCTTCCAGCCGGGACTGTCGTAGCTGCCCGCGGTGAAGGTGCTGGTCCCCGGGTCGTCCCAGCGCGACGACACCGTCTGCTGCATGCCCGGACCGCCGCCGTAATAGCCGGTCTCGGACGCCGCATCGACGTGGGCCAGGGGCAGCTCGTCGACGAACCGCGACGGCAGTTGCGACGTCCAGCGGCCATAGACCTGGCGGTTGGCCACGAAGCTGATCCGGGCCTCCTCGCGGGCCCGGGTGATGCCGACATAGGCCAGGCGGCGCTCTTCCTCGAGGCCCTTCTCGCCCTTGTCGTCCATGCTGCGCTGGCTTGGGAACACGCCTTCCTCCCAGCCGGGCAGGAAGACCAGTGGGAACTCCAGGCCCTTGGCCGAGTGCAGGGTCATGATCCAGACCGCGTCGTCGCCGGCGCCCTTGTCCAGGTCCATGACCAGCGACACGTGCTCCAGGTAGCCTTCGAGGGTGTCGAAGGCGCCCATCGACTGGACCAATTCCTTCAGGTTCTCCAGTCGCGTCTGGCTGGTGGGACCTTTGTCGAGCCTCAGGGCGTCGGTGTAGCCGCTCTCCTCCAGCACCGCCTCCATCACCCGCTGGTGCGGGGTGTTGGCGGCCAGGGCCCGCCAGCGGTCCAGGTCGCGCAGGAAGTTGCTCAGGGCGGTGCGGGTGCGGGCCGGCAGGTCGTCGCCGCCGATGATCACCCGGGCCGCATCGACCGTGGAGATCCCCTCGGCGCGGGCGATCTGCAGCAGTTTCTGCACCGAGGTGTCGCCGATGCCGCGCTTGGGGACGTTGACGATGCGCTCGAAGGCCAGGTCGTCGTCAGGCGACTGGATCAGGCGCAGATAGGCGTGGGCGTCGCGGATCTCGGCGCGTTCGAAGAACCGCGGGCCGCCGACCACCTTGTAGGGGATCTGCAGCATCACGAAGCGCTCTTCGAAGGCCCGCATCTGGAACGAGGCGCGCACCAGGATGGCCATGTGGCTGTACTTGCGGCCGGCGCGCTTGGCCTTCTCGATCTCGTCGGCGACCATCCGGCTCTCGGCCTCGCCGTCCCAGACGCCGCTGACCTTGACCTTCTCGCCGCCCGAGGCCTCGGTCCACAGGGTCTTGCCCAGCCGGCTCTTGTTGGCGTCGATCAGGCCCGAGGCGGCGGCCAGAATGTGCTCGGTGGAGCGGTAGTTGCGCTCCAGCTTGATGACCTTGGCGCCGGGGAAGTCGCGCTCGAAGCGCAGGATGTTGTCGACCTCCGCGCCCCGCCAGCCATAGATCGACTGGTCGTCGTCGCCCACGCAGCAGACGTTCTGGCGGCCCTGGGCCAGCAGCCGCAGCCACAGGTACTGGGCGACGTTGGTGTCCTGGTACTCGTCGACCATCACGTACTGGAAGCGCCGCTGGAAGTCGGCCAGCACGTCCGGATGGCTGGTGAAGATCGTGATGTTGTGCAGCAGAAGGTCGCCGAAATCGCAGGCGTTGAGGATGCGCAGCCGCTCCTGGTACTGGCGGTAGAGGGTGATCCCCCGGCCGTTGGCGAACTCGCCGGCCTCGCTCTGGGGCACGCGGTCGGGCGTCCAGCCGCGGTTTTTCCACGTGTCGATCAGGCCGGACAGGGCGCGGGGCGTCCAGCGCTTGGCGTCGATGTCGGCGGCCTCGATCAATTGTTTGAGCAGCCGTTCCTGGTCGTCGGTGTCGATGATCGTATAGCTGGACTTCAGCCCGACCAGCTCGGCGTGCCGGCGCAGGATCTGGGCGGCCACCGAGTGGAACGTGCCCAGCCAGCGCAGGCCCTCGGCCTGGTCGCCGATGATGTGGGTGATCCGCTCGCGCATCTCGCGGGCGGCCTTGTTGGTGAAGGTGACGACCAGCAGCTCCCACGGTCGGGCGCGGCCCGTCGCCAGGATATGGGCCAGGCGGGTGGTCAGCACGCGGGTCTTGCCCGTGCCCGCGCCGGCCAGCACCAGCACGGGACCTTCGGTCGCCTCGACCGCCGCCCGCTGTTCAGGGTTCAGACCCTCCAGATAGTTCGGCGCCTCGCGCGCGCCGTCCGGTCCGCGCGGACGGGCCAGGTCGGAGATGCGGGGGGCGGGAAGATCGCCGGGGAAGCCGTCGGAAGAGGGGGACGAGTCGAAGCCTTGGGACATGGAACATATGTAGCACAAAGATCGCCCGGCTTAAGCCCTTGCGCCGATCCGCCGCTCGCCCTGGCAGGAACTTCGACCCTCGCCTTCCGTTTGTTCCAGCGGGGACGGACAACACGGGAGACCAACGTGGCTGAAGAAACCCATACGAGCGGCGGTGGCGGCGGGACCGGCATGGCGTTCATCATCGGCGCCCTGGTGGTCGTGGTGGCGGTGATCGCCTACTTCGTCTTCGCCGGCGGCGTGACCCAGAAGAAGCGGGTCGACATCAATGTTTCCGCGCCGCAGGTCGAGGCGCCCAAGGTTCCCGAAGCGCCCAAGCCCGCCAACTAGGGGCCGACAAACCAGGAGGACGCCATGGCGCGTCACCACGATCTTCGGCCGCAACATCTGGGCGTGGCCGGCCTGACCTTGCTGGGCGTGCTGCTGCTGATCGCCGCCCTGGTGGTCGGCAGCTGGCGTTCCGGCCTGCTGACCGTGCGGTCGGCAGACCTGTCGATGCGGCTGCCGGAAAGGCCTGCGCTGCCGCAGCGGTCGCCCAATCCGGCGCCCCTGCCGCTGCCCAAGCCCGGGCCGGGCGTCGAGCAGGGCTAGACCGTCCCGGACTCGCCCGCCTGGGCGCGCCGCAGGGCGAAGACCCGGCAGGCCGAGGCCAGGGGGCGCTCGCCGCGTCCGGCGTCGATCCGCTGGATCAGGCCGGCGATGCTGATCTTGTCGGCTCCGGCCGCCGCCTGCAGCACGGCCCAGAACTCGGGCTCCAGGGCCAAAGAGGTCGCGTGGCCGGCCAGGTTGATCGAACGCTTCTTCAGACTGCCCATCTCGCCTGTCCCCATTTGCCGTTTGGCGGTGCGCCAAGGTTCCCGATCGGGGTCGCCGAACCCTCTTGAATAAAAATGACGCCATGTCATCTTTATCGGGTCCAGCAGGAGCATGCCCCATGATCGCAGCCACGCAAGTGCTCGGTGGGCCAAAGCCTCGTGAACCGATGAGGCGGATGCGCGACACTTTTCAACTGCAGCCTTTGCGGGCGTTCCGGGCCGTCCGGCGCCTGCTCGCCGACAAGGAGGACACCGCCCAGGTGTTCGAGATCATGCGGGCCCTGTCGGGCAAGGCGATCCCGAACGGTTATCGCCGGCTGCTGAGCACGCCCGAAGGCGGCCGCATCGCCTATGAGCGGGACGAGTTCGCCGAGCGGCTGTCGAATCCGGCGTGGCTGGGACAGTTCGGCCCGGGCACGGTCGGCGCCGCCTATCGGGATTTCATCGCCCCCCGCGGCCTGTCCGCCGAAGGCCTGGCCGAGGAAAGCCGCAAGGTTCCGGAGGCCGATGTCGACGCCGCCCATCCCCTGGCCTGGTACGCGCGGCGGATGCGAGACGTGCACGACGTCTGGCACGTCCTGACCGGTTACGGCACGGACGCCCTGGGCGAGGTCTGCGTGGTGGCCTTCTCCCACGCCCAGACCCGCAGCCTGGGCTTTGCGGTCATCGCCCTGGCCGGCGCGCGTCATCTCCAGAAGGCGGCGCCGGGCCTGCCCTACGGCAAGGCGGTGCGCGAAGCCTGGCGCAACGGCCGGGCCGCGGCCTGGCTGCCGGCGGTCGACTACCCGGCCTTGTTCGCCCTGCCGCTGGACGAGGCGCGCCGGACCTTGAAGATCGCGCCCAACACCGCCTATCAGGCCATTCCGTCACGACATCGCGACCGCGCCTAGCGCGCCGGAAGACCGCCGAGGCTTGACCTTTTCCGGCGTTCGGTAGTTGAACTACATAACGCATCCCGCGCCCATATCGAGAGTTCGCATGATCACCCGCCGCCTCAAGCTGGTCGGCCTGGCCCTGTTCGGGGCGGCGATGGCCCTGGCCGCGACGCCCGTCCTGGCCGCCGACACTCAGGTGGCCGTCGCCGCCAACTTCACCGAGCCGGCCAAGGCGATCGCCGCCGCCTTCAAGGCCAAGACCGGCCACACCGCGACGCTGAGCTTCGGCTCCTCGGGCCAGTTCTATACCCAGATGGCCCATGGGGCGCCCTATGAGGTGTTCCTCTCGGCCGACGCCGAGCGGCCTGAGAAGGCCGAGCAGGAGGGGTTGAGCGTCCCCGGCGCGCGGTTCACCTACGCCGTCGGCCGCCTGGTGCTCTATTCGAAAACCCCGGGGCTGGTCGACGCCAAGGGCGCGGTGCTGACTTCGGACCGGTTCGCCAAGCTGGCCATCGCCGATCCAGCCGCCGCGCCCTACGGCGAGGCCGCGGTGGAGACGATGCGCAAGCTGAAGGTCTACGACGCCCTGGCGCCGAAAATCGTCAAGGGAGCGTCGATCACCCAGGCCTACCAGTACGTGGCGACCGGCAACGCCGAACTGGGCTTCGTGGCCCTGTCGCAAGTGATCGACCAGCCGGGCGGGTCGCGCTGGCTGGTGCCGGCGACCGACCACGCGCCGATCCATCAGCAGGCCGTGCTGCTCCGGACAGGCGAGAAGAACCCCGCCGCCCGGGCGTTCCTGACCTTCCTGAAGTCCCCGGCCGCCATCGCCATCATCAAGCGCTACGGCTACGAGGTTCGCTAGGGTCTTTGGACGGTTGACGGTCATGGGCCGAACTCCTCGTCCTTCGACAAGCTCAGGATGAGGAATTCTACTCAACCGCCTTACCAGTAGCCCTCATCCTGAGCCTGTCGAAGGACGAGGGTGCTGTCTCGACGCCAAACGCCTAACCGTCCACAGATGCTAGGCGCGACGATAGCGCGCGATCAGCGGGTCGGCCGCCGCCTGGGCCAGGATCCAGTCGCGAAAGGCGGCGATCTTGCGCACGCGGCGGCGTTCGGCGGGATAGGCCAGCCAATAGCCGCCGCCGTAATGGGCGGCGATGTCGAACGGGGCGACGAGCCGCCCCTGGGCGATCTCCTGGGCGAAGAAGATCGGCGAGCCCAGGGCGAAACCCTGATCGGCCAGGGCGGTGGCCACCTCCAGCGCCTGGGCGTCGGCCGACAGGCGGGGCGGGGCGCGATCGTCGCTGGCGTCGACGCCGGCCGCCTCGAACCAGCGCACCCAGAAGTCCGGAGAACCGATCCGCGGCGCCCGCAACAGGTCGGCCGGGCTGGTCAGGCCGCCGGACCGCGCCAGGACGGTCGGCGTGCACAGCACCGTCTGGACAGAGGGGATCAGGAGATGCGCCTCCATCCCCGGCCAATCGCCGCCCCCGGCGCGCAGGGCCAGGTCGAACGGTTCGCGCTGCAGGTCGACCACCCGGCTGGAAGCGTCCAGCCGCACGGCGATGCGGGGATGGGCGATCTGGAAGGCGCCCAGGCGCGGCGCCAGCCAGTGGCCGCCGATGCTCTGCACCGTGGTGATCGACAGCACGCCCTCCTCGGTGTCGACCAGGTCCGACACCGCCGTGCGCAGGACGCTCATGGCCTCGGTCGCCGCCCGCGACAGGCGCTCGCCCGCCGGAGTCAGGGTCACCTCGCGGGGCAGGCGGGTGAACAGCGGCTGGTCCAGGCGTTGCTCCAAGGCCTTCACCTGCCAGCTGACCGCGGCCTGGCTGACGCCCAGTTCGTCGGCGGCGCGGGTGAAGCTCTTCAGGCGCGCGGCGGCCTCGAAGATGCGGATGGCGCTGAGCGGCAGGCTGGCGAGGATGTCAGGCATAAGTAGTCCTTATGCTTACGCAAGGAAGCCGCGTTTGTCTTCCCACGCGTGAAAGCCGATTTTCCAATCATGGAACGCCAGGAAGAGTGATCATGATGGACGAAGCGATCAAGACCCATAAGGAAACCACGTTTGGCTGGGTGCTGCTGGTCCAGGAGTGGATCGTCGCGCGCCGGGCGCGCTTGGCTCGCCTGGCCCAGGAACAGGCGACCGAGGCGGTGCGGGATGTCCAAACCAAGCCCCGGCGCCATCTCGCGCCCCGTTAGCCCGGGCCTCGCCATGGACGAAAGGGCGTCATCCCGGACGGGCGCGCGGCGCGAAGATCCGGGATGACGGTCATCTTCGCGGTGAAGGCCCGCCCGGGCGTGGGTTCAGGCGGCGTGGCCGACCGTTTCGAACTGGAGCGCGCGATTGATCTCGTGGATCAGAACCCGCGTTTCGAGCGGCTTGGCGACGACGCCGTCGAACACGCCGGCGGGCGCCTCCGTCGCGTCGGCGGAGAAGGCGATGATCGGAACATTGCCGTTGAGGCGGCTCAGACGAATGGCCCGCGCCGCGGCGACCCCGCCCATGCCGGGCATCCGCAGGTCCATCAGGATGACGTCGAACGGCTCGACCTCCGCCCGGGCCACCGCCGTTTCGCCGTCGACGGCTTCGCTGGTTTCGGCGCCGAGGGCGTCCAGTATGGTGCGGACCAGGTCGCGGTTGACGGGATTGTCGTCGACCACGAGCACGCGGCAGGCGACGGGAAGGTCGGCCGCCTGGCTCGATGTGCTGGTCATGGCGGCGGACTCGACCTCGCCGGCGGGCAGCTCGAACCAGAAGCGGCTGCCCTGGCCAAGGGCGCTCTCGACGCCGATCTGGCCGCCCATGGCCTCGACCAGCCCCTTGCAGATGGCCAGGCCCAGGCCCGTGCCGCCGTGTCGCCGCATCGAGGAGCCGTCGATCTGTGAGAAGCGCTTGAAAAGCTGGTCCAGCCGATCGGCCGGAACGCCGCCACCGGTGTCGCGAACCGAGATCACGAGCCTCTTCGCGTCCTGGCGCCACGCGGCCTCGACCGTGATCCCGCCGCGGTCGGTGAACTTGACGGCGTTGCCGATCAGGTTGAGCAGCACCTGTCGCACCCGGTCGGGCGCGATGAACAGGGCGGGTGGCAGGGTCCCGGCGCCGAGGATGTCGAGCCTGATCCCCTTTTCCTGGGCCTGGCAGGCGAAAAGGTCCACGGCGTCCTCGACCAGACGGCGCGGGTCGCAGACGGCGCGCCGGATCTCGACCTGGCCGGCTTCCAGCTTGGAGAAGTCGAGGATGTCGTTGACGGTCGACATCAGGGCCTGTCCGGCGTTGGCGATCCGGTCGACGAACCGCCGGGTGGTGGGCGACAACTCCGGCTGTTCCTCGATCAGGCGCGAGAAGCCCAGCACGGCCGTCAGCGGCGTGCGCAGCTCGTGGCTCATGTTCGACAGGAACTCGGACTTGACCGCGGCGGCGGCCTCCGCCGCGGCGCGCGCCTCGACCAGCGCAGCCTCCATCGCCTTGCGCGCGGTGATCTCGCGGGCGACGTCCTGGATGGCGACCAGCACACCGGCCTCGTCGAAGGACAGCTTCGGCTGGCCCTCCAGCCAGATCCACCGGCCGTCCTTGTGCAGGGCGCGGAACTCGTAGGGTTCCGAGACCGCGGAAGGACCGCGACGGATCAGGGCCATATAGTAGTTGATCATGTGGTCCCGGTCGTCGGGATGGGTCAGGTCCACGACCCGCCGGCCGACCATCTCTTCCGGCTCGCGGCCCAGCACGATACGGCAGGCCGGCGAGATGAAACAGATTTCGCCGGCGGGATTGAAGGTGGCGATCATGTCGCTGGCGTTGTCGGCCAGCAGGCGATAGCGCGCCTCGCTCTCGGCGAGCGCGACCTGCGCCTTGCGGTCGTCGGTGATGTCGCGAACCGTGCCCATCATGAACGCGGGAAGGCCGTCGGGGGCGCGGACGGTGATCGAGCTGCCCGAGACGCAGCGCTCTTCGCCGTCGGGCCTGACGATGCGCGTGGGCACGTTGTGGTCGTCCTCGCCGGTGCGCAGGCGCTCGGCGATCCGCGCCAGCGTCCAGGCCCGGTCGCCGGGATGGAGCCGGTCGTTGAAGAGGTCGATCTCCGGCTGCTCGACATAGTCCAGGCCATAGATCTCGAACATCTTGCGCGAGACGTCGAGATGGCGCGTGCGCAGGTCGTATCGCCAATAGCCGAGACCGCCGATGTCTTCGGCGAGCAGCGCGCGCTGGGCTTGTTCGCGGGCGTCATCGCGCGCCGCGATCAACTCCAGTTCCAGGGCCTTGCTGTCGGAGATGTCGCGGGAAACGCTGACGATCTCGTGGGGCGCGCCGTCCTCGTCCCGGACGAGCTGAAGATTGGACTCGACCCAGACATAATGGCCGAGCCTGTGTCGCGACCGGTGCTGGATCGTCTTGTGGTCCAGACCTCGCGACATCTCGGCGAAGACCGCCATGACCGCATCCCGATCTTCCGGATGCAGGATGCTGGGAACGGTCAGGCCGACGGTCTCGGCCACGGTGTAGCCAAGCAGTCGCTCGACGGCCGGCGAGATGAACTTGCCGCGTCCCAGAAAATCGTAAAGGGTGATGACGTCGCCGGCCCGTTCCGTGACGAGGCGGTAGCGCTGTTCGCTGCGACGAAGGGTTTCGATCGTCCTGACTGTCTGGGTGACATCCTGGAACAGGCCGAAAATGGCCGTCGGCCGGCCTTGATCGTCCCGTTCGCACTGGCCCCGACTGACCACGTGCCGTAGGGCGCCGTCCGCGCGGATCAGCCGGAGCTGGAGGTCGAAGCTGGTCTGTTTCCGCGCCGCCAACGCCATATGACGCCGGACCCGTTCGCGATCATCGGGGTGGTAGAAGGCGACGGCGTCATCGACATTGGGGTCGAAGGTCTCCCGATCGACCCCGTAGATGTCGTACACCGCGTCCGACCAGGTGACGGCGCCGGTGGAAAGGTCCAGGCGCCAGTGGCCGACGCCGGCCATGGTCTCGGCGATTTCGAGCAGGCGCTGCTTGTCACGGGTTTCCCGATGCGCCTTGGCCAGCTCGAATTCGTCGACCACGATCCGCGCCAGCAGTCTCAGTCGCTCCAGCGCCGCGTCGTCGGGCCGCGGGCGCGGCTTGTGGTCGAGGACGCACAGCGTTCCAAGATTATGCCCGTCCTTCGTCGTCAGGGTGGCGCCCGCATAGAAGCGCAGGTCGGGCGGTCCGGTGACCAGGGGATTGTCGGCGAAGCGCGGGTCGGTCGAGGCGTCCTCGACCACCATGACGGACTCGGGCCCCAGATCGATGGCGTAGCTGCAAAACGCCCCGTCGCGCGGCGTTTCGGCGGCTTCGACGCCTATCCTGGCCTTGAACCACAGGCGTTGCGCGTCGACGAGGGAGACCACGGCGATCGGGGCGTCGAACAGGTTCCCGGCGAGGCCCGCCAGGCGGTCGATCGCCGGGTCGGCCTGGGTGTCCAGGACGCCGAAGGACCGCAAGGTGTCCAGTCTGAGCGTCTCGCGATCGCTCATATTATTCCCCGTCCGTCGTTTTCCCGACCTTACGGAAAAGACGCCGTGGAAAGGCTAACGCCGTGTGTGGCCGATTGGCGCAGGCTCAGCGTGGCCCACCGTCGAGACCGGTGGACGTCTCGCGAGGCCGTGGCCTGGCCAGCCGGCTCAGTCCTCGCGCTTGGCGCCGTCCAGGTCGCGTTGCAGCCTGTCGGCCCGCGCGGCGTCCAGGGCCTTGTCGGCCTTGGTCCGGCCGAACCGGGCGCGGTTCTCGGCGGCTTTCGCCTTGGCGTCCGTCTTGGCCTTGGCCTTGCGGGCCTGGTTCAGGTTGAGGATCTCGGCCATGGCTAGCCTTTCTTCTTCGGTCCAGCGGGGAGCGGCGTCGCCGGCCGCAGGATCAGCGTCGATTGCAGGCGCAGGGTCTGGCCCTTCTTCAGCACGAACGGGGCCCGCCCCGGAAAGACGCAGTTCTGCATCGACAGTTCCCGGCGCAGGATCCAGCGGGTGATCGGCGCGCCGTTGGCCTTGCAGGCCAGGCCCACCGTCCAGGCCGGAGAGCCGCCGCCTGGCGTCCAGGCGAAGCCCATGGCCTTGCCGGCCTCGACCGGCCCGACGGCCGGGGTCATCGCCTTGCCGCCGGAGCCGAAATTCAGGCGATCCGGTTTGATCAGCCGCACCGAAAAGCCGCCATAGCCCTTCTCGTCGTCGCTGCCGCCCAGGGCCAGGGTGTCGGACCGCGCCGTGATCACCGTGTCGAAGTCGATGCGCCGGGCGCCGGCCTTCAGGGGATAGACGCGGACCTTGGTGGTCTCGCGCGCCACATAGTTCACCTCGGGCCCGGAATTGACGATCCAGTCGGCGTTGACCACCAGGGTCCCGCCGCCGGCGCTGTCGCCCTTGAAGCGTTTTTCGCGGACGTGGAAGGTCAAGCCCTTCATGAACCAGCCGTCGGCGACGGCCTTGCCGTCGACCAGCACCTGATGCCAGCTCCAGAACGCTCCGCGTTGGTGCAGGTGGTCGGCGGGACGGTCTTCGGTCAGCACCGCGCCGTCGGGCGCCCAGATCGGGTGGACATAGTTCAGCCGGCCGGCCTCGTGCGGATCGGCCGGTGCGGTGCGGTAGAATAGGACACTTCTGCCGCCGTCGGTGATGGTGACGCCGTCGGCGGCGAACACCGCATCGACCCGGGGCGCGGGGGAGACGGGGGCGGGCTCCACGGGCGTTGCCGCCGGAATCTCGGGAGACGCCCCGGCGGCCGGCTGGGCGACCGCCGGGGAAGGGGGCTCCGCCTGCGCCCAGGTCGCTTCCGCCGAGGCGAGGCCGCCGGTCAGCGCGATCAGGGCGGCGAGCGATCGGATCATCGGTGTTTCCCCTACGGCTGTCGGCCGAGTGATAGCCAGGAACGCGACCTCCGCAAAGTCGCAACCTTGACTGGAACGTAAAGCGAACATCGCCGGTCCGCAAGCCTCCTGGAAACTGCGCTGAACCGTGGCCCGTTACCCTGTCGAACAACCATCAACAGGAGGAACGTCATGATCAACGCCTCGGAAATCCGCGAACACCTGGAAGTGGTCGGCTCGGACGGCGGTCATGTCGGCCGGGTGGATCACGTGGTCGGCGGCGAGATCGAGCTGGCCAAGCTGGACCTGGGCGGCGGCCTGAAGCACCACCTGATCCCGATCACCTGGGTCGACCATGTCGACGACGACGGGGTGCACCTGAGCCTGACCAAGGACGACGCCAAGGCGCGGTGGCGCGAAAAGCACTGACGCGCCTCGCGGCGGCTCGTCGCGACGATTGACAGCTTCGCCGTGCTGACCGATCCCTCGCCCGCCAACAGGTGAGGGATCGCGCATGTACCAGCTCCATTACAGCCCCAGCACGGCCAGCCTGGCGGTCCACTGGATGCTGATCGAAATCGGCGCGCCGTTCGAGCTGGTCCTGACCGACATCGCGACCGGCGCCCACAAGACCCCCGACTATCTGAAGCTCAATCCCAGCGGGGTGGTGCCCACCCTGATTGTCGATGGCGCGCCGGTGCTGGAGAGCACGGCGATCCTGATGCTGCTGGCCGAACGCCACCCCGACAAGGGCCTGGCGCCGGCGCCAGGGACGCCCGAGCGCGCCGCCTATTTCCAGTGGATGGTCTATCTGGCCAACGCCCTGCTGCCCAGCTTCCGCGCCTGGTACTATCCGCACGAGCCGGCCGGCGAGGCCAGCGCCGAAGCCGCCCAGGCGGCGGCCCGGGCGCGGATCGAGACCGTCTGGGACCGCGTCGACGCCCAGCTGGCGGCCAAGGGGCCCTACATGCTGGGCGAGCGGCTGTCGGCGGTGGACTTCCTGGCGACCATGCTGATGCGCTGGTCGAGGAACCTGCCCAAGCAAGCCACCGCCTGGCCCAACATCGCCCGCTACCTGGCGCGGATGCGGGCCATGCCGTCCCTGCGCGAGGTCCACGCCCGCGAGGGCTTGACCGACTGGATCGACGGCTAGGCTAGCGGGGCGGCAGGGCGCCGGCGAAGTCGATCACGCACATGTAGCCGTAGGCGCGGTGCGGGCCGCAGGCCACGCCGGCCACCTGGTAGCTGGCGGCGAAGATGTTGCGGCGGTGGCCGCGATTGGGAACGCCGCTGTCGATGATCAGCTGGCGGACGACGTCACGCGGATCCTCGAACCCGTAGGAGATGTTCTCGGCCGAGAGACCGGCCCAGACACCCTGGCCGCGCAGCCTCTGACCCAGGGAGCCGGCCGGGCCGTGGCCGACGTCACCGCGCGGGCCCTGGGCCTGGGCGTGCTGGCGAGCCGCGGCGGCGACGCGTCGATCGGGGGCCAGGGGCGGCAGCGAGGCCTGGCGCTCCAGGAAGTCGATCGCCTCCTCGACGGCGTCGGGGTCATCGCTCCTGTTCAGCTCGCGGCGCAGTTCGTCGGCGTATTCGGCGGGACGGGCGCGGGCGAAGTTGAGCTCGTCCAGGACGGCGTCGTCGAGGCGAGCCGACAGGGACGCGGATTGGGCGGCGGGCGCCAGGGCGAGGAACATCAGGCCGGCGAACGCCGGAGCCAAGGCCATGCGGCCGGAAATGCGCATGCGCGCTCCCGAGAATCAGACGCCCCGGGCCTGACCTAGCACGCTCCGCCGAAGCGTGCAGTCGCGCGGAATGTCGCGCCCGAAGCCGCCGCGTTCTAAGCCTCCACGGGAGGCAAGGCCGCAAGGTGCGGGTGCCGGATCATCACCGTCATGCCGTCGGCGGAGGCCACCGTCATCTGGCCGTCCAACTGCTTGACCAGCGCGTCGACGATCACCGTGCCCAGGCCGCCGGGCCGGCCCTGGACGGGTTTTACGGCCTTGCCGACGCCGTTGTCGCCGACCGTCAGCGTCCAGGCCTCATCGTCGCTGGCGAAGGTCACCGTGACGCGGGCGTCGTCCTTGAAGACCGGGAATGCGTACTTGACGGCGTTGATCAGGAGTTCGGTGACGATCAGGCCGATGCTGACGGCCTTGTCCGAACCGATCGTGGCGTCGTCGGCGACCACCTTCAGGGCGATCGGCTGGCTGTCGCCGACCATCGAGGCCGCCAGGCTGGCGCACAGCTTGGTCAGATAGGGGCCGACCTCGATCTGGTTGACGCCGCCCGAAGCATGCAGGTGCGACTGCACCTCGGCCACCGAGATCACCCGCTGATGGGCGTCTTTCAGGTGGAAGCGGATTTCGTCGGACGTCACGGCGCGGGCCTTGAGCATCAGGATGCTGGCGATGATCTGCAAGCTGTTGGCGACCCGGTGCTGCATCTCCTGCAGCAGCACCTCCTTCTGGTTCAGCAGGTCGCGCGTGCGGGAGAGCAGGCTCTCCTTCTCGCGCTCGATCGCCCGTCGCGCCGTGATGTCGGTGAAGGCCAGCAGGATCGTCGAGTTGGCGCTGGTCTCGTAGATCACCTTGCGGGCGTTCAGCAGCATGACCCGCCGGCCCAGGCCGGGGAAGTCGTGATTGACCTCGAAGCCGTTCATGGCCACGCGCTCGGGGATGATGGTTTCCAGCAGCTCGCGCAGGGCGGGGATGTCCCATTGGCCGTCGCCCAGGGCGTAGAGCGGGCAGCCCACGGTGTGCTCGGGATCGACCTTGAAGGTCTCGTAGAACGACCGGCTGGCGGCCAGCACCGAGAAGGCGGAATCGAGCACCAGCAATGGCTCGTGGATGGTGTCCACGATCGCCTGGGCCAGGGTCTGTGCGTCTTCAATCCCAGGGATCGGACGCGGCATGGAGAATGGAATCCGATCCTAGACGCAAGATCGCGGACGGCGACGGATGGGCGCCGATAGCTGCACCCTAAGCCTATTTCAGATCGGAGTCCTGAAGCGTCTGAGCGGTGAACGCGTCCTGCCACAGGGCCTGTTGCGCCAGATAACGCCAGGTCTGGGCCATCGACAGCAATTCCGTCTCCAGATTCGGCGCGCCGCACGCTCCGGCCCGTCGCTCCATTTCGCTGGCTCGCGCCAGGCAGTCCTTGGCGTCGCGCATGGAGCCGATCCTTCAAATCCCGTGCATTGCCGCTAGGCATTAACCCCGCGCGGCGCACAAGGCTCCGAGAGGATCAGCGTCCGCCGCCCGTGATTTCCTTGATCAGCGCCTGGACCGGGCCTTTTCCGCCGGCGTTCCACACGGCCTTCAGATGGGCCAGGGTCTGCTCCGCGGCGCCCTCGAACTTCCAGTCACAGTCGACGATCTTGCAGTTCTTGAACACCGGGGCCTCGCCGCCGGCGAAGGTCAGGCGGCAGTCGCGGAATTCGCAGTCGGCGAAGTGCTCGCCATCCAGCGACACGGTTTCGTGGTTGAAGTTCGTCGAACTGGGCATGCGCCGTCTTTCACTGGTCGTCGGTCGGGGGTTTGGACGGCGCGGCGTCTTCGGCGGCTTGCTTGGCGGCGGCCTTGTCGGCGGCCTTCTGGGCGAGCTTCTGGGCCTTCAGGCGCTCGCGTTCCTGGCGTTCGAAATTGTAGTTCGGGGTGCGCGCCATGACGATCTCCTGGCCGCGGAAGGCGGCGACAACGAGCCCTAGCGCGGTTTGCAGCCGACTTACAGCCGTCATCCTCGCCGAAACGGCGAGAATGACGGCCTAGGCGTCGAAGAATGGCTATTTCACGCTGGCGCAGAAGCGCTGGATGCGCGCACAGGCGTCTTCCAGCACGTCGTTGGCGGTGGCGTAGCTGATACGGAAGAACGGCGACAGGCCGAACGCCGCGCCGTGCACCACGGCTACGCCCTCGGCCTCCAGCAGTTCGCCGGCGAAGTCCTCGTCGGTCGCGATGACCTTGCCCGAGGGCGCGGTCTTGCCGATCAGGCCGGCGCAGGACGGATAGACGTAGAACGCGCCCTCCGGCGTCGGGCAGTGCAGGCCGGTCGCCTGGTTCAGCATCGACACGACTAGGTCGCGGCGCTCCTGGAAGAGCTTGGCGTTCGGCTTGATGAAGTCTTGCGGACCGTTCAGGGCCTCCAGCGCCGCCCATTGCGAGATCGAGCAGGGGTTGGACGTCGTCTGGCTGATCATCTTGCCCATGGCCTTGATCAACGCTTCGGGCCCGCCGGCGTAGCCGATGCGCCAGCCGGTCATCGAATAGCCCTTGGACACGCCGTTCATCGTCAGGGTGCGGTCATAGAGCTTGGGCTCGACCTGGGCGATGGTGGTGAACTCGAAATCGTCGAACACCAGGTGCTCGTACATGTCGTCGGTCAGCACCCAGACCTGCGGGTGGCGCAGCAGCACCTCGGCCAGCGCCGCCAGCTCGGCGCGGGTGTAGGCGCCGCCCGACGGGTTGGAGGGGCTGTTGATGATCAGCCACTTGGTCTTCGGCGTGATCGCCGCTTCCAGGGCGGCCGGGGTGATCTTGAAGCCGCTTTCGGCGGTGGTCTCCACCGACACCGGCGTCCCGCCGGCCAGCAGGGTCATGTCGGGGTACGACACCCAGTAAGGCGCGGGGATGATCACCTCGTCGCCGGGGTTCAGGGTGGCGACCATGGCGTTGTAGATCACCGGCTTGCCGCCCGGGGCGACGTGGATCTGGGCCGGCTTGTAGTCCAGGCCGTTCTCGCGCTTGAACTTGGCGCAGATGGCGGCCTTCAGCTCGGGCATGCCGTCGGGATCGGTGTACTTGGTCTTGCCGGCCTTGATGGCGGCGATGGCGGCGTCCTTGATGTTGTCGGGGGTGTCGAAGTCCGGTTCGCCGGCGGAGAGGGCGATCACGTCCCGGCCGGCCGCTTTCAGGGCCCGCGCCTTGGCGCTGATCGCGATGGTGGCGGACGGAGCGATGCGCCGCAGGGCGGCGGACTCGAGCGACATGGTTCAGGACTCCCCTGGGAGGACGTGGACTCGAAAGACCGGTTTCAGGATTGCGGCGGTCTTACGCCCGTGCTTGCCGCGGTGCAACGCAACAAAGACCGCGTCGCGCGGGGTTCTTGCGCCGATGCGGGTCGCACGGTACCGCTATCACCATCAAGACGAGAGGCCGGCCCGCACGACGGACGGTCCCGGGAGGGAACGACCATATCGGCCGCCGACGGCGGCCGACCGACGCAACGACGTCTCTAGGAGGGGGAACCATGACAAAGACCGCTATCCTGGCCGCTGTGGCCGCTGTGGCCGCGCTGAGCCTGCCCATCGCCGCGCCGGTGACGGCCAAGGCCGCCGAGCCGGCCGCCCAGGGCATCATGAAGTATGCGATCAACAAGCCGTCCACGGCCTGGAACGTCTACGGGCCAGGCCAGACCAACGCGCCGGTCAAGGACAAGGCGGTGACCGGCGGGGCGGGGGTCCGCATCCAGGTCACCGCGCCATCGCCCGACGAGCCGTGGGAAAACAGCGCCGGCCAGGGGGTGGACGGCAAGATCACCAAGGGCGACGTCATCACGATCGCCTTCTGGGCCAAGGCCGAGCCGGTCGATGGCGGGCCGCCCACGGCGAACCTCAGCTCCGTGGGCGTCCAGCAGACGACTTCGCCGTGGGGCGGCATCGTCGGTGGCAGCGTCGCGGTGACGAGCGGCGAATGGAAGCTCTATACCGTCAGCGGGCGGGCCAGCATGGACGCCGAGAAGGGCGCGGCGGGCGTCGGCGTGCACCTGGGCAGCGCCAAGCAGACCGTGGTGCTGGGGCCGCTGTTCGTGCTGGATTTCGGTCCCAACTACGATCCGTCCATGGCCAGGTAGAACGGCTCAGTCCGTCTCGCGCATGTGCTGGACGAACGCCTCCAGGTGCTTGCCCAGATAGGCCAGGGTCTTGTCGTCGATCACCTGGCCGTTCGCGATCTTGGTGTGCGCCTGGCCGACCAGCATCTCGCTGAGCGGCCAGTATTCGGCCGAGACCTTGCGCAGCGACTGGCGCAGGGCGTCCTGGGCGCGGACCGTGCCGGTGACGCCCGGCGAGGCGCCGAGGATGCAGGCGGTCTTGCCCTGCAGGACGGAGGGGGCGCCGCGCGAGGCCCAGTCGATGGCGTTCTTCAGCACGCCGGTGACCCCGCCGTTGTACTCGGGGCAGGCCAGCACCAGGGCGTCGGCGCCGCGAATGGCGTCCTTCCAGGCCGTGACGGGCGCCGGGTCGCCCTGGTCCTCGACGTCCTGGTTGAACAGCGGCAGGTCGTGCAGGCCGAAGATCTCGATCGTCACGCCCTCGGGCGCGCACTCCTGGGCGGCGCGCAGCAGGGCGGTGTTGAACGAGGCGGCCCGCAGGCTGCCGGAGACGCCGAGAAGTTTCATGAAAGGCTCCGCCGCTGGAGCGGGGGAAGCTAGTCGGCGTCGGCGCCCGGGGAAAGCCGGGTCAGGCGGTGAGGGCGGTCCTCATCGGCTTTTCGCCCAGACCGTCCAGCCCGGCTTCGACATGGGCCCAAAGACGCTGCAGGTCGCGGGCGGCCGGACCGCCCGGCTCGAGCTCGGCCACGCAGAGTCCATGCGCCATGGCCTTCTGGAAGGTTTCGCGCGCGCGCAGGCCGTGCGGGGCCAGCGGCAGGCCGCAGAACCGCAGGGCTTCCAGGATCTCGGGGAAGGCGACGGGCGCGACGTCCGACCGGCTGGTGTGGGCCTGGTTCAGCACCACCATGCCGCCCTTGCCCAGGCGGCGGACGGCTTCCGCCGTGCGGACGATCGGGGCCAGGTCGAGGAACGAGGGACGGCCCGCCACAAGACAGAGGTCGGCGATGTTGACCGCCTGGGCGACGTCGGCCTCGGGCATGGCCGGGGTGTCGATGAACAGGTAGTCGACGCCGTCCCGCATGGCGTTGGACTTGGTCATGAACAGCTTGCCTGCGGTGATCTCGGCGAGAGCGGGACCGGGCTCGCGGCGGGCCCTCAGGGCGTCCGAGGCCGACCGCTGCGGATCGATGTCGGCCAGCACCACCTTGCGGCCCTGCAGGAAGGCCGTCAGCGCCAGATTCACGGCCAGGGTCGTCTTGCCCGACCCGCCCTTCCGGGAAAGCACAGTAATTGTCTTCACGACTTGCACTCTTCGCCCAGACCCAGCGGCCGGTTCCCGCAGCCGCAAGGTCCCCCAAGGTGGGTCAACTGTTATGGCCAAGATATGAACAGAACTTCAACTTGCCGGACGATTTGACGCCGAAGCCAAATTCACGGAAACCGTTGCCCCGCCTGGGAAAATTCCGGGTCAGCCGGCGCGGGCGTCGCGCCCGCGGCCGTCCAGGGCCAGCAAGCCGGCCACATGGCTCCACAGGCGATCGACTTCCCGGGCGGCCGGGGCCTGGGCGTCCCATTCGCCGACCGACAGGCCCCGGGCGATGGCCTGCTGATAAAGGGTCCGCGAGCGCAGGCCGACCGGCGCGATCGGCAGGCCGCAGAAGCGCAGCGCCTCGACCGCCTGCTGCACGCTGGCGGGCTCGAATCCGCCGCGCTTGGACGGCGCCTGGTTCAGCACGATCAGCCCCGCCTTGCCCAGCCGACGGACCATTTCGGCCGAGCGCGCCACCGAGGCGATGTCCAGGAAGGTGGGGCGGCAGACCAGGATGCACAGGTCGGCGGAATTGACCGCCACGGCGACGTCGGCGTCCGGCGCGGCGGGCGTGTCGATCAGCATGACGTCATAGGCGTCGTGCAGGGCCTGGGAGCGGGTCTGGAACAGCTTGCCCGCGTTGATCTCGGCCAGGGCGGGGCCGGGCGCGGCGCGGGCCCGCAGGGCGTCGGAGGCCGAGCGCTGCGGATCGATGTCGGCCAGCAGCACCTTCCAGCCCGCCAGATGGGCGGTGAGGCTCAGGTTGACGGCCAGCGTCGTCTTGCCGGCCCCGCCTTTGCGGGAAATCAAAGCCAGGGTCTTCACGTCCGACGCTCTCCCCAACACCCCCGGTCCGCAACCGAAGGCCTGTGGATAACTTAGCCGCCCGTTACGACAGGTTCGCAACTGAAATGTCGTGTTTGGGGAATCTTAACCACGGTTCGCCTCCAGGCGGAGGAAAGCTTGACCACAAAATGAGCGACCCTCGGACAACGGGGGACGAGACCGCGCTTGACCGCGCCGGGGGCATGGGCGAGGCAGGCGGATGCTTCGTCGCCTGATCGACTTTTTCACCAACATGGACGCCAAGGCCTGGCGAACGGTCGCGGTGTCGTTCGTGCTGTTCGGCGGGGTAGGCGTGGTCTTCCTGTTCGGGGCCCAGCTTCTGGGCCTGAACGGCGAGGTCACGGTCGAGCAGTGGCTGAGCGCCGCCCACGGGCCCTGGGCCCTGCCGGTCGCGGTCAGCGCCTTCGCGGTCCTGGCCTTCATCGGCGTGCCGCAGTTCGTGCTGATCGCCGCGGCGGTGGTCGCCTTCGGGCCCTGGACCGGCTTCGCCTACAGCTGGATCGGCACCCTGGTCTCGTCCCTGGTCGGCTTCTGGCTGGGACGGACCTTCGGCGGCCGGCTGCTGCAGGACCTGGCCGGCGACGGCGTGGCCAAGTTCATGAGGCTGATCGGCAGGAACGGCTTCCTGGCCAGCCTGATCGTCCGCCTGGTGCCCTCGGCGCCATTCATCGTGGTCAACATGGCGGCCGGCGTCACGCCGATGAAGGTGTTCGACTTCGCGGCCGGCACCGCCATTGGCATCATCCCGAAGATCGCCCTGACCGCCTTCGCCGGCAATTCCATCGTCCAGGCCCTGAAGGGCGGCGGCCAGCGGCACATCGTCATGCTGGTGGTGGCCGTGGTGGTCTGGATCGCCGCCGGCCTGGTCGCCCGCGCCTGGCTCAAGAAGCGCGAGGCGGCGGAATAGGCGAGGGCGGTTCGCGCCGTTCGAGCCGGCATGACGGGTCGTTTGACGCGCCGATTCCGGCTCCCGTCGCACGGCTCTCCTCAACCGGCGGGTGTCTCTGGTCGAAAGTTGCGCGGTGTGCGGCCAATTGCGCGATTAACGCAAAATGCTTGCTGGCTTTGGGCCTGCTGTGTAGAAAGCAACTCATGAACGTCGCGCGCCAACTGCTTTCGCTTCGGCTTACCAACCCCTGGGCGCTCTAGGGGCCGCGCTTCGTCGTGGCCGGGCGCGCAGGGGATGACTGAACCCGCCGCCCCGAGGTCAGAACTGGCCCCACGCAGACACCTTCCGACGAGTAGATCCCATGAGCTCCGTATCGCCCGCCGCTTTTGAGAAGCGCGACAACGTCGTCATTTTCGACACCACCATGCGCGACGGCGAGCAGTCGCCCGGCGCGTCGATGTCGCACGACGAAAAGCTGGAACTGGCCAAGATCCTCGAGGAGATGGGGGTCGACGTCATCGAGGCCGGCTTCCCGATCGCCTCGAACGGCGATTTCGAGGCGGTCCGCGAGATCGCCAAGATCGTCAAGAACTCCACCATCGCCGGCCTGTGCCGGGCCCACCAGGTCGATATCGACCGTTGCGCCGAGGCCCTGAAGGGCACGCAGCGCGGCCGCATCCACGTGGTGATCGCCACCAGCGACCTGCACATGAAGCACAAGCTGCAGATGGAGCCGGACGCCGTCATCGACGTGATCGCCCGCTCGGTGGGCCACGCCCGCAACCTGCGCGACGACGTCGAATGGTCGGCCGAGGACGCCACCCGCAGCGACCGGCAGTTCCTGCGCCGCGCCATCGAGACCGCCATCAAGGCCGGCGCCACGACGATCAACCTGCCCGACACGGTAGGCTACACCTATCCGTCCGAATATGCCGACCTGTTCAGTTGGATGACCCAGAACGTCGAGGGCGCCGACAAGGTGATCTTCTCGACCCACTGCCACAACGACCTGGGCCTGGCCGTGGCCAACAGCCTGGCCGGCGTGCAGGGCGGGGCGCGCCAGATCGAGTGCGCGATCAACGGCCTGGGCGAGCGGGCCGGTAACGCGGCGTTGGAAGAGATCGTGATGGCCCTGAAGGTGCGCGGCGACAAGCTGCCCTTCCAGACCGGCATCGACACCACCCACATCACCCGCGCCAGCCGCTACGTCTCGGCCATCACCGGCTTCCCGGTGCAGTACAACAAGGCCATCGTCGGCAAGAACGCCTTCGCGCACGAGAGCGGCATCCACCAGGACGGGATGCTGAAGAACCGCGAGACCTACGAGATCATGACCCCGGAATCGGTCGGCCAGGCGCCGTCCAGCCTGGTCATGGGCAAGCACTCGGGCAGCCACGCCTTCCGCGCCAAGCTGAAGGACCTGGGCTACGAGCTGGGCCAGAACGCCCTGAAGGAGGCCTTCGGCCGCTTCAAGGACCTGGCCGACCGCAAGAAGCATGTCTATGACGACGACATCATCGCCCTGGTCGACGACGCCCTGGCGCGCGGCTCGGAACGCATCCGCGTCCAGCGCCTGCGCGTGGTGGCCGGCACCGACGGCCAGTCGGCCGAGCTGACCCTGGAGGTCGACGGCGAGATCAAGACCTCGGAGGCCTCGGGCGACGGTCCGGTAGACGCCGTCTTCAACGCCATCCAGCAGATCGTGCCGCACAACGCCGCCCTGCGCCTGTTCCAGGTGCACGCGGTGACCGAGGGCACCGACGCCCAGGCCCAGGTCTCGGTCCGCCTCGAGGAGGACGGCCGCATCGCCACCGGCCAGGCCGCCGATACCGACACCCTGACCGCCTCGGCCAAGGCCTATGTGAACGCCCTGAACAACCTCATGGCGCGCAAGGAAAAGGGCCGGCCCGAAGCCGCGATCGCCAGCGGGTTCTAGCCGCTAGGCCGCCGCCCGCTTGGCGGACGGCCGCGTCGCCAGCAACTCGGCCGACAGGTGCGCCTGGGGTTCGACCTCCAGGCCCAGCGCCCGCAGATCCTCGCACAGCGCCCGGCGCGGCTCCTGGTCCAGGAACGCGCCGGCGTCGATGACCATCGCCCCGCCCGGGCGGAGCATGTTCAGCGTCGAGGCCGCCGCGGCCCGGGCGTCGGCCACGGTCGAGCAGCCGACGACCAGCAGCACGTCGCTCTGCTCGTCGGCCGCGCGGCAGGTGGCGCGGCGGGCGGCTTCCACCCGGTCGTAGCCGCGTCGCCACAGCACGCTCATCGCCTCGCCCGCCTCCGGCCCGGTCACCGCCACGAAACACAGCGGGGTGGCCTGGGCGAGGGCGAGCATGCGCCCGAGGGTGCGGTGGATCCCGTCGGTCGGAACGCCGAGCAGGAACCGCGCAGCCTGACGGAACGGATGGGACGACATGGTCGAAACCTCGTGCTGGTCGGTCCCGTCACCGGACGAGCCGACGGCCAGGGTGTGCGCCCAAGCGGCCTAAGTCCTCCATTCGGAAAATCGCCGCCCGCGTAAGGGCGGCATAAGGAACAGCCGATGTTCAACGACAACACCGCCGTCACGCCGCGTGCCTGGTGCGAGATCGACGCCCGCTCGCGCGCCCTGGGCTTCGACATGCCGTCCGAGGCGAACACCGGCGCCATGCTGCGGCTGCTGGCCGCCTCCAAGCCTTCCGGGCGGCTGCTTGAACTTGGGACGGGCACAGGCTTGGCCACCGCCTGGCTGCTGGACGGCATGGGGGCGGACGGGACCCTCGTCAGCCTCGACAACGACGCGAGCGCCCAGGCGGTGGCCCGCGCGGTGCTCGGCGACGACCCGCGCGTGATCTTCGTGATCGGCGACGGCCTGGACCATGTCCGCGCCCAGCCGCCGGCGTCCTTCGACCTGATCTTCGCCGACGCCTGGCCGGGCAAGTACGACGGGCTGGACGAGACCCTGGCGCTGCTGCGCCCGGGCGGGCTCTACGTGATCGACGACATGTCGCGACAGCCCAATTGGCCCGAAGGCCACCAACCCCGCGTCGACGCCCTGACGGCGCGCCTGAAATCCCATCCCGACCTGGCGACCGTGGCCCTGGACTGGGCGTCGGGCCTGGTCATCGCGGCGAGACGGTCATGATCTGGATCCCCATCACCATCGCCGCCTCCTTCGCCCAGGTGGCCCGCAACGCCGCCCAGCGTTCGGTCATGGGCGACACCGGGCCGTGGGGCGCGACGCTGGTGCGGTTCCTGTTCGGCCTGCCGTTCACGGCGGCGTTCGTCGGGGTCGCCGTCGCCTTCACCCGGGGCGAACAGCCGCACGCCACTCCGGCCTTCTGGGCGGCGGCCCTGCTGGGCGGAGCCAGCCAGATCGCCGCCACGGCCGCACTGCTGGTGGCCATGCGCCGGGCCGGGTTCGCCGTGGCCACCGCCGTGCAGCAGAGCTCGATCCCCCTGGCCGCCCTGCTGGGCCTGCTGGTCTATGGCGAGCAACTGAGCGCCGTGGGCTGGACCGGCGTGGCCCTGGCCAGCGCGGCCCTGCTGGTGGTGACCTGGCCGCGCGCGGGCGTGTCGGGGGAGAAGCCGGTCAGCGGCGCCCTCTACGCCCTGTTGTCGGGCCTGGCGTTCGGCTTCTGCCTGAACGCCTTCCGCCAGGCCGGCCATGCGCTGGAGCCAGGCCATCCGATCTTCGCGGCGGTGGTCACCCTGATGACCGTCCAGGTCGTCCAGACCCTGGCCCTGACCCTGTTCCTGGCGATCGGCGACCGCGCCGCCCTGGCCGCCGTGGCCAAGGCCTGGCGACCGTCCCTGGGCGCGGGCTTCTGGGGCGCGGCGGCCTCGGCCGGCTGGTTCATCGCCCTGGCCCTGGCGCCGGCGGGGCAGGTGAGGGCGGTCGGGGTGGTCGAGGCGCCGATCGCCGCGCTCGCCGGGCGTCGCCTGTTCGCGGAAAGGCTGACCGTCGTCCAGATGATCTTCGGCTTGATCGCGGCGGCCGGCGTGGCCATGGCCGCGCTCGGCTAGAAAAGGCCATGTTTCTGGGATGAAACCCCCGGCGCCGCCGTTCTGCGAAAACAGGTGGGGCAGGGTCTGTAATAGACCTTGAAATCAACGCTTTCGCAGGGCAAACGGGCTTCGTCGACGGCTTTGTGGCAGTCAGGCGACGGCGCGGCGGAAGCCAGCGCTCCCGTCGTGCGACAGGCGATCGTCAATGGGACAAGACCCGCAATTCGCGGGAATCATGTTGTCCTCGTTTGGATTTGAAGTAGGAGCCATCTTTCCCCTTCGCCTTCGTCGGTTCTCCGACACAAACGGCTCCGTTTCGCCTGTCCGCCGCCTTCCGCTTCGAACGACCCCCAGCCGCTTCGCCCCCCTATCCCTCAGTCAGGGCTTTCAATGTTTTCTTCCCTCTTCGGCGTCATCTCCAACGACATCGCCATCGACCTGGGCACCGCCAACACCCTGATCTATCAGAAGGGCAAGGGCATCGTGCTGAACGAGCCGTCGGTGGTCGCGTTGCGCAATGTGGGCGGCCGCAAGATCGTCCACGCGGTGGGGATCGAGGCCAAGCAGATGCTGGGCCGCACGCCGGGCCACATGGAAGCCATCCGCCCGATGCGTGACGGGGTCATCGCCGACTTCGAAGTGGCCGAGGAGATGATCAAGTACTTCATCCGCAAGGTTCACAACCGCAAGGGCTTCGTGAACCCCAAGGTGATCGTCTGCGTGCCGTCGGGCGCCACCGCCGTGGAACGCCGCGCCATCAACGACAGCTGCCTGAACGCCGGCGCCCGCCGCGTCGGCCTGATCGACGAGCCGATGGCCGCCGCGATCGGCGCCGGCCTGCCGATCCACGAACCGACCGGCTCGATGGTGGTCGACATCGGCGGCGGCACCACCGAGGTGGCCGTGCTGTCGCTGTCGGGCATCGTCTATTCGCGCAGCGTCCGGGTCGGCGGCGACAAGATGGACGAGGCGATCATCAGCTATATGCGCCGCCACCATAACCTGCTGATCGGCGAGACCACCGCCGAGCGCATCAAGAAGGAAATCGGCACCGCCCGCGCGCCCGCCGACGGCGAAGGCCTGTCGATCGACGTCAAGGGCCGCGACCTGATGCAGGGCGTGCCGCGCGAAGTCCGCATCTCGGAAAAGCAGGCCGCGGACGCCCTGGCCGAGCCGGTCGGGCAGATCGTCGAGGCCGTGAAGGTGGCGCTGGAAGCCACCCCGCCGGAACTGGCCAGCGACATCGCCGACAAGGGCATCATGCTGACCGGCGGCGGCGCCCTGCTGCGCGGCCTGGACGCCGAGATCCGCGACCACACCGGCCTGCCGGTTACGGTGGCCGACGATCCGCTGTCGTGCGTGGCCCTGGGCTGCGGCAAGGTGCTCGAGCATCCCAAGTGGATGAAGGGCGTTCTTGAATCGACTCTCGCCTAGGCGTCACATTCCTATCGGACGCCGCGGGGGGCGTCGGGAGAACTAGTACGTGCCCTTTCGCGAAGGTCCGCTCGGCGACCTGAAAGTGCCGCTTACCTGGACCGCGGCCGTGGCGTTGATCGTCGCGGTCGTGATTGCGGTGGCCTTTCTGCTGGCCGACCGGCGCGAGACCTTGCAGCAACAGGCCTACGGCGTCACCCGCCAGACGGTCGACACGGTGTCCAAGCCGGTCAGCGGCGTGATCGCCGCGCCGGGGCGCTGGACCGGCCTGGGCGTCGACTTCGTCAGCAGCTACTTCTTCACCGCCTCGGAGAACCGCAAGCTGAAGGCCGAGCTGAAGGAGATGCGCGGCTATCGCGACATGTACCTGGCCGAGGTCGACAAGAACCAGAGCTACCGCTCGCTGCTGGGCCTGCGCACCGATCCGCCGATCCCGATGGTGGCCGCTCGCGTCGTCGCCGACACGCGCGGCCCGTTCGCCAACACCCGCCTGGCCGACTCCGGCTCGGAGAAGGGCGTGGTGGTCGGCAATCCGGTGATGAACGAGCGCGGCCTGGTCGGCCGGGTGGTGGGCGTCGCCCGCGGGGCCAGCCGGGTGCTGCTGCTGACCGACATCGCCTCGCGCACGCCGGTGATGGTCGACCGCACCAACGCCCGCGCCATCCTGACCGGCGACGGCGGCCCCAATCCGAAGCTGGAATATCTGCGCGGCGTTGATCCGATCAAGGAAGGCGACCGGGTCGTCACCTCCGGCGACGGCGGCGTGGTGCCGCGCGGCCTGCCGGTCGGCGCGGCGGTCAAGGGCCTGGACGGCCGCTGGCGGGTGGTGCTGTTCGCCGACGACGCGGCCATCGACTATGTCCGCATCCTGCTGTTCAAGGACTTCGCCCAGCTGGCCGACCAGAAGGCCCTGCTGACCCGCAGCCTGCCGCCGGTCACGACCGAGGATCCCGACGTCTCGATCCTGGGCCCGGTCGCCACGACGCCCAAGCCGTCCGTCCAGGCCGGCGCGGCGCCCGCGGGCTCCGGCGCACCCCCGACGACCCAGGCGACAACCGCTCCGACGACGGCGACCGGGCCAGCCGCCGCCCCCTCGCCGCCGTCGGCCCGGCCGCCGGCCTCATCGACCCCGAAGCCCGCGACGTCCAAGCCGGCGACGCCCAAGCCCGCGACGTCCAAGCCGACAACCTCTGCGCCGACCGCGGCCCAGCGGCCCGGCGGGGAGATCTAGCGTGGGCGGCGCGCGGCCCCTGCATCCTGGCCTATGGCTGGGCGTGCCCACCGTGCTGTGCGTGCTGGCGACGATCGTGTTCGCCGCGCCGATCCGCGTCTGGGGCCTGCAACTGCCCGAGCCGGTGTTCGCCATGGTCCCGGCCTTCGCCTGGGCGCTGATCCGGCCCTCGATCCTGGCGCCGTTCGCCCTGCTGGCGCTGGGCCTGTTTCTGGACATGTTCTGGGGCGGGCCGACGGGCCTGTGGGGCCTGTCGCTGCTGGTCGCCTACGCCACCGCCCTGGCCGGCCGCAGCATGGTGACGGGCCAGAGCCAGCCCGTGATGTGGGCCTGGTTCGCCGGCGTCACCGCCATCGCCATGGCCGGCGGCTTCCTGTTCAGCATGCTGGACAGCCTGGCCATGCCCAGCCTGCTGGCCGTATTCTGGCAGTTCCTGGTGACGACCCTGTTGTTCCCGTTCGCCCACCGGCTGATCGACCGGTTCGAGGACGCGGACGTTCGGTTCCGGTGACGCCATGAGCGAACCGTCGATCATGTTCTTCGAGGTGAACGAGCGGCAGGGGGTGTTCCACCGCCGCGCGTTCCTGATGGGCGGCCTGGCCGGCGGCGGCCTGCTGGCCCTGGGCGGGCGCCTGGCCCAGCTGCAACTGGTCGAGGCCCAACGCTACCAGAAGCTTTCGGCCGGCAACCAGTTCAACTACCGCCTCACCCCGCCGCCGCGCGGCCTGATCCTGGACCGCAACGGCGTGGCCCTGGCCTCCAACCGGCCGAACTTCCGCCTGATGGTCAGCAAGGACTCCAAGGACTTCGACATCGAGGCCACCCTCGACGACCTGGCCCTGCTGGTGCCGATCGACGCCGCGCGCCGCGCCCGCCTGGTCAAGGAGATCGCCCGCGCCCCGAAGAAGGCGCCGGTGGCGGTGATGGAAGACATGACCTGGGAGGAGTTCTCCCGCGTCAATATCCGGGCGCCGGAACTGCCCGGCGTGACCGCCGACATGGGCGAGGTGCGGGTCTATCCGTTCGGCGGGGCCTTCGCCCACGTGATCGGCTACGTCGCCAAGGTCTCGGACCGCGACCTGGAGAAGGCCAAGGACGACCCGACCCAGGACCAGGACCTGCTGCACCACCCAGGCTTCCGGATCGGCAAGGCCGGCATCGAGAAGTCCCTCGACAGGGATCTGCGCGGCCGCCCCGGCGCCACCAAGGCCGAGGTCGACGCCCAGGGCCGCGTCGTGCGCCTGGATCCCGAGGGCGACATCCCCGCGACCCCGGGCAAGGAAGTGCGCCTGACCCTGGACGCCGACATCCAGAACCGCGCCCTGGAGGTGATGGGCGACGAGAGCGGCGCCATCGTGGTGATGGACATCCGCAACGGCGACCTGCTGGCCATGGTCTCGGCCCCCAGCTTCGACGCCAACCGCTTCGTCAAGGGCCTGTCGGGGCCGGAGTACAAGGCCCTGGCCGAGTACGAGCGCAAGCCGCTGCTGGACAAGGTGCTGAACGGCACCTTCCCGCCGGGCTCGACCTTCAAGCCGACGGTCGGCCTGGCCGCCCTGACCGCGGGGGTCGATCCCGAGGTCCGCGTCAGCTGCAGCGGCAGCTGGTACTATGGCGGGCGGACCTGGCGGTGCTGGCAGAAGGGCGGCCACGGCTCGCAGAACCTGCACGAGGCCATCAAGAACTCGTGCGACATCTACTTCTACCAGACCTCGCTGAAGATCGGCCCCGACGCCATCGCCAGCGCCGCCCGCGCCATGGGCTTCGGCAGCACGTTCGACATCGGCATTCCGGGCCAGAAGAAGGGCCTGGTGCCGGACCGCGAGTGGAAGAAGCGGGCCTTCAAGAAGAATCCGGCCAACCAGATCTGGTTTCCCGGCGAGACGCCCAGCTACGGCATCGGGCAAGGAGCGCTCAGCGTCAACGCCCTGCAGCTGGCGGTGATGACCTCGCGCCTGGCCAACGGCAAGAAGGCGCTTAATCCGCGCCTGATCAAGTCGGTGGGCGGCGTCGAGCAGCCCAGCGGCGCGGCGGTGCCGGACCTGCCGTTCTCGATGGAGCACCTGGCCTATGTGCGCGGCGGCATGGAGGCGGTGGCCAACGACGTGCGCGGCACGGCCTATCGCCAGAGCCAGCTGGGCCTGGGCGACGTCAAGATGGCCGGCAAGACCGGCACGGCCCAGGTGCGCAGCTACGACAAGGTCGCCAGCCGCAAGAGCGACAGCGTCGCCTGGAAGCTGAAGGACCACAACCTGTTCGTGGCCTTCGCCCCCTATGACGACCCGCGCTACGCCGTGGCCGTCATCGTCGAGCACGGCGGCCTGGGCGGCGCCACCGCCGGCGCCCCGCGGGCCCGCGAGGTGATGCGCGTGGCCCTGCTCAAGGACCCCGAGGTCCGGGCCCGCATCGAACGGCCCATGCCCCTACCCGAGGAGCCGGTCGAGGCCGCTCCCGACGGTTCGGTCGAGGGCGCCGCGCCCGACGATCCGACCGTGGGCGCTCCGCCGCCGTCGCCGGCCCCGGCCCCGACCGTTCCCGCGCCTTCCGCTTCCGGAGCTCCCCGATGACCCTCAGCGGCGGCCTCAGCCGGCCCGGCGAACGCGACCGGCCGATCATCAAGTTCATGGAGATCGACTGGACACTGTGCCTGGTCCTGTGCCTGATCGCCGGCACTGGGGCGCTGATGCTGTTCTCGATCGCCGGCGCCTCCTGGGAGCCGTGGGCCGACAAGCACCTGCTGCGCTTCGGCATCTATTTCGTGCTGATGATCATCCTGGCCATGGTGGATCTGCGGGTCTGGTTCACCATGGCCTATCCGATCTACGGCATAGCCCTGCTGCTGCTGGTGGCGGTGGAGGCCGTCGGCGACGTGTCGCTGGGGGCCCAGCGCTGGCTGGCCATCGGGCCGCTGCGCTTCCAGCCGTCCGAGATCATGAAGATCGGCGTCGTCCTGGCCCTGGCCCGCTATTATCACGGCCTGTCGGCCGACAGCGCCCGTCTGTCCTGGAAGCTGCTGGTCCCCCTGGCCCTGATCGGCGCGCCGACCCTGCTGGTCGCCCACCAGCCGGACCTGGGCACCGCCGTGCTGATCGCCCTGCCGGGCCTGGCGGTGATGGTGCTGGCCGGCCTGTCGTTGCGTCTGATCATCGCCGGGATCCTGGCGGGCCTGGCCGCCCTGCCGCCGTTCATCTTCTTCGTGCTGCACGACTACCAGCGCAACCGGATCCTGACCTTCATGGACCCCGAGAGCGACCCGTCCGGCAACGGTTACCACATCATGCAGTCCAAGATCGCCCTGGGCTCGGGCGGGCTGATGGGCAAGGGTTTCGGCCTGGGCTCGCAGAGCCAGCTGAACTTCCTGCCCGAGAAGCAGACCGACTTCATCTTCGCCACCCTGGCCGAGGAGTTCGGCTTCATCGGCTGCTTCAGCGTGCTGTTCCTGTACGGCGTGGCGATCTTCATGGCCCTGCGGATCGCCTCGATCAGCCACAGCCACTTCGGACGCCTGTCGGCCGCCGGCGTGACGGCGACCTTCGCCCTCTATGTGCTGATCAACGGCGCCATGGTGATGGGCATGGCCCCGGTGGTGGGCGTGCCGATGCCGATGCTGTCGTACGGCGGCACCGTCATGCTGACGGTGATGATCGGCTTTGGCCTGGTCCAGGCGGTGCGGGTGCACCGCTACACCGAGGTGACCAGCGGCAAGGGGTCGTTGATGTAGAGCGATATCCTTCTCCCGCAAGGGGAGAAGGAAAATCACTTCCCCTTCAAGGCCCGCCCGGTCATCACCGCGCCCGCCCCGTACTTCCCCCGCAGCCCGTCGATCACGGTCTCGCTCTTCAGCGCCTTGCGCTCGTCGCTGGCGAAGAAGTCGTCGGCCGCGCCCTCGGCGGGGACGAAGTCGGTCAGGCCCGCGCCGATCAGGCGGTAGTGCAGGCCGCGGGGCTCGGCCGCCAGCAGTTCGCGGGCCACCTGGAACAGGGTCCGGGCGGTCTGGGTCGGCACGGCCAGGGTGCGGCGGCGGGTGTGGATCTTGAAGTCGGGGGTGCGCAGCTTCAGGGTCGCCACCCGGCCCGCCACCCCGCCGGCCCGGGCCTGGCGGGCGACCTTCTCGCACAGCGGCCACAGCTCGTCCTCGAGGTCCTCGGCCTTGTAGAGGTCGTCGTTGAACGTGGTCTCGGCGCTGATCGTCTTGCGCTCCTGATCGGGATCGACGACGCGGGTGTCGCGCCCGTGGGCCAGGTGATGCAGCCGCAGGCCGCCCGAGCCCAGCACCTTGACCAGCCACTTGAGGTCGGCGCCGGCGATGTCCCCGACCGTGCGCAGGCCCTCCGAGGCCAGGGCCGTGACGGTGGCGGGGCCGACGCCGGGCAGGATCGACACAGGACGGGGGGCCAGGAACTCGGCGATCCCGACGGCCCCGATCACCGAGAAGCCGCGCGGCTTGTCCAGCTCCGAGGCGATCTTGGCCAAGAACTTGTTGGGCGCCAGGCCGATCGAGACGGTGATGCCCACCTCGGCCTCGATCTCGCGCTGGACCCGGGCCAGCATCACCGCCGGCGGTGCGCCGTGCAGGCGCTCGGTGCCCGACAGGTCGATCCAGGCCTCGTCCAGCGACAGCGGCTGCACCAGCGGCGTCAGGGCCTCCAGCTTGGCCATGATCCGCCGGCTCTCGTGCTTGTACTTGGCGAAGTTGGGCTTGATGACCACGGCGTCGGGACACAGCTTCAGCGCCTTGTACATCGGCATGGCCGAGCGGGGGCCGCTCATGCGGGCGATGTAGCAGGCGGTGGTCACCACCCCGCGCTTGCCGCCGCCGACGATCACCGGCTTGTCGCGCAGCGACGGATCGTCGCGCTTCTCGACCGAGGCGTAGAAGGCGTCGCAGTCCATGTGGGCCATGCTCAGCTGGCCCAGTTCCTCGTGGAAGACCACCCGCGGCGACCCGCAGGCCGGGCAGCGCGAGACCTTGGCCTCGCCCGTGGCCAGGCAGTCGCGGCAGAGGGCTTTCATGAGAACAGCTTGCGCTCGATGGCCGTCTTCAGGTCCGGCCACAGGTCGATGCGGGCGTGCCGTTCGGGATCGGAGGGGGCCAGAGGGCGCAGGCGCTCGTCGGCCACCATCTGGAAGCGGCTCACCCGCGGCGCGCTTTCCGCCACCGAGTCCAGCTGCGGCAGCAGGTCGTCGACGAACACCGACGGCGAGGCCGTGCGCTCGGACAGGTGCGCCGCCGACGGCCCCTTGGGGCCGCTGTTGATCACCAGCGGATAGTCGAAGCCGTGGGTCTTCAGCCAGCGGGCGCGGGACTGGCGGCCATGCTCGGGGGCGTTGGTCAGGATCACCACGTCGGCCCGGGCGGACAGGTCGGCCAGGGCGTCGGCCGCGCCTTCGGCGGGCGGCAGGTCGTCGGCCCCGTCGCGGAAGAAGTCGTCGAACAGGGCCCGGCCGGCGATCAGGTCCAGGTGCTGGGTCTCGCCCGGGCGATAGATGTTCTGGAACAGGGCGAAGCGGTCGACCCGCAGCTCGAATCCATGGCGTTCGATGAACGTTCCGAAGCCATGCATGAACCGCGCGAGGACTTCGTCGACATCGACGATGACCAGCGGCGCGTCGGGGCGCACGGTGCAGGCCTGAAGGTCGGAAAAGCTGGGTTCCATGATCTGCGATCGGTCAAGGTAAACGCGATTAGCGCGGGCTTAAGGATATTCGTGCGATCTGGAATACAGAAGCGACGCGAATCCCTCATGCATCGCCACGGACCGGAATGGTCGGGGTCAGGATGACGAAGAAGGTCCTCATCGTCGAGGATAACGAGCTGAACATGAAACTCTTTCATGACCTGCTCGAAGCCCAGGGCTATGAGACCCTGCAGACCCGCGAGGGCCTGCAGGCGTTGTCGATCGCCCGCGAGCACCGTCCGGACCTGATCCTGATGGACATCCAGCTGCCCGAGATCTCCGGCCTGGAAGTCACCAAGTGGCTGAAAGAGGACGACGACCTGTCCCATATCCCGGTCGTCGCCGTGACGGCGTTCGCCATGAAGGGCGACGAGGAACGGATTCGCGAAGGCGGTTGCGAGGCCTATATCTCCAAGCCTATCTCGGTGTCGCACTTCCTGGACACCATCCGCCGGTTGCTGGAGAGGTAAGGCCGTGAGCGCGCGCATCCTGGTTGTCGACGACATCGAGGCCAATGTCCGCCTGCTCGAGGCCAAGCTGTCGGCCGAATATTATCAGGTCTCCGTCGCCTATGACGGTCCCACGGCCCTGGCCCTGGCGGCGAACGAACTGCCCGACGTGATCCTGCTGGACGTGATGATGCCCGGCATGGACGGCTTCACCGTCTGCCGCAGGCTCAAGGAAGATCCCGCCACCCGCCATATCCCGGTGGTGCTGGTCACGGCCCTGGACGGCCGCGCGGACCGCATTCAGGGCCTGGAAGCCGGCGCGTCCGACTTCCTGAGCAAGCCGATCGACGACGTCATGCTGTTCGCCCGCGTGCGCAGCCTGACCCGGTTCAAGCTGGTGATCGACGAGCTGCGCCAGCGCGAGGCCTCGGGCCGGCGCATGGGCGTGATCGCCGGCGCCGCCTCGCGTCTGGACGGGCTGGGCGGCCGGGTGCTGGTGGTCGACGACAACGAGCGCCAGGCCCAGCGCGTGGCCGCCGAGCTGGCGGTCGAGCATCGCCCGGTCATCGAATCCGATCCGGTGAAGGCCCAGATCAGCGCCGGCGGCCCGGTGGACCTGGTGATCATCAACGCCGCCGCCAAGGGCTTCGACGGCCTGCGCTTCGCCGCCGCCTTGCGCTCGGACGAGCGCACGCGCCACCTGCCGATCCTGGCCATGGTCGATCCGGACGAGCGGCCGCGCATCGTCAAGGCGCTTGAGATCGGCATCAACGACATCCTGCCCCGGCCGATCGATCCGCAGGAGCTGGCCGCCCGGGTCAAGACCCAGATCCAGCGCAAGCGCTACACCGACTACCTGCGGCAGAACCTCGACCACAGCCTGGAGCTGGCGGTCACCGACCAGCTGACGGGCCTGCACAACCGCCGCTACATGACCGGCCAGCTGGACTCGCTGGTCAAGCGCGCGGGCCTGGGCGGCGACCCGGTCGCGGCGCTGCTGATCGACATCGATCACTTCAAGAAGATCAACGACGGCTTCGGCCACGACGTCGGCGACGAGGTGCTGCGCGAGTTCGCCTTGCGCCTAGCCTCCAACGTCCGCGCCATCGACCTGCCTTGCCGCTACGGCGGCGAGGAGTTCACGGTGATCATGCCCGACACCCAGTTGACCGACGCCCTGCGCATCGCCGAGCGGATCCGCATGCACGTCGCCGGCTCGCCGTTCCGCGTGGCCCACGGCAGCGAGCTGCTGACCGTGACGATCTCGGTCGGGGTCTCGGCCACCAGCGGCCCCAACGACACCCCCGAGGCCCTGCTCAAGCGCGCCGACGAGGCGGTGTACGAGGCCAAGAAGTCGGGCCGCAACGCCGTGGTGGGCAAGGCGGCCTGACCGGCCGTCACCGGCTTAGCTCTTAAGTTCCCAAACTCCGCTCATCCCGGCGAATGCCGGGACCCAGATCCCGTGGCGGGGTGGTTGATTGGAAGGGCTCTGCATTCTAGGAGACCGCCGCACCGCTATTCCATCTGGGTCCCGGCATTCGCCGGGATGAGCGGATAGGGAGGGCAGTGGCTAGTTCTTCCGCACCACCCTGATCTCATAAAGCCGCGGCCACAACTTGCCGGTCACGATCAGCCGGTCGGCCTTGGCGTCGTAGGCGATGCCGTTCAGCACGTCGGCCCGGGCCCGGTCGGCGTCCGGCAGCAGGCCCGTCAGGTCGATCCAGCCCTTCACCTTGCCGGTCGCCGGGTCGATGCAGGCGATGCGGTCGGTCTGCCAGATGTTGGCGTAGATCTCGCCCTTGACCCATTCCAGCTCGTTCAGCTGGTCCACCGGCCGGCCCTCGTCGGTGACGGTGACGCCGCCGGTCTCCTTCAGCGTCTCCGGATCCAGGAACCGCAGGCGCGAGGTCCCGTCGCTCATGATGATCCGCCTGTCGTCGCGGGTCAGGGCCCAGCCTTCGCCGGGATAGCGGAATTCGCCCTTGGTCTCGAAGTCGTCGATCCCGTAGACGAAGCCGAGCTGGTTCTTCCAGGTCAGCTGGATCAGCCGGTCCTTCCAGTCGATGATGCCCTCGCCGAAGAACTGGCTGGAGATCGAGCGCTCGTTCTCGACGCTTCCGGTCTCCAGCACGATCTTGCGGATCGACGAGGCGCCCTCCAGCCCCGTGCTCTCGTACAGGAAGCCGTCGCGCAGGAAGAGGCCCTCGGTGAAGGCGTTGGGATCGTGGGGATAGGTGCGGACCACCTGGTAGCCATAGACCGGCGTGGCGGCGTGGCCGGACGGCGCGCAGGCCGCCAGCAGACTCACGAGGGCGATCAGGACGGTCCGGCGCATCATCCCGAACCCTTAGCCTGCCTTGTGTGTGGAAAGAATGGCGCAAAGAAAAACGCCCGGCTTGGCGGCCGGGCGTCTTGTCGCGTCACGAAGGAACGGCAGACCTACTTGATCTTGCCTTCGCGGAATTCGACGTGCTTGCGGATGACCGGATCGTACTTCTTCAGCACCATCTTTTCGGTCTTGGTGCGGGCGTTCTTCTTGGTCACGTAGAAGAAGCCGGTGTCCGCCGTCGAGTTCAGGCGGATCTTGATGGAAGCCGGTTTGGCCATGGTCGAATCCCTGCGATGGTCGCGCAGGTCCCTACGCGGTCGAAATAAGAGGCGCGGAACATACTCATCGGCGGGGCAAAGTCAATTGCCGCTCGCGCATCGTTCGTAGGGGAAATCGATCGCCTTGGCCTGGCCGCCGCTCTGGCCCTCGATCCGTCCCGTGACGGCGCCGGGGCCTCGCCGACGATAGATCACCCGCTGGGGGAAGTCGTGGTCCGGGTTCTCGAACACCGCCTCGTCCGGCGTCAGGCTCTTCAGCGGGAAGGTGGCCCTGGCCTGGCCCGAGGGCTCGGCGACATAGGCCAGCGAGCCGTCGGCCTCGACGATGCGGACAAACTCGTATTCGCGCAGCTTGCCGTCACGCACCGTGCGGCCCAGGCCCAGCATCACGCCGCCGCCCGGCGCCATCCACAGCTCCTCGACCACGCCGTTGGGCCTAGCCTGGACCCAGCAGCCCTCTAGCCAGGCCATCTGGTCGATGGTGGCGGGCGGACCGGCCAGGGCGGCGGCGAGGATCAGGGGAAGCATGGGTGACCTCGTGGGGCGAAATCCTCGTCCTTCGACAGGCTCAGGATGAGGATTTCGAATGTTGGCGCAGCGCTACAATAGCCCTCATCCTGAGCCTGTCGAAGGACGAGGGCGGGCCCACGGGGCTCACAAATAGCTCAGCTGCCGCGCCCCGTGCAGGAAGCGCATGAACGGCGCCGGCCGTCCAGGCTCGGCCAGGCGCTGGGCGACCTCGGAGACGACGAAGCGGGTGATGTTGGGCAGGTCCAGCGCGCGGGCCTGGTCGAAGTCGAACCAGCCGATCTCGTCCAGCTCGCCGCAGTCGGGCTGGCGCTCCAGGCTCAGGAGGGCGCTGGCGGGAGCCATGAAGAACCGCGCGTCGAAGCGGCGGGTGCGGTAGGGCGGGGTGATGGCCCGGGCCACGAAGGTCAGCGGCGCCAGGTCGGGCAGGGCGCCCTGGGCCAGGAACGGCCGCCAGGCCCCGGCGCCCGGCCGCGCCGGAGCCGCCTGGGCCAGCAGCAGGCCGGTCTCCTCGAAGGTCTCGCGCACGGCCGCCAGGGCCAGGGCGCGGGCCAGGCGGGCGGGGCTGGGGTGGCGCGGTTCAAGAGCCAGGCGCGCGGTCGTCTCGGGCGACAGCTCGCTGGCCGAGGGGGCGACGTAGTCGCCGCGATCCACCCGGCCGCCGGGGAACACCCACTTGTCGGCCATGAAGGCCAGGCCGCGGTTGCGGCGGCCCATCAGCAGGCGCGGCTTGGGACCGTCGTCGCGGACGACGATCAGGGTGGCGGCGTGGCGCGGCTTCAGCACGCCGGCGCTGGGATCGCGGACGTCGCCATCGCTGCGGGTGTCGAATTTGGCGTCGATCGGCTCGTCCATGGGGGAGAGCTTAGACCCGACTCGCGGCGACGCCAGCCATCCGTAGGGGCAGGGTTGCGTTTGGGGACAGGCCCACGGGCCTGTCCCCGGCGGCATCGCCGGCGCTTGACCGCCCAGCGCTGCACCGCCCAAGGTCTCCCCGGGGATTTCAGGAATCGAGGGACGGCATGTTCGCAAGGGTTTCCGGGCTGGCTCTGGCCGCCGCGCTGCTGGCCACGCCGGCTTTCGCCGCGCCCACGACCGCCCAGGTCGCCGCCGCCGCCAAGGCCGTCCAGCCCAAGGTCGTCGCCTGGCGCCGCGACATCCACGAGCATCCCGAGCTGGGCAACCAGGAGGTCCGCACCGCCGCCCTGGTGGCCAAGGAGCTGCGCGCCCTGGGCTTCGAGGTGCGCGAAGGCGTCGGCCGCACCGGCGTGGTGGGCGTGCTGAAGGGCGGCAAGCCCGGCAAGGTGGTGGCCCTGCGCGCCGACATGGACGCCCTGCCGGTCGAGGAGAAGACCGGCCTGCCGTTCGCCTCCAAGGCCACGGCCCAGTGGGAAGGCCGGACCCTGCCGGTCATGCACGCCTGCGGCCACGACACCCATGTGGCCATGCTCTTGGGCGCGGCGACGGTGCTTGCCGGCCTGAAGGCCCAGATCCCCGGCACGGTCGTGGTGATCTTCCAGCCGGCCGAGGAAGGCTCCCAGGCCGGCGAGGAGGGCGGGGCGGGCCTGATGATCCGCGACGGGGCCCTGGACCACCCCAAGGTCGACGCCATCTTCGGCCTGCACATCGGCCCCGGCGACGCCCACGCCTTGAATTACCGGGCCGGCGGCTTCTATGCGGGCTCCGATCGCCTGACGATCACCGTCAAGGGCAAGCAGACCCACGGGGCGCGGCCCTGGGCCGGGGTGGACATGGCCAGCGTCGCGGCCGACATCGTCCAGGCCTTCAACCAGCTGTCGGCCCGCCAGGTCGATGTCGGCGCCTCGCCCACCGTCCTGACCGTGGCGACCATCAACATGGGGGTGCGCAACAACATCATCCCGGAAGACCTGACCATGACCGGCACCCTGCGCACGTTCAACGTGGAGCGCCGCGCCGACGTCATCGACAAGGTCCAGAAGACGGTGGCGGCCATCGGCGACCGCTATGGGGCCAAGGCCCAGGCGGTGTTCACCCAGCCCTATCCGGTCACCCGCAACGATCCGGCCCTGTCGGCCTGGGTCAAGCCGGTGCTGGAGCAGGCCTCGCCCGGCAAGGTCGACGACCAGGCGGCGCTGGTGACGGGCGCCGAGGACTTCTCTCGCTACGGCGAGAAGGTCCCGGCGGTGTTCATCCAGCTGGGCGGCCGTCCGGCCAGCGTTCCGGCCGCCACGGCCCCGGCCAACCACTCGCCCTATTTCGACGTCGACGAGGCGGTGTTCGAGACGGGTGTGAAGGCCGAGGTCTTGCTGGCGCTGGATTACTTGGCCAAGAAGTAGCGCGCCTCGCGCGCCTGAAGGAGACCTGCTTGCGATCCCTGTTTCTCGCCGCCGCCGCGGCCCTGGCCCTGTCGAGCCCGGCCGCGGCCCAGACGGCCCTGACGCCCAATATCGGTGGCCGGGCCGTGGCCTTGCCCGAAGGCGGCTACGACTTCGGCTGGCCCGGCGTCTATTTCGAGGGGCGCTTCACCGGTCGGTCGGTCGAGGTGGCGGTCGATCCGCAACTGGAGCATCTGGCGGTCAGCATCGACGGCGAGGTTCGCACCGAGCTCGACTTGCCCGGCGTCGCGCGCTTGAATTTCGACGACCTGGGACCCGGCGAGCATGTCATCCGGCTGGACAAGCTGACCGAAAGCCAGAGCGGCTCGGCGCGGTTCCTGGGCTTCTTCGTCGGCGCGGGCGGCCAGGCCCTGCCGCCGACGCGCCGTCCGCACCGGATCGAGTTCATCGGCGACTCCCACACGGTGGGCTACGGCGTGCGCTCGGCCAAGCGCACCTGCACCCAGGCCGAGATCCACGACCTGACCGACACCAGCCTGACCTTCGGCCCGATCCTGTCGCGCCGGCTGGACGCCGACTACCGGATCGTCGCCTTCTCCGGGCGGGGCGTGGTGCGCAACTACGGCGGTTCATCGCCGGGCCAGCCCCTGCCGGCGCTCTATCCGCGGCTGATTCCCGGCCAGGCCGCGCCCACGGTCGATCCGGCGGATCCCTGGCGGCCCGAGCTGATCGTCATCGGCCTGGGCACCAACGACTTCTCCACGCCCGTCGCCCCGGGCGAGCCCTGGCCCGACGAGGCCGCCCTGCACGCCGACTATCGCCAGGCCTATGCCGGCTTCATCCGCGACCTGGCCCGCCGCCAGCCCCAGGCCCGCTTCCTGCTGATCGCCGGCGATAGCTTCGCGGCCGATGTGGAGCAGGTGGCGAACACGGTCGACGCCGAGACGCCCGGCCTGGCGACGCCGGTGCGGATCACCGGCATGGACCTGGGCGCCTGCGACTGGCACCCGTCGATCGCCGACCAGAAGATGATGGCGGACCGGCTGGAAGCGGCGGCGCGGACGTTGCCGGCGTTCGCGGCGCAGTAGGTTGCGGCGGATGACAACGAGAAGCGGCGCGTCTACCGCCGCTTCCCGCGCCGCACCCCCTTGGGCAAACCGCCGCGCGGCTTGACCGGCGTCCGCGCCCGCACGCCCAGCCTCGGGCGCGGGGCCTTGGGATCGGCCGGCAGGGCGTCGGTCAGCATCTCGAACAGCAGGCCGCCGGTCACGGGCGTCGCCTCGCGCAGCTTGACCTCGACCGCCAGGCCCAGCGGGAAGCGTTTGCCGGTGCGCTCGCCGACCAGGGCGTGCATGCGGTCGTCGTGGACGAAATATTCCTCGCCCAAGGTCGAGACCGGGACCAGGCCGTCGGCGCCCGTCTCGTCCAGCTTCACGAACAGGCCAAAGCGGGTGACGCCGGTGATCCGGCCGGTGAAGGTCGCGCCCACCCGGTCGGCCAGGAAGGCGGCGATGTAGCGGTCGGTGGCGTCGCGCTCGGCGGCCATGGCCCGGCGCTCGGCGTGGGTGATGACCTCGGCGGTGTCCTTGATCTGGGCGATGTCCTGGTCGGTCAGGCCGTCGGTCCCCAGGTTCAGGGCCCGGATCAGGGCCCGGTGGACGATCAGGTCGGCGTAGCGGCGGATCGGGCTGGTGAAGTGGGCGTAGCGGGCCAGGTTGAGGCCGAAGTGGCCCAGGTTGTCGCTGGAATAATGGGCCTGCATCTGGGTGCGCAGGACCACCTCGTTGATGATCGCCGCGTGCGGGCTCTCGCGGGTGTCGTCCAGCAGCTTGTTGAAGCGCGCCGTGGTCGGGGCCTCGCCCTTGGACCACTTCACCTCCAGGGTCTGCAGGAACTCGACCAGGCTCATGACCTTTTCCTGGCTGGGCGTGTCGTGCACCCGGTAGATCAGCGGCAGGCGCTTGGCCTCCAGGGTCTCGGCGGCCGAGACGTTGGCCTGGATCATCATCTCCTCGATCAGCTTGTGGGCCTCGAGGCTGGCGCGGCGGGTGATCGACTGGATCTCGCCCTCGCGGATGACGATGCGGCGCTCGTCGCTCTCGATGGCCAGGGGCGAGCGCGCCTCCCGGCCCTTGCCCATCAGGCGGAAGGCGGCCCACAGGGGCTTGAGGATCGGGTCCAGCAGCGGCCCGGCCTTGTCGGCGTCCTGGCCGTCGGGCGGGGCGATCCCGTCGATGGCGGCCTGGGCCTGCTCGTAGGACAGCTTGGCGGCGCTGCGCATCAGGCCGCGCACGAACTTGTGGCTCTTCTTGCGGCCCGTGGCGTCGAACACCATCCGCACCGCCAGGGTGGCGCGGTTCTCGCCTTCGCGCAGCGAGCACAGGCCGTTGGACAGGGTCTCGGGCAGCATCGGCTCCACCCGGTCGGGGAAGTAGACGCTGTTGCCCTTCTCGCGGGCGTCGCGGTCGAGAGCCGAACCGGGACGGACATAGGCGGCGACGTCGGCGATGGCCACCCAGACCACCCAGCCGCCGACATTGCCGGCGTCCGGATCGGGATGGGCGTAGACGGCGTCGTCGTGGTCGCGGGCGTCCACCGGGTCGATGGTCACGAACGGCAGGTCGCGCAGGTCGTCGCGGCCCACCAGCGTCGGCGGCTGGGCGGCGCCCGCCTCGGCCTCGGCCTCTTCCGAGAAGCCGGTCGGGATGCCGTGGCTGTGAATGGCGATCAGCGAGGCGGCGCGCGGATCGTCCTCGCTGCCCAGCACCTCCAGGATCTTGCCGAACTTGGGTCCGTAGCGGGCGCCGGCGCCGCTGACCTGGGCCAGGACCAGGTCGCCTTCCTTCAGGCCCTCGGCGGCCTGGTTGTCGATCAGCAGGCTTTCCTTGGACTTGCGGTCGACCGGCTCGACGCGGGTCTCGCGCCGGTGCTTGCGGATCACGCCCAGCAGCTTGTGGGCGCTCTGGCCCAGGCGCTTGATCAGCCGAGCCTCGGTCTCGCCGCTCTCCAACTGCTCAAAGCGCACCAGCAGCCGGTCGCCCAGCCCCGGCGCGCCGCCGGCCGCCTCGCCCTTGCCGGGGGCCAGGCGCACCTGGGGCGTATCCTCGGAGTCCTTGGTCAGGCGCACATAGAGGTCGCCGTCGGCGTCGCGCTCGATCACGTCGACCACCCCGACGGGGGGCAACGCCCCGGCTTCCGCAAAGCCTCGTCTGCCGCGCTTGCCCAGGCTGCCGTCGGCCTCCATGGCCCGCAGCATCTCGCGCAGGGCCCGGCGGTCGGCGCCCTTCAGGCCGAAGTGGCGGGCGATGTCGGCCTTGCCGCTCTCGCCGGCGTCGCGCAGGAAGGCCAGCAGGGTTTCGCGATCCGGCAGGCCGGCGGGCGGCTTGGGCGCCTTCGAAGACGCGGGGAACTTGGACGACTTGGGCGAGCGAGGTTTGGCCATGGTCTCCGGTCTAACGCGGTCCGGGGCCGGTTGGCCAAGGGAAAGCGTCCGGCGCGACGTCAACTTCGGCTGAAGGTGCGTCCGAACATGTAGATTCGCTTCAGGTCGGCGCCCCAGGGCGCGCAGAGCACCGACTCGGTGCGACCGTCGTCGTACTTGAGCATCAGGCTCAGCCCCTCCAGCCGATAGCCGCCGCGCTGGCTGGCGCCGTCGTCGGACCGGGACTGCGACCCGGCGAACACCCCGGCCGTTCCGCCTCCCGCCGAGGCGCGCGAACCCTTGCCGTCGGAATAGCCCGAGCCGCTGGCCGTGAAACCCGAGGCCGCCGCCATCGAGCCCGAGCCCGACTGCTTGTAGCCGATCACCTCGAAGCGGCCGTCGTCGGTGAACTTGTAGGCGGTGGAACTGTAGGTCCCGCCCAGGGCCAGGCTGCCATGGAAGGCCTGGGCGGTGTAGGTGGCGTCCAGCCGCTGGTTGGGCTTCCAGGCCCCGGTCAGGTTGCCGGGCTGGTCGGACCAGTCGCCGTCGGGACGGCCGAAATCGTCCTGGCGGAGGATCTGGAAGCCGTCGCCCTTCGCCCGCCAGCGCGCCCAGAGCTGCGGCTCCAGCTTGCGCGACTTGGCGACGTCCAGAGCGTTGGGCGCCACCGCATGTCCCAGATAGGCCGTGCCGTCCTTGAGCAGCAGGAAGACGTCCTCGCGGAACTCGTAGCCGTTTGCGCCCGTCGCGCCATAGCCGTTGTACAGCAGGCCATGGACCTGGGCGGGGGGCAGGCCCGCGCCCGGCGCGGCGGTGATTTGCGACGGCTCCACGTCCATTCGGTAGAGGCCGGGTTCCGAGGGCAGCGGCGAAGGTTTCAGGCCCGCGCCGTCCACGATCCGGGTTTCCTTCAGGAAGACCATGCCGCTGGGAAGCTCCTCCATCCGACCCGCGACCGTGATCGTCTTTCCCGCGAAGGGCGCCAGTTCCCGATCCGACAGTTCGGTGGCCACGGGCAGTTTGGAGCGGAAGGTCCCGTCTTCGGTCTCCAGGAAATAGGTGTCGCCGCGCGCCATCACCCGGCCCTGAATGTAGAGGGGGCCTGCCTGGTCCATCATCCGACGCGCGCGGTCGTAATCTCGCGCCGGTCCCCACCAGGAAGAGACCAGGGCCTTCAACTGGGCCGGCGTGTAGTAGACGCCGCCGGCCGGGGCCGCCGGGGCCGGACCCTGGGCCGCGGGCGCGGCCGCGAACACGGGTGATGACCCGGCCGGCAAGCCTTCATAGAGCGCGGGATAGGCCGTACGGGTGACGAAGGGACCTTCCTTCAGCCAGTCGGCGATCTGCGGGCAAGCGGTCTGGGGCGGGCCCATCTGCTTGAGCTTGCCGACGGCGGCCGTCGCCACCCGACCCATACCGTCCCGCAGGCGCGCCAGCATTTCAGGGCCAAGGGCTTGCGAGACCTGGGGGACCAGGGCGTCCTGGCGCCAGGCGGTCCATTTCGACCGCAGGCCGGCGGCGGCGCCCGGCGCGGCCGTTTCGCAATAGTCGATCATCGCCTCGGCGGACATGTCCAATCCGATCACCGACGCCGCCCCTTCCAGCCGTTCGTCCCCGGATCGGGCCAGGGCCGGCGCGGCCAGGGTGCACGCGACGAGCAGCGATGGGGCGAGGCGGATCCAGGATGTCATGCAGGCCTTCGAGCGGGACGGATCGGAGCATCACGGTTGTGATGACCTTCCTTGACACGCCTGTGACGAGTCTGCGCGCTAGGGAAGACCCTAGGGACGGATTTCCGATCCTTCCGTCGCCGCTTTCGCGCCCTCCATGCTGACCTTGATCGGCCGGCTGCCCAGCCTGGCGCCGGACGCCGCATCGACGCCGACCGGTTCGATTTCCCGCCCCGTCGTCTCGTCGATGAAGCGCGCGAACGGGCCGTCGCAGTTGCGTTGGGCCCAGGCCCCGAACAGCAGCAGGACCGGCAGGAAATCCTGGCCGGCCGGCGTCAGGACATATTCCTCCCGCGGCGGGCGTTCGGAATAGAGGCGTTTTTCCAGCAGGCCGCCGGCGGTCAAGGCGGCCAGTCGCTTGGTCAGCATCGTGGGCGCGATGCCGAGATTCTTCCGGAACTGGTCGAAGCGCGTGACCCCGACATGCGCCTCGCGCAGGATCAGCATGGTCCAGGTGTCGCCCACGCTGCTGACGCCGCGGACGATGGGGCAATGCCGTGCAACGCCATTTTTCGACATGGTATCATTTCGATAGTGACTAACTACTGAAATGATAGTATCTCGCTTTCCGTCGGCGATCCAGTCCGACGTGAAGGTGAGACATGGCTAGGAAAGACAGCAGCGTCGCGCTCGTTACGGGCGCGTCTTCGGGGATCGGCCTGGTGGTGGCCCAATCGCTGGTCAAGGCCGGCTATCGGGTGTTCGGAACCAGCCGGAAGCCCCTCCCTGACAACGCGGGCGTGACGATGCTGGTTTGCGACGTGACCAGTCAGGCTTCGGTGGACCAGGCGGTCGAGACGATCATCGGCCAGACCGGACGCATAGACCTGGTGGTCAACAACGCCGGCGTCGGCCTGCTCGGCGGGGCCGAAGAGTCGTCGATCGCCCAAGCCCAGCGACTGTTCGACGTGAACGTGTTCGGCGTGGCCCGGGTCGTCAACGCCGTTCTGCCGATCATGCGCCGCCAGAAGAGCGGCCGGATCGTCAACATGAGTTCATTGCTGGGCGTGATCCCGTCGCCGTTCAACGCCTTCTACGCGTCGACCAAGCATGCGATCGAAGGCTATTCGGAATCGCTGGACCACGAGGTGCGCGAGTTCGGGGTCCGCGTCGTGCTGGTGCAGCCCGGGGTTACCCGCACGGCGTTCGAGGAAAACCTGACCCGGGCCGATCAGCCGATCGCGGTCTACGACACGGCCCGCGCCCGCAGCGAGGCGCTGATGCGCCAGTGGGTGGAGGCGGGCGACCCGCCGCAGGTGGTGGCTGACGCGGTGGTGCGGGCGGCCGGCGCCGCGAAGCCCAAGCTGCGCTACCCGGCGGGCAAGCAATCCAACCAGCTGGGCGCCCTGCGACGCTTCATCCCGTCCGCCGCGTTCGACAACGCGGTCCGAAAACACTACGGGTTTTCGACCTAGTAGAGGTCCTCGATCCGCTGCGGCGTGGGCTGGACGGGGGGCGGGGCTTCCGGCTTCTTCTCGACCGGGGGCGGCGCGGCGGGCGGGGTCTCGACGACCGGCGCGGCGACCACGGGGGCGTCCTCGACCGCCTCGACCGGCTTGGGCTTGGGGGCCTCGACCGGCGGCGGCGCGACCTCGGCGACGGCCGGCGTGGCCTCGCGCACCGGCACGCCCGAGACCTCGGCCAGGGGCGCCGTCGAAGCCGCCTCGCGGTCGGTCTTCAGCAGGGCGTTCTTGAGTCCGAACGCGAAGCCGCCGACGCTGATGGCCGACAGGATCAGGACCACGACAGGCAGCGGCAGGGGGCGTTCGAGCGACGTCATGCGACTAGCTTAATCCCACCGCCGAGGCGCGTCACGCCTCGGCTTTGGCCTTTGTCGCGGCGGGCTTCTTGGCCGCGGCTTTCTTGGCCGCCGGTTTCTTGGCCGGAGCCTTCTTCGTCGCCGCCGCGCCATCCGTCGCCGCCTCGGCCTTCGCCTTGGCGGGCGCCTTCTTGGCCGCGGCCTTCCTCGCCGGCTTCTTGCCGCCACCGCCCTTGGCGACCCGCTCGGCGATCAAGGCCAGGGCCTCGTCCAGGGTCAGGGCCGCCGGATCGGCGCCCTTAGGGATATTGGCGTTGGTGTCGCCGTGCTTGATGTAGGGACCAAAGCGCCCCGACAGCACGCGGATCGGCTTGCCGTCCTCGGGGTGATTGCCAAGCTCGGCCAGGGCCGCGGCCTGGCCGCGCTGCGGCCGCCCGCCGCCGGCCCGCTTGTCGGCCAGCAGGGCCACCGCGCGGTTCAGGCCGATGTCGAAGACGTCTTCCGGATTTTCCAGGTTGGCGTAGGTGCCGTCGTGCAGCACGAACGGTCCGAAGCGGCCCAGGCCGGCGGTGATCGTCTTGCCGTCGTCCGGGTGGGCGCCGACCTCGCGGGGCAGGGACAGCAGGCGCAGGGCCTTCTCCAGGTCGACCGCCGCCGCCGTCCAGCCCTTGGGCAGGCTGGAGCGCTTGGGCTTGTCGCCGCTGTCGGCGGCCGCCAGTTCCTCGACATAGGGGCCAAAGCGGCCGTTCTTCAGCCACACGGCCCGGCCGGTCGCCGGGTTGATCCCCAGCTCCTTGTCGGCCGCCTCGGCCTCGCCTTCGCCCTCGCTGGTGGCCAGCTGGCGCGTATAGCGGCATTCGGGATAGTTCGAGCAGCCGATGAAGGCCCCGAACTTGCCGGTCTTCAGCGAGAGCTGCCCCGTGCCGCAGGTCGGGCAGGCGCGCGGGTTGGAGCCGTCGCCCTTGTCCGGGAAGATGTGCGGGCCCAGGGCTTCGTTCAGGGCGTCCAGGACGTTGGTGGTGCGCAGCTCGGCGATCTCGCCGACCGCCGCGGCGAAGTCCTTCCAGAAGTCGCGCAGGAACTGCTTCCAGTCCAGCTTGCCGTCCGACACCAGGTCCAGCTGCTCTTCCAGGGCGGCGGTGAAGTCGTACTCCACGTAGCGGCGGAAGAACTGCTCCAGGAAGGCGGTGACCAGCCGGCCCTTGTCCTCGGGGATGAAGCGCTGCTTCTCCATGCGGACATAGGCCCGGTCGCGCAGCACGGTCAGGACCGAGGCGTAGGTCGAGGGGCGGCCGATGCCCAGCTCTTCCATCTTCTTGACCAGGCTGGCTTCCGAATAGCGCGGCGGCGGCTCGGTGAAGTGCTGGTCGGCGCGGGCGTCCAGCACCTTGGCGGCCGCGCCCTCCTCGATCATCGGCAGGCGGGCGCTGTCCTCGTCGCCCTCGTCGTCGCGGCCTTCCTCATAGACGGCCAGATAGCCCGGGAACAGCACGACCTGGCCCGTGGCGCGCAGGCCGGTCTGGCCGTCGGCGCTTTCCAGGTCGACGGTGGTGCGCTCGATGCGGGCGCTTTCCATCTGCGAGGCGATCATCCGCTTCCAGATCAGCTCGTAGAGGCGTCCAAGGTCCGGCTCCAGCCGCAGCGAGCCCGGGTTGCGCTTCAGGCTGGTGGGGCGGATGGCCTCGTGCGCCTCCTGGGCGTTCTTGGCCTTGGCCTTGTAGTAGCGCGGCGTCTCGGGGACGTAGGTCTCGCCATAGACGTTGCCGATCACGCTGCGCGCCTCGGCGATGCCTTCCGGCTCGACCGACACGCCGTCGGTCCGCATGTAGGTGATCAGGCCGACGGTCTCGCCGCCGATGTCGACGCCCTCGTACAGCTTCTGGGCGGCCTGCATGGTGCGCTGGGCCGAGAAGCCCAGCTTGCGGGCGGCTTCCTGCTGCAGGGTCGAGGTGGTGAAGGGCGGGGCGGGCGAGCGCTTGCCCGGCTTCTTTTCGACCCCGGCGACCTTGAACACGGCCTTCTGCACGGCGGCCCGGGCCGCCAGGGCCGAGGTCTCGTTGTTGAGGTCGAACTTGGTGAGCTTCTTGTTCTCGTGCTTGACCAGGCGGGCCAGGAACGGCTCGGCGCCGGCCGTGACGTCGGCCTCGACGGTCCAGTATTCCTGGGTCTTGAAGCGCTCGATCTCCAGCTCGCGGTCGACGATCAGCCGTAGGCAGACCGACTGCACCCGGCCGGCCGAGCGCGAACCGGGAAGCTTGCGCCACAGCACCGGCGACAGGGTGAAGCCCACCAAGTAGTCCAGGGCGCGGCGGGCCAGATAGGCCTCGACCAGCTCCATGTCGATGTCACGCGGATTGGCCATGGCCTCCAGCACGCTCGACTTGGTGATGGCGTTGAAGGTGACGCGCTGGACGGTCTTGTCCTTGATCGCCTTCTTCTTCTGCAGCACCTCCAGCACGTGCCAGCTGATGGCCTCCCCCTCGCGGTCGGGGTCGGTGGCCAGGATCAGGCGATCCGCGCCCTTCAGGGCGTCGACGATGTCGGACACGCGCTTGGCGGCCTTGCCGTCGACTTCCCAGCTCATGGCGAAGTCGTTGTCCGGCTCGACCGACCCGTCCTTCGACGGCAAGTCGCGGATGTGGCCGTACGAGGCCAGGACCTTGTAGTCGGACCCGAGATACTTGTTGATGGTCTTGGCCTTGGCCGGGCTCTCGACGACGACGACGTTCATTAGGACCTTGGTGCCTGGGAATTGGGTTCGTCCCCGAGGCGAACCAAGGCGGCGAGGGCCGGAAAGTGGGGGCGGCGCCAGGGGTCTGTCAACGGCGGCCTTGGCGGACGGACGATTTGGTTCCGGGCTCTCTCTATGGAGAGAGGAATATTTGGCGGCGTCAGGCGGTCCCGGCTTTCCGCGGCCGGCCACCTTTGGCTCCGTTGGCGCGGGCGGCCGCCGCCTTGGCGGGAGACGTGCTCCGGCCGGCCAGGCGAGCCATGTGCGCCTTCGTGCCGAAGATCCCGGCGGCCAGGCCCGGGATCGACAGGTCCACGTCCAAGGTCGCCCAATGAAGGCCGTAACCCGAACCACGCACGGCGACTTCGGCGAGCTGTTCGTCAGTGGCGTTTTCGAGCCCTTGACCCAGACGCGCGGGAAAGGCGAAGGCCGAACCGTTCTTCAGCTCGACAAGGATGCGTCCTGTCGTCCGGTCGTACCGGGCGGAGGCGGCACGGGGTTGGGTCAAGGCAAGCTGCTCGCCAAACGCGGCGGCCGTATCGAGTTCAGCATCGGTCGGGTCAGCCATGAAGCTCATTCCATCGCAGGAGCAGGTCGTCTCGATGCGCCCGGACAACCGCCAGAGCCCGGCGAGCCTCGGCTCGGTTCATGCCCTTCGTCCAAACGACTTTCGGCTCGTTGTTCGGTCCCTCGAGTTCGATCTTTGCTTCTCCGTCCCCGAACACGTGAACATGGGCTGGGGAATGATCGTCCAGATAGATGACGACGTTCATCCCCGAAGCGCGATGAACGGTGACCATCTCAATTTAACCCATCGTGATAGGTTTTCAAACCCCCGCCACCATCCCGCCCGGCAGCAGCTCGGCCCGTTCGGCCAGGGCCAGCTCGACCAGGGCCGCCATCACCGCCGAGGTCGGGGCGTGGGTGGCGCGGACCAGTTCGTCGCGCGAGACGGGGGTCGGCGACAGCAGGCGGGCGATGTCTTCGCGCAGGGCGTCGTGGTCGATGTCGGCGCCCTCGTCCTCGGCCGCGTAGGGTCGTTCGCGCTCGCGCAGGTGGGCCTGGCCTGACAGCGAGCGCAGCACGTCCTCGACGCCCTCGCACAGGATCGCGCCCTGGCGGATCAGGTCGTTGGGACCCTTGGCGCGCGGGTCCAGCGGCGAACCGGGCACGGCGAACACGTCGCGGCCCTGCTCGGCGGCCAGGCGGGCGGTGATCAGCGAGCCGGACTTCAGCTCGGCCTCGACCACGACCACGCCCAGCGACAGGCCCGAGATGATGCGGTTGCGACGGGGGAAGTCCTTGGCCTGGGCCCGGCGGTCGGGGGCGCTTTCGCTGACGATGCAGCCGCCCTCGCCGGCGATGCGGGCGTGCAGGTCGGCGTGCTCGGGCGGATAGATGTCGCTGACGCCGCCGCCCAGCACCGCCACCGTGCCGGTCGCCAGGGCGCCCTCGTGGGCCGCGCCGTCGACGCCGCGCGCCAGGCCCGACACCACCACATAGCCGTGCCGGCCCAGCTCCGCGGCCAGCTGGCGGGCGAAGCGCTGGCCGCCGGCCGAGGCGATCCGCGCGCCGACGATGGCCAGGCTGGGCTGGGGCAGCAGCTCGGCGCGGCCCAGGGCCCACAGCACCGGCGGCGGCGGCGGATCCAGGGCGGCCAGGCGCGGGGGAAAGTCCGGCTCGCAGGCGCAGATCAGCCGCGCGCCCCGGCGCTGGCCGCAGTCCAGTTCCTGCAGGACCTCGGCCTGCGGCGGCGGGCGCAGGGGCGAGTCGCGGCCGGCCCGGCGGGCCAGGTCGGGCAGGGCGACCAGGGCGCGCTCGGCCGAGCCGAACCGCTGGAGAAGATGATCGAAGGCGACGGGGCCGACCGTCTCGGTGCGCGCCAGGCGAAGCCAGGCCAGGCGTTCCTGATCCGAGAGGCGGCGCGGGGTCACTCGGATTTCGTTTCTAATTTTTCGATGACTTGGCCCTCAATCACCGGAGTGTTCGGTGTCTCGGCCGTCTTCTTCTTGCCGATGCGGGGCTCCTGGCCCTTCAGCAGCCGGCCGATATTGTCCTTGTGGCGGATGAAGATCAGCACGGCCATGAACAGGGACAGGCCCAGGAACGGGGCGTCCTGGTCGGTGGCCAGGGCGAACGGGGCGGCGAAGGCGGCGGCGACCAGGGCGGCCAGCGAGCTGATGCGGAACAGGGCGGCCACGGCCAGCCAGGTGACGGCGGCCAGAAGCCCGACCGGCCAGCAGGCGGCCAGCAGCACGCCGTAGAAGGTGGCCACGCCCTTGCCGCCCTTGAACTTCAGCCAGACGGGGAACAGGTGGCCGGTGAAGGCCGCGCCGCCGGCCAGGGCGATGACGAAGGGGTTGCCGTGGCTGAGCCAGCGGGCCAGCAGCACCGCGACCACGCCCTTGCCGGCGTCGCCCAGCAGGGTGATCGCCGCCAGGTCCTTGCGGCCCGAGCGCAGCACGTTGGTCGCGCCGATATTGCCCGAACCGATCTGGCGGATGTCGCCGGCCCCGCCCAGCCGCGTGGCGATCAGGCCGAACGGGATCGAACCCAGCAGATAGCCGCCGAGCAGGGTGAGGCCGAGGGACAGGTAGACGGCTTGGGCGAGATCTTGCACGGAATGCGACCTATGGATGTGGTGAAGCTGCCCGGCGGAACCGGCGCATGGCAAGGGCGAAAACGCCGATTTCGGCTTTTATAGCGGCGCTCGGGCCGGGGACTCCACCCTTTTCCCAGGTCCCGCCAGGGCAGGGAGGACGCATGCACTTTCTCCTCACCGACACCCGCAAGGTTTCAGGCGGCGGGAAAGGCGTGTGAGTCCTTGCTCGCCGATCAGACCCTCAGCTTGCCCGCGACCTGGCGCGAAGGGGACGGCTGCGGAGGAGGACGCGCACTCTTGTCCCGCTGGTTGAGCCATCTCGGGGATGCCGAAGGAAAGAAAGGGTATGTGTCCCCGATTACCGTGTCCCCGATTACCTGATTACTGGTCATAGGGAATCGCTTTCCATCGCGCATTGATGTGAGATGTTTTCAAGAAAAGGAGTCATGCCTTTTCTTACTACCTCATACGAGGAGGCCGCTCTCCACGGCATATTTATGATGTAGGTGTATCTTCCACGCTTCGTCATATGCAGCCCAACGCATCTGTAGTCGAGACTGTGGAGCGCCGCGGCGGGATCATTGAGATCATCATCGTTCCACGGCTCGCGTCCTGGCATGTTGCACTTGACGTATCCCTGGGGCGCGCGCTCGTAGAGCACCACGGGGATGGATCTGGTGTTTAAATCTCTATTTCCGGAACTCATGCTCGTATAAACGAGCAATGACGGGCTGCTTAACCTCACCCGCGGAAGCGGCTCGAGCACGCCGCTATCCACATTGGATTCGGCCATGCCGAAGTATTCCGCGAAAGGATGATTTGCGGCCTTCAGGCTCGGAAGAGGTTCGACGTACGGCCTGATCGATCCGAATATTTCATTCGGCGAAAACTCGCGCAGACGATCGGCCGCGGGCCGTTCCTGCTGGGCGGCGACGCCGAAAGCGGCCACGGATCCTTTGAACTCGACCTGGCAGCTCTGGTCATTCCAACGGACGCTGGACCATGGCTTCGGGTCGTTGATCTGAACCGACTTGCAAGGACAGGTCTTCCGGGGGGCGGACACGGCGGCGGCGCCCCCTCCTGGAAGCGCGCCCGAGGGCTTCCCGCTGGACGGCGGCGGGGCGACCGTCGCGCCGGTGACCTTCCTGTTCGGATTTCCACTGGCGAGCAGAAGGGCTCCCGCCGCTCCGCAGAGGCAGACCGCAGGTAGACCGAAGGCCCTCCACCCCCTCACCGCTCCCGCCCCCCTTCCTTAACCCGCCGCGCCAAAGGCGACAGCAGGAACCCGATGACCCCGCGCTCGCCGGTCTTGATCTCGACCGTCGCGGCCAGTCCGGGAGCGAGCGGGACGCGCCGGCCCTCGACCCATGATCCAGGGTTGAGTAAGCTTGACCAGGACCGGAAACACAAGCCCCTCCTTCTCGTCTTGGACGGCGTCGCGACCGATGTACTCGTTCACGCCGTGGTGGACCACGCCGTAGCGGGTGAACGGATAGGCCTCGAGCTTGACCTCGACGGGCTGGCCCTCGTGGACGAAACCGGCGTCGCGGTTCTGGACGCGGGCCCCGATGATCAGTTCGCCGCCGCCCGGGACCGCCGTGAGGGACCCACACTCATTTCCGCGTCGGCTTCGTAGCGGGCAGGCGCGTGAGGGAAATGAGTGTGGGTCCCCCACACCCGTCCGCCGATCAGACCCCCAGCGTGCCCGCGACCTGGCGCGTCGCCGCGTTCAGCCGGTTCCAGACATTGATCGCCGAGATCGTCAGCAGCAGCCCGGCCAGCGCCTTCTCGTCATAGTGCCGGGCGGCCTCGTCCCAAACGGCGTCCGGTACGGCGTCGCCCTTGTCGGCGATGCGGGTGACGACCTCGGCCAGGTCCAGGGCGGCGCGCTCGGCGTCGGTGAAGAAGGGGGTGTCGCGCCAGGCGGCGACACTGAACAGGCGCTGGTCGGTTTCGCCGGCCTTCTTGGCCATCCGGCCGTGCATGTCGACGCAGACGCCGCAGCCGTTGATCTGGCTGACGCGCAGGTGCACCAGTTCGTGGATGTGCTCGGGCAGGCTGTCGACCTGGGCGGCCTTGCTGAGGGCCATCATGGCCTTGTAGGCGTCGGGGATCAGCATGGCGGGCTGGGTCATGCGGGCTTGCATGGGAGGCTCCTTGAGGTTTGTTGCGTCTCGACGTCCGTCGCCGGTCACATCCGGCGGTTTGCGTTCGTCGAAGCTGTGACGAAGCCCGACGGAGCGATGTGACCGATGCCGCCAAAAAATCCTGAGCAGAACTTTCTCGCCGATCGTTTCGAGGCCGATCGGGCCCGTCTGCGCGGCGTGGCCTACCGGATGCTCGGCTCGCTGCCCGAGGCCGAGGACGCGGTGCAGGAGGCCTGGCTGCGCCTGTCGCGCGCCGATACGACCGGCGTCGACAACCTGTCGGCCTGGCTGACCACGGTGACCTCGCGCGTGTGCCTGGACATGCTGCGCTCCAGGAAGTCGCGCCGCGAGGACGCCCTGCCGGACGGCGGGCCCGAGCCCTCGGTCAGCGGCGAGGACGCCATCGAGCGCGAGACGATCCTGGCCGACTCGGTCGGTCTTGCCTTGCTGGTCGTGCTGGGGGCCCTCTCGCCCGCCGAGCGGATCGCCTTCGTGCTACACGACCTGTTCGACACGCCGTTCGAGCAGATCGCCCCGATCGTTGAGCGCACGCCCGACGCCGCCCGGCAACTGGCCAGCCGGGCCCGTCGCCGGGTGCGCGGCGGCGAGGCGCCGCTGGACGCGGCCCAGGCCGTGCAGAAGACCGTGGTCGACGCTTTCCTGACCGCCTCGCGCACCGGTGACCTGGCGGGCCTGATGGCGGTGCTGGACCCGAATGTCGTGGTCCGCGCCGACGTCTTCGCCGGCGGCGGCCAGGTCCGGGAACTGCGTGGCGCCGAGACGGTGGCGGCGTTCTACAACGGCCGCGCCCAGGCGGCCCGCACGGCCCTGGTCGACGGCGCGATCGGCGCGGTCGTGGCGCCGCTGGGCAAGCTCTACCTGTTGCTCGACATCAGGATCGAGAACGGCAAGGTCGTCGAGATCACCGCCGTCGGCGATCCCAGCCGGCTGGAAACGGCCGAGGTGGCGGCGGTGTGATGGTCCCCGGGGGGGCGCCGGTGGCGCCTTGGCTAGGGTGACGATGCATTAGCCTCGCGCGGCTTGGGACCTCGCCCGCCAGACCTGAGAGGCCGGCCCGCCAGCGTCTCCAGCCGCGTGATGAAAGCCTCATCCCCGCCGTCGGCAATCCTGGCGGCGAAATCCGGGCGGCGCGCCTGCGGCGGCTGCGTCCGCGTCAAGCCGTCGAGAGTCAGGCCCGCAACTCGGCGTCCACCAGGGCCAGGGCGTTGCGGAGGCCCTGCTCGAGGAGTTCGTCGGAGAGCCCCCGGTCGGTCAGGGCGCGGGACAGTTGCAGCGTCCCGGCCATCAGGCCCAGGAGGCTGAGCGCCTTCACGCGGGCCGAGAGCGGGTCTTCGGGCGCCATGCGGGCGGCCAGTCCGTCGATGACGACCAGTACGCTGTCGGTGTAGGCCTGCCTGATCGCGTCCGCGCTGCGCCCGATCTCGTCGAGCAGGGCGGCGTTGGGACAGCCGTCCCCGAGGTTGTCGCGGTGATGGGCCGACAGGTACCAGCGTATGATCTGTTCGAGACCGGCCGGGCCGGGCTCCGTCAGCTCGACGATGCTGGCGTGCAGGGCGTGCAGCTGGTCGGTGACGGCTTCCGCGACCAGGCTGTCCTTGGAGTCGAAGTGGGCGTAGAAGGCGCCGTTGGTGAGATCCGCGTCCTTCATGAGCGTCGCGACTCCGGAGCCGTCGATGCCGTCCCGCTTGAGCCGCCGACCGGCCGTCGCGATGATCCGCCGCCTGGTCTCCTGCTTGTGTTCCTTCGTATAGCGCGCCATCAGCTCGGCATCCGGTTGAACTTGCGGATGACGCCGTCGAAGACCCGGGCCGGGGCGACGCGATGCACGGCCTTGATGTTCCGGGCCGTCGCGCCGGCGGTGCGCCGTAGTTTCGGGTTCCGGTCGGTGGCCGCCGCGACGATCACCTTGGCCACGACGGCGGGGTCGTCGCCGCCGCGGAGGTTCTGCTCCAGCAGTTCGTCATAGTTGCGCCGTCCCGCCGCGTAGAGCGGCAGGGGGGTGTCGGCCACCACGCTGTGGCCCGCGAACGGCGTGTTGATCGGACCAGGCTCGACGAGCAGGACCCGAACGCCCTGGTCGCGAACCTCGTGGTCCAGCGACTGCGAGTAGCCCTCGACCGCGTGCTTGGTAGAGACGTAGAGGGCCATGAACGGACTGGGGACGAATCCGCTGAGGGACGAGATGTTGATGATGCGTCCGCGACCTTGGGCGCGCATGTGCGGCAGGACCGCCTTGGTCGTCCGCATGACGCCGTAGACGTTGATGTCGAAGATGTCCCGCGTCTGAGCGATCGAGAACTCCTCGGCCGCGCCGGTCGTGCCGACGCCGGCGTTGTTGACCAGGACGTCGATGCGCCCGAACCGGTCGATCACCTGCCTGACCGCCGAGGCGACAGAGTCATCGCTGGTCACGTCGAGGTCGAGGTAGGTCATCCCGGCGGGCGCGGTGAGCCGCGCGGTGTCGCGGCCGGTTCCGATCACCTGGAAACCCGCGGCGGCCAAAGCGATCGCCGTGGCCTTGCCGATGCCTGAGGAGGCGCCCGTTACGAGCGCGACTTGCGGGGTAGCTGTCATCACGGGCTCCTGAAGTATTGAATTATGATCGTACTATAATGGGGTCAAGCGGCCACTGGGCAAGGCTTCTCATGGAATAAATTATGTTCGTACTTTCACGGCGCACGGCCTCGCCGTTGCGAGCGGCCTCCGCGTCATCTCCTTGCTCGTCGGACTTGTTCCACGGATGACGGGGCGGACAGGGCCATCGCATACGGATCTGCTCTGAAGAAACCCGTCATCCCGGATCTTCGCGCTGCGCGCTCGTCCGGAATGACAGGCCTTTGGCGCATAGGTTAAGGGAGGAAACGGGTCCATCCTCGGGGTGTCGGGGGTGAACCCCAGCAAAATCAATGCGCTAATTTTTCTCGACCCGATTTGATCCTCACCCCTTTCGACCGCCCTTATCCTGACCTCACCTGAAGGCACGGGGAGGGCGCACGTACGGCGACCGATGCGGCTTTCGGGGGTGGACGAGCGGGAAGGCTTGTCCGCCGCGCTTCTTCGGAAGCATCCCGGGTCGGTTCGGAGCAGGTTCGCCTCAGTCGCGACGAAGCTTCGGCGGCCGGGACAGGCGGATCGGCCAGCAGGCCCGGGCTGAAATCGCCCGGGCGGTCCGGAGAGGTCGTCAACTCTCCGCCCGTCGGGGGCCTCCATCGGAGCGGGTTAAGAATCCGCGACCCGAAGGCTTCCGGATAACGGCTCCACGCGAAGCGCCTGCACTTCGTCGAAACGGTATTCAAAAACTGCAAATCATCCGGGCGAGGCCCGGGCGCTTCGCACCCTTCCCATCATCTCAGCGGGTGTCCGCATGAGGGCGAAAAGCCGCGCGCCCGCCTAACCCTCCGCCCGGTGCGCCACCCGGCCGTCGACGATCGTCATCAGCACCTGGCCCTGCAGCCGGCGGCCGTCGAACGGCGAGTTCTTGGACTTGGACAGCAGCTTGCCGGCGTCGACGATCAGCGGGGCGTCCAGGTCGCACAGCACCAGGTCGGCCGGGGCGCCGGGGGCGATGCGGCCCGACTGCAGGCCGATCAGGGCGGCGGGAGCCAGGGTGACGGCGCGGATCAGGTCGACCAGCGGCAGGCGTTCCTCGTGATAGAGGCTCAGCAGGGCCGGCAGCAGGGTCTCCAGGCCCACGGCGCCGGGGGCGGCCTCATCATAGGGCAGTCGCTTGTCCTCGGCCGGGGCCGGGGCGTGGGCCGAGACGACGATGTCGATCAGGCCCGAGGCCAGGGCCTCGATCAGCGCCTGGCGATCGTCCTCGCCGCGCAGGGGCGGGGTGACCTTGGCGAAGCTGCGATAGTCGCCGATGTCCAGCTCGTTGAACGACAGGTGGTTGATCGAGGCGCTGGCGTGGATCCGCAGGCCCTTGGCCTTGGCGCGGGCCAGGGTCTCCAGGGCCTGGGCGCTGGTGACCTGGTCGACCAGCAGGCGGCCGCCGGTGGCCTCCAGCAGGGCGACGTCGCGCTCCAGCATGATCCGCTCGGCCATCGGCGAGATCGACGGCAGGCCCATGCGGCCGGCGAACTCGCCGCCGGTGGCCGCCCCGCCCTTGGCCAGCCACGGGTCCATCGGGCGGTGGGCCAGCAGGGTGTCGAAGCCGCGGGCATAGGTCAGGATGCGCTGCATCACCTTGCTGTCGACGATCGGCCGGTCGGCGTCCGTCACATAGACGCAGCCGGCCTCGCGCATCAGGCCGATCTCGGCCATCTGCTCGCCCTTCAGCCCCTTGGTCGCCGCGCCGGCGCAGAGGATGCGGGCGGCGTCGATGTCGCGCGAGCGGCGCAGGATGAAGTCGACCACGCTGGGGTCGTCGACGGCCGGATCGGTGTCGGGCTGGACGACGAAGCTGGTCACCCCGCCGGCCGCCGCGGCCCTGGCGGCGCTGGCCAGGGTCTCCTTGGTCTCGGCTCCGGGCTCGCCGGTCTTGACCCGCAGGTCGATCAGGCCGGGGGCCAGCATGGCCCCGCCGCAGTCGACGACGCGGACGTCCTTGCCGAGCTTGCCGAACTCGCGGCCCTTGGCGACGTCGGCGATCACGCCCTCGGAGACGATGACGCCGCCGGGGCCGTCATAGCCGCTCTCGGGATCGACCAGCCGGGCGTTGATCAGGGCGAGGGGGGGAGTCGGACCGTTCATTGGCCATGCTCCTCGAGCCGGTGGGCAAGGGAGGCCAGAACGGCCATGCGGGCGGCGACTCCCATTTCGACCTGGTCCTGGATCAGGCTGATCTCGGGATCGTCGGCGACGTCGGAATCGATCTCGACGCCCCGGTTCATCGGCCCGGGGTGCATGACCTTGGCCTTGGGGGCGGCCTTGGCCAGCTTGTCGCGGTCCAGGCCGTAGAAGCGGAAGTATTCGCGGGTCGAGGGCACGAAGGCGCCCTGCATCCGCTCCAGCTGCAGGCGCAGCATCATCACCACGTCGGCGCCGGCGATGCCGGCCTTCATGTCGTGATGGACGGTGACGCCCCAGCGCTCGGCCTGGGCCGGCATCAGGGTCGGTGGTCCAACCAGCCGCACGCTTGCGCCCAGCGTGTGGAGCAGGGCGACGTTCGAGCGGGCCACGCGGCTGTGCAGCACGTCGCCGCAGATCGCCACGGTCAGGCCCGAGACCCGACCGAAGGCGCGGCGGATCGACAGGGCGTCCAGCACCGCCTGGGTGGGGTGCTCGTGCTGGCCGTCGCCGGCGTTGATCACGCTGCCGCTGACCTTCTGGCTCAGCAGGCTGGCGGCGCCCGACGAGGCGTGGCGCACCACCAGCAGGTCGGGCCGCATGGCGTTCAGGGTCACGGCGGTGTCGATCAGGGTCTCGCCCTTGGTGATCGACGAGGTGCGCGGGCTCATGTTGACCACGTCGGCGCCCAGGCGCTTGCCGGCGATCTCGAAGCTGGACTGGGTGCGGGTGCTGTTCTCGAAGAACAGGTTCATCAGCGTCCGCCCCTTGAGGATGTCGAGGGACTTGGTCGTCTGGCGATTGAGGGCGACGAAGGCGTCGGCCAGATCCAGCAGCTCGGTGGCCTGCAAGGCGTTCAGGTCGCCGGCCGACAGGAAATGGCGGCGGGGGAACGAGAAGATGCGCTCGCGGATCGTCTCGATCGGCGCGGCGGGTTCATGGGGCGGGGGCTTGGCCGTCATGAGTGGGCGTCATACGGGGCTTTGGGCGGGGAGGGAAGGACCCCCTCAGTCGGCTTCGCCGACAGCTCCCCCAGAGGGGGAGCATCTGCGCAACGTAGATCCTCCCCCTCTGGGGGAGGTGGCCCGAAGGGCCGGAGGGGGTTCGATCGCCTAGAACCCCTTGCCCGCCGCCTCGTTGATGCCCCGGATGCGTTCCAGCGCGCCCTGCAGGATCCAGCCGGCCGCCATCTTGTCGACCACCTCGCCGCGGCGCTTGCGGTTGACGTCGTGCTCGTCGATCAGCACCCGGGTCACGGCCGCGGTCGACAGGCGCTCGTCCCAGAAGGTGATTGGCAGGTCGGGGTTCAGGCGCAGCAGATTGCGGCCCAGGGCCCGGTTGGACTGGCAGCGCACGCCTTCCGTACCGTCCATGTTCATGGGCAGGCCGATGACGATGCCCACGGCCTTGCGGCTGTCCATCAGCTGGAACAGGGTCTTGGCGTCGTCGCTGAACTTGCCCTTCTTGATCAGGGCCAGGGGGCTGGCGACGGTCAGGGTGACGTCGGACACGGCCACGCCGATGGTCTTCTCGCCAGGGTCCAGGCCGACGATCGGCCTGTAGTCGGGGAGGGCGGCGGCGAATTCGGCGATGTCGAGGACGGGCATGGGTCCTCATATCACGGCCAAGCGCCCTCCCGACAAGGGAACGCTTGTCAAAGCGCCCCTCGCACGGCTAACCCACGCGCTTGGAATTCAGGAGGCCCCCATGGCCATTGACGCCGCCACCGTGCGGAAGGTCGCGCGGCTCGCCCGCATCGCCGAACCCGAAGAGCGCATCGAGGCCCTGGCCCAGGAGCTCAACGGCATCATGACGTGGATCGAGCAGCTGGCCGAGGTCGACACCGACGGCGTCGAGCCGCTGACCAGCGTCGTGCACGCCGGCCTGCCGCTGCGCGACGACGTGGTGACCATGGGCGGCGACGCCGACCTCGTCACCGCTAACGCCCCCAAGTCGGTGGGCGGCTTCTTCGTGGTCCCCAAGGTGGTCGAATAATGAGCGCGCTGACCTCTCTCACCCTGAAGGGCGCGCTGGACGGGCTGGACGCCGGCGCGTTCACGTCGGTGGAGCTGACCAAGGCCCATATTGAGGCCGTCGAGGCCGCGCGCGGCCTGAACGCCTTCCTGGTCGAGACGCCGGAGCGGGCCCTGTCGATGGCCGCCGCCTCGGACGCAAGACGGGCTCTTGGCGCTGGCCGTCCGCTGGATGGCATCCCGCTGGGGATCAAGGACCTGTTCTGCACGCAGGGCGTGCCGACCACGGCCGCCTCGAAGATCCTCGAGCCGTTCGTCCCGTCCTACGAGTCGACCGTCACCAGCCAGCTGTGGCGCGACGGGGCGGTGATGCTGGGCAAGCTGAACCTGGACGAGTTCGCCATGGGCTCGTCCAACGAGACCAGCGCCTACGGTCCGGTGATCAATCCCTGGCGCAAGGCCGGCTCGAACCAGGCCCTGACGCCGGGCGGCAGCTCGGGCGGCTCGGCCGCCGCCGTGGCCGCCGACCTGTGCCTGGGGGCCACCGCCACCGATACCGGCGGCTCGATCCGCCAGCCGGCGTCGTTCACCGGCACCGTGGGCATCAAGCCGACCTACGGCCGCTGCTCGCGCTGGGGCACGGTGGCCTTCGCCAGCTCGCTGGACCAGGCCGGCCCGATCGCCAAGACCGTCGAGGACGCGGCGATCCTGCTGACCTCGATGAGCGGCCACGATCCCAAGGACTCCACCAGCCTGGACGTGCCGGTTCCCGACTTCGCCGCCTTCGTCGGCAAGTCGGTCAAGGGCCTGCGGATCGGCGTGCCGAAGGAATATCGCGTCGACGGCATGCCGGCCGAGATCGAGAAGCTGTGGGCCGACGGCATCGCCTGGCTGAAGGACGCCGGCTGCGAGATCGTCGAGATCAGCCTGCCGCACACCAAGTACGCCTTGCCGGCCTATTACATCGTGGCCCCGGCCGAGGCCTCGTCGAACCTGGCCCGCTATGACGGCATGCGCTACGGCCTGCGGGCCGAGGGTTCGAACCTGACCGAGGTCTACGAGAACACCCGCGCCCAGGGCTTCGGCGACGAGGTCAAGCGCCGCATCCTGATCGGCACCTATGTGCTGTCGGCCGGCTATTACGACGCCTACTACCTGAAGGCCCTGAAGGTGCGCCGGCGCATCGCCGAGGACTTCGACAACGCCTGGGAGAAGGTCGACGCCATCCTGACCCCGACCGCGCCGTCGGCGGCCTTCGGCCTGGGCGAGAACAGCAACGACCCGATCGCCATGTACCTGAACGACGTGTTCACGGTGACGACGAACCTGGCGGGCCTGCCGGGCCTCAGCCTGCCCGCCGGCCTGGACGCCAACGGCCTGCCGCTGGGCCTGCAGATCATCGGCAAGCCGCTGGACGAGGGCACGGTGTTCTCGGTGGCGGGCGCGATCGAGAAGGCCGCAGGCTTCAAGACCAAGGCGACGAAGTGGTGGTGATCCACCGCCGCTAGGACGACGAAAAGGGCGGCCCCGCGAGGAGCCGCCCTTTTTTACGCTACGCCACTGAAAACTACATCGGGGTGTCCGGCGTGGCGGGGACCGCGGCCGGCGCGGGCGCCGGGGCCGGGGCCGGAGCGGGAGCGGGCGCGGCCGGGGCGGCGATCACCGGCGTCGGGGCCGGAGCGGCGACCGGGGCCGGGACCGTGGCGCTGACGTTCTGCGAGGCCGATCCGGCGTCGGGAGCGGTCTCCGGCGCCGCGCGGCGAGCCGGGGCGGCGCGCCTGGCGGGGGCGGTTGCGCGGGACGGCTCGGCGCGAGCGACTTGGGTCGGAGCGGGGGTCGCTCGCGGGGTCGGCGCAGGCGTCGCGGCGGCCGGAGCCGGGGTCGGCATCGGAGCCGGCGGCTGGGTGGTCGGCAGCGGCTGGGCCTGGGCCACCTTGGCGGGCGGCGCCGTGTCGACGGTCGGGGTCTGGGCCGGCTGGCTCATCAGGCCCCAGGCCAGGCCGCCGGCGGCGACGGCCAGAACCGGCAGGCCGATCATCCAGGGCAGGTTGGATGAAGACTTTTTCGTCGACGTGCGAGCATAGACGGGCGCGCTGGGAAAAAGAGCCGAGGAATCGGCGGGGGTCGCCGGGGCGACATAAGGTTCGCTGGCGTCGAGGTTCAGAACAGCCATGATGTCCTCCTGAGCGATATCTGCGTTCGGGGAGTCAACGGGGGGCTTCTGCAGTAGTTCCGGTTGGCCTGGAATGACCTAGATATTGCCCAGAAGTGGTCATTTTTCAGATTGCGCGAAACGGAGGTCTCAGCGTTGCTTGTGAGCTCGTCCCTCCCCCTTGCGGGGAGGGTGGCCCCGAAGGGGTCGGGTGGGGGATCACGCCATGAGCGTCAGCCGAGCGAGAGTCTTGAGGAAGGCGATGAGCGTTCAGGAAGTGCGCCTGTGGGTGCGGCTGCGTCGGCTTCGAGCGGACGGCTTTCACTTTCGACGGCAGGCGCCGCTGTTGGGCTATTATCCGGACTTCGTCTGCCTCAGCCGAAGACTGGTCGTCGAAGTTGATGGTCCTCACCACGAAGAGCTGGAACAGCGTGACCATGACGCTCGTCGCGACCAAGTTTTCCGCGGTTCGGGCTTCCAAACCTTGCGCTTCATAACCCGTGCGGTGCATGAGGATATCGACGCGGTCGTGGGCGTGATTTGTCATGCCTTGAGCGCAGCGAGCCCCACCCGACCCCTTCGGGGCCACCCTCCCCACAAGGGGGAGGGAAGGGACCTAGGTTGATTGAGACATGACCGAAACCGCCTCTTCCAAAGTGATCCAAGGCCGCACCGGCCCCTGGGAACTCGTCCTCGGCCTGGAGGTCCACGCCCAGGTCGCCAGCGTGTCCAAGCTGTTCTCCGGCGCCGCCGTCGGCTTCGGGGCGGGACCGAACCAGCAGGTCAGCCTGGTGGACGCGGCCATGCCCGGCATGCTGCCGGTGCTGAACCGGTTCTGCGTCGAGCAGGCGGTGAAGACCGGCCTGGGCCTGAAGGCGCAGATCAATCTGAAGAGCCGCTTCGACCGCAAGAACTACTTCTATCCCGACCTGCCGCAGGGCTACCAGATCAGCCAGTTCGACCAGCCGATCGTCGGCGAGGGCGTGGTGACCGTCGAGCGTGACGACGGCACGACCTTCGACGTGCGCATCGAGCGCCTGCACCTGGAGCAGGACGCCGGCAAGTCGCTGCACGACCAGGACCCGAACGCCACCTATGTGGACCTGAACCGCGCGGGCACGGCGCTGATGGAGATCGTCTCCCGGCCCGACATGCGCAGCTCGGAAGAGGCCGCCGCCTACGTCAAGAAGCTGCGCACGATCCTGGTCTATCTGGGCACCTGCGACGGCGACATGGAGAAGGGCAACCTGCGCGCCGACGTCAACGTCTCGGTCTGCCGCCCGGGCGACTACGAGAAGTACCGCGCGACCGGCAGCTTCAGCCACCTAGGCACGCGCTGCGAGATCAAGAACGTCAACAGCTACCGCTACATCCAGCAGGCCATCGAGTACGAGGCCCGCCGCCAGATCGAGATCCTGGAGGACGGCGGCAAGATCGACCAGGAGACCCGGCTGTTCGACCCGAACAAGCTGGAGACCCGCTCGATGCGGTCCAAGGAAGAGGCGCACGACTACCGCTACTTCCCCGATCCGGACCTGCTGCCGCTGGTGCTGGACCCGGCCTGGGTCAAGCAGATCGAGGAGACCCTGCCGGAACTGCCCGACGCCAAGAAGCAGCGCCTGCAGAGCCAGTACGGCCTGTCGGCCTACGACGCCGGCGTGCTGATCATCGAGGCCGACCGCGCCGACTATTTCGAAGCCGCCGCGAAAGGCCGCGACGCCAAGCTGGTCTCCAACTGGGTGACCAACGAACTGCTGTCGAAGCTGTCGGCCGGCGGTCACGAGATCGCCAACTCGCCGCTGCCGCCGCAGGACATCGCCCAGCTGGTCGAGCTGATCGAGAACGGCACCATCAGCTCCAAGATCGCCAAGGAGGTCTTCGAGCACATGTGGGCCGGCGAGGGGCGTCCGGCCCAGATCGTCGAGGCGCGGGGCCTGGTGCAGATCAACGACACCGGCGCCATCGAGGCGGCGATCGACACGCTGATCGCGGCCAATCCCGACAAGGCGCAGGCGGTGAAGGAAAAGCCCCAGGCCATCGGCTGGTTCGTCGGCCAGGTGATGAAGGAGACCGGCGGCAAGGCCAATCCTGCCACGGTCAACGAACTGCTGCGGAGCAAGCTGGGGCTGTAGCCCCTCTCCTGCGGAGGCGAGAGTCGCCATGACAAGGGCCCGTCGCGCGAGCGGCGGGCCCTTCTTCGTGCCCCTAGGCCTGGGTCTTGGGCGGTCGCCGGGGCGGCGGTTTCGGCTTGGGCGCCGGCGTCTGGGGCGGCGGCCCGCCATGCAGCGTCAGGGGCTCGAACGGACGGCCCGGACGGGTCAGCTTGCGGACCCGCAGCCGCGCCTCGTGGATGAACCGCCGGGCGTCGGCCTCTGTGCGGACCGCGCGATACTGCGGGGTCAGCTCGCGCCTGGCCTTCAGCCGGCCGGGACCGTAGGAGGTGGCCTTGCGGTAGGCCACGTGCATGAAGCCCCAGAACGAGGCCGGCACCGGCCGGCCTTCGCCGATCACCCGCGGCCGGGCGCCGCCGTGGGTGAGGGGCGGATCGCCGTGATGGGTCGAGGGCGGGACGCCGGGCGCGCCGGTCAGGGGTGAGCTGCTTTCCCCGGTCTCCGGTTCGCCGGGCTCGGGCAGGCCGTTGTCCAGCGCCCAGGTCAGGGCCGCCCGGGTGCACTCGAATCCGGAGTCCGGAACTTCGGGCAGGGCGGTGGGTGCGTCGGTGCGCGGGGCGCTGCGATTGAACAGGTGCAGGAAGTCCTTGGCCGCGCCGTCGCGACGGGTCAGGGGCGAGAACTTGAACAGCAGGCCCAGGGACCGGACCAGCGAGCTGTGGTCGTAGACCGTGTGGTCGATGACCCCGCGATTGACCCATGGCGAGACGATCACCGTCGGCACCCTGACGCCCAGCTGCTTGAAGTCGAAGTTGTGGTGGTTGTTGGACGCCGCCGCCAGCTGGTCGCCGGGCGCGGGGGCCGTCGGCGGCTTGACATGGTCGAAGAAGCCGCCGTGCTCGTCATAGGTGATGATCAGCGCGCTGCGCTCCCAGTGCGGCGAGTTGCGGATGGTCTCGTAGACCGCCTTGATCAGCCGCTCGCCGCGGGTGACGTCGTCCAGCGGGTGCTGGGACGTGCCGCAGGTATAGTCTCCCGCCGTGGTCGGCAGGATGTTGCCGTAGCTGGGTTCGATGAAGATGTAGGACGGCTCGAAGTCGGACTTGTTCACCTCCTCGGCGAACTCGTCCATGTCGGTGAAGCAGCCGCCCAGCGCCGCCAGGGTCATGCCCTTGAGGGCGAAGCATTGCGGCAGCTCGTCGCCCTCGAAGACCCGCCAGTCGACGCAGTTGCTGTCCAGGGCGTCGAACACCGTGCCGTGCTGGAAGCTGAAGCCGTCGATCAGCTCGGCCGCCGCGCTTTCCAGGCCGCTGGGGCTGTCGTCCAGCCCGCCGGAACTGGCGGCGTGGACGAAGAAGCGGTTGGGCCAGGTGGGGCCGGGCAGGGAGGCGAACCAGGCGTCGCAGACGGCGAACTCCCGGGCCAGGGTGGTGATGATCGGCACGTTGGCCGGGTCGAAACAGTTCATGACGTTGGCCGGATGCGCCGATCCCGCGTCCTCGTAGTTGAAGACGAAGCCGTTGTTCTGCGGGGCCGGATAGGGATGGACGGTGTTGTCGTCCCAGGCCGTCGATCCGGTCGTCTGCAGCAGGATGTCGAGGAACTCGTGCGGCGGGTCCTTGTCCTCGTCGGCGATCTTGAACACGGCGTCCGGCGTGGGGCTGACGGCGACGCCGCCGCGCGTCAGGTTGGTGAAGGGCGGCTGGGTCAGGTCCTTGCCGGCGAAGTCGTCGGCCCGCGTGGGCTGGCCGGCGGGGTCGATCCCGGTCAGGGCGGCGAAGCCGAGCAGGTGGTCGTAGGAGCGGTTCTCCAGCATCAGCACGAAGACCTTCTCGACCTTGCGCGGCATGGACGACTTGCCGCCGGCCTTGAATGTGCAGACGATCCCGTTCCAGGCCGTGCACACCGTCCGGAAGATCCAGCCGACGATCGTGCACACGGCCTTGAAGATCCACAGGAAGATCTTGCAGACCCACTTGGCCACCCAGTACCAGGCCTTGCAGACCCATTTGGCTACCCAGTACCAGGCTTTGCAGACCCACTTGGCGACCCAGTACCAGGCCTTGCAGACCCACTTGGCGACCCAGTAGTAGGCCTTGCACGCCCAACTGCACGGCCACCAGGTGCAGCAGTGGTTGGAGCCTTCGTCGGCCCAGCTGCCGCACTCGTTCGAGCCCTCGTCGGCCCAGGTCCCGCACTGGTTGGACCCCTCGTCGGCCCAGGTCGAACACTTGGACGAGCCTTCGTCGGCCCACGACACGCAGCCGGACTTGGCTTCGTCCAGAACCTCGTGACAGTCCATCACGGCGCCGTCGACGACCTGGGTGCACTTCGACATCTAAGCCTCCCGAAGAGTGACTTTTAGAGACGCGGGCTAGAGAAGGGCGGCCGTCGTACGGCCGAGTTCGGCGATGGCGCGGACCGTGGCGCGGCGGAAGCGGGCGGCGCCCAGCGCCAGGCCGGTCAGCTTGCCCGCCACGCCCGCGGCGAGTCCGGCGGCCAGGGCCAGGGCCAGCGTGCGGAGCGCCAGGCCAAGGGGTTGCACGCCGTCGCCGTGGGTCAGGCTCCAGATCGCGGCCAGACCCATGGCCGTCAGGGCGCTGACGGCGCTGGTCGCGCAGCCGCAGACACGCTGGAAGCGCTGTTGCTCCTCGCGCCAGGCGGAAGTCGCGTGATTTTCATAAGGAAAGCGGGCGATCGCCGGCAGTCGCCGAGCCTGGCTCGGGCGATCATGCATCAATGCGAGCAGGTCCAGCGTGGCGCGAAAAGCCGCGTCGGCGTGTGCGTCGAAGGGCTCCGCGGCGGGGGCGTCGTTGATCGTCCAGTTCTGCTGCGCGACCTGCCCCATGTCCCGACCCTCGCGCCGGGCGCCGGGCCGGGCCGGCCCGCCGTGTCAGGCGCATCGCCAGCATGGCGCGAACTCCGAGTAGAGCGCAACAAAAAGTATTGTAACTTGCCCTTGCTCGTTCAGCGTGCATGAAAAAGGCCCGCCGCGCGAGCGCGACGAGCCTGATCTGGTCTCGGAACGGGTCTTACGGCTTCGGCGTCTGGGCGTTGGGGTCGGGGGCCTCCGAGCCGGCCGGCTTGTGGTGCTTCTTGGCCTTCTTCTCGGGCTTGGCGTCGGCGGCGGGGGCCGAGGCGTCGGTCGAGGGGTCCGAAGCCGTGGCCGAGGTCGGGGTGCCGCTGGCGCTGGCGTCGGCCGCCGGATCCGGGGCCGGCGTGGCCGCGGGGTCCGTGCCGTAGGAGGGCGAGGTCGTGGACGAGGACGGCGCGCTTTGCGTCGTCTGGGCCGTCGGGTCGGTGGGGGCGGTCTGCTGAGCCAGGGCCGACCCGGCATAGCCGGCGAGGGTCAGTGCAGCGACGGCGGCCGTGAGGCGGAGCTTGGTCATGGAAGCGTCTCGTTACTGTCGCGTCGGAAAGTGACACGGCCGGCACGCTGACCTGCGAATGCGGTGGGAATAACTCGCCAATCGGGCGATCTCGCCGCATGCGCGGCCAGGATGTGGCGAATGGCGACGCTTACCAAGAGTTTTGGAAAGCATCGCCAGACGCGTCAGGTCGACATCGTTTAGTTGTTGATGATGTCGAAGATCAGTCCGGTGGCGATCGCCGCCAGGACATAATCGTTACCGGCCCGGTACCAGTAGTAGCCGCGGGGCGGCGGGCGCAGGCGATAGTATCCGTAGTCGTGGATGACATAGCTGTTGCCGCGATAATAGGGCGGCAGGTAACCGCCACGACGCCAGGCGCTGTAGCCGGGGCGATAGCCGGGGTGGCCATAGTAATGGGCGGGCGGGGCCCCATAGCTCCAGCGGTTGTTGTAGTAGTAACCGTTGTAGCGGCGGTCATCCCAGCGGTCGCCCCGGTCCCAGCCGCGGTGACGGCCGTTGTCGTGGCGGCCATCCCAGCGTCCACCGTGATCGCGATCGTCCCAGCGGCCCTCATGGCGGTCGCCGCGATCGCCTCGGCCGTCGCGATCGTCGTGATGGTCCCAACGGCCGCGGTCCTGGGCGGATGCGTCGCTCGCGGCGACGGCCATCGGCCCGGCGACGGCGGCCACGGCGGCGATGGTGAGCAACAGGCGCTTCATATCCGACGTCTCCTTACTTCGGTCGGCGGCTCTCCGAACCGCCTGGTCCCTCGACCTTGAAGACAGTCTCCGCTCCGCCGGCTGAACCTGATCTGAACGGCGCCGTCAGGCTGGAGCGCGGGCGGCCTTGGCGGCGGGACGCCGCGGGACCATGTTGGTGGCCAAACAAAACGTCCTTCAGGCCAAATGCTTCCAGGGAGCGCCGCGATGAGCCGTCCGATCGACCTGTACTACTGGCCCACGCCCAACGGCTGGAAGATCTCCATCGCCTTGGAGGAGATGGGCCTGCCCTATGCGATGATCCCGGTGAACATCGGGGCGGGCGAGCAGTTCAAGCCGGACTTCCTGGCCATCAGCCCCAACAACCGCATGCCGGCCATCGTCGATCCCGACGGCCCCGACGGCCAGCCGATCTCGGTGTTCGAGTCCGGGGCCATCCTGCAGTATCTGGGCCGCAAGACCGGCCGGTTCTACGGGGGCAGCGAGCGCGAGCGGGTCGAGATCGACCAGTGGCTGATGTGGCAGATGGGCGGCCTGGGCCCCATGGCCGGCCAGACCCACCATTTCCGCCAGTACGCCGCCGCCATCGTCAGCGATCAGCGCCAGATCGCCTATGGCGCCATCCGCTACACCAACGAGACGCACCGGCTCTATGGCGTGCTGAACAAGCGGCTGGAGGGGCGGGATTTCATCTGCGGCCAATTGTCCATCGCCGACTTCGCGTGCTGGGGATGGGTTGTGCCGTGGAAGAACCAGGGCATCATCCTGGAAGAGTTTCCGCACCTGAAGGCCTGGTTCGAGCGCATGGGCGCCCGCGACGCCGTCGAGCGGGGATTCAAGCTGGGCGCCGAATTGCGCCGCCAGGGCCTGCAAGCGCCCGGAAAAGCGCAGGAAGAAGCCCGAAAGGTGCTGTTCGGCCAGCGCGCCCGTTAACGCGCTGTATACGGCGAATTTACATTCAGTAACACCCGTGAATGCGACGTAATGTCTCTAAACGATTTATGTATTCAAGCGTAAGATTCATGATGTCGCTGGCTTTAACTATATGTTCAGTGGCGGTGGACTTTTCTGTTCTCGAGCCAAGCGGAGCCGGAGGGGCGAAGCGGGCTGGGAAGGGGAACTGAAGCCATGATGATGAGTATCGAACCGCCGGCCGCCATCCACGGGATCCCGCTGCCGACCGCCGACGCCTCGGGCGACGAACTGTTCCGCATGGGCATGCTCTACTCGACCGGCCAGGGCGGCGCGCCGCTGGACTACGTGTCGGCCCACATGCTGTTCAACCTGGCCGCCATGCGCGGTTCGGTGGAAGCCAAGGTCTATCGCAAGGAGATCTCGCAGGAGATGGCCAGCGAAGACGTCGCCGAAGCCCAGCGCCAGGCGCGCGAATGGCTGGCCCACGGCTGAACCCGCGGTTCAGCCGTCGACTCCCGGCGAGGGGCGACGGCTTCAGTTTCCGCTGAAGCCGTTGATCGCGTAGCTGAAGCTGATCGGCAGCAGGTCGCGGAAGTACTGCTGCATGAACAGGCCCGCCTCGGACACTCCGCTGCGCGGCACATAGACCACGTCGAACCGGCGCAGCGGCACCAGGTCCGCCCGGCCGTTGGTCATCCCTGACAGCAGGTTCGCCGTGCGCAGCATGGCCCGGCCGCCCGGACCGCGACGAATGATCACAACCGACGTGCGCTTGGCCGAGGTCTTGAACCCGCCGGCCTGGATGATGGCCCGCAGCGCGTCGGTGTCGCCGGCCATGTCGAAGGCGCCCGGATTGCCGACCTCTCCCCCAACGAACACCTTCAATGGCGCCGTCGCCTTGATCGACACCTGCACCTGGGGCCGCAGCAGCTGGCTCGAATAGGCCTGGGTGATCGCCGCTTCCAGCTCGCCGATCGTGCGGTCGGCGGCCATCACCGGCGCGATCAGCGGCAAAGCGACGCGGCCGTCCGGCTGGACCACCACGGACTTGTTCAGTTCGACCGCCGAGGGCACGGTGACCTCGAGCTCGTCGCCGGGATAGAACCGGTAGTCGGGCTCCTGATCCGACCAGTCGGCATAGCCGATATCGGAAAAAGTGGCCGTCGGACGGGCCGTGGGCGTGATGGGCTCGCGGTCCACGTGGCCGCAGCCGGCCAGGCCGAGCGAAAGCCCGGTGGCCGCGAAGGGCAGGGCGAAAGCCGCCGAGAGGATGGTGCGCCTGTGCATGCGACAAGTCTTAACAGGAATGGGTAACGACTCCTTAAGCGCGCTCCGACCAGGGTGAGGCTGAGATTGAACCCATCGGATTCGCATGTCGACGACGAGCGCCTGGACCAGTGTGCCGCATGACCCGCCGTCGCGCAGCGACTGGGCGGCGCGCGCCCGCTATGCGCCGACCGATTTCGTCACTCTGCTGTGGCGCGAGCGGTGGCTGATGCTGGGGGTGTTCCTGGTCATCTTCCTGCTGGGCCTGGCCTTCGCCACCACGATGAAGAAGACCTACACCGCCAGTTCCAGCCTGTTCGTCCGCCTGGGCCAGGAATATGTCTACGAGCCCCGGGCCGGCGACGCCGCCCGCGGCGCGGTGCCCGACGTCGACCAGGTGATCCAGTCGGAATCCGAGATCCTGGGCAGCGGCGAGCTGCGCGAGCGGGTGATCCGCAAGGTCGGCTTCGGCAGGATCTTCCCCGGCAGCGCCGCCAAGTACGCCGTCGCCTCGCCCGAGGCCAAGCGCAAGCTGATGGCCGAGGGCCGCGAGAGCCTGGCCCGCAACCTCAAGATCGAGACCGCCCCCGACAATTCGATCATCCGCCTGTCCTATTCCAACCCGGATCCGGAGGTCGCCGAGAAGGTGCTCAACACCCTGCTCGAGGAATATCTGATCTATCGCCGCAGCCTGCTGATCGGCGGCGACGACAATGGGCTGGAGCGCCAGCGCGAGCTGTTCACCGAAAAGCTGGCCCAGACCGACGCCGCCTACCAGGCCTTCCTGTCGGGCAACGACATCGGCGACTTCACCGCCCAGAAGACCGCCCTGACCCAGCTGCAGGCCCAGGCCGAGTCGCAGAAATACGCCACCGAGGCCCAGCTGCAGGACCGCAAGGGCCGCCTGGCCGCCGTCGAGGCCGAGCTGGCCAGGACTCCGACCGACATGGTGCTGTACCGCGACAGCGACATGTCGGCGTCCAGCAAGCTGGCCCAGCTGAAGCTGGACCGCGAGGGCCTGCTGTCCCGCTACCGTCCCGACGCCCAGCCGGTCCGCGACATCGACGCGCAGATCGCCCAGTTGCAGCAGGGCGTGTCGTCGGGCCGCACCAACGGCGAGGGCGCGCGCCGCAGCGGTCCCAACCCGATCTGGCAGACCCTGCAGTCCACCCGCAACGACCTGACCGCCGAGGTGGCCGCGCTGCAGCAGTCGCTGAACGCCTACGGCCAGCAGGTCCAGGACGTGAACCAGCGCCTGCTGCGCCTGGCCGAACTGGAGCCGACCTTCAACCAGCTGTCGCGCGACCGCGACGTGCTGTCGTCGAACGTCAAGGACTTCACCGTCAAGGAACAGCAGGACCAGGCCCAGCGGCAGATGTCGGCCGAGGGCAGCGACAACATCCGCATTGTCCAGCGCGCCGTGGCCCCGTCGACGGGCAAGAGCCTGCAGAAACCGATCATCGTGCTGGCCTTCCTGTTCGCGGCCTTCACCGCCGCCTGCGCGGGCCTGGTGCGCATGCTGCTGCGGCCGGGCCTGCAGACCCCGGCCTCGGCCTCGCGCACCCTGGGCCTGCCGGTGCTGGCCACGGCCAACTACAAGCGCTGAGGCTTGCAACCCTGAGCGCTTTCGTCGCCTTTCGCGCGAGCGCGTTTGGGCCTTAAGGTAAACGGACTTCAACGGTCGGCGATTCGGCGAATGGTGGATTTGAACGTCGAGATGGCGGAGCTGTGGGGGTCCTTGGGCGCCCCTGCGCCCGGCCGCGCGCACGTCGTCCAGTTCGTCGCCGCCCGGCGCGGGGAGGGAACCTCGACCGCCGCCCGCGAATTCGCCCGCTTCGCCGCCAGGCGGGCCGGCCGCAAGACCTGGCTGATCGACCTGGACCTGGTCACCTCGCCGCAATACCAGGCCATCGCCGCCGACCCCGAACGCTACGGCCAGCTGGGCGGCGGGACGGCCGCCTCGCCTGACGGCTCGGCCTTCTTCACAGTCCAGCCGCCGGCCCCCAAGCCGGACGGCGGCGTCTGGCCCGACGCCAAGTACCTGACGGCCCACAGCGTGGGCGGACCGCGCTTCTGGGTGACCCGCTTCAACCGCGAGGCCCTGCGCGGCCGCCAGAAGGTGCATATCCTGCCTGGCGTCGAATACTGGGCGGCGCTGCGCCGCCACGCCGAGATCATCGTCGTCGATTGCCCGTCGGCCGACCGCTCGCAGGCCGCCCTGACCCTGGCCCAGCACATGGACCAGACCGTGCTGGTGGTCAGCGCCCAGCAGCCCGACGTGCGGCCGCCGGGCCTGTTGCGCGACGCCCTGGCCTCGGCCGGCGGCCGCACCGCCGGCGTGTTCTTCAACCAGGCCTCGGTCCAGCCGCCGAAGTTCCTGAAGGCGATCCTCCCTTGAGGGCCGAGCCGTGAGCGTCGTGCGTGGCGCGGCGCCCGTCGCGCCAGCCCGGCTGATGTTCTCGCAAATCGCGCTGTTTGGCCTGGCCGTCTTCGCCCTGCTGGTCTTCAGCGGCGGATGGGAACTGCCGGCGGTCGGCGAGAACGCCACCGAGAGCGGCTCGGCCATCCTGCGCTTGGGCTATCTGCCCGCCTACGCGGCGGGCTTCGCCCTGATCGCCCTGCGGCCGGGCGCGACTCTGCGGGTGCTGATCCGCCAGCCCTTCCTGCTGGTCCTGCTGACGGTCGCCGTCGCCTCGATGTTCTGGTCGGTGAACCCCGACCAGACGGTGCGGCGCTGTTTCGCGCTGGTCTGCACCACTCTGGGCGGCGTGGCCCTGGCGGCGCGGTTCCGCTGGCCGCAGTTGGCCGAGGTGATGGGCGCGGCCTTCGCGGTGCTGATCGTCGCCTGCTTCGTCGTGTGCCTGGCCGTGCCGCGCATCGGGGTGATGACCGAGCTGTTCCCCGGCGCCTGGCGCGGCCTGTGGCGCGAGAAGAACGGCCTGGGCGGCCTGATGGCCTTCGGTTTCTGCATCCTGTCGGCGGCGGCCCTGCTCAACCCTCGGCGCGCCCGGCTGTGGTGGGCCTTCGCGGGGCTGGCGGTGGTGTTGGTGCTGATGTCGACCTCAAAGACCTCCCTGGTCTCGCTGGTGTTGGGCGCGGGGGCCCTCGGCTTCGTGCTGGTGGCCCGCCGCGGCCCGGCCGTCGGCACGGCGGCCACCTGGGCGGGGGTGACCGGCGTCGTCTTGTTGATCGCCTTCTCCGTGTTCGCCGCCGACGTGTTCTTCGCCATCCTCGGCAAGGACGCCACCCTGACCGGCCGCACCAAGATCTGGAGCGCGGTGATGCGCGAGATCGAGGACCGCCCCTGGCAGGGCTATGGCTACTCCGCCGTATGGGGCGACAAGAGCGGTTGGGGCCCGTTCGCCTGGATCAGCAAGAACGCCGGCTTCCAGGCCCAGCACGCCCACAACAGCTGGCTGGAGCAGTGGCTGGGCCTGGGCCTGGTGGGCCTGATCGCCTGGGGATTGTTCTACCTGCAGACCATGACCTTGGCTGTGATCTCCGTCTTCCGTGACCGCGGCGCGCTGCTGGCCTTCCCCTTCCTGGTCGTCTACAGCCTGGTGTCCCTGACCGAGAGCATCGCGGTCGTCTACAACGATTTCCGCTGGGTGCTGTTCGTCGCCTTCGCGGCGAAGCTGGCCTTCCCGGACCGCGAGATCGAGCGCTAAGCGTTGCTTTGAGGGGCGAACCGGGGCTCACTCCTTCGCTTGGAAGGACCCTTCGCATGCTGCTCGCCGCCCAGATCGTCACCGGGATCGTCGCCCTGATCCACGTCTACATCGTGCTGCTGGAGACGGTGCTGTTCGACACCCGGGGCAAGCGGGTGTTCGGCCTAACCGACGCGGCGGCGGCGATCGTCAAGCCGGCCCTGTCGAACCAGGGCTGCTACAACGGCTTCCTGGTCGCGGCCCTGGCGCTGGGGCTGTTCTGGCCCGATGACGTGACCGCCAAGGCGTTCGCCTTCTACGGCCTGGCCTGCGTGGCCGTGGCCGGAGTCTGGGGCGGCCTGACCGTCAAGCGCTCGATCCTGCTGATCCAGACCCTGCCGGCGGCGGTGGCGCTGGCGCTGTGGTGGATGGTCTAGGTCCGGGCTTGACGCCAGGGGCCATCCCGCTAGAGCCAGTGCCCGAGCTTGGCCCGAGGACGCGATGATCGATTTCCCCGACGACATCTTCACCGAACCGGAGGACGTGGATCCGGACACCCTGGCCAATCTGGGCCCCTTGCGGCCGCTGGCCGGCGTCTGGGAGGGGCGCAAGGGCGTCGACCTGAACCCGAAGGCGGACGGGCCGGAGCGGCGCGACTATCTCGAACGCATCGAGATGCAGCCGATCGATCCGCAGGCGAACGGGCCGCAGCTGCTCTACGGTCTGCGCTATCACGTCCATATCGTCGCCTCGGACGAGGACACGACCTTCCATGACCAGGTCGGCTACTGGCTCTGGGAACCGGCCACCGGGCTGATCATGCAGACCCTGGCGATCCCGCGCGGCCAGGTGGCGCTGGCCAGCGGCCGCGCGACGCCGGACGGCTCCGGCCTGGTGGTGCGGGCCGAACGCGGCGGGCCCGGCTACGGGATCTGTTCGACCGACTTTCTGGAATGGGCGTTCCGGACCGATTCCTACGAGCTGGAGGTCCGCTTCGACGCCGACGGCGGCTGGTCCTATGTGTCGACGACCATGCTCCAGGTGCGCGGCCGGAACGCGCCGTTCCGCCACGTCGATCGCAACACCCTGACCAAGGTCGCCGAGCCCCGGCCCAACCCCTCGGCGCGGATCGCGGCGGGCGGGATTGGTTTGGCCGAGGCGCATGGGTTCGTTTCGATGGGCGGCGCGTAGGCGGAACCCCCTCAGTCGGCTTCGCCGACAGCTCCCCCAGAGGGGGAGCATCTATTCAGTGCGGCCGCGGGTCATCGGATCCTCCCCCTCTGGGGGAGGTGGCCCGAAGGGCCGGAGGGGGCCCGGCCGCCTCTACAGCCCGATCCGCCGCGCGCCCTCGGCCACGGTCACCACGTCGAAGCCGGCCGTCAGGGCGCCGTCGACCAGCCGCTCCAGGGCCGCGGTCGTGCAGCCCCACTGCGAAGGCTGGGGCGAGACGTCGTGGGTGTAGAGGATCAGCCAGGCCTTGCGCCGGTGGGCCTTGTCCAGCCAGTCCAGGGCCACCTGCTCGCCGTCCGCCCCCTCGATGCCGACGGCCGGGGCCTGGTTGAGGTCGGCGCCGTCGGCGATCAGGCCGTGGTGCAGGGCGCGCAGGGTCTTGAAGCGTCCGGCCAGGGCGGTCTTGGCGGGAGCAGCGACGTCGCCATAGGGGTAGGCGAAGCTGACGGGCTGGCCCGCGCCCCACTCGGCCAGATGCCGGGCGTTGAGGTCGATGTCGGCCAGGGTCTCGTCGCGCGAGGCCTGGCCGCAGTCCAGGTGCGAGAAGGTGTGGCAGGCGATCTCGTGGCCGGCGGCGTGCAGGCGGGCGGCGTCCGCCCCGGTGGCGAAGCGGCCCATCGGCCCCTCGCGCCCGGTCAGGCCGGCGGCGAAATAGTAGGTGCCGCGCAGGCCGCGTTGTTCCAGCACCTGCGCGCCGGCCTCGCAGGCGGTGGCCGGGGCGTCGTCGAAGCTGAACGACACCATCGGCCGCTCCAGTTTCACGCGGGCCGGACGGCGGTGGGCCAGGCGGATCAGCCGGCGGCGGACCTTGCCCTTCAGGCTGCGGTCGGGCTCGTAGGCGTCGACCTTCTCGAACGAGGTTTGCATCAGACGGCGTCCGAATAGAGCGCGGCGCGATAGAGCCGCAGGGCGAGGGCGCGAAGCGGCGTCGGGGCCGCCTCGTTGAGGCCGAAGGCCTTGAGCATCGGCCGCCAGGTCCCCCGCAACGGCAGGGACCTCAGGGCCTTGGCCATCTTGTAGCTGGGATAGGCGCTGATGACCTCGCGGTGGCTGGCCACCACACGGGCGAAGTTGGCGGCCGACTGCTCGTACTTGGCGGCCAGGGTCGGCGCGGTGTCGAGACCCAGGTGGGTGGCCGAATTGTCGATGTGCAGGATCGGATGGCGCTGGGCTACGCGCATGGCCCACTCGACGTCCTCCCAGCCCCAGCCGGCGAAGCCTTCGTCGAACTCGATGGTTTCGAAGACGTCGCGGCGGACCAGCAGGTTGGAGGTGAAGACGTGCTTCTCCGGTTCCTTGGCGCGCTCCGGGGCCGGGGTGCAGTCGCTCTTCAAGGCCATGGCCCGATGCAGTTCGTGCTCGGGGCGACGCGGGGTCTGGTCCAGGGTGAAGCCGCCGAAGGCCACGGGCGTATCGTCGGCCGCGACCGCCGCCCAGCGGGCCAGGAAGCCGATCGGGTCGGGCAGCATGTCGCTGTCGAGAAACAGCAGGTGGCGGCCGCGGGCGTGCCTGGCCAGGCGGTTGCGGCCCTTGGCGCGGCCCTCGTTGGACGACAGGGCGACCAGTCTGGCCGGCAGCTTCAGCTTCTCGATCCGCGCCGCCATGCGCCGGGTCAGGGCCGCGTCGCCGCCGCCGTCGTCCAGCAGCACGATCTCGGCGTCGGCGCCGGGCTCGTCCAGGGCCTTGAGCAGGGCGGACGGGTCGTCGCGATAGGTCGGGATCAGCACCGACAGGCGCGGCGCGGCGCCCTTCCGGTCCAAGGCCGCCCAGGCGGCGTTGTCGGTCAGGGTTTCGGTCACGGCGGTCATGCGGGCTTCAATCGACGTTGCAGGATGTCCAGGGCCCGGCCGCGCACGCCGCCCGCATCGAGCGCCAGCGCCGCCACGCCATAGACCACGGCCCCGACGGAGGCCTTGAGGATCAGTTCGACCACCCCGCCGAAGGCCGGCACGACCAGCACGGCGGCGGCCATCAGGGCGCAGGCCAGGCCCGACCGCGCCAGGGCGGCCCAGGGCACGGGCAGGGGGCAGACCCGGCGGCCCAGGAGCGCGGCGCCGACCGCCCCGACGCCGTAGCTGGCGGCGGTCGACCACAGGGCGCCGTCCAGGCCGAAGCGCGGGATCAGGGCCAGGTTCAGCGCCACGTTGGCCCCGGCCGGAATGGCCATGCAGGCGATCAGCATCAGGGTCTTCCGGCCCAGGGTGAAGGCCTGCAGCAGGTAGTAGGTGGTCACGCCCGACAGCCAGCCGGCCACGGCGATCCACGGCACGACCCGGCCGGCGCCGGCGCTGAGATCGGCCCCGACCATCACCTGGGCCAGCGGGCGGCCGACCAGGGCCAGGCCGACCGCGGCGGGCAGGGTCAACAGCACCATGAAGCCGGCCTGCTCGTGGGCGGCGTCCTTCAGGGCGGGATGGCCGCCGCGCTCCAGCGCCGCGACCAGGGCCGGCCCGCCGGCCATGCCCAGCCAGATGAACACCACGTCCAGGGTGCGCGAGCCCAGCGAATAGCCGGCGTGATAGATCCCCACCGCCCGCTCGTTCAGGAAGGCGGCCAGCAGGAAGCGGTCGGTGGTCGACAGCACCAGGGCCAGGACCAGCGACAGGGCCACCGGGACGCCATAGGCGGCGTAGGCCTTGGCCAGGGCCGGGTCATAGCGGCCGCCTCTGGACCTGCGCAGCTCGGCCGGCAGCACGAACACCAGGCACAGCAGGGAGATCGCCCCCATGCCCAGCAGCGGCGCCGCGCCGCCCAGCCCGACCAGGGCCAGGACCAGGCCCAGCAGGAAGCCGCCCACGGTCTGGACGATGTCCAGCAGGGCCGCGCCCGACACCTCGCCGGCGGCGCGACGGCGCTCCTGCGACAGCTTGGCCAGGCTCTTGACCACCGCCCCGGCGAAGGCGGCGGCGACGGCGACCTTCATCGGGGCCGACAGCGGCGCCAAGCGCAGCACGCCGGCGGCGACGACCGGCGCGACCAGGGCCAGGGCGAACCACAGGCGGTAGAGGGTGGCGAAATGGTCGGGCAGCCGGCCGTCGGCGTCCTGGCGGGCGTGGAAGCGCGCCATCGCCGCCTCCGTCCAGGTCAGCAGGACGGTCTGGGTCAGGCTCAGGACCGAGAAGGCCAGGGCGTAGACGCCGTACTGTTCGGGCGTCAGGACGCGGGTGAACAGGACGATGGTGAGCAGCCCCACCACGCCCTGGGCGATATTGACCGGCAGATATCCCAGTACGCCACGCCAGAACATGTTTCGTCCTCAGCGCACCGCCGACCGGTCCCCGAGCAGGCAGGGGATGGTCATGGCGATGATGTAGAGGTCCAGCCAGAACGACTGGCGCTCGATATATTCGATGTCGAGGGCCACGCGCTCCTGCACCTGCTCGGCGGTGTCGACCGGGCCGCGCGAGCCGTTGATCGCCGCCCAGCCGGTGACGCCGGGCTTCATGCGGTGGCGGTGGGCGTAGCGAGCGACCAGGCTCTCGGACTCCACGTCGCCGCTCTTCATGCCGATGGCGTGGGGGCGGGGGCCGACCATCGACATCTCGCCGCGCAGCACGTTGAACAGCTGGGGCAGCTCGTCGAGGCTGGTCTTGCGGATGAACTTGCCGACCTTGGTGACGCGGTCGTCCCCGGCGGTGACCTGGCGGGCGGCCTTGGCGTCGGCGGCCTCGTGGCGCATCGAGCGGAACTTCCAGACCAGGATGGCCTCGTTGTTGAAGCCGTGGCGGCGCTGGCGGAAGAACACCGGGCCGGGGGTGTCCAGCTTGATGGCCAGGGCGATCAGCAGCATCACCGGCGCGGCGACCATCAGGCCCAGCGACCCGATCACCAGGTCCTGGGCGCGCTTGACGAAGGCGCGGCGGGCGTCGGTGGCCGCGCCCGACAGGTCGACGAAGTGGGCCAGGGAGGCGTTGCGCTGGGCGTCGCGGTTCAGGTCGACGAACAGGCTGACCGGGTTGGGCAGCACGTCCAGGCGCTCGACCAGCTGGTCGACGCGGGCCTGGGCGGTGGAGTTCACCGCGATGATCACCCGGTCGACAAAGGGCATGATGCGGTGGCCGATCAGGGCGCCGGTGTCGCCCAGCACCGGCACGCCCAGCACCTGGGGCGGGGCGCGGTCGGCGCGGTCGTCGAACACGCCCAGCACGTTGACGTCGCCGGTGGCCAGGGCGGCGCGGATGAAGTGCTCGGCGTTGGCGGTCGCGCCCACGACCACGACGTTCGGCGTCAGGCGACCCTCGCGACGGCCGTGGTCGACGACGCGCCACCAGGCCAGGTGCAGCGCGGCGGTGGTCACGGCCAGGGCCACGGCCCAGCCGGCCGCCAGGGCGACATCGGCGCGGCCCCGTCCGAAGACCAGGGTCGCCAGAGCCGCCACCACGGCGACGGCGCCGAAGGCGGCCGACACCCGCAGGGCCTGGCGGCCCAGGGTCTCGCGACGGTGGAAGGTGTAGGCCTCCAGCATGTAGAGCGCGGGCAGCAGGGCCAGGGCGCCCAGGACCAGCGGCGCATAGGCGTCGGGCGCGGGGCGGGCGACGGCGATCACGGCGGCGGTGATCCCGGCGAAGGCCAGTCCGTCGATCACGCGGAACAGCCGCGACAGGCTGCGCACCTGCATCCGGGCCCGGGCCGGAACCAGCCGCCCCGGCCGGAACGGCCCGCGCCGCCCCTTGGCCTCGGCCGAGTCGTCGATCACCGCACCGGACGCCGTCGGGCCGTCGGTCGCGATGGCCGCCTTGAGTTCCGTATGTGCGACAGCAGACGACATGAAGCTCCGACCCCCTTGTAGAACAGGGTTCAACCTAGCCTAGCGGTCTGAGCTTCGCGTTAACGCGGATTTTTCGAGACAGCGCGTTGTCATGCCGCCGCGAACAGGCTATCGAACCGCTCCCTCTCAGGAGGAGACGTGGCCGAGAGGCTGAAGGCACCGCTTTGCTAAAGCGGCATACCTCAAAAGGGTATCGAGGGTTCGAATCCCTCCGTCTCCGCCATCCCTCATCCCTCTGACCAGACGGCAGGTCCTCTTCACCCGGGAACGGATAGGCAGAACCGCGCGCCGCCGAGCGGCGCGTCGAGACTCGACGCGGCGGGGAGAAGCGCCAGCGCGCCGCCGTGGCCCTGGGCGATCTGGCGGGCCAGGCTCAGGCCGACGCCCGATCCCGTCGCCTTGGTGGTGAAGAACGGCAGACAGACCTGGTCGGCGTGGTCCGGCGGCACGCCCGGCCCGGAATCCTCGACCACGAACCGGATTTCGGTCCCGACCCGCTGGACGCCGAGGTGGACGCGCGGATCGGGGCGCTCCAGGGCCGCTTCGGCGGCGTTGTTGAGCAGGTTGCCGACCGCCAGCCACATCTGGTCGGCGTCGATCCGGATCTCGACGGCCGGCGGCGGCGGGCAGTCGAGCGCCACGCCCCTGTCGCCCCATTGCGCCAGGAAGCTCTCCCGCGCCACGTCCAGCCAGGCGGCGAGGTCGACGACGCGGGGCGCCGGCGGGGGCAGGCGGGTCAGGGTGCGGTAGGCGTCGATGAAGCCCCGCAGGCCTTCGGTGCGGGCCACCGCCCGTTCCAGCGCCGAGATCGCCTGGCCGGTCGCGTCCGGACCGCCGTCGCGCAGCAGGTCCAGGGCGCTGCGGCTCATCGAGGCCACCGGCGTCAGCGCGTTCATCAGCTCGTGGTTCAGCACCCGCAGCAGGTCGCGCAGCGCCGCGGCCTCGGCGGCGCGGACGTCGGCGGTCATGTCCGTCAGCACCACCAGGTCGGCGTGGCCCGCCTCGTCGACGATCTCGGCGCGGCTGACCGCGTAGCTGGCGTCGCGCCAGCGCACGGGCGAGGTCAGGTCCGAAAGCGGCCGCCCGCCCGTCAGCGCCAGGCGGGCGGCGTCCGACAGGACGCGCGGGGTGTCGAACGCCCGGCGCGCGGCGCGATTGGCGGCGATGATCCGGTCGTCGCCCGCGCCCAGCAGGATCGGCGAGGGGGTCTGGTCCAGCAGCAGTTCGAGCCGGCGGCGGTTCAGCTCGGTCGCGAAACCGCTTCCGACCTGGACCGGGACCGGCCGCGCGACCCGCCAGGTTCCAAGCCTCTGGACCAGGTCCAGGGCCAGGGCCGCGCCGGCCAGGGCGCAGAGCAGGGCCGTCGCGTACAGCCCGTGCACGACCGACAGCCAGGCCAGGACGCCGAGCGCGAAGATCGACGCCTGGGCGAGGAGGCGCAGGGCCAAGGCCTTAGAGCCCATGCTTCTCCATCCTGCGATAGAGGGCCGCGCGGGTCAGGCCCAGGTCCTTGGCCGCCTGCGAGACGTTGAACTGGCGGCGCGTCAAGGCCGCCTGGATCAGCGCCTTCTCGGAACGCTCGAGGTTCAGGTCCTGGGGCGGCAGGTTGGCCGGCACGCGCCGGGGCGTGTCGATGGCCGCCCGCACCGAGGCCAGCAGGCGCTCGTTGTTCCAGGGCTTGACCACGAAGTCCTGGGCGCCCAGCCGCATCGCCTGCACGGCGACGGCCATGCCGGAATGGCCGGTCACCACGACCACCGGCAGGTCGGGCCGGGCGGCCAGGCGTTTCTCGAGGAAGGCCAGTCCCGCCTCGCCGGTGGTGTCGCCCCGGCGGAAGTTCAGGTCCAGCAGCAGCACGTCGACCGGCTGGCGGTCGAGGCGTTCATGCGCCGCCTCGGGCGTCTCGACGCCCAGGAAATCGAACCCGCCGCGCGCCAGGATCAGCTGGGCCGACGCCAGGATGTCCGGGTCGTCGTCGAGGAAAAGCGCGCACGGGCGAGCGCCGTCGGACATGTTCGGAATCGGACACATTGGCGATGTCATCGCGGCCGAGAATCCCGTGGAAATGGCAATAAGTCAAATAAAACCAGCAGCTTATTCAAATTGCGCGGTTCATATTAGCCTGGAAGCATGAGCAGGTTCGCCTCGACGTCCGAAATGGCCCCCGGCGGCATGGACCGCCGCATCGAACGGCGCTGGCGACCCGCGCCAGCCCTGCTGTGGGCGGTCGGCCTGGCGATCCTGGCCTGCGCCGGCCTGTTGGCCTGGGGATTGTCGCCCAAGGCCGGCACGGTCGATGTCGACGCCGCGACCCTGTCGTTCGGCGAGGTCGTCCGCGCGCCTTATCTGGACTATGCGCCGCTGCGGGCCGAGGTCGCGCCGGCCCTGACCACCTTCATCGCCGCCGAGACCTCCGGCCGGGTCGAGGCCGTCCTGGCCGCCGACGGCGACCTGGTGGCGGCCGGGCAGGAACTGGCCCGCCTGTCCAATCCGCAGCTGAGCCTGGAGGTGACGGCGCGCGAGGCCGACATCGCCGCCCGCCTCAGCGAGAACACCGGCCGCCTGATGGGCCTGAAGGGGGCCGAGGAGAGCCGCGAACAGGCCCTGGCCGACACCGCCCACGCCCTGAGCCGGGCGCGGCAGGACCTGGACCGGCGGCAGATCCTGCTGGCCAAGGCGATGCTCAGCCCCTCGGCCGTGCAGCCCTATCTCGAGGAGGTCGACTACCAGAAGGAACGCCTGGCCACCCTGCGGGCGGCGCAGCGGTCGGACGCGGCCTTCTACGCCGAGCAACGCGCCCAGGCCGCCCGCAGCGCCCAGGACCTGCGCCGAAGCCTGGCCGAGACCCGCGCCGGCCGTTCGGCCCTGGTGGTCCGCGCGCCGACGGCCGGCCGGCTCACCGCGTTCGACCTCAAGCCGGGCCAGGCTGTGCGGATGGGCGACCCGCTGGGCCAGGTGGACGCCGAGGGCGCCTACAAGCTGCGCGCCAAGCTGGACGAGTACTATTTGCCCCGATTGTCGACCGGGCAGAGCGCCCAGGCGACGGTCCGCGACCATGCGGTTTCGGCGCGGGTGACCAAGGTGTTCCCGCAGGTCGCGGACGGGCGGGCGACCCTGGAGCTGGCGTTCGACGGCGCCGCGCCGGGCGGTCTGCGGCGCGGCGAGACCATCGACCTTCGCCTGTCGCTTGGCCGGCCCCAGCCGGCGATCATCGCGCCGTCGGGCGCGTGGCTGAACGACACCGGCGGGGCCTGGGCCTTCGTCCTGTCGGCAGACGGCGCGCGGGCGGAGCGACGGGCGATCGTGCTGGGACGGCGAAACCCCGACCAGGCCGAGGTGCTCAGCGGCCTTCGGCCGGGCGAGCGCATCGTCACCGCCGGCGCGCAGGACCTGACCAAGGCGAAATTTCTCAGGATCCGATCGAAGGGATGACAATGATCGAACTGCAGTCCGTCTCGCGCCTCTATCGCTCCGACGAGATCGAGACCACGGCGCTTCACGGCATCTCGCTGTCGATCCGGCGCGGGGAGTTCGCGGCCGTGATGGGACCGTCGGGATGCGGCAAGTCGACCTTGCTGAACATCCTCGGCGCGGTCGATCGCCCGACCTCGGGCCAGTACCTGTTCGAGGGCGTGGATCTGGCGAAGCGGGGCGAGGGCGCCCTGGCCCAGCACCGCGCCCGGCATCTGGGCTTCATCTTCCAGAGCTTCAACCTGGTCGACGACCTGACCATCGCCGAGAACGTCGAGCTGGGCCTGATCTACCGGAAGGGTCTTTCGGGGTCGCGCCGGGCCCTGGTCGAGGCGGCGATGGACCGGGTCGGGATCGGCCACCGCGCCCGGCATTTCCCCCACCAGCTTTCCGGCGGACAGCAGCAGCGCGCGGCCATCGCCCGGGCGATCGTCGGCGAACCCGACCTGCTCCTGGCCGACGAGCCCACCGGCAACCTCGACACCGAGAACGGCGCCCAGGTCATGGACATCCTCAAGGGCCTGAACGCGGCCGGGGCCACCATCGTCATGGTCACCCACTCGCCCAGCCACGCCGACCAGGCCAGCCGGCGGATCGACATGCTGGACGGGCGGCTGGTGGCCTCCGTCGCCCAGGCCCTGTGAGGCGCGCCATGCTGCACTCGATCCTGGTCGCCTTCTGGCGGTCGTTCACCCGTCGCCCGCTCTACGCCGCGCTGAACCTGCTGGGCCTGAGCCTGGGCGTGGCCGTCTTCGTCACCCTCAGCCTGCTGCACCGCTTCGAGACCGGCTATGACGGCTGGGCCCCTGAGCGAGACAAGATCTACGCCGCCGCCATCGCCTTCAACGTCCCGGGCGTCGCGCCGGGCGTGCGGGTCGGGGCCATGGGCGGGCTGCTGGACGAGATGAAGCTCGACTACCCCCAGGTCCAGGGGGTGCGCGACTGGAACCAGGCAGCGGTGATCCATAGGGGCGCCACGGTTTCGAGCGAGCAGATCGAGCTAGTCGACGCCGATTTCCTGACCTTCTTCCAGGTCCCGTTGGTCGCTGGCGACCGCGTCTCGGCCTTGCGGGACCCAGCCAGCTTGGTGCTGTCGGAGACCATGGCCCGCAAGTATTTCGGCGCCGTCGACGTGGTTGGCCGCGGTCTCGAGATCAGCGATCTGGCCGGCGGAAACGCCTATACGGTCACCGCGGTGATCAAGGACCTGCCCAAGAACAGCAATCTGAAGCTGGATTTCGTCCGCCGCCTCACAGCGCGAGACATCGCGCCGGAGAGCACCTGGCACGGCTGGGGCGGCATTCTTCTGCAGACCTATTTCAAGTTCGACGATCCGACTTCGGTTTCCGCCCTGGAGGCGCAGTTGCCGGCCTTCGTCGATCGCCGGGTGGGCAAGGCGTTCGGCGACGCCGTCACGCCACATGAAGTCCTGAAGCTGAGTTTCGTACCGTTGCAGGACGTTCATCTCGTCGATCCCAAGCAACGCGCCGCGATCGAGACCCTGAGACTGGTCGGATGGGTCGCCCTAGGCCTGGCCCTGATCAACTATGTGAACCTGGCGACCGCCCGGGCCGGACTGCGGGCCCGCGAGGTGGCGGTGCGCAAGGCGCTGGGCGCCGGTGCGGCCGTTCTGCGCCTGCAGTTCCTGGGCGAGGCGGCGCTGACCATCGCCCTGGCGTTCCTGATCGGCCTGGCGATGGTCGAGCTGGCCCTGCCGCTGATCAATGCGGCGGGCGGGCTTTCCCTGGGCCTGGACTATCGCCTGGACGGCGTGTGGGTGGCGGGGATCTTCGCCCTGGTGCTGGCGGTCGGCTTGGCGGCCGCGATCTATCCCGCCTTCATGCTCGCGGCCTACCAGCCCGCCCAGGTCCTGGCGTCGAGCCGCACGCCGTCGGGCGGCCGGTTCGGCGCGCGTCTGAGGGAGGGGCTGATCATGGTCCAGTTCGCCGCCGTGGTCGCCGCCTTCGTGCTGATGCTCGGCTTTCTGGGCCAGGTCCGTCATATGCAGAGCCTGGATTTCGGGTTCCGGCGCGACGGCCTCTATCTGGTCACCGCCACGCGCGGCGTCGGGGTGACGCCACAACAGCGCCAAGCGTTCTGGAGCGCCGCCCAGCGGATCCCCGGCGTGACCGGCGTGACCGCCAGCACGACGGCGCCGGCCGACGACGCCATGAACGTCAACACGACGGCCATACGCCTGGATCGTCCCGTGGGTCCCAAACTCCCGCCGACGCTCAGTTGGTGCGGCGTTGGTCCGGACTATTTCCAGACGCTGGGAACCCGCCTGGTCGCCGGGCGACTGCTCGACCTCGCCCATGGCGGCGACGAACAGTACGTGCCCAATGCGGGCCCCGAAACGGTGACCAACGCCGTGATCAGCCGCGGGGCGGTGCGCCAGATGGGCTACGCCTCGCCCGAGGAGGCCTTGGACAAGCTGCTCGACTTCAACAGGCGGAAGACCCGCATCGTCGGCGTCGTGGAGGACGTTCGCTTCTACAGCCCCACCGAAAAGACACCAGCCAAGCTCTACACGTTCAACGGCTACCCGGCCTATTGGCCGGCGGGCTGGCCGATCACCCTGGTGCGCTATTCGGGCTTGAGCGAGGCCGAAGTTCGCGCCCGCCTGGAAGCCGCCTGGCGCCAGGCCGCGCCGGACGTGCCGTTCGAGGGCAAGACCGCCCTGGTCAACCTGGACCGCTACTACAAGCCCCAGCGTGACCGCACGAACCTGTTCAGCCTGGGCGCCCTGGTGGGGGCGGGGATCGGCTGCATCGGGCTCTACGGCCTGGCGGCGTTCAACGCCTCGCGGCGGACGCGGGAGATCGGCGTGCGCAAGGTGCTGGGGGCGACCCGCGTCCAGGTGGCGCGATTGCTGATCGGCCAGTTCCTGCGGCCTGTGGCGGTCGCCTGCCTGGTCGCCTGGCCGCTGGCCTACTGGCTGCTGCGGCGCTGGCTGTCGCAGTTCGACGATCCGGTCGCCGTGGGGCCGCTGGTCTTCGTCGCCGGCGCCGGGGCGGCCGTCGCCATCGGCCTCTTGGCGGTCGGCGGCCTGGCCTGGTCGGCGGCGTCGGCCGAGCCGGGCAGGGCGCTACGGCACGACTAGCTTCGCCGCAGCACCAGGGTGACGATCGAGCGGGGCGGGACGACGGTTCCGGGGAGCGGCTGCAGCCGCCGGGTTGCGTCGGTGACCACCATCCGGGCCGACCAGCCGGCCAGGGACGGGGTCAGCTCGCGCGGCGACAGCCCGCCGTTGACATGGACCAGCACCAGCTCGCCGCCATCCGGCGACAGGGCGCCGACCGTGTCGATGTCGTCGACCGGCGTCAGCCGATGGCCGGGCCGGATGTAGCGGCTGAAGTGCGCCATCGCATGGTACTTGGCCGTGACATGGATCTCGCGCGGCCCTGTGGCCGGGGCGCGCAGGTCGGCCTTGACCAGGCCCCAGTTCGAGCCCGGCTTGCCCTCGCGCGCGCTCAGGTCCTCGACCGCCTGCCAGAACACCCAGGCCGCCGGCTCCAGCCGCTTGAGATCCAGGACCACATGCTCGGCGAAGGCCAGAGGCGAGTCCATGCCGTCCAGGCTCTCGGGGTCCTTGTCCAGCGGCGTGTCGTTCTCGGACATCCACAGCCGTATCCCCGAGGCGCGGGCCACGTCGCGCACGCCGGTCTGGTTGACGACGCCGTAGCTGTGGACGTTCAACTGGCCGATGGCCGCGCGGACCGCGTCCGGATAGGCCTCCCAGTCGGCCAGGAACAGGTGCGAGTTGGTCTCGTCCGGCGCGCTGATCACCGTCTTCAGGCCCCGGGTCCGCAGGGCGGCGGCCGAGGCGACGATCATGGCGGCCTGGCGGGCCGGGGACCAGTGGGCGCCCTCCTGGGTGTTGGCGGCGAACCAGTAGTCGGTGTTGGGCTCGTTAACCGGCGACAGGGTCCGGAAGGCGATCCCGTGGCGCCGCTGCAGCTCATCGACGACGCGGGCCAGATAGGCGGCGAACAGGGGCTCCAGGCCGGGGCGCAGATTGTCGTCCGTGCCCTTCACCGCGCCCGACACCTTGCCGCTGACGGTCATGAACCAGGGCGGCGAGTTGGAGAAGGCCTCCAGGATCGGCTGGTCCACCCGGGCCTTGATGGCGTCGAGCCACCAGCGCTGGTTGGCGTCGGCCGACCAGTCCCACATCGACTCGTCCTCTGGGCGCCACCAGTCCGCGCCGGCGACGCCGGCCGGCTGGCGCCAGAAGCCCGGGACCGCCGCGCCGGTCCGCAGATGGGGCGGGTCGCCCGGCCTGGCGCCGCCGCCGATATTGTAGCGCCCGATGGTCCAGCCCAGGCCGTCCGGACCATAGAACAGGTCGGCCAGCCGCCGGCGTTCCGCCTCGGGCCAGCCGCCGGTGACGTTGGCGAACCAAGCCAGGGCGGTGCCCCAGCCTTCGAACGCCGGGCAGGCGCGGTCGAGGGCCGGGCGCAGGACGATCTTGACCGCCGGCGTCGGGGACGCAGCGAAGGCGGCGGGCCCCATCGCCAGGCCTGTCAGCAGGCCGAGGGCCCCGCGTCGCGACAAGCTCATGAAGCCCCCCAAACCGACCGATCACACCACGTCAAGTTTTGTAGGATAATTGATACTTTACATCAAGCAAGCGGGCGTCTGGCGGGCTGGCGGTCCCGATTTGGTCGGTGCGTGCGGGGGCGAACGGGGAACTGGCCTGGACACCTTCGGAGACGCCCTCGGGCCAGCGTGGCCGGGGCAGGGGCGTCGGCGGCGCTCCGCCAAGCCGGCGCGATCGGACGGGATTCGCGCCGTGGCGGTCGTCAGCGAGCCGTTTTCCATTGTTAAGCTTGAGTATTTTTTGAAGCTCTTCCATCGCGCTGGGGAAGGCCGACCGCGACGGAGCCGCCGATCGGCCAAGCTTGAGCTTGGATACCGGTGTCCGCCAGGAAATTTCTGGGCTCCCGCGACCGCTTCTTCGGCCCGGGGCGAATTTAGTGGCCTGGCCATATAAAATCGTACTTGTAGTATAAATGGAGGCGGCATATGCCTGACTTGAAGTCGCGCCGAACGAGAGCGCGGCAAGTCGAGAGCAGGAGGATAACGAGATGAGGGGTATTCAGTTCCAGCTGATGGTGAGCGCGTCCGTGGCGGCCCTCGGGGTCTGCGCGGCCGCCGGATCGGCGACGGCCCAGACGGCCAGCGCGCCCGCGGCCCAGGCCCCGGCCGACGCGACGGTTTCCGAGATCGTGGTCACCGGGGTGCGGGCGAGCCTGCGTTCGGCCCAGGCGATCAAGCGCAACGCCGACCAGGTCGTCGATTCGATCCAGGCCCAGGACATCGGCAAGCTGCCCGACGCCAACACCACCGAAGCCCTGCAGCGGGTGACCGGCGTCCAGATCCAGCGCCGCTACGGCGAGGGCGCCACCGACTTCGACCACCGCACCCAGCCGGCGATCGCCATCCGCGGCCTGACCCAGGTGCAGAACTTCCTCGACGGGCGCGCGGTCTATTCGGCGTCCGGCGGCCGGGCCTTCGATCTGGAAGGCGTCCCGCCCGAACTGCTGGCCGGCGCCGACGTCTACAAGAACGCGCCCGCCAACATCATCGAAGGCGGCGTCGGCGGGGCCGTGAACCTGCGCACCCGCAAGCCCTTCGACTCCCCCGACCGCGTCCTCAGCGCCACGGTCCGCGGCAACTACTATGACCGGGTGCGCAAGAACGGCGGCTCGATCTCGGGCCTCTACAGCGACCGCTTCGACACCTCGATCGGCGAGATCGGCGTGCTGCTCAACGCGGTGCTGAGCAAGAGCCGCTATCGCCAGGACGGTCTGCTGGCCGGGCCTTTCGACACGGTCGCGCCCGGCTCGATCGCCGGCGCCCCGGCCAACGCCCAGGTGCCCTACGGCTTCGAGATCTACGACGACAAGGGCGACCGCAAGCGCCTGGGCATCGCCGCGGCGGTGCAATGGCGACCCAACGACGACCTGCTGCTGACCGCCCAGTACCAGCGGACCAAATACTGGTTCAACCGGACCGGCGCCTACTATTACGACTTCAACAACCGCTCCAACGTCAGGGACGCGAACGGAAACGTCACCAGCTACGGCACCGATCCGCTGCCGGGCGCGGCCTTCACCTTCAACGACGAAGGCTACGCCACCAAGGGCTCGCTGCAGAACCAGACCTTCGAGACCGGGCGCTACGATCAGCAGCTGTGGAGCCAGAGCCAGAACTTCACGCTGAACGCGGCCTGGACCCCGACCGACCGCCTGAAGGCCAATTTCGACGTCCAGTACCTGAAGTCCTACTACAACGCCGACCGCAACGGCCACGTGCTGTCGCTCTACACCCAGTCAGGCCAGACGGGGCTGACCTCGCCCCACAAGTCGATCGTCGACTTCGACCTGACCGGCAAGTATCCGCGGTGGGAGGTGCGTGACGCCTCGGTCCTGAACAACCCGGCCAACTACACCACGCCCTACATGGCCGACTCCCTGCAGCGCAACGACGCCGACACCCTGTCTTTCGCCACCGACGTCGAGTACGACCTGGAAGGCGGGTTCTTCGACAAGCTGCGCGGCGGCGCCCGCTATTCCGACAACAGCATCGACCTGCGGGGCACCTGGCACGGCGTCTGCATCACGGCCCTGGGCCCTGACGCCAACTGCTCGGCGCCGGCCGGCACGCCGCTGGTGCCGCTCTCGGCCCACCCGCAACTGTCGATGCCCGGTCCGTCGATGCACTGGTTCGACGGCAACACCGTCAAGGGTGGGCTGCTCTATCCGGCCTTCCCGCAGGGCGACGGCGTCTGGGCCCAGACCAAGGCGCTCTACGCCCTGTTCGGCGCCCAGACCAAGGACAACTTCACGCCCGGCGACCTCAACAGCCAGACCGAGAAGACCTACACCGGCTGGGCGATCGCCGACTACGCCGGCGAGGTGGCCGGCGTCCAGATCGACGGCGGCCTGGGCGTGCGGGTGATCAAGACCGAGGCGACCTCGAAGGGCACCCAGTTCAACAACGACGGCACCACCACGCCGATCGACGTCGACAACAGCTACACGCGCGTCCTGCCCAGCTTCAACCTGCGCGCCAAGCTCACCGACACGGTCCAGGCCCGTTTCGCCTATTCCAAGGGGCTGGCCCGTCCCAACTTCGATCAGCTGTCGACCAACCTGACGCTCAACAACCCCAACCAGGTCAATCCGGTCACCGGCCACCCCAGCGCCAGCTCGGGCAATCCGATGCTGCGTCCGATCGAGTCCGACAACTACGACGTGACGGCGGAGTGGTACTTCAACGACTCCGGCTCGCTGACCGCCGGCCTCTTCTACAAGAAGGTCGACGGCTTCCTGGCCGGCGGCACCGTCTTGGGCTCCTATAACGGGGTGACCTACGACGTCAGCACGGTGGTCAATTCGGGCAAGGGCACCGTCAAGGGCCTGGAGCTCGGCTACCAGCAGTTCTTCGACTTCCTGCCGGGCCTGCTCAGCGGTCTCGGCGTCCAGGCCAACTACACCTATGTCGACAGCAGCGTCAGCAACCCCTTCGCCACGGCGGGATCGGCGGCTCCGGCCCAGCTGCCGCTCGAGAAGCTGTCCAAGAACAGCTACAACCTGATCGGGCTCTACGAGAAAGGCCCGGTCAGCGCCCGGGTGGCCTACAACTGGCGTTCGGCCTATCTGGACCAGACGACCGGCAGCGGGGCCAACGGCATCCCGCAATACGCCAAGCCGTACGCCTCGCTGGACGCGTCGCTGAGCGTCGACATCAACGAGCACATGGCCATCTCGGTCGACGCGGTGAACCTGAACAACCGCATGAACGTGCTCTACATCGGCACGCCCGCCGCGCCGCTGCAGTACCAGCTCAACGACCGGCGCTTCGGCGTCGCCCTGCGCGTCACCTACTAACCTCCCCGGCTGGCCGACGTGGCGCCTGGGCGCGCCACGTCGGCGCTTTTTTCCGACAAAACACCTTCGGTCCGCACGCAAGACATGGTTCGATCGATCCGATGCTGACCGAAACCTCGCGCGAGAACGGACCGCTAAGGCGCATCGCCATCGTCGGGGGCGGGGCGGCCGGCTGGATGGCCGCCGCGGCCCTGGCCCGCGTGCTCGGTCCCCAGGGGCCGGCGATCACCCTGATCGAGTCCGAGGAGATCGGCATCGTCGGGGTCGGCGAGGCGACGATCCCGCCCATCCGCGCCTTCAACGCCATGATCGGCCTGGACGAGGACGTCTTCGTCCGCGAGACCAAGGGCACGTTCAAGCTGGGCATCGAGTTCGTCGACTGGCGCCGGCCCGGACACCGCTATTTCCACCCGTTCGGCGTCTATGGCCCCGACTTCGGCCCCACGCCGTTCGAAGGCGCCTGGCGAAGGTTGGGCCAAGCCGGCCTGGGGCAGTCGCTGGAAACCTATTCGATCTGCGCCCAGGCCGCGGCCGCCGGGCGCTTCGCCCGTCCCCAGCCGGGCGCCGGCCCGCTGTCGCAGCTGGCCTACGCCTTCCATTTCGACGCGGCGCTCTACGCCAAGCTGCTGCGCGCCCACGCCGAGGCCGCCGGGGTCGTCCGCCGCGAAGGCAAGGTGGCCGCCGTCAACCTGCGGAGCGGCGACGGCTTCGTCGAAGCGGTGACGATGGAGGACGGCGAGCGGATCGCCGCCGACCTCTTCCTGGACTGCACGGGCTTTCGCGCCCTGCTGATCGGCCAGGCGCTGGACAGCCCGTTCGAGGACTGGTCGCGCTGGCTGCCCAACGACCGCGCCGTGGCCGTCCCCTCGGCCAACGCCGGGCCGCCGGCGCCCTATACCCGCTCGACCGCCCGCCAGGCCGGCTGGCAGTGGCGTATCCCGCTGCAGCACCGCACCGGCAACGGCTACGTCTTTTCCAGCCGCCACGTCTCCGAGGACGAGGCGACCGCCACCCTGCTGGCCAATCTGGACGGCGAGGCCCTGGCCGAGCCGCGGGTGCTGCGCTTCCAGGCCGGACGGCGCCCGGCTGGCTGGGTCAAGAACGTCGTGGCCCTGGGCCTGGCCGGCGGCTTCCTGGAGCCGCTGGAGTCCACTAGCATCCACCTGATCCAGGTCGGGATCGCACGGTTGCTCGAGATGCTGCCGACCCGCGCCTTCGAGCCCGCCGACGCCCGCCGCTACAACCGGCTGATGGCGGCCGAGTTCGACAGCGTGCGCGACTTTCTCATTCTGCATTTCCACGCCACCGAACGGAACGACACCCCGTACTGGGACCAGCTGCGCACCATGGCCGTTCCCGACACCCTGCTCGAGCGGCTGCGCATCTACCGCGCGACAGGCCGGGTGTTCCGCGAGAGCGACGAGCTTTTCACCAAGACCAGTTGGCTGGCGGTGATGGACGGGCAGGGGCCCGCGGTCGAGGGCTGCGAACCCCTGGCCGAGGGCCTGCCGCTCGACCAGGTCGAGGCGCGGCTGGCGCGCATCGCCGCGGCGACGGCGCAGGCCGTGCAGCGGATGCCCTCCCAGGCCGAGTTCATCCGCGCCCACGGCCAGGCCGCGGCGCGGATCGCGGTTTGATCCAGATTTTTGACCGACAGCCGGGGCGAGCCGCCCCATGAGAAGAGGTTCGTATGCGACGGGTTCTATTGGCGGGTTTCGCCTCGTTCGGACTGCTGACGGCGGCGCAGGCCGAAGACGCGCCCCGCGTGCAGCCGGTGCAGGTGGACGCGTCGCGGCCGGACTGGGAGAACCCGGCGGTGTTCGCGCGCGGCAAGCTGGCCGCCAGCGCCACCCACTTCGCGTTCGAGAGCCGCGAGGCGGCCCTGGCCGGCGACATGACCAAGTCGGCCCGCTACCAGTCGCTGGACGGGGCGTGGGCGTTCAGCTTCTCGCCGTCGTCGGACGATGTCCCCAAGGGCTTCGAGCAGCCCGGCTATGATGTCTCCAGCTGGAAGACCATCAAGGTCCCGGCCATGTGGCAGACCGAAGGCTATGACCAGCCGCGCTATAACAACATCACCTATCCGTTCCCGGCCAACCGGCCGCTGATCCCCCACGCCACCAATCCGGTCGGCTCCTACCGCCGCACCTTCGAGGTCCCGGCGACCTGGAGCGGCCAGGACGTGATCCTGCACATCGGCGCGGCCGGCTCGGCCTACCAGGTGTGGGTCAATGGCATGGAGGCCGG